>Ga0310810_10000035_pt1 | contig 168788 bp, 169 predicted proteins | sample NCmetagenome_FD_207641 | JGI IMG/M metagenome (GOLD analysis project Ga0310810, IMG submission 207641) | Soil microbial communities from experimental microcosm in Duke University, North Carolina, United States - NC | ecosystem: Engineered > Artificial ecosystem > Soil microcosm > Unclassified... | reverse complement strand
TTCGCCCAGTTGGCGGAGCTGCTCTGAACCAACCTCATCCTTCGACAAGCTCAGGATGAGGCTAATAAAATGGCCCTCACCCTGAGCTGGCCGAAGGGCGAGGGCCAGAGCTGCTACGACGCCCGCGCACTCGGACGGGCGGAGACGCGCGCATGCCAGGCGCGCAGATGCGGCGCGTCGTCGGGCATGTCCTGATGGATGAACTTCGCGAAATCAATGCCGCAGAGAAGGACGATGTCCGCCATCGTGTAGTGCGCCCCGGCAAGAAATTCGCGGCCGTCGCCAAGCTCGCGATCGATCCACTTCATCGCGTTCGCCAGCACCTTCTTGCTGTGTTCGCCATAGTCCTTGAACTGGTTGGGATTGACGATCGCGGTGCGCGGATCGGCATTGATCCAGACCTGGCCCATGGGATTCCACAGGCGGAATTCGGCGCGGCGAATCCACATTTCCACCATCGCCGCATCGAACGGATCGCGCCCGAACATAGGCGGCGCGGGATGAAAGGCCTCGAAATAACGGCAGATGGCGATCGATTCCGAGATGAACTTGCCGTCGTCGGTTTCCAGCACCGGAACCTGGCCGAGCGAATTTTTCTTCATGAACTCGGGCGCTTTGTGCTGACGCTCCTGCATCTTGGTGTGGACGCGATCGACCGCGAGGCCCTTCTCGGCAAGATAGATGTGAACCTTGCGCGGATTGGGCGCGGGATAGTTCTCCGTATAAAGCTTCATGCGATTGTCCCCGATTGCGAATGGCGCGATGCTAGACGCGGGCGGGCCAAAAGGCTAACAGACGCCCGGTCGCGGGCGTGGTGGAACTGGTAGACGCGCCAGACTCAAAATCTGGTTCCCTCAAGGAGTGTCGGTTCGATTCCGACCGCCCGCACCAATAGCCCAAGTCCAGAGGACTCGATGAGCCGGGTCGCTATGAACAACGACGGCACAGACGAGCAAGTCGTTCCCGTCTCGCTAAACGACGCATTTCGAGTCTGGGTGCGGGTGGCTTTGCTCTCGTTCGGTGGCCCGGCCGGACAAATCGCGGTGATGCATCGCATCCTCGTCGAGGAAAAACATTGGATCGGCGAGCAGCGCTTTCTGCACGCGCTCAACTACTGCATGCTGCTTCCCGGTCCGGAGGCGCATGAGCTTGCGATTTACATCGGCTGGCTTTTGCATCGCGTGAAGGGTGGCCTCATCGCAGGCATCCTGTTCGTGCTGCCCGGCCTGATCTCCCTCAGCATCCTGAGCACCATCTATGTGGTGTTCGGTCAAGTCGGCATCGTTCAGGCACTCTTCTTCGGCCTCAAGGCCGCTGTGCTTGCCGTGGTGCTCGAAGCCGTCGTTCGCGTCGGCAAGCGCGCGCTCAAAAGCTCCGGGCTGGTCGCGGTCGCGGCTGCTGCATTCGTCGGCATCTTCGCCTTTGCGTTGCCATTTCCGTTCATCATCCTCGCCGCCGCAGTGATTGGCTATGCCGGCAGCGCCGCTGGCCTCACCTGGTTCAAGAGTGGCGACTCGCACGGACCCGCCAAAGAGGACACCGCGCCCGCGCTGATCGATGCCGCGTTCGCCCATGGCGTGCCCGAACATGTGCGCCCGTCGCTCGCGCGCGCCGTCAAAGTGGTGCTCATCGGCGGCACCATCTGGCTGGGGCCGCTTGTTGTCCTCTATGTCGTGTCGGGTTCGTCGAACGTCTTCACCACGATCGCCGCGTTCAACAGCAAGATGGCCGTCGTCACCTTTGGCGGTGCCTATGCCGTGCTTGCCTACATGGCGCAGCAAGCGGTCGAATATTACCACTGGCTGAAGCCGAGCGAGATGCTGGTCGGCTTGGGTTTTGCGGAAACCACGCCGGGACCACTCATCAGTGTCGTTCAATTCGTAGGCTTCATGGCCGCCTACCGGGCGCCGGGGTCGCTTGACCCGATCGTTGCCGGGCTGCTCGGTGGCTTTCTCGCCAAGTGGTGCACCTTCGTGCCGCCCTTCATCTGGATATTCCTGGGCGGGCCTTACATCGAAGCTCTGATCGGGAACAAATCGCTCAACGCGGCGTTGTCGGCCATCACCGCCGCCGTGGTCGGAGTCATCCTCAATCTTGCTGTTTGGTTCTTTTTACATTCGATCTTCGCACAGGTGAACACGTTGCATGCAGGTGTTCTCGCGCTCGCCGTACCGGTGCCGACCAGCATCCAATGGCCGACGCTGATCCTGGCGCTCGCCGCCATCGTCGCCATATTCCGTTTCAAGGTCGGCATGATCCAGACTTTCGCCGCGTGTTCTGCCGCAGGTGTTGCGTTCTATCTCGTCACCGGAGGGGTGTGACACGCAGAAGGAGTGCGCCATGTTGAAGAAGTCTCTGTCCGTCACTCTCTTTGCGACCGCGCTTGCCATCGGGAGTGCGAACGCCGCGCCGGACTGGAATGCCGTCGCCGACGCGCTCGGAAAATCCGGCGCCGACATGAACGGCGTCTATCGCGTGAGCCTGCCGCGCACCGACCTGCACGTCACACTCGACGGCGTGGTTCTCAAACCCTCGCTTGCGCTTGGCTCATGGCTTGCTTTCGCGCCGATGGGCGACAAATCCGTCGTCATGGGCGATCTCGTCTTGACCGAAGCCGAGATCGGCCCCGTGATGCAGAAGCTCGCGCAAGAGCATATCGACATCACCGCATTGCATAATCATCTCTTCCGCGCACGGCCCGCTACTTTCTACATGCATGTCCATGGCGAAGGCGACGCGGTTGCTCTGGCCCGGGCGCTGCATGAGGCGCTGATCTTGAGCAAGACGCCGTTTGGCGCTGCCGCACCCGCGCTGGCCAAGCCTGCCGCGATCGACCTCGATACTGCTGCCATCGACCAGGCGCTCGGCGTGAAAGGCAAGATCGCTGCCGGCGTCTATCAAGTGGGAGTTCCACGCAAGGACCCCGTCAAGGAGGGCGGCATGACGGTGCCTGCGGCGATGGGATCGGCCGAGGCCATCAACTTCCAGCCGACGGGAAAAGGGAGGGCCGCGATCACTGGCGACTTTGTTCTGATCGCGTCCGAGGTGAATCCGGTCCTCGCCGCGCTGCGCGAACACGGCATCGAGGTGACGGCGCTCCACAACCATATGCTCGACGACGAGCCACGACTCTTTTTCATGCACTTCTGGGCCAACGACGACGTCAGCAAGCTGCTGTCCGGCCTAACTGCCGCGCTTGACAAGATCGCCGTTGAGCGAGGAGCCAAGTGATCGCTCAGTAATTCACATAGATCGGATTGCCGATCAGAAGCAGCCGGCCCTGCGCGTCGCGGACATCGGCGCGGAGCCAATGCCGCTTTCCGTCCAGCGTGAGCACGAACGTCTTGCGCTCGTCGGCGAAGCCGATGGCGACGTCGTCGAGCGGCGTGATCTTTTGCGCGTCTTCGACGATGCTGATGACGTTTCCGAGGACGCCTGCGACGTGCACCGTGAACGGCACGCGCTCGCTTGTGCGCACGCGAATGGTGTCGCCCATCATGGCGCGCCTGGAATTGAGCTCGAGCAGGCTCGTTGTCGCGCCGGTCGTATCGACGAAGACGCGCCCCTTGCGGATCGCGTTCAAAATCGCCCGATCCGACAGATTGTCGGCATAGACGCCCGTCACCGGGACGCCGACGACTGGAGGTTTTGTCGAAGGTCCGTCGTGATTGTCGCTGCCGCCGATCGCGGTCAGGCGAAATCCCTTGTTCAAAAGCGCTTCCCAAAACGGAATGCCGGAGATGGGACTCTCGACCAGTCCGCCGAGTGCGGCCGTCAGTCCGCCATTCACGACCTCGATCGCCTGCACGCGCGAATAGTCGGTGTTCGGCGCCGACCAGCCGCAACCCATGCAGATCTCGCCACTTGGTGAATTGGGATGATTGAGCGAGACGATCCCTCCCAGCGCGGCGATGCGCGTGAGCATCGCGTTGAAATCCGGCATCTGCTCGCTGCCGAGTCGAAAATCGACGAAGCCGGTCGGGCCGAAGACATTGGCGTGGCCATAGAATGTCGTGATCTCCCGTCCCGGCAGCAACAGGAGGCGGTCGAAATAGGGCTGCAGTTCGCGTTCCTCGTTGAACTGCGACGTCGCGTTGTGATCGCTGATGGCGATGAAATCGAGACCGCGCGCCGCCGCCGCTTCGACGGTCTTGTACAGCGGGCAGGGGACCTTCGCTCCAGCTTGGCTAAGGCATTCGCCGTCGCTCTGCGCAGTGTGTATGTGGAGATCGCCGCGATACCAGGCGGGACCGATCTTCAACGGTGCATCGGAGAAGGCGGACCCAGCCGGTGCGGCGTCGATCTTGTCGAACCAGATGTCGGCCTCGTAATCGGAATGCGCGTCCTTGCGAATGTTGGGAATTCCGAGCTGTAGCTGCCAGGTGCCTGCACCGATGGGTCCGGGCAGATAGGACGGCGTGGCGTCGGTCTCGGAAAGCGTGAAGCGCGCCTTGTTGCCGCCGCTCCAGCCGCGAAAGCGCTCATTGTCGAACAGGCCGAGGTCGATCGTGGTGTGCTGCTCGCGGCCGCTATAGCTGAAGGCGATGGTGATCCGGCCAATGCCCGGCGGCACCTCGAACGGAAGCGAGCGGTAGGTCTGATTGTCGACGCCGGAAAGCGCACCCTTCAGCACGACGTCGGGCGCGCGCTCCGGGTCGGCGCGGGCCACGCCTATCGTGCAGATCAGGAAGAGCAGGATGAGGTGGTCAAGCCTCATGATCTCTTCTCGGTGACTTTGAGGATGTGATGATCGGCGGCCTTGCGCACCACGAGATCGGCGGCGGCGCGATCCTGGACGATGTGGTTGCGCAGGTTGGGTAGGTTGATCTCCTGCCAGACGCGTTTGGCGAAGGCGCGCCGCTCGTCGGCCGTCATGGCGCGAAAGGCATGGTAGAAGGATTTGGCGTCGTCGATGCCCTCTTCCATCAGCGGGATCAGCCGGTCGGTGAACCAGCGTTCGACGTCCGCTTCCTCCGAGTCGAGATAGATCAGCGCGTCGATCAGGCGCGGTTTTCCCGGTCCGTCGATCTGAGCGAGATGCAGCCCATCGAGAATGAGGATGTCGGGCCGTTCGATGGTTTGCACATTCTCCGTATCGATGTCGTAGGTGACGTGAGAATAGAGCGGCATGGCCACGCGCTTGCCGGCTTTGACGGCCGCGACCGCGGTGCGCAACGCCGTCACGTCATAGGACTCGGGAAATCCCTTGCGCATGCTGATTTCGCGTGCCGCCAGGGTCTGGTTGTCGAATAGAAATCCGTCCGTGGCGACGATGTCGACGCGCGGGTCCTCGCGCCAGTCTTCCAACATGGCGCGCAGCGAAAGTGCAAAGGTGCTTTTTCCCACCGCGACGCTGCCGGTGACGCCGATCACGAACGGCACGCCCGCCGCACGGCTCGCCTTCGAGCGGGCGCGCAGCCATTCGCCCAGCGGAAAGTCCATCTCGAGCGGCATGGAGAAATGTCTTTCGCGGCGATGCGGCAGCAGCGAATATTGCACAGGGAACGGGCTTGAGGCGATTCTGCCTCGTGAAACGGGGGCAGGATGATTTCCGCACAGGAAGCCGCGTCCATTGCGGCGCGGCTCGAGCGATTGCCGGCGGGACGCGCGATGTGGACGCGCGTATTCCTTCTCTCGCTCGGCGGCTTCTTCGAATTCTACGACATGTTCATGTCGGCTTACGTCGGCCCGGGATTGGTGAGGAGCGGCATCCTTACGCCCACGACGCCTGGACTGTTCGGCACGACCGGGCTTGCCGGATTCGTCGCCGCCTTCTTCGCCGGCCTCTTCATCGGTACGGCGCTGTTCGGCTTCGTCGCCGACCGTTTCGGCCGTCGCGTGATCTTCACGACGTCGCTCCTCTGGTACACGCTGGCCGCGTCCGTCATGGCGTTCCAGACGAGCGCCTTCGGCCTCGACCTCTGGCGCTTCATCGCCGGCATCGGCATCGGCGTCGAGCTCGTCACCATCGACAGCTACATCGCCGAATTGGTACCGCGACACGTTCGCGGCCGCGCCTTCGCCTTCAACCAGGTAGTCCAGTTTAGCGCCATTCCGGCGGTCGCGTTTCTCGCCTGGCTGCTGGTGCCATATGCGCCGTTCGGTCTCGACGGCTGGCGCTGGGTCGTGTTGGCGGGTTCGGCCGGCGCGATAGTTGTCTGGTTCATCCGCCTCTCAGTGCCGGAAAGCCCGCGCTGGCTCGCGCAACATGGCCGGCTCGGCGAAGCCGAGCGGATCCTGGAGCGCTTCGAACGCGAAGCAGTCGCCGAGAGCGGCGCGTTGGCCGAACCGTCGACGATGGACGCGGTCCCGACCGTCCGCGGCCACTTCATGGAAATCTGGAGCGCTGCCTATCGCCGGCGCACGCTCATGCTGATCGTCTTCAACTTGTTCCAGACCGTCGGCTTCTACGGCTTCGCCAACTGGGTGCCGAGCTTCCTGATCAAGCAGGGCATCGCAGTTACCGCAAGCCTCGGCTACACCTTCGTCATCGCCATCGCGGCGCCGTTTGGCCCAATGCTGGCGGCGCTGGTCAGCGATCGGATCGAGCGCAAGTGGATGATCGTGGGCTCCGCGCTCCTGGTTGCAGGCTTCGGGCTCGTCTTTGCCGGCATGCGCGAGGCGGTTTCGCTGATCCTGTTCGGCGCGCTGATCACGCTCGCCAACAACGTCATGTCGTTCTCGTTCCACGCCTATCAAGCGGAGCTCTACCCGACCCGCATCCGCGCGCTGGCTGTGGGCTTCGTCTATTCCTTCAGCCGCCTCTCGACCGTGTTCAGCGCCTTCGTCATTGCCTTCTTCCTCGACCGTTTCGGCGTCATTGGTGTGTTCTCGCTGATCGCAGCGAGCATGGGAGTTGTTGCGTTGGCGATCGGAGTCTTCGGGCCACGAACCCGCAATCTGTCGTTGGAAGCGATTTCGGGGTGAATTTGCAGGTCAATTCAATAACTTAATATTGAAATCAATAAAATAAATTTTTCAACCTTGAAATATCAATTATCTTGATATATCTCAGCGTGGCAACGAAAACGGTGCCACGACATGGCGAAGGCGAGGGATTGGCAGGAACTGAGCCAGCTGACGCGGGGTTCGCCCCTGATTGTCGAGCGGGTGCGCCTCACCGACAGCGACATCGCCATCGAAGGCGCATTCGAGCTGCCGCAGCTCGCCCGTCTTGCGCTGGAAGATCAGATCTTCATCGCCGCCTTCGTGAAGAGCCACGGCTCGATCAAGGAGATGGAGCAGGTCTTCGGCGTCAGCTACCCGACGATCAAGGCCAGGCTCAACCGCATCGCCGGTGCGCTCGAATTCGTCGACACCGATCCCACCCCGTCGCGCAACGAAATCCTCGACCGCCTCAGCCGTGGCGAGATCACGGCGGACGAGGCGATCGCCGAACTGGAGGGAAAGTCATGAGGCCGCCGCTTCTCGCCGTCGTGCACATCCTGCCGAATGAGGTGCGCCGCGGAATTCGCCTGTGGGTGCCGCTGTTCTTGATCTGGCTCCTCCTCCTGCCGTTCCTGCTGGTCCTGTTGCCGGTCTATTTCGTGGTCTGCGCGGTGGTCGACATCCATCCATTCAAGACGCTGGGCGCGTTCGTCGCCGTTCTCGGCAATCTCAACGGCACACATGTGGAGGTCGAAAGTACGCAAGCCTCCGTCTTCATCCATGTCTATTGAAAGGCAAACGCCATGAGCGAGAATCGTCGTCAGATCCTGGAGATGCTGTCTCAGGGCAAGATCACGGCCACGGAGGCCGAAGGGTTGATCTCCGCGCTGGAACGCGAACCTGCTGCGCCTGGGTCGCCGTCCGGCGATACACGCCGCAACGACCCGCTCAAGTATCTGCGCATCGTCGTCGATGCCCAGGACGATCACGATGGGCCGGTCAAGGTGAATGTGCGCGTGCCGATTCAGCTTCTCAGGGCGGGCGTCAAGCTCACCAGTATCATTCCGCCGCGGGCGCGCAGCGAGGTGAACGAGGCGCTGCGCAAGGAAGGCATAGATGTCGATATCGGCAAGCTGACGCCGGAGAGCCTAGAGGAAGTCGTCGAACAGCTCCGCGATCTGCAGGTCGATGTCGATCACGACAGGGCGAAGGTGCGGATCTTCTGCGAATAGCTCGTGGAGCGGATTTGGCATTCGCTAACCTGCCTGGCGCGAACACCAGGCGCTTTAGTCGAAGCGTATGCGCGGGCGGACCGATACGGCGCGCTGTTTCATGCCGAACGGCTTCAGATCGGGGATGTCGCGGTCGATCGCAATGCAGTCGGATGCGAAGTATTTGCCGGCGCACATCAGCCATTCGCCCTTGACGCGGACACTGCGGGCGCGAGCGTTGAAATAGTAGTCGTCGAGATTGGGCACCGCGGCGGCCAGCGTGACGGAAATGCCCTTGTAGTTCTCCGAACTGTACAAGGTGATCGACGAAGGCCCTGCATGCGCGGAGTCGACGGCCAAACCGGCCGCGGCCAGAACCGACAACAATACGCATGCAGCTTTGTGCATCGCCGCCCCCGCTGCTGGCGGCGATGCTATACCCTCTTGGCCAAGGCGTCAGCCCGCCGGGGCGGATTCGGACCACCATGAACTATCGTCATGCCTTTCACGCAGGAAACTTTGCCGACGTGGCAAAGCATGTGGCGTTCGTCGCCATCCTGCTCCATCTGCGCCGCAAGGAGCAGGCCTTCGCCGTGATCGATACGCATGCGGGGCGCGGGCTTTACGATCTCAAGAGCGAGGCGGCGCGGCGCACCGGCGAGGCGGAATCGGGAATCGGGCGGCTGCGCACTCTGTGCAATTCCGGCGCAGCGCTTCCGCAGGCGCTGCAGCGCTATCTGGATGTCGTCGCGGCGATGGACGATGCGGTCTACCCCGGTTCGCCCCTGATCGCGGCGCGTTTGTTGCGGCCGCAGGACCGGTTCGTCGGCATCGAGAAGCAGGCGGACGAGTATCGCGCGTTGCGCGCCGCCCTGGCGCCGTTCGGCGATCGGGCGGTGCGCTGCGAATGTGCGGACGGCTATGCCCGGCTGAGCGCTTTGCTGCCACCGCCGGAACGGCGCGGCGTGGTGTTGATCGACCCGCCTTTCGAATCGGAGACGGAGTCCGAGATGGCGGCCGATGCACTCAACCTGGCGCTCAAGCGGTTCGCGACCGGCATCTATCTGCTCTGGTTTCCGCTCAAGTCGGCTGGCGAGGCGCACGCCTTCGCCGGCGAGGTTGCCGCCACGGGCGCGAACAAGGTCCTTCGCATCGATCTCGACATTGGCGGCGCTGCGATCGCAGGCGGGAAGGATCGGTTGACGGCCGCGGGGTTGATCGTCGTCAACCCGCCTTTCGGTTTCGCCGGCGAGATGCAGGCTGCACTGGCGATCCTCGCGCCCCTGCTGTCGCCCCAAGCCAACGTCGATATCCGTTGGCTCGCGGGCGGCGAGAGCTGAGCGCGAAATCCGAGGTTCTTGCTATCCGGATTGAGGTTCAGTAATTGAGCCGCGACGGACAGGTGGTCGAGTGGTTGATGGCACCGCACTCGAAATGCGGAGTACCTTGACGGGTATCGTGGGTTCGAATCCCACCCTGTCCGCCAGCTAGTTTCTCGCTCGATTGCGCGAGGTCAGAGCTGCACAGAAACGTCCAGCCGATGTCCCTTGCGAAGCACACCGAGTTGCACCGTCGCCCCGTTCGCAGTTGTCGAAACGATCTTGGTCAAATCGTCATAAGTGTCGACGCGAAGCCCATTGAATGTCTGAACAACATCTCCGGTCTGGAGACCGGCGCGGAACGCCGGACCATCCGCTTTGACCGTCGAGATGAATGCACCATGTGGGTCAGGCATATTGATTGCAACCGAACTATATGGCGTCACGGTTGAGCCGCTGATACCGAGGTCATCACCGTAAACGCCGGCTGCACTCGCAACTGCACTTGGTGAAGGATACGGGGGCATCGAGGCCGCGGGACCGGAAAGCGGCGTCATCGGAATAGCGAAAGCGCGCGGATATTCATTCATCGCTCCCGTTGCAGCGTCGACACCAACCCCGATGATGCCGCCCAACACGAGGTTTCCAAGTGTCCAACCCTGAAAGTCGGAGGGAATGCTTGCGCTCGCGTCTTGAAATCCGGCCTTCGTGCATTTGACGAGGATGTCTTCCTTGGACTTGTCGACCGTGACGGCGCTTGGCGTTGTGACCGGCCAATTTCCTTCAGCACTCGAAAGAATGCAGTAAGCGCCCGAAACGGGCGGCGTGGTGATAACAATTGATTGGCTGGTGCCTTTGATGACGGTTGCACAACCCGACAAAGCGATAGTCGCCGTGCCAAGCACGGCGAGCGTCTTGAATTTCATGGATTATCCCCCTACCCCTGAAACCCAGTCTAGCAGTTCGGACCCCGGCAACCAAGGCAGCTGCGTTGACAGTCCCGCGATCGCAACAACATGCCGCTATTGCTTGGGTTTCATTTCGTATTGCATCGTAGATTTCTCGCAGGTCAGGAGGGCCTTCATGTTTCGCCAACTTGCAGCCGTCTTCCTGCTTTCGTTCGGCTTCTGCCTCGCTGCCATGGCTGGCGATGTTCCTGGCGACGAAGCAGCGTTCACCTCCTACATCCAGGCCAAATTGCAGCTTTATTCACCGCTGCCGGTCAATGTGGTCGGTCCCCTGAACCTGTCGGCGGGTTCGGTGGCGACGGCGGTCAGTCTTCCGTCGCTGAAGCCTCTGCATGAGCTCTGCGTGGCGTCACCATCGAAGTGCGACGGCGCCGTCAACGATTATGTGCAAAACGTCACACGCGAATTTCTGCAAAATCCGGCGCGGCCCTCAGCCTGGACGGGCCAAACGCAGCTTGTCGTTTGCAATCGCACGACGCGCGTGGTGCAGCTGGCGAGCATCTACGTTCCTGTCTCCGACACGCAGTGGCGAAGCACCGGCTGGATGCCGCTCGATCCCGGCACGTGCCGAGGAATTCTGCAGACGACACGTCCGGTTTTCTATGCGCGGGCCGAAGATGCGGTACGAAGCGCCATGCACGATCCGTACATCAAAGGAGGCATGACGGAAGGAGACGTCACAATCGCCAACGCGGGAGGCGACACCGTCCTCTGCGTGCCGCATGTGGGAGATTGGGACGATCGCGCCGACACGCTCGACAATCTGTGCAAGTCCAATCGGGAGCCCACCAAGTTCCGGACATTTCACGAAGACGGCAAGCCCTTGCAAATCTGGAATCTCGAGTCCTGAGGCGGCGTGCGTTACGGTTGGATTTCTGCTGAGGACGTTCGTCGGCTGACGCCGATGCCGGAATTGATCGCCGCGATCGAGCGGGCATTTGCGTCGCCGCCGATTTCACCCCCGCGCACTGCGCACATCGTTTCCGATGGCCAAGGCGCCGACGGGCACCTCCTGTTGATGCCGGCATGGCGCGAAGGCGGACACATCGGCATCAAGATTTTGACCGTGCTGCCCTGGCTCGGCGCGCTCGGTAAGCCTGCCATCCAGGCGAGCTATGTCATCAGCGATGCCCGGAGTGGAGAGTTGCTTGCGATGATGGACGGCGGGGCGATCACATCTCGCCGTACGGCGGCAACCTCGGCACTCGCGTCAAGGCACCTGTCGCGACGCGATAGCAAGACCCTGCTCGTGGTCGGTGCCGGTGCGCTGGCGACGCCGCTGATCGAGGCGCATCGTGCCGTCCGAGCACTTGAGCGGGTTCTTGTCTGGGCCCGCCGACCCGAACGCGCCCAAGCCGTCGCCGAGGCCGCCAAAATTACCGGCATCAACGCCGAAGTCGCAATCGATCTGGAGAGTGCGGTGCGTGCGGCGGACATCGTTTCCTGCGCAACTGCGTCTCATGAGCCGTTGGTTCGCCGCGCGTGGCTGTCTGAGGGCATGCACCTGGACTTGATCGGCGCCTATACGCCCCAGATGTGCGAAGTCGACGCGGCCAGCGTTCAGGCCGCGGCCGTATTCGTCGACGACCGGGGTGCCGCACGACACGAAGCAGGCGACTTGCTGAAGGCGGAGGTTGCGGGTCTGTTCCACTTCGACAGCATCGTCGCGAGTCTCACAGAGCTGGTCACAGGACAGTCACAAGGCCGGACCGACGATCAATCCATCACCTTGTTCAAATCCGTCGGCCTCGCGCTCGAGGACCTGGCGGCGGCCGAGCTGATCCTCAAACGCCTGGCCGCAACCGGCCAACCGAGCTGACACTGTCACTGAGCGCATCGGGAATCGTCCGTACGCGAATCGTTCTGCGATCGATTTCAAATTTTTTTCACGACAGACATGCGGCACGCCTAAGCAAGCGCGCGATAACGCGCTGTGAGTCGTTATGGCTGGCGCGAAACTCCAGCCTTTCGGCGAATTCAAGGCAGGTTTGATTTTGTCCCACATTTGTCACAACCGATTCTGCACTCAATAGTTAGCGTCCTGACAAGCGTTTGATTGGGGGAATGGCGCGGCCATTCCGGTTTGAAAAACCTGCTGAATCTCGTGGTTAGGCATGACGGTTGACTCGTCCTTGTCTGCCCCGACGCGGAGAACCATGCCCGCGCTGATTCGGCCAAGGGCGGACCGCCGCCTGGCGAACGAACAAACGGGCCTGAACGTCACAGCATGAGCCGAGTCGCACGATGACAACGAATTTTGCGATTTTTCGCCGCGAGAAGTCCGGAGGTTACTCGCCGCGCGGCCCGGTCGCGCCGGTGATGTCGTACGAGCAGGCGCGGCGCGAGATCGGCCGCCTACGTGCGACGTATCCCTACCAGGACTTCGTCATTATGGGCGAGGTGGGCGAGCCTGCACGCGAACGTCCCGCAGCTCATCTTCACGCGCGCAATTCATGATGGCGACGCGCCACATAGCGACCAGGTGCCGCGTTCGCCGGCCGTGTGGAAACTTCACTCAGATCATCTTCCGTCACACAATGTACAACGAGGGCACATGATTCAGGTCAACTCACAGCGACCGTTCGTCGAGATCAATGGCGTGCAGCATGTCATGGGGCGAAAGCTCGCCTGCTTCGCTGAAATGCTGTTGCAGGCAAACGGCCACGCCGTTCCCTTCGAGCGGATCATGGCAAGGTTGAACACGACGAAGGGAACGGTCCAAGTCTACGCACACGGGCTGCGTCGAATCTTCGAACCGCATGGGATGATGCTCGTAAGCGAGTTCGGCATGGGCTACCGGCTGGAACGGCTGAAGTCGCCCCAACCGGCGCTGGGGAAGCCCGTTCCGTTCACCGTCGTGAATGGCGGGCGGCACTGAGCCATTTTTTGCCGGATTTCGCGCAAATTCCGGCTTGAAAAACCGCCGAGCAAGAGTAGTTTCCGGCCCTTCTCACGGCGAAAGGCACCGGTCTGAACGGCATGCGCGGATTCAAGGAAAAGAGCTTCAACGACAAGCTGGAAGCAGCGGCGAAGGCGAAACAGGCGCAGCTCGAACGGGCGCGCCAAAAATCACCTTTGAACGATCCCGACTTTGAGCGCCGCCAGGCCGAACGCAAGCGGCAGGCAAAGGAGCGCGAGGAGCGTCTCGCAGCCCGTGCTGCCGAAAAAGCCGCGGCCGCACAGCGCGAGGCCGAGCGCCGTGCCGCTGAGGAAGCGGCACGCCTCCAAGCTGAAAAGCTGGCTGAGGAAGCGCGCCAGAAGGCACGTCGCGAAGAGGCCGATCGTCTGGTTGCCTTGGCCGCCGAACAAAAGGCAGCGCGCGACGCGCGCTACGCCGCGCGCAAGCAGCGCAAAAAATAGTCCGGCGCCTAGGGCTCCGCTTCGACCGGAAGTCCTGCGCAGCGTTCGGGATGGCGCTTGGGATTGCAGGCGGCGACGAAGCCTTTCGGCATGCGTGCCTGGTATGGGCCAAAGCGCGTATCGGGCTGCATATAATCGGTCGAAACGTATTGCGCGCCGGAGGCGAGCGCCTTGTCGCGGCGCGCCGTGTCATTGGCGCGCGCTTCGACCGTGTCGGCGTCGGCCCGCGTGCGAACGAGATAGCCGAGTTCGACATCCTTGGTGATGTGGGCGGTGTCGGTCAACGCCTCGTTGAGGGTGAGGTATGCGGCGGCCGGCGAATCTTCCGGCGCGTTCACGAACATGACACGCCCCTCGAGCGATTTGCGCCCGCCCTGATAAGCCTTGATCTTGTCGCCTTCCTCGTCGAGCGCGAACAGGAACTTGCCGCGTGTCGCGCCAAGCGTTGGCCAACCGCGTTGCAGCACGGCTTCTCTGAGGGTCGGGAAACTTCCCTGCACGTCATCGGGCGTGACGATTTGGTCGCGCGGGACGACGGACAGGATCTCCGCATCCAGCGCATCGAACGCCGCGGTATCGAATTTCAGGGGCGTCACCGAGCCAGGGAAGGGGATTTCGTCGTCCTTGGCATTCATGGTGACCAGAATGGGTATGTGGTCGGGGTGAGCCGTGGACCACGCCTTCAACTCCTGAAGGCACGCGACGAGCGTTGCGCACACGGAACGATAATCGATGTCCTGCACATGCAGGACTTTGAAACCCGGCTTGGCCATCGTGTCCGCAAATGCCGCGGGCAGCGTGAGGCCCGTCATCGCGGCGCCGGCAGGGTGGGCATAGAGACCGCCCTTGGGATCGTAGGCGACGTCGATTTCGATCGCGCGCGCGCCATCGTTCAATTGGTCCGTGAGCGGGACGTGCGAATAGTCGAGCCCTTCGGCCGACTTGCGGGCACCCATGCGGATGAGGGCCATGATTTTGTCCGGGATCGCCTCTTTGTAGCTGTTGTGCGTGCCGACCGTCACGATGTCGTTGAGGTGGAGATTCTGGTCCATCCAGGCGTGCGCGCAATCCGCTCCGGCGCTTGCCGCATCGGCCGCCGTCAAATTGCAGTCGGCCGCCCAAGCCGGTGCGGTCGCCAGCAAGAGGAGAATTCCGCATGCCGGTAACGACCGCATCACTCTCTCCGCTCTCGATTCTCGCAGGTCATGGCTTTGATACTATACGCGCGCGAATAGTTGCGTCAGTCGCCGGCGAGGGATCTGTTTACATCGTCCAATCACGACTTCGCTATGACGGATCAAATCGCGGGTGCAGGCGCGTTCAATGCCGCCGCCACGATTTTTTGCTGCACGGCCGTGAGCGCCTGATTGAACGCCGCGATGACGGCCGCCACATTGTTCTGGCTCGCCTGAACGTCGCTGTGTGCATCTGTCGACATGACGATCGTTCTGGTGCGCGCCGCAATGAGCTTTGCAACGATGCGTACTTCTGCCGACGGCGGCGAGTCGGGCGCGGCATAGCGTGCCTGGAAATCGCGGATGTCGGTGACAAGCAGATAGTCGGACTTGAGGCCTTCGGTGTCGCGGCCGACGGATTGCATGCGGCCGCTCGCTTCAAAGGCCTCGATCAGGCTGCCTTGCACGACGTAGGGGAGACGGTCCTGCCAGCCGGCATCGGCGTAGTAGTCCAGCTGACCATTCGCCTGCACGAGCGCAATCCGCATCGTGTCCAGGCTCTCGGATGCTTCGGGAAGCTCGACGGTGAGCTGCCAGCGGACCGCCGGGCCGCTGGGCGCTGCGGCGTATGCCGGCTTCAGCATGTAAAGCGGCGATGCGTTGGGTGGGCCGATGATATTGCTGCATGCGCCCAAGACAAAAGTGGACACGCCAGCGGCCAACACGGCCCGCCTGTCAATCGAGAAGTTGCTCATTTTGGGGTGTATCCTTTGCGCCTGTCGCCAAAGATGATTCTTGTCGGCTCTCGATTCAGTTGATCGGACAATCGGGTCAAGCTTCCGACCAGCCTGCGTGATTCCGCCACCAGCGCCGACAGCTGAGCAACGCCGTCGCCCGTCACCACGCGATCGGCGTCGGTCGAGAGCTGATCGAGCTTCTTCAATGTCACATCCGCCTGGAGCAGGGTCGGATGCAGGTCGCGCGCAGCGATCGCGATGTTGTGGGAGGCATCGGCGAAGTTGTGGAGCGTCTTGTCGATATCGTCCGAACGGCGCGCGAACGTGGTCGTCACCGTATCGAGATTGGCGAGGGTATCGGCGATGGCTTTACGGTTCTTGTCGTCCAGCACCAGATTGACCCGGTCGGCCGTGATGTTCAGCTTGTCGGCCAGCATGTCGAGCTTTTTCTCGAGCTTCTCGAAGGTTCCCGGAATCGCCTTGATCTCGGGGTTATGTTCGATGTCACGACTGCTGGCATGGGGCAGGATCGGACTGCTCATCGTGCCGCCGATCAATTCGACATAGGCGCCGCCCGTCAGACCCTGGCTCGCGATTGCCGCCGTGGCGTCGCTGTGGATGTCATAGTTGCGGTCGACCTTGATCGTCGCCAGCACGGTTTTGGAATCGTTGGGATCGATAATGAGGTCGTCGACACGGCCTGCCTCCAGGCCGTTGTAGCGAACGATCGTGCCTTTCCCGAGGCCGGTGACGGAACCGTGAAACTTCACCGTGTAGTACGAGTAGGCGATGTTCTCCGTGCCGGCGAGCCACAGCACCGTGACGACCATGCCGAACATGCAGGCAAGCACGAACGCACCGACGGCGATGTAGTTTGCCCTGGTTTCCATCGTGCTATGCCCCCCTTAGGCCGCCGCCCGCCCCCGCGGGCCGGAAAAATACTGCTGAATCCATGGATGCGGATCGCGCCGCAATTCGTCGATCGTTCCGACCTTGATCTTCTTGTCGACCAGGACAGCGATACGGTCGGTGGTGGCGCGCAGCGTATCGAGATCGTGCGTGACCATGAAGACCGTCAAATTCAGGCTCTTTTGCAGGTCTTTGACCAGCACGTCGAACATGTTGGCCGAAATTGGATCTAGGCCAGCGGTGGGCTCGTCGAGGAAAACGATATCGGGATCGAGCGCGAGCGCGCGCGCCAACCCCGCGCGCTTTTTCATGCCGCCGGACAATTCGGACGGATGCTTTGCCGCGGCATCTTCGGGAAGCCCCACCATCGAAAGCTTCATGGACGCGATTTCGTTCATCAACTCCTGCGGCATGTGGAGATATTCGCGCAACGGAACCTGGATATTCTCCGCGATGGTCTGGGAACTGAAAAGCGCGCCCTCCTGGAACAGAACCCCCCAACGCATTTCGATCTGACGCATTTCTGCGTCGTTCAACTCGGAGGTGTCGCGGCCGAACACCTCGATCGTGCCGGACTGGAACTTATTCAGACCGACAATGGAGCGCAAAAGCACGGACTTTCCCGTACCGGAGCCGCCGACCACGCCCAGAACCTCGCCGCGATAGACGTCGAGGTCGAGATGATCGTGCAACAACTGGTCGCCGAAGCCGTTCACCAGCTTGCGCACCTTGATGACCACATCTTTGTCTGCGCCTTTGGTGTTTTCGCGCGCTGCGCTCATCATCAAATCCCTATGACCGAGAAGATGATGGAAAAAGCGGCGTCGAGCACAATAACGAGGAAGACGGACTCGACGACGGAGCGCGTCGTCAGCTTGCCGACGCTGGCGGCGTTGCGTTCGACCTGCAATCCCTCGTAGCAACCTACCAAGGCAATAATCAGCGCGAAAACCGGTGCCTTGATGATTCCGACCAGAAACGTATTGAGCGAGATTGCGTCTTGCAGCTGGCGCAGGAACACGGGCAGCGTGATGTGGAGATCGAAATAACACATGACCGCGCCGCCGATCATGCCCATGATGTCGGCATAGAACGTCAGAAACGGCAGGGCGATCACAAGTCCAAGGATGCGCGGCAGGACGAGCGTGTCGACGGTATTGATGCCGATCGTTTGCATCGCGTCCAGTTCTTCGTTGACGCGCATCGTGCCGATCTGGGCGGTGAAGGCTGAGCCCGAACGCCCCGCGATGATGATGGCCGTGATCAGTCCTGCGATTTCGCGAAGCAGCCCGACACCCAGCAGATTGATGGTGAAGATCTCCGCGCCGAAACGTTTCAGCTGGTCGGCGCCCTGATAGGCGAGGACGATTCCGATCAGGAAGGCCAGTAGACCCACGATGGGTAGCGCGTTGATGCCTGTCTCTTCGACCTGGTGCACGAGCGCGGCGACGCGCAGATTGCCGCGCGGATGATAGATCGCCTCCAAAATCTCCAGCGTGACGCGCCCGACATAGCTGAGAATTCCAGCGCCCTGGAAGACGCCGTGAACTGTGCCTTTGCCGACCCGTTCGACGAAGGCCTCGAGCGTGTGGAGGTTGTGAATGGTGACCGGCGGTGCGGTGTGTTCATGCTCCACCGTATGGAGCAACGAATCGTACATATGGGGCAAGACAATGGGCCCAACGCGCTTGCCCATGCTTTCCCATTCGCGCTTGGTGCGCACCAGAAGCCAAGTGCCTGCACTGTCGATCCGTTCCAGAGCGGAACCGTCGATGTCGGCTTGGGAGACATCTCCCAGGTCGACGGCACGTAACTGTTCGTCAAGCGCCGCAACATCCTTGGTGGTCCACTCGCCTTCGGCCACGAGACGCAGCGATTGCGGCTTGCGCTCCATGCGGAAGCGGGCGCGCGCGTGAGAAGCCGTGGCGTCGTGTGCGGTGCTCATCCCGGGAAAACTCTAGCGGGCGGGCGCGCTTCGCGCCATGCTCGTGTCGACAAAAGACGCCGCAGGTTCCGCATCGTTTTGGGCATCCCGGGTAGCAGAGCTCAGCAATTAGACCAGGGTGCGCCCAGTCAAGCGCTCGAGAACGCGCAGCGGCGAGCGCTCGGGAAAGCGGAGCGCTTCGACGGGAAGGTGAAAGGTCTGCTCCAGGCAAAATTGTCCCGAAAGCGCGGCATGCATCGTCTGGTCGGTGAAGCATAGCCAAGTCGTGCCAGTCGGAAAGGAAAATTCGAATTGCGGCGAATTCTCCTGATAATGCGAATCAAGCTTGGCCCCATCGTGCAGGCCAAGCATGAGATAGTCATAGTCCGTGCGCCGGCCCCTGGTCACACCGAGCGTCTCGAATAGCCATGGCTCGAGAAGCAAAGCCTTGCGAGCACGCGCTGCATAGCGCTTGGCGACGTCTTCGAATGGTTCGCCGACATGCCAGACGCGTGCTCCGCCTTTTGGGTGAATGTTCGAGAAAACGCGCAAGATGCGCCGGCCGCGCTGGGGCCGAGACGGAAAGGCGTCGATGTGCAGTCGCTTGTCGTCGTTGCGCGGCGAATAGATCCGACCGGCGATTTCGACCGGGCGATAGGAGGTGCGCGCCTGATCAATGTCGGCGGCAAAGTCGGGAAAGAGGCCAAGGACCAAGTCGCGCGACTGCGCGGCAAAGCGGGCCATCATGGCGGAGAGGGGTGCGCTTTCCTCACGCGACGCCGTGTCGCCCTGAATGCGGCCGTCGGGATCACGACTGATGTTCTTTGCCCGGCCGTTCGACAGCGCGTCCGTCAAAAGCCCGGTTTCGTCAGCCAGCAACGCGAAAGGCAGATTCGGAAAATAGAGGACCTTGCCGCTCTCCAGCGCATCCTGGGCAGAGGTCTGCGTGGCGTCGTCGAAGGGACCCGCCCAACTTTCCAGCTCGAATGTTGCCAAGGGTTGCATGAACGTCTTGTAGCAAACGCGTTCGGGCTACTCCAGCGAACCGGTAATGGAGGCGCGCTGCGAGAGTTCGATCCAGTTGCCATCGGGATCGCGCACCATGGAAATGCGTGCGGTCGTGCCGAGGGTCACCGGCTTCAGCGCTTCGCGTCCGCCGCGCGCAAGAACGCGCGCATGATCCTCGTCGACCTTGAAGATTTGAAACGTGATGTAACGCCAACCCTTTCCCTCTATGGTGGCGTCCGAGGGTGCCTGCGATGACTCTTCGAGCAGCAGCAGAGTCTCGCCCGCACGGAACGAGGCTCCAATGGACACTGTCTCTTCCGTCAAACCGAGAGCCTCGGCGTAGAAACTCCGATGGGATCCGAGCGAGCGAACCTTGATTCGGACACCGACTTGCGTAACCCCGAAACGGCCAGGCGGAACGAGCGTGACCTTGTTGCCGTCCGGGTCCTGCAAACTGCGCACTGCGCTCAGGCCTTGGCGCGCGATCAACAATTCGGAATAGCCGGAAGGTGGTGTCTCGGGCAGAGCTTCTGCGTAGTGATTGATCTTGACGACGGATCCGAGCGCATCGTGGCGGTGCTGCTGCAACCCCTTGCGGATGGGCAGAACGTGATCGAACGCGAGGCCAACCTCGTTTTGCCAAAAGGCCAACATTGGTTCGAGATTGTTCGTGTTGAGGCCGATGTCCACGCGCGGCTTTGCCAGTCTCATCGCGACAATTCCTTTTCATCGGTCTGGCGCTCGAAGAACTCGTCCGCATCGTCGACTTCGACCAACCGGCCGCGCCGGATCTCGATGAAGCGTGTCGCTGCGGTGCGTGTGAAATAGCGGTCGTGGCTGACGAAGATGCAGGAGACGTCGGATTCCTCGAGCTGCTGTTCCAGATCCTCCTGGCCTTCGATATCGAGATGGTTGGTGGGTTCGTCGAGGAGATAGAAGTTGGGAGCCAGAAGCTTCATGCGCAGGAAGACCAGCCGCGACTGCTCGCCATAACTGAGCTCGCGGATCGGACCCTGCATGCGCTCATAGGGAAAGCCGGCCTTGGCCAGTACCGCGACCGCTTGCGCGTTGTTGACGGTCTTCACGGTGCCGACATAGTCGAGCAGCGATTTATCCAGCGGAAGGTCGGACATTCGCTGATCGAAGGAAACCAGACGGGTCGCCGGATTGAAGCGGACTGGCGCCCGCCCGTCATAATGTTCCTGCAGCGGATTGAATGCGGCGGCGATCACACCCAGCAGCGTCGACTTGCCGCTCCCATTCGGACCCAAGAGCGCGATGCGATCGCCCGTCGCGACGACCAGACGGTCGATTGTAATCAAAGTGCGAGAAGCATCTGGGGTCTTAACCGTCAGATTGTGCAGGCGAAGCGCCACCTTGGCATCGATGGCATCGTCGTTGAGTTCGAGCTTGCGGTTGCGTGACGTGTAGACCTCCGCGCGCTCTTCTTCGATGCGTTCGATCCGTTTTTCGGTGGCGTGCTGTCGCTTGTGGAACTTCGAATTCAACACGCCCCAGGCCTTGTAACGGGCGGCGACTTTTTCAAGGCGTGTGATTTCACGATCTTCCAACGCGCGGCGCGCCGCGCTGGCGGCATCGCGGCGCAGCAATTCCTCGCGTGCTACGGCAAACGGCGCCTTGAACAGATGGGCGCCGTCGCGACGCAGGAAGATCGTGCGGCTTGTCGAGCGATCGAGAAACTCGCGGTCATGGCTGACGATCAGCATCGGCAAACGAATGTCCTGTTCGAGCCAACGCTCGAGCTTGTTGATGTTCTCGATATCCAGGTGGTTGGTCGGCTCGTCCAGGACCACGATGTCCGGCTCGCCGAGTTTTGCCGCCGCAATCAAAATCAGCCTCTGCCAACCGCCGGACAGTTCGCCGAACCTCCGTTCGACAAGTTCGGGCGGTATGCGCAGATCCTCGATCAGCACGTCGATCTTCCAGTCATCATGGCCCGCCTGAGCGGGAAGTGCGCGCTCCAGCATCTTGCGCACCGGTACGGCATGGAGCGCGACGGGCAACTCCTGCGGCACATAGCCGATCCGCGTGCCACGCGAACGCACAACGTGACCGGACGCAAGTTCCAATTCCCCTGTCAGGCATTTCAGCAAGGTCGATTTGCCGGCGCCATTTTCGCCCACGAGTGCGGTTCGCGCGTCGTCCAGCAGGAACGACACGTTCTCGAAAATCGGCGTGACGCCATAGTGAAAGCTGCCTCGGTCGATTCCGAGCACAGACTGCCGCGCGGCCATGGAGCGAATTCTGTTGGTCCCCGGCGAGTTTTGCACACGCGACACATCTGGCCAAATCGCCGCCTTGACGCGCGCCACACAGCGGTCAAGCTCGGTCCCAGAAAAGTCGGGAGAAACGAATGGATCGCCTCAAGGGAAAGGCAGCAATCGTCACGGGCGCCGCGAGCGGCATCGGTCGCGCGTCGGCAAAATTGTTCGCGGCGGAAGGGGCGAAGGTCATCTGTTTCGATCGCGCGGCCGACGTCGAAGAGACGGCAAACGCCATCAAGTCGGCCGGCGGCACGGCGATCGCGCTGAAGGCGGACGCGTCGTCGGAGGCCGATGTCGCAAAGGCGGTCGACACGGCGGTGACGGAATTTGGCAAGCTCGACGTGATCTATGCCAATGCCGGCGTAAGCGGAGGCGGCAAGCCGTTCTTCGAACTCGATGCCAATGACTGGCGTCAGGTCCTCGAGGTCAATCTCATCGGCGTTTTCCTCGCCATCAAGCACGCCGCGCGCGTGATGGTTCCGAACAAGAAGGGTTCGATCATCTGCACCGCTTCGGTCGCGGGCATCCGCTCGGGCGCGGGCGGTGGCCCGTATAGTGCGAGCAAAGCAGGCGTGATCAACTTGACCACGACCGCTGCCAATTTTCTCACCGGCACCAATGTGCGCGTCAACGCGATCTGCCCCGGCATCATCGAAACCGGTATGACCAAACCGATCTTCGACTATGCCAAGGAGCGTGGAACATCGGGCAAGATCGGTCAGCTCAATCCGCTGAAGCGCTTCGGCGTGCCCAACGAAATCGCCTATACGGCGTTGTTCCTGGCGTCGGACGAAGCCTCCTACGTCAACGGGCAGCACATCGCGGTCGATGGCGGCTTGACGAGCTCCATGCCGGTGACGGGACGGATCGGTCGCTAAATCCTCTGCGCGAGAACAAGCCAATCCCACGGCTGATGTTTGCCGGCATTGCGCGGCTTGCGCAGGCCTTCCTTCTGCCAGGGATAGCTCACCCGCAGCACTTTCTTGGTACGAAAGCCGTGTGAGGCGAGAAGCTCGTCCAGTTCTTCGCGGGCGAAATGCTTTTGTCTGCTTCCGCCGCGTTCCACCAAACCGTCCGGTGCCTCGGCGATGGCTTGCGCGCGTGTCGTGCCATAGGCGATGCGTTCCACCATCCGGTCGGACTCGATCGACGGGACGACGACCAGGGCGTGACCGTTGCGCTTGGTTACCCGCGCAATGCCGTCCCACATCTGCCGTCGAATGCGGGCCTGCGGCATGGTCACGACATTCATGCATACCGTCAGATCGGCACAGGCGCCGATGCGCTTCGTGGCGGGCGGGATGTTCGACGTCAGCCACGTAATGCCTGAACGATTGGCGAGACGTTTCTTGGCCCTGGCGATGATGCGCGGCGCGTGTTCGACCGCGAACGTCGTGCGGAAAAGCTTGCCATAGCGTTCGATGAAGGTCCCGATGCCGCAGCCTAGGTCGACGAGCACGGATTTTCCGGGCGAGGGACGCAGGCCCAGAACCAGACTTGCGATCTCTCGGCCGTTGGTCTCGCGTGTGATGTCACAGACTTCGCGCTCGAAATCGTCCGCGAGGTTGTCCCATTCCTTCCGACTCACCATGTGCTAATGAAAGACGATTCCCCTTTGCGCGCAAAGGCGGGCTGAGGCATGTGCGGAAAGTTCACGCAAATGATGAGCTGGGGCGATCTGGTCACGCTGGCCGATCTCGTCGGCGCGCCTGCAAGCGCCATCGAAGCGGTGACGCCGATGCGCTTCGCGACCGTCATCCGACTCGATGCGGAGGGACGGCGAGAGGCGGCGAGGATGCGCTGGGGGTTCGTACCCGCCGGTGCGCGCGATCCTGCTGAGGGCACCCGGTTCATCCATGCACGCGCCGAATCGATCGAACAGAAGCCGACCTTCCGCGATGCCTTCTTCAAGCGCCGTGGTCTTGTGGTGGTCAACACCTTCAACGAAGGCAAGGAGATCACGCCCCGGAAGACCGAACAGTATGTCGTCACGCTCAAGGAACGGTCTGCGACCGCGATTGCGGTGATCTGGGAGCGCTGGGCCGAGCAGGGTAGGGGCGTGCTGGAAACGTTCGCGATGGTGACGGTGCCCCCGAACGCTCTGATCGCCACGATCACCGATCGGATGCCGGCACTGATTGCGGATGACGACTGGGCGAAGTGGCTCGGCGAAGAACCGGCCAGCATCGACGAATTGAAGGCGATGCTGCGCCCGTCTGATCTCGCCATGGACATGGCGAAAGCTACGAAACCCGCACCGCCGCCCAAACCTTCGGCACAAACCGAGATGTTCTAGGGCGTTCACTGGGCCTGCGAAGCGGGCTAAAAACGCGCCTATGGCCCACCTGCTGCATTTCTCGGAAGACCCGAACATCCGGGTCTTTCATCCCCACGTGCCTTCCAGTTCGCCGGACAATCCGCCGATGGTCTGGGCCGTGGATGAGGAGCATGCGCCCGGGTTCTGGTTTCCCCGCGATGCGCCCCGCGCCTGTTGCTGGGGCGAGCCGAAGAGCGAGATTGCGCGTTCGTTGCTGCGCATGGGAGCGAAGGGGCGCATGCATGCTATCGAGGCGGCATGGCTCGACCGCATGCGCGCCTGCCGGCTCTATGTCTATCGCTTCGACGACGCGCCGTTCACCATTCATAACAACAACGCTGGTTACTTTTCCACGCGCCAGTCGATCAAACCGCTATCGGTCGAGCCCGTCGGCGACCTACTCGCGCTTCATGCTGCAACTGCGATCGAGTTGCGAATCGTGCCGAACCTCTGGCCGGTCATCGACGCCATCGTCGCATCCGGACTTCAGTTCTCGATCATTCGGAAGATGAACGCTCGGCCGCGCGATGCCAGTTGAGTTTGGCGGTCATGCCAGTGTGAAGAAGGGAACGGGTGCGCCGCCTTCGCTCGGTTTCCACACCAGTTTGGCCGGAGCGTCGATGGCGATCTTCTTCAAATCGCAATCCACAAGGTTGGTGAGCAGGCGCGGGCCTTCGGCCAAGGTGACATAGGCGATCGCGTAGGGGTCGGTCGGCGTGCGGTACATGATCGAAAAGGAATAGACATTCGCGTTGCCGCTCGCCTCGCGCCACTCCACGCGCTCGGAAAAACAGAACGGGCAGAAACTGCGCGGATAGTAGTGCGGTTCACTGCAGGCGAGGCAAAAGCCGTAGAGCAGCTTGCCCGCCTCGGCCGCCTTCCAAAAGGGTTCGGTTTCGACATTGACGGCCGGGGGATAAATCTTGCGCGTTGTCCCCGCGGGTCTGGCTGGCTTGTCCGACATGACTTATTCCCGCTCCATGATGACGGTCGCCGCACCATGGCGGGTTCCGAGCGATCCGCCAGTGCCGTGCGCAATCGCGAGATCGCAATTCTTGACCTGGACCTTCGGGTGGGCTTCGCCGCGCAACTGACGCACCGCTTCGATCACCTTGGTAATGCCGCCACGGTTTGACGGATGATTGTTGCTCAAGCCGCCGCCGTCGGTGTTGAAAGGGAGTTTGCCGACGCCCGAAATCAGATTCCCGTCCGAAACGAACTTGCCGCCCTGACCCTTCTCGCAGAAGCCGAGATCCTCGATCTGCATCAAAACCGTGATCGTGAAGCTGTCATAGATCGAGGCGTATTTGATATCGGACGGCCTCACGCCGGCTTCGGCAAACGCCTTGGGCCCGCTCCAGGCGGCGCCCGAATAGGTGAGGTCGACCTTGCCGCCATAAGTGCCCTTCGGCGCTTCTCCGGCTCCGATGATTTTGACCTTCGGGCGGTTCAGCTTTTTCGCAACCTCGGGACTGGTCACGAGCAATGCGCCGCCGCCATCGGTGATGACGCAGCAATCCAGGCGATGCAAAGGCGTTGCGATCATCGGCGAAGCGAGAACATCCTCGACCGTGACGACCTCCTTCAGGAACGCGTGTTCATTGTATTGGGCATGATGCGACGCCGCGACCTTGATCCAGGCAAGTTGTTCGCTCGTGGTGCCGAATTCGTGCATGTGCCGCGTGGCGCACATGGCATATTGATTGTGCGTGGTGCCGCCATAGGGCAGTTCGAAGGCGGCTTCCGGCGCCGCCGCAAAGCCGCCGCCGCCGCGCGGTCCGCCGCCCGAGCTGGTTCTCGGTTTCCCCGCGAGCGTGACGAGCGCAACAGAACACTTGCCGGCTGCAATCGCTTCGGCAGCATGACCGACATGGAGAAGGTAGGAAGAGCCGCCTGTCTCGGTCGAATCCATGTGGCGAAGCTTGCGCAGGCCCAGATAGTCGGCCATGGACATCGCTCCGAACCCCGGCGCGTCTCCGGCGCAGAAATAGCCGTCGATATCGTCTTTCGTTAGTCCGGCATCGGCCAGGACGCCGCGCATGCATTCGGCGTGGAGTTGCGGAACGGACTTGTCGGGGGCTTCGCGCGTCGGATGCTCGAACGCGCCCATGACATAGGCTTTGCCGTTGATGCTCATGCCGGGAGGTGTCCGCTGAATTTCGTGGGGCAAGGCTCTACAAGCGCCGCGCGCCGGAATCAATCCGCGGAATGTGCGTGACCCCTGTGCAGCGTTTGTCGCAGGGTCGAGCCAGAGGCGCCACGAGGATGTCGCGTGACGCCTTTGAACATCAATCGCAAGGCCTCGAAGTGGAGGGCGGCGATGATCTTCAACGTCATCAAAGGGTGCTTCAGCAACATCACGAATAGCGAGGCGTCGCTGAGGGGCTTCCGCTTTCCTGTAAAGGTCGCCGTGAGGATCGGATTTCCCGATTCGGTCTGGTTGATTGCTATGAGGACATTGTCCCCCGGCGGGCGAATCTCGAAGCGATAACGGCAGTCCATAGAGAGAAACGGCGAGACGTAAAAGTCCTTTTCACAGGCTTGGTGGATCGAGTCGCCGCAATCCTTCACGCGCAACACATAGGCATGGCGCTCGCCAAAGGTGTTGTGAACTTCGTAGACGATCGCTGCTAGTTCGCCATTGTCACTGTGGCAGAACCAAACGCTCAGTGGATTAAAGACGTAGCCGAACAGCCGCGGATAGCACAGAACCCGCTTGGCACCGCGGGCAATGATGCCCTCGCGGGCGAGCAGTGCGTCGAGCCAGTCACGCACTTTGTTGCCGTCGCCATGGTCGCGCTCGTGAAAACCTACGACACCGGCTCTATTCCATGAAAATAGCCGCAGCCGCGACAAGCTCGGAAGCTCGTCCAGATCAAGCAACAGCGCAAAGACCCTGTAGCGGAAAGCATGGCGCCGCGGCGAGAGCCTGCAGTGCATGACCCAACCGTCATAGATGGCACTGGCGAAGGCTTTCGTCGGCATGTCGACGATACGTAGTGCGAGCCGGGTTGGATCAATACTGATCCGCCCGGGTACGGCTGTCGTAAATCCCGTTATGATGGCGCATGCGCTGCCTTTACCCCGAATCTGGGCCGTTCACGGTGTCGGACCACCGAGTGTCATATCTCGGCGCGCGGTGCCGGTAACGGTTCTGCGGATGGAACGCCCCCTGCAAGATGCGGCCCGGTTGAACGATCTTGTTCGGGCCGTCGGACAAAACGCCGACAAAGCGGCCTTCAAGGAACTCTTCGATCATTTTGCGCCGCGCGTGAAAGGCTACTTGATGCGTCTGGGCGCGGGTTCTGCGGTCGCCGAGGATCTCGCCCAGGACGTCATGCTGACCTTGTGGCGCAAGGCTGTTCAATTCGATCCCGCCAAAGCATCCGCGTCGACCTGGGTTTTCACAATTGCGCGCAATCTCAGAATAGACGCGATCCGCAAGGAACGCCGTCCACAATTCGATGCCGACGATCCCACGTTGGCGCCGTCGAGCGAACGGTCGAGCGACGAGAACCTCGATTGGGCAAAGGCGGAGGACCGTTTGCGCGAGGCGCTCGTCATGCTGCCGCGCGAACAGGCGCAAGTCGTCGAATTGTCTTTTCTTGCCGACAAACCGCACAGCGCGATCGCGGCCGAACTCGGTTTGCCGCTCGGCACGGTCAAGTCGAGAATACGATTGGCGATGGCTCAGTTGCGTGGCGCGCTGGGGGAGCGATCATGACGATCATGCACCATCCGGGCGACGAATTGCTGCTCAGTTACGCGCTTGGCGCGAGCAACGAACCGGTCTCGTTGCTGGTTGGGACGCATCTGTCTTTTTGCACGACATGTCGAGCTTCCGTGCGCGATATGGAAGCTGCCGGCGGCGCGATGTTGTCGGATGTCAAGCCTGCCGCGATCAACGCGCGAGCCCTGCAAGCGGTGCTCTCTCGCCTGGACGACAACGTTCCCGATCTTGCGCGGCCACGTCAAACGTCCGGCGATGTACCTCTGGCGTTGCGAGCGTATATCGGCAATGAATTTTCCAAAGTGCGCTGGGTTGCCGTGGCGCCGGGCCTTGCGCATCGGCCTCTGCTGACGAGAGGCGGCACTCGCGCTCGGCTTATACGCGCCAGGCCAGGCGCGGCGGTTTCCACGCACTCGCATCGCGGCGAAGAGTGGACGCTGGTTCTGACAGGCAGCTATCACGACGAGACCGGCATCTATCGACCGGGCGATGTCCAATCGACGACACCGGATATTTTTCATCGCCCCGTCGCCGACGACGGACCTGTCTGCATCAATCTGGCAGTGACTGATGCGCCGCTCGTCTTCAAGGACTTGCTGCCATCGATCATCGGCAGGATTTTCGGCTTCTGAGCGGTGCGATTTCCTTCTAGGATTGACCTCAGCAATCGGAGGCAATCATGGAAACGACACGGCTTGGCAAGTCGGGCCTCAAGGTCTCGCGCATCTGCTTGGGAACGATGACCTATGGCTCTCCCAATTGGCGCGACTGGGTACTCGGGGAGGAGGAGTCGCGGCCCTTCATCAAGCGGGCTCTGGAAGTCGGCATCAATTTCTTCGACACGGCCGACGTCTATTCGGTCGGCCGCAGCGAAGAGATTGTCGGAAAGGCACTGAAGGATTTTGCACCATCTCGCGACCGCGTCGTCATAGCCACGAAGGTGTGTGGCGTGATGAGCGACGATGTGAACGACCGCGGGCTGTCGCGCAAGCACATCATGCACTCGATCGACAAGTCGCTGCAGCGTCTGCAGACCGACTATGTGGACCTCTACCAAATCCATCGTTTTGATCCGACGACGCCGATCGAGGAGACGTCCGAGGCGCTGCACGACGTCGTGAAGTCCGGCAAGGCGCGTTATATCGGCGCCTCGTCCATGTATGCGTGGCAGTTTGCGAAGTACCTGCACACCCAGGAAAAGGCGGGCGCCACAAAGTTCGTTTCGATGCAGAACTTCTACAATCTCGTCTATCGCGAAGAAGAGCGCGAGATGCTGCCGCTGTGCCGCGACCAGGGCATCGGTGTCATTCCCTGGAGCCCGCTGGCGCGCGGCTTCCTCGCCGGCAACCGTTCACGCGAGGGCGAGGCACAGACCACACGCGCCAAGAGCGACGCGAACATATTGACCGCGAGTGCATTCCGCGAAACCGACTACGCGACCAGAGATCGTGTCGACGAACTGGCGAAGGAGAAGGGTGTATCGGCCGCGCAGATCGCTCTCGCCTGGCTGCTCCACCAGCCGGGTCTCACCGCGCCGATCGTCGGTGCTTCGAAGATGAAGCATCTCGACGACGCGGTGGCGGCCGTCAACGTAAAGCTCAGCGAGGACGAAGTGAAAGCGCTGTCCAAGGGTTATCAGGCCCGGCGGATCATGGGCCACGCTTGATGCGAGTCAAAGTGGCCTGAACCCTACCGGCGTCGGTGCATTCGGATCGGTTGCCACCGTCCAGCCGCCGCCTAGTGCGCGATAGAGACTGACGCCGGCCTGCAACCGTGCCAAACGAATCTGAACAAGCTGATCCTGGGCGCTGAACAGCGTTTGCTGCGTCTGCAGCACGTTCAAAAGGTCGGTCACGCCTTCGCGGTATTGCAATTCGGCGATGCGGTAGGCCTCGGCCGCATTGGTTTCCTGCTCGTTGACGAGTCTTTCCTGTTCGGCCAACGCTGAAACCTGTCCCATCGAACTCTCGACGTCGGAGAAAGCGCTGAAGACGGCCTTGCGGTAGTCGACGAGCAATTCGGTCTGGCGCGCCCTCTCCAGATCGCTTTCGGCGGAAAGCTTGCCGGCGTCAAACACGGCCTGAAGCAGCGACGCGCCAATGCTCCAAACCATGCTGGTCGGATTGAAGGCCGCGCCTATCGACCCGCTCAGGCTGATCTGCGGAAAGAATGCGGCGCGCGCGGCATCGACATTGGCGTGTTGCGAGCGAAGCTGGGCTTCCGCCTGAGCGATGTCGGGTCTGCGTTCCAACAGACTCGATGGAATGCCCGGCTGCACCACCGGCGTGACGATGCCATCGAGATTGATCGTCTTCACGTCGAAGCCTTCCGGCGCGCGGCCCAGGAGAATCGCCAGCGCATAGCGCGCTTCGCGCTCCTGCTCCTCCAACGGCGGTATCGAAGCCTCTTCCGCCGCAACTTGCGCCTTCTGTTGTGCGAGTTCGAGATTCGACGTGACGCCGTTGGTGACCTTGGCTTCCGTGATCGTCAGGATTCTCTGTGCCGCCTCGATGTTCTTCTTCGCGATCGCGACGCGTTGACGCAAAGCCAGGACGTCGAAGTAGGTGTTGGCAACGTCGGCCGTGATGGTCAGCGCAACAGTTTGCTGGGCATAGCGCGCGGCGAGTTCCGAAAGCTTGGCCGCACGAAACACGTCTTGATTGAGCCCCCACAAATCGACTTCGTAGCTCGCCTGTGCCGAGACGCCGAACGTGTTTTGCGTGTTGCCGCCGGGCACGCCCTTCTGATCGGTGCCCCTGCGCTGGGCCGTCCCCGTAGCATTGATGCTGGGAAAGAGCGCCGAGCCGGCAATTCCCGTCTGCGCTTGCGCCTGCACGACGCGCGCAGCAGCGGCGAGAAGGTCGAGATTCTGTTCTTTCGCGGTGGTTTCGAGCGGTGGGAGCTCAGGCGCATTCAACGTCGTCCACCAATCGATTTGCGGCCAGACCGGTGCATCCTTTGCGATGGGAGCGGTGAACGCAGGAGGTACGTCACCCTCCTTCAACGGCACCGGCGCGGGCGTTGTGCAAGCCGCCAATGCGAACACGGCGACTGAGGTCGAGGGCAGCAATAATTTCATGGAGTCTCTCTTCATCACCGGCCGGCGAGCCCGCTTACATAACGCCTGTCTATCTGAACGCAAGGCCGTCAATACGGCCCGAAGGAGTGCTGCGACAATCAAAATCTCTGAACGGGATATGGGACGGGCGGCCGAACAGGTTGGCTTCGACTTGGGGGCGTCTTAGCCGTTCGGCCGCCCTTTTGTCCGTACCCAAGGGTGGAGCGCCAAGAGTGGGCACGAGCAAATTATGACAGCAACAAAGGTGCTGACGCACTGTGGGCCCGCCGGTGCCTTACGCAAAGATTGAAATTGTAACCGGATGTCGCGCGGCCCCGCTCTCTGGGAGAGGTCGCGAAACATAATTTGACGATTGGGAACGACACCGCGCGAATCAGGCGCGATGTCTACATTGCCGGAAAAAGACGCTCAGGCGCCGGAAGGTTTTTCGACGATCTTGAACCGCTTGAGTTCGTCGCTCGCACGCGTGAAATCTGGCTGGACGATCAAAGCCTGTCGATAGTCATCGTAGGCGGCCTTGAGATTGCCCAATCCTTCTTCCGCCACTGCGCGATCGTAGTAAGCGATGTGCGGCTCCTTCGCACCCAGCGACAACCCCTTGTTGATGTCGAGGATTGCGTCCGCGAATTTCTTCTGGGCGATCAGCGTCGCGCCACGATCGACATAGCCTTCGCCCAAGTTCCCGTTGATCGCAAGACCGGCGTTGAAGTCGTCCTGTGCGGCAGTGACTTTCATCAAGTTCAGTTCGATGACGCCGCGATTGATGTAGGTGGCCGCCCGATCGTCCTTCGTGAGGGGGCCGACCAAGGCATCGTTGCAGTATCCAATCCCTTCGCGCTGGGACCGGCCGCTGTCTGCTGCCTGAAAGCAAAGTTGAGCCGAACCGGAACCAATCACGGTCACAGCGGCCAACGCTCCACCGGCCGGAAGCGAACACGCGAACACACCTACGCATAGTGCTGTGAGCAGACGGTTGCTCATGAGAGCCTCCTCGCTGAACCGCCTCGTATTATGCCATTTCTTGCAATGAGTCGTCCATGACAGAGGCAGTGTAAGCAATACAATTTCAGTCCGCGGCCTATGCGTTATTGGCGAGGGTCGTGTTCAAAAAGAGGACTCCATGAATTGGCCGATGATCTTCCCTATAGTTTTGTTGAGCGTATCCAATGTCTTCATGACGTTTGCCTGGTATGGACAGCTGCGCTTTCCCGCAACACCGGTTTGGATACTGGTTTTGGCGGGATGGGGGATCGCCTTCTTCGAATATTGTTTTGCCGTGCCCGCCAACCACTACGGCCATCGGGTTTATTCGGCCGCGCAGCTCAAGACGATTCAAGAGGTCATCACGCTTCTTGTGTTCGCAGTGTTCTCGATTTCCTATTTGGGTGAGGCGCTGCGCTGGAATCATGTCGCCGCCTTTGCGTGTCTCGTCGGTGCCGCCTATTTTTCGTTCGCCAAATAGCGCGACGGATGGGCCGGAATCGTCGGGTTCCGGAGTTGATGTTCCGTCATAGCGGTCCAGCGTCCGGCTTGCAGGGCCGGTTGGGCCTTGTGCGCCCCGGTCTGGGGTTGATAGGTCATGGGCCCATTCACCGAGACTCGGTCCATGCCGCAAACCAAGCCCCTGCCAGGCGGGTTCCTGTCCGAATCGCTCGCCCGAATTAAACCGTCACCGACGATCGCCGTCACTCAGAAGGCCCGTGACCTCAAGGCGGCCGGACGCGATGTGATCGGTCTTGGTGCCGGTGAGCCCGACTTCGACACGCCGGACAACATCAAGGAAGCGGCCATCGCTGCCATTCGCCGCGGCGAAACCAAATACACCGCGGTGGAAGGGATTCCAGAATTACGGGCGGCGGTAGCGAGGAAATTCAAGCGCGAGAACAATCTCGACTACACGCCGGCTCAGACGTTCGTCGCGCCAGGCGGCAAGGCAATTGTCTTCAACGCGCTGCTCGCGACGCTCAACCCCGGCGACGAGGTGATTTGCGTCGCACCCTATTGGGTCAGCTATCCCGACATCGTGTTGCTTGGCGGCGGCAAGCCGGTGATCGTGGAAGCACGCATGGAAGACGGCTTTCGCCTGACGGCGCAGGCGCTCGAAGCGGCGATCACGGCAAAAACCAAATGGCTCATCTTCAACCAGCCGTCCAACCCGACGGGCGCCTGTTACACGCGTGCGCAACTCAAGGCGTTGACGGACGTGCTTGTGAAACACCCGCAAGTCTGGGTGCTGACCGACGACATGTACGAGCATCTCGTCTATGGCGGCTTCAAATTCTCGACGATCGCGGAAGTCGAGCCCCGGCTCTACGAACGCACCTTGACGATGAATGGCGTGTCGAAAGCTTATTCCATGACGGGCTGGCGCATTGGCTATTGCGGCGCGCCGGAACCGTTGATCAAGGCCATGTCAAAGTTGCAGTCGCAATCTGCGTCCAACGCGTCGTCCATTTCGCAATGGGCGAGCGTCGAAGCATTGAACGGTCCGCAGGACTTCATCCCGAAATTCCAGAAGGTGTTCGAGGAGCGGCGCGACCTTGTCGTCTCGATGCTCAACCAGGCAAGCGGGATCGAATGTCCAAAGCCGGAAGGCGCGTTTTACGTCTATCCGACGATCCGCAAGCTGGTGGGCAAGGCGGCGCCGAGTGGCAAAGTGATTGCGACCGACGAAGACTTTGCCGGCGAGCTGCTCGAGGCCGAAGGTGTGGCGGTCGTGCACGGCGCCGCGTTCGGCATGTCGCCGTTTTTCCGCATCTCCTATGCCACCTCGACCAAAATGCTCGAAGAAGCCTGCACCCGAATTCAGCGCTTTTGCGCGAGCCTACGTTAACGCTGCTTCTCAGGCTTCGCTGCGAATTGCTGCCTGATGGCTGCGCTCAAGCGTAGAGGGATCGCAGGCCCAGGGCGAGATATCACTGAAGATTCACGGCGTTCCGACGAGGCTTCGGTTGGCCGCTGATCGAATCAATTTTTGAAATCGACTTGCCTTCGTCGGTGCGGGGCGCGAGCATCGTTCCGCCAAGTGGGGCGCGTGACGCGGCCCGACGACCCGGGATAAGCGCCCGCCGCGCCCCGGACCCTGTGCTCAGGGCCCGTAGGAGGCGCTCAATGTCTGGAAACAACAATGGCAGAGGACCACGCACCGTGGCCGTGGTGGGGCCATATGGCAGCGGAAAAACGACGTTGCTCGAGAGCATTCTCACCATAACGGGCGCGGTGCAGCGCAAAGGATCGGTCACGCAGAAGAATTCCGTCGGCGACGCCAGCCCGGAGGCCAGGGCCCGTCAGATGAGCGTCGAAGTGAACTGCGCGACGACGAAATTCATGGAGCAGAGCTTCACATTTCTCGACTGCCCCGGGTCAATCGAATTCATTCAGGATACATTGAACATCCTACCCGGCGTGGACACCGCAATCGTGGTTTGCGAGCCGGAGCCGGCGAAGCTCCAGATGCTCCAACCCTATCTCAAGCGCCTTTCCGACTTGCGCATCCCCCATTTTCTCTTCGTCAACAAGATCGACAAAGCGAGCGGATCTCTGCGCGCACTCCTCACCATGTTGCAGGATGCCAGCGGCACGCCGCTGCTTCTGCGCCAGATTCCGATCTGGGAGAACAGTGTCGTCACCGGTTTCGTCGATCTCGCGCTGGAACGCGCCTATGTCTACCGGCCGCACCAAGCGAGCGAAATGATCGACATTAAGGACAAGGACGGAGAGAAGCAGGCGCGTTTTGCGATGCTGGAAAAGCTCGCAGATTATGACGAACACCTGATGGAAGAATTGCTGTCCGACATCGAACCGCCCCGCGACGAAGTGTTCACGGATCTTTCCAAGGAATTGGCGCAAGGTCTGGTCGTGCCGGTTCTGATCGGCTCGGCCGAGGGTGACAATGGTATCCGGCGGTTGTTGAAGGCCCTTCGCCACGAATCGCCCGACGTCAGCTCGACGGCAGAACGTGCCGGCATTAAGCAGGGCAGCGACACCGTCGTCCAGGTGCTCAAGACCTATCACTCCAGTCACGGCGGAAAGCTCAGTCTGGTGCGCGTGATGTCGGGAACGCTGAAGGACGGCGCCATCCTGCATCGTCACGACGGCTCAGACGCGCGCGTCGGCGGCATCTTCGCTCTGAGGGGAGAGACGCAGACAAAGCTCAACGAGGCTCGCGCCGGCGACACCGTCGCCCTCGGACGGTTGGAGGGCGTGCTCACCGGCGAGACGCTTTCGACGGCAAGAACGACCAAGGCCAAGGTGACGGTAGAGCACCTTGTCCCGGTCTATCGGCTTGCCATCGAGGCGGCTGACCGCAAGGACGAAGTGAAGCTCACGGGGGCGATTGCCAAGTTGCGCGAAGAGGATCCGTCGCTGGACTTCGAGCAGAATGCCGAACTTCACGAGATGTCGCTGGTCGGTCAGGGCGAGATTCATTTGAAGGTCGCCGTCGACAAGCTGCTCAGCAAATTCGGCTTGAAGATCAACACCAGCACGCCGCGCGTGCCTTACAAGGAAACCATCCGCAAGAGTACGACGCAGCGCGGCAGGCACCGGCGCCAATCCGGCGGCCACGGACAATTCGGCGATGTCGTTCTGGCGATACGGCCGCTGCCGCGAGGCACCGGGTTTGTGTTCGAGGATGAAATCGTCGGCGGCGTCGTACCGAGACAATGGATTCCGTCGGTTGAGAAAGGGATCGTGGAGTATCTCAAGCAGGGACCGCTCGGGTTTCCGGTCGTCGATGTCGCCGTTGCGCTCAACGACGGCTCGTATCACACGGTGGATTCGTCCGACGCCGCGTTCCAAACCGCAGCGCGCCTCGCCATGAGCGAGGGCATGCCGAACTGCGCGCCGGTCCTGCTCGAATCCATCATGCACGTGAAAATCCACGTTCCGAGCGAGGCGACCGCCAAGGTGAACGCGATGGTCAGCGGCCGCCGCGGGCAACTCATGGGATTCGATGCGCGCGACGGCTGGAAGGGCTGGGATTCAGTCGAAGCGCAAATGCCGTTGTCGGAAATGTCCGATCTCATCATCGATTTGCGGTCGCTGACGCAAGGTGTGGGCACATACGAGATGTCGTTCGATCACCTCGCCGAGCTCACCGGTAAGCTCGCGGATCAGGTCACGGCGGGACGCAAGGCGGCGTAACGGAGCGTCAGACGGACTTTTGGGCGGATGCCTGAATGGCGTCGCGGCAAGCGCTTATAGCGGCTTGCAGGCATTTGACAGTTTGCCCAGTTCGCGCGCCCGAGGTCAGATCGCCCACGATGCGGTCCCATCTCTGCTGACCAACCCTCGCATGCAAGTCGCGGTCGGCCAGAAGCTCGACGTAGCGCTCGCCCAAAGAGACGAAGAGAAGCAGACCGCCACGGTGCGTCGTCGCTATGCGGGCGCCAAACTCGCGATGGGCAAAATTGCGCGCCCGTGTGCGGCGGATGAAGCCGGGCACGAGGCGAAGACGTAGCGGCATCCAGTCGAACACCGCGGAGAACACCACGAATACCGCAGCCTCTGCGACAAAAGAGGTCCGGAGCGCGAGTTGCGGGCAGAACAAGGCAAGCGCGCCTCCGAGCGCCAAAGCGAGCAATGCGCCATAGGCCAACGGATACATATGATAGCGATCGCTGACCGGAACGACGACCAGCGCGATATGGGTGTTCGTGCGCTTTTCAGCGTCTTCAATCGCGCGGCGCAGTAACTCGTGATCGCTCTTGGAGATATTCTTCATCACCAATGCCCCGAAGCGCCGCCGCCACCAAACGATCCGCCGCCGCCCGAAAATCCGCCCCCCGAAAATCCACCGCCCGACCAACCGCCGGATCCGCCGCCGAACCCTCCGCCGCCGCGCCCCCAACCGCCAAGGCCGCCGAGAAAGAACAACGGCCAGAAGAAGCGACCGAATATCAGCCAGAGCACGATGACAATTACGAAAACGGGAATGTGAAACCCGCCGCCCGAGTTATCTGGCCGCTCATCTGCCGCAGGCGTCGGCGTGACGTTGACCGATGGGTGTCCGCCCAGCGCCTGGAGCGTCGTGATCGTGCCGTTGAGAACGCCGCCGTCATAGTCCCCCTTGCGGAAACTGGGCAGCATCACATTCTCGATGATGAGTTTGCTCTGTGCGTCGGTTAGCGTGCCCTCGAGGCCGTATCCGACTTCGATGCGAACGTCGTGCGTGCTCGGCGAGACAATCAGCAACGCGCCATTGTTCTTGCCCTTGACGCCGATGCCCCAGGCGCGACCAAGCTGATAGCCATATTGCTCGATGGTCGTCCCTTGCAACGACTTCAAGGTGACGACGACGACTTGGTTTCCCGTCTGCTGTTCATGCTCGGCAAGCAACGTCGTCAGCGTGTCACGTGTCGAACGCGAGAGAATGCCTGCGTCGTCCACCACCCGGCCGGTCAGCGCCGGGAAGCTGAGTGCGGCGTAGCTTGCGGTGAGCGCCAGCGCCAGCGCCGCAACAGCAACGACGAATAAGCGTGAGATCGAAGCCGACGGCCTCACGATCAGAATTTGACCTCAGGCGCCTGCTGCGCCTTCTCGGAAATCGTAAAGGTCTCGCGCGGCTTGGCATCGGGATAAAAGATTGCGGCGACCCAACGTGTGGGAATGGTGCGCAGCGTCGTGTTGTAGGTCTGAACCGCGTCGATGTAATCCTTGCGGGCGACGGCGATCCTGTTCTCCGTGCCTTCCAATTGCGATTGGAGCACCAGGAAGTTCTGGTTCGACTTCAGGTCGGGATACGCTTCGCTGACCGCAAGCAGCCGCCCGAGCGCACCGCTGATCGCGGCCTGGTTCTGCTCGAACTGATGGAAAGCCTGCGGATTGGACAGAATATCGGCCGGCAAAGTCATCTGAGTCGCACGCGCACGCGCCTCGGTGACTTCGCGAAGAACGGTTTGCTCCTGCTTGGCGTAGCCTTTGACGGTATTGACCAGGTTCGGAATGAGATCGGCGCGACGCTGATACTGATTGAGCACTTCGCTCCAAGCCGCTTTGACCTGTTCGTCCTGAGTCGGAACGGCGTTGATGCCGCATGCCGAGAGGCCAAATGCAACGACGAGCAGGGCGGCGATGCGACCAGTCCATCGCGTGACGGGACGAGACATCATGGGGAATCTCCCTCGCTAGAGCGGTGTCTTGCTAGCATATCGGCGTTTTGCCGGAACAATCGCATGGGACCGGAGTGCCTTCAAAAAAAGCGCCAGGGCAATTGCTCGCCCTGGCGTCAGTTGAGGCTTGGACGCGCGGGACGAGCCCGCGCCGGTTTCGCGCTTGGGGCACTCAACCATGTCGTGGCCAAGGGGGGACGGCCAACGACACCCCATAGATGGGATGGCCTACGCCAGGTTCAATCCCTGGCTGCAACAAAAATCAGTAGCGCCAATCCTTCGAGGCGCGGACCAGAAAGTCGCGGAAAGCGGCCACCCGCTTCGATTGGCGCAAGGCATCAGCGTAGACCAGGTGCACGTCGAAGCTCGGTCCGGGCACGTCGGGGAGGACCCGCACCAGGTGCGGCCGCTCGGCGGCGACATAGTCGGGTACGGCGGCGATCCCAACGCTTGCCTCGGTGGCGCATAAGATTCCGGTCACATTGTTGATGCGCACCGTACGACCCTTGCCGCTCAGCCTCCGCCGCGTCTGTTCCAGCAGCCAGTTGATCTCCCGGATTTCAGGCGCAGCTGTTTCGCCATAGGCGATGATCGTGTGATCGGCCAACGCGTCGAGCGATGCGGGTGTGCCGTACTTCTCCAGGTACGTCTTCGTCGCATACATGTGATAGTGCACTGTGAAGAGTTTGCGCTGGATCAGGTCGGCCTGAACCGGCGCCCGCATGCGAATGGCAAGGTCCGCTTCGCGCTGCGCCAAATCGAGCTCGCGATCTTCCATGACGAGGTGAACTTCGACCTCGGGATACTCCTTGAGGAAATCGTCGAGACGCGGCACGAGCCAGTAGGTTCCGATGCCGTGACTCGAAGTGATCTTGAGCGCGCCGCGCGGAGACTCGCGAACGTTCTTAAGCGCTTCCTCCGCCTGCGCCAGGCGCGAGAGAACGTCGGTGACCGCGGCGTACAGCATCTCACCTTCGTCCGTGAGCGTCAGCCCGCGCGCGTGACGCTGGAAAAGAGGCGTCGTGATTTCTTCCTCGAGCGCACTGATCTGTCGACTGACGGCAGATTGGCTAAGCGTCAGCATTTGGCCCGCGTGCGTGAAACTCCCCGCAGAGGCCACGGCGTGAAAAATGCGAAGCTTGTCCCAGTCCATATGTTGTTGCCTTCTTGGCGCCGTTCTCTTGCGAGTACTATCCTTTAGGTGCAATGCAAAGTTCATGACCGTTCATTTCAGTGCGCGCCCGCCAGGAAACGCTCTGCCTCCAGCGCGGCCATGCAGCCCATCGCGGCTGCCGTTACGGCCTGACGGTAGATCTTGTCCTTGACGTCTCCGGCCGCAAAAACTCCCGCGACACTGGTGTGCGTCGAGTCGGTTGCGGTCTTGATGTAGCCGGCCGCGTCCATTTCGATCTGGCCTTTGAACAACTCGGTCGCTGGCGAGTGGCCGATGGCGATGAAGAGTCCATCAACCGCAAGTGCACGAGTCGAGCCGGTTACCGTATTGCGCAGTTTGATCCCCGTGACGCCCTTGGGATTTTCAGTACCTTCGACTTCGATAACTTCCGTGTCGTATAGAATGTCGATCTTCTTGTTCGCTTGAAGCCGCATTTGGTTCGTCTTGTCGGCGCGCAGCGCATCGCGGCGATGAATCAGTGTGACCTTCTCCGCGAAGTTGGTGAGGAAGAGCGCTTCCTCTGCCGCGGTATTGCCGCCCCCGACCACAGCGACGTTCTTGCCGCGAAAGAAGAAGCCGTCGCAGGTGGCGCACGCCGAAACGCCAAAGCCTTGGAACTTGCCTTCCGAGGGCAGCCCCAGCCAGTTTGCGCTGGCTCCGGTGGCAATGATCAGCGTGTCAGCCGAGTAGGTTGTGCCGCTGTCGGCCTGGAGCGTGAAGGGTCGACGCGCAAGATCAACTGCGGTGACCGTATCTTGGATGAACTTGGTTCCGACATGTTCGGCCTGGGCCTGCATCTGCTCCATGAGCCACGGGCCCTGAATCACATCCGCGAAGCCGGGGTAGTTCTCGACGTCGGTCGTGATTGTCAGTTGGCCGCCAGGCTGAATGCCTGAGATCAAGGTCGGCTCCAGCATGGCGCGGGCCGCATAGATGGCGGCCGTGCAGCCAGCGGGCCCACTTCCCAGGATGATGACTTTGGAGTGGCGCATGTCGGCTCCGGATTCCGAAGAGCGAGACGCCCGCGGCGCGCTGACCGGCGACGGCCACGCGATCCAAAAGCCCCATGCCCCTTGGCGTGAACAGTTCTCATATCGGAACGTCCCGGCCAAACGTCAAGCATGCTGGAATGTCGAGCGACGCCATGGGCTTGGTTATGGCGCCCAGGCCCCTGTGGATAAGGTCCGGCGAATCGTAGTGGCTCGACGCGGCCTAAGAAATATTATTGCTCTAGACGGTGCGTCAGAGTTAAATGCTGCGGTCTAATCCCGCCCAAAGGTCCCGCCGTGGAGCATCACAAGCTCGATTCCATCGACATGCGCATCCTCTCCGAGTTGCAGGCGAACGGGCGAATTACCAACGTCGAACTGTCGCGGCGCGCGAAGATTACGGCGCCACCATGTCTTCGGCGCATGCGCGCGCTGGAAAAGAACGGATTCATCCAAGGCTATCACGCCGACCTCGCCGCCAAATCGTTGGGTTTCGAAGTAACGGCATACGTGTTCGTCGGGCTTTCCAGTCAGCATGATGGCGACTTGAAGCAGTTTGAGGAACATGTGCGTTCCTGGCCGACCGTGCGCGAGTGTTACATGCTATCAGGCGAAGTGGACTTCCTGTTGAAGTGTGTTGCGACTGACCTCTCGACATTCCAACGCTTCATCTCGGAAACACTAACGGCCGAGAAGAACGTCGCGAGCGTGAAGAGTTCGCTCGTCATGCACGCCAGCAAGATCGAGGCGGGGGTGCCGTTGGATTCCAAGATCTGAGGATCTCAGTCCAGCTTGCGCCAGCGGGTTTCCGGCAGAAAAAGCAACGTCACAACGAAGCCGATCCCGGCGACTATCACCGGGTACCAGAGCCCCGCGTAAAGGTTTCCGGTTGCTGCAACGATTGCGAAGGCTACTGGCGGAAGAAATCCACCGAACCATCCGACGCCGACGTGATACGGCAGCGACAGCGCCGAATATCTGATGCGGGTCGGAAACAACTCGACCAAGGTCGCTGCTTGCGGACCATACAGAGCCGCAGCGCCCGTCACGAAGACGAGCAAAATCGCCATCGCGAGCGGGACATTGATCCGTCCCGTGTCGGCGGCAGCTGGATAGTGCGCTGCGCTCAACGCCTGGCGAACCTCAGCCGTGAAATTCTTCTGAGCGACGGCCAGAGCCGAGGGCGCGAGTGCTGTGCCGTCGACGCTGCTGAGGGACGTAGTGCCGATTCTAATGCGGGCTAATGTGCCGTTGGTGACGGACACGTTGCGATACGGAACGCCGAGATTTGTGAGCGAACTCTTGGCGATATCGCAAGACGTTGAGAACTTGGCTTTGCCGATCAAGTCAAATTGAAGAGAACACTCTGCAGGCGCTGCGAAGACAGTGACCGGCGCGCGTGCAGTCGCCTCGACCAGCGCAGGATTCACCGCTTCCGTCAGCCATTGAAATCCCGGAATGAGCGTGATCACAGCCAGGCCTAGGCCGAACAGCATCACGGGCTTGCGCCCCACGCGATCCGACAGGCGCGCGAAAAAGATATGCAGCAGCCCACTCAGCACCGTTATGCTGAGTATGAGGAGGTTGACCATGCGCGGTTCGACCTTCACGACCCGCTCAAGGAAAAACTGCGTGTAGAATTGCGCGGTGTACCAAACGACGCCTTGGCCCATGAGGAGGCCCGCCAGCACCACAAGCACAATTCGCAGATTTCCCCAGCGCAGGAACGCTTCCGACAGGGGAGCTCGCGACGTTTGCCCATCGCGCTGCAATTGACGAAATGCCGGCGATTCATCGAGCTTCAGTCGGATCCAGATCGAGATGAACAGCAGACCGAGGGAAATCAGAAAGGGAATTCGCCAACCCCAATTGGCGAAGGCGTCCTCCCCAATGGATGTTCGCACGCTCAGAATGATTGTCAGGGCAAGGAACAATCCAATCGTCGCCGCCACCTGAATCCACCCCGTCGCGGCGCCGCGCCTGCCAGGATCGGAGTGTTCGGCGACATAGATCGCAGCGCCGCCATACTCGCCTCCGACGGCGAAGCCCTGCAGGATCCGCAGCCCGACCAAAAGATAAGCTGCCGCATTTCCAAGCACCGAAGTGTCCGGCAAGAGGCCGATTGCGAAGGTGGCGATACCCATGATCGTGATGGTGATCAGGAATGTACGCTTGCGGCCGGTTCGATCGCCAAAATAGCCGAACACCAACCCGCCGAACGGTCGCACCGCGAAGCCAACCGCGAACGTGAGCAAAGCGAAAATGTAGCCCTGCGTTTCGCCGGCGGCGGCGAAGAAGTGCTTGGTGATGATGGAAAGAAGAGATCCGAATATGAAGAAGTCGTACCATTCGAACACGGTGCCGGCCGCCGACGCCGCCAACACCAGTCCCATCCGCGCGCTGCGCGGTTCTGCCGACGCGACGGCCATGCCGAAGTCCTCCCGGTTGCGGAATAGCTAGCGGACCGCTCCGGGCTTCTCAAGCAAACAGATCAGCTGGCTTTTCGCTTCGGCGGTACTATCAGTCTGCCGCCGTTCATCTTGGCAATCTGGCGGGCCAGAAGCATCGTTTCGCGGTCGCAGACGAACGCATGCAAGATGTGTGAGACATTTGCGCCATCTTCGGAGAGCGGAAGGTAAATCGCCTCGAACGCTTCCATCCCATCTTCGAGCCAATTGGCCCCGCCCGCCGTTCGCATCACGACTTTGTCGCGTGCCACTTTGCGAAATACGGAGTTGACGAGTTTGGCGGTGGGTTCGCCATTGTCGGCGAACGCCTCCATGACCGTCTTGCCGGTCGCGTCGTTCGAGAAATACTGCGTTACGAGTGTGCCAATCAGGCGATAGCGGAAGTCGCGCTCGCCCGGCAGGACTTCGAGGATCATGACCCAGCCGAGATGTTCCTTGAGCTGGGCGGGCGAAATGTCCGCACGCGACGGCATTGCACGGGAACCGCGCTTCGACTCCCAATAGTCGCGAAGGAACACGCAGGTGGGGTGACTGAACCGCGTTGGGTTCTCTTCCGCCACTGTATCGAGGACATTGTTCGACATTTCGGCCGTTCTTCACCGGTGGCAGAAATCGTATCGCCGATGCGTTAATGTCCGATTAGGCGCCGGCTGCATCTTGTTAAAGGTCTGTAGGTGAACCAATTTTCAGCCATCAATCTTCAACTGGCATGACAATCCGCATCGTTTTGATCGCAGCCCTATGCGCCACGTGGACGTCGCCGTCCATTGCCAGCGAATTTCGTTTCACCGCGTTTGGCGACGTGCGCCTAGTCGTGCCGGCCGGAACTGACAGCTATCTCGATGGCGGTCTGGGAAAGTTGCGTTTTGGCGCCGACGATCCGGGTCCCACCGTCAAGGTGGGCGACTTCATCGGCGAAGGCAGCGTACAGTTCGACGATGTCTGGCTTCTGCAGTTAGACGCGAAAGTCAGTCCACAGTATGGCTCCGCCCTCGACCTGCTGGAGGCGTTCGCGCAATATTCGCCGAAATCGAACAGCGAATGGTCGTGGTCGGTGCGTGGCGGCGCCTTTTTTCCGCCGCTGTCCCTTGAAAACGAACAGACGGGCTGGTCGACATTCTGGACAGTGACACCATCCGCCATCAATTCCTGGATCGGAAGTGAAGTACGTACGATTGGCCTGGAGGGCACGCTGCAGTGGAGGCGCAACGGTAGTGCCGTCACCTTGGTTGGCGCCCTTTTTGGGGACAACGATCCAGCGGGAATTATGATCGCCTTTCGCGGTTGGAACTTCGACGATCGCATCACCGGCGTGTTCGAGAAGACGCGCCTGCCCAATTCACTCGGCGCCGTTCTTCATCAGCCGATCCCTCTCGAACGTCACCTTTTTCAGGAGATTGACTCGAGACCGGGCTGGTATGTCGACCTGTCGTGGGAGCCCTCGGACGTGACGGGCTTCGAGGTCATGCGCTACGACAACGACGCCGATCCAGCACGCCGAGCCGGCAATCAGCTCGCCTGGCATACGGCATTTTGGGATCTGGGTTTCCGTCAGCAACTCGGTCAAGTCACGCTGCTTTCGCAAGCGGTAAGCGGTGACACATTCATTCGGCCGTCGCGCGCGAGTTTCCTGCAAACAGACTTTAAGTCAGCTTACCTGCTCGTCGGGTGGGATCTGGACGATTGGTGGATCGCGGCACGTGGTGATGTGTTCCAGACGCGGACGCGCACCGCTTCGCTCGCACCTTCGCCGTTCAGTGAAGACGGCCACGCCATTGACGCAACGGTAAGCTGGCTGCCGAAAAAGTGGCTCAGATTGAGCGCCGAATATCTCCTGGTCGAAGACACGCGCCTCCAGCGGTTGATCGATCACGAGACGCCGCACCGGACGGAAGCTCAGTTTCAGTTCGTCGCGCGTGCCTATTTGTGAGGTCGGCGCAGCGTGTTACGCTTTTGCCGTCCACTGGGAGACTTCGATGTCGAAGAACAAGGAATTCGAATTTCAGGGCGTCAATCATCTGGCGCTGGTGTGCAAGGATATGGCGCGCACGGTTGACTTCTACAGCAATGTGCTTGGCATGCCGCTTATCAAGACGATCGAGTTGCCGAAGGGAATGGGACAGCATTTCTTTTTCGACCTCGGTAACGGGGATTCCCTTGCCTTCTTCTGGTTTCCCAACGCACCGGAATCTCAGCCAGGCGTCGCAAGTGCGGCACAGGGCGTCATGCCCGGACCGTCGGCGCATGGTTCAATGAACCACGTCGCGATCAACGTTCCGGCGGACAAGATCGAAGAATATTATCAGAAGCTGCTTGCCAAAGGCATCAAGGCGTCGCGGATCATCAATCACGACGACTCGCCGATGCAGGCGAGCCTCGAACTCACGCCGACGACGTTCGTGCGCTCGATCTACTTCTTCGATCCTGACGGCATCGCGCTCGAATTGGCCGCCTGGACTCGCGAACTGGGTGCGCCGGCGGATGTCGCCGTCAAACCGACACACGCTCAGGACAAGAGCCGTTATCTCGAACCGGCAAAATAGCGGCGCGCGACCGCGTTCAAGCTTTCCGGCGGCAATTCGATCATCGCCCGTGCCTTGGCTCGAACGTACGCCTTGTCCGGCTCGCTCGTGATGTATTCCACCGGCGATTTGCCATCGACTCGTGCGAGCAACAACATCGGCAACAAGCGGGCAGCGCGGCGGTCGAGCCCTTCCGGCTCTTCCCAGCCCACACCGTCAGCGTAGGCCTTGTGCATCGCCGAGAAGGCGCGGGCGTAGTTGTCCAGCCATTGTGGATGCCACACCGTCTTCAGCAGGAAGTGGTTGAGGCAAAAGGCGAGATCGAATGCCGGATCGCCGTAACACGCCGTCTCTGCATCCAGAAATATCGGACCATCCGGACCGCACAGAATATTCTTGGGGCTGATGTCGCCCTGCATCAAGGCAATGCGTGATTTTGCGATGTCGGTCGTCACGTCGCGAATGGCGTTTGCGAAATCTGGGTATCGTCCGGCAGTGAAAAGCAAGTAGGGCTCAAGACGAAGCGCATGAAACTGAGCGTCATTGGCAAAGACATCGGCGATCTCGACGTTCCCGGCCGTTGCGGCATGAATTTTTGCCAACGCCATCCCCACGGACGAGGCAAACCGTTCGTCGATGCGACCGGCGGCCAACTCCGCTTTCCACAATGGAAAGGAGTCTGGAGCGAGATACTCCATGGCAAACAGGTGGCGCCTGTGGTCTTCGCCCAGGACCTTTGGCGTCCAGCATGGATTTAAACCGGCGACCAGGCTGAGCCATGCCACTTCTGTCAGTGCGCGTTCGGGCGGCGCGCGCCAATCCGTCGCGACCCGGAGCTTTGGTAAAGCGCGCTTCACAACGATAGGAGGACGGCGCTTCGTTTCGACTTTGTAGACATCGCACGATACGCCACCAGAGAGTCTGCCGAGGCTGAACTGCTCGCCAACCCGCAAGAGTCCCATGCCGAGCAGAGCACTCGCGATGTCGTGGAATTCTTCCGTGTGCGCGGCTAGGCTCATCTCGCCACTATTCATCGACTCCACCGCGTCTTACAAGAATGACATGGCCCCGCCTCGGCGCTTCACGGATCCCAAGCTCGTCGCCGATGCGATCGTCGCCGCGGTAGGTCACAACATTGTCCTCGGATTGCCGTTGGGACTGGGCAAAGCGAACGACATCGCAAATGCCCTGTATCGACGCGCAATGGCGGACACGTCGATTAACTTGCGCATTTTCACGGCGCTGACCCTGGAAAAGCCTTCCTATAAGAGCGACTTGGAGCGGCGCTTCCTGGAACCGGTCATAGAACGCCTTTTTGGCGCCTATCCGGCGCTCGACTACGTGTCCGCGTTGCGAAATGGCACATTGCCGCCGAACGTTCAGATCGACGAATTCTTTTTTCTCGCCGGCCGCTGGCTGACGAATGCTGCCGCGCAACGCAGTTACATCTCCGCAAACTACACGCATGCCTGCGAATATCTCCTGGCGCGTGGCGTCAATGTGATCGCGCAGCTTGTTTCCAGCGAGCAGCGGGGAGAGACCTGGCGCTACAGCTTGAGTTGCAACACTGACCTGACTTTGGATTTGCTCGATGCGCGCAAGTCGGGTCGCGCAAACTTTATCCTCGTCGGACAAGTCAACTCGCAGTTGCCGTTCATGCCGGGCGAGGGTGACCTGCCTGAAGATGCGTTTTCTTTCGTGCTGGATGGACCGCAAACCGACTTTCCGCTCTTCGCACCGCCGAAATCGCCAATCGGCCTCACGGAATATGCCATCGGCATCCATGTCGCGCGATTGATCGTTGACGGAGGAACTTTGCAGATTGGGATCGGCGAAGAGGGCGATGCCGCGGTGCATGCGATGATACTGCGCCACCGCGAGAATTCCGCGTTCTCTACAGCAGTTTCCGCGTTGACGGGCGGCGCGGCACCGCTGGCCGCGGAACAGCGCACGCCATTTGCTGACGGCCTATACGGCGTGAGTGAGATGCTGGTGGACAGCTTTCTGGAACTGATGGATGCAGGCATTCTCAAACGCGAAGTCAACGGCATCTTATTGCACGGCGGCTTTTTTGTCGGCCCACAGTCGTTCTACCGTCGTTTGCGCGAAATGGACGCCGCGCGACTTCATAAAATACAAATGTCGAGGATATCGTTCACCAACCAGCTTTACGGTGATGAGGCCGCAAAGAAGTCTGCGCGAAAGAACGCGCGCTTCGTCAACAACGCGATGATGGCTACGGCGCTTGGCGCGATCGTATCCGATGCGCTCGAAGATGGTCGCGTCGTCAGTGGTGTTGGCGGCCAATTCAACTTCGTCGACCAGGCATTTGCTTTGCCTGGCGCACGCTCCATCATTGCCATCAACGCGACAAGAGGCGTGGGGCGAAAGCTCCGTTCGAATGTGCGCTGGTCGTACGGCCACGTGACGATTCCGCGCCATTTGCGGGACATCGTGGTCAGCGAATACGGAATTGCCGATCTTCGCGGCAAGAGCGATGAACAGGTCGTTGCGGCAATGCTCGATATCACGGATAGCCGTTTTCAAGCCGAACTGCTGCGACAAGCAAAAGAGGCGGGCAAAATCGCCAAATCTTACGAAATTGCACCGGCGAAGGGTGACAACTATCCGGAACGAATCGCGATAGCTCTTTCGCCATTGCGCCAGCGTGGCTTGCTGCCGCCCTTTCCATTTGGCACCGACTTTACGCCCATCGAGCAGCGACTCATCGGTGCACTCGAGCTCCTAGAGAGCGCCACCCCTCTGAAACTCGTGCGCCTGGCCCTTGCGGGGCTTGGCTCGAATGACGAGGCAGCGGTAGCGCGCATGGCTCTCGACCGCCCTGTCACCGCGCCGCAATACCTGTCACGCGCTTTGCTGCGCGGCGCGCTCAAGCTCTGATCAGACACTCACTGCACCGTGATGGCGCACACGAGATTTGCGCCATCGGGATGGTGCATCGCGACCGCCGGCGGTTTACTGTGCGCCGGATTTGGGAGAGGGAAACAAGCATGAAACGCAAACACATTCTCAGCGCGTGTCTTGCCGCTTTGTTCGGCGCGACCGCCGCCATCGCCGCTGCATCCAAAACACCCGATTACGTCACAGCCGCGATCGACGACTCTGCGCGTCCCGATGCGGACAAGAAGCTTGATCCCGAACGGCTGCCCGCCGACATGCTCGTCTTCGCCGGAATCAAGCCGGGTATGAAAGTGATGGATCTCATTCCCGGCAACGGCTATTTCACGCGACTGTTCGCAAAGGCCGTCGGCAAGGACGGGTTTGTTTATTCTTATGAACCCGCCGAATTCGACGCATTCTACAAAGGCAAACCTGCGCCGATCAAAGCGGTTGCAGCCGGCTACTCAAATGTCTCGGTGATCGACGCGCCGATTAATTCGCTGGTGGCGCCGGAATTGCTGGATGTCGTTTGGACATCCCAAAACTATCATGACTTGCACGATAGTTTTGCCAAACCGGCGGACCTCGCAGTCATCAACAAGCAGGTGTTTGCGGCATTGAAGCCTGGAGGGCTGTACATCATCCTCGACCATGCGGCAGCCGCAGGCTCAGGGCTGCGCGATACCGAAACCTTGCACCGGATCGACGAGGCGGCTGTCAAGCAGGAGGTGCTCGCCGCCGGTTTCAAGCTCGTCGGAGAGAGCAAGGTGTTGCGCAACCCGAAAGATCCGCACGACAAGCTGGTTTTCGACCCCTCGATCCGTCATCACACCGACCAGTTCATTCTGAAATTCATGAAGCCAAGCAAATGAGACGTTCATGAGGCGCGCGCTGCCGTTTGCAATTTGTTTTGCGGCGGCGATGCTGCTCACACAGCCTTTGCGCTCCGATGATAATTTACGCATCCATAGGGTGATCACGGCCTTGAACTACGCCGTATCGCGTACCACCTCATTCGGCTCCGCATCGAATGGACGCGGTTTATGGAGGCGGGTGTCGATGGCGGAGAGGGAAACTCAAAAACGAATGGGCGCTCTAGGAGAGGGTGGCGAATTGATCCGCAAAATTGATTGCAAAAGCGCGCACTCGCGATAGGGGAAGGGGTGCGGAGCGAAGTCAGAAATATCGACGCACAATTCCGTTGCCGAAGCATCGCCGTAAAGCAACGAATGTTCTTTACGACAGCACGACTGGGGCGATGACGGATCGGATGACGGCCGCAGAAAAAATTTCACGACACAATTAAGTTGTCGAATATTGCTGCCGTGACGCAATAAACAGGAGGCGGCGGAGATGCGCCACTGTCCGCGCCAACGAGAGAACTGCTCAGTAGTCAATCACGATCTTGCCGAAATGGCCGCCCGCCTGCATCAGGCGAAGGGCGTCAGGAACGCGCGCGAAGGGAAATTCCTGATCGACGACAGGCTTCAGGTTCCACTCGGTAATGTGTTTCGCCATATCGTCGAATTGTTCGCGGCTGCCAACGGAGATGCCGTGGATATGAAGGTTTTTGCCAAACACGACAGGAAGCATGACTGGACTTGAAAATCCGCCCAGCACGCCGATTACGACGATACTGCCACCGACCCTGGCGGCATCGAAGGACTGGTTCAGAGTGTTTTCGCCGCCGACTTCGACGACAACGTCTACGCCGCGACCTCCCGTGAGCTCGCGCGCCGCGCGTCCCCACTCGGGCGTGTTCTTGTAGTTGATTGTGTGGTCTGCGCCGAGCTTTCGCGCCCGCACGAGCTTCTCGTCGCTGCTGGATGTGCAAATGACAGTCGCACCGCGCGCCTTGGCGAATTGCAGGGCAAAAATGGAGACGCCGCCGGTCCCCTGGACCAGCACCGTGTCGCCAGGTCCGACCGGCGCTTCGATGGTGACAGCGCGCCAAGCTGTCAGCCCAGCGCAGGGCAGGGTGGCAGCCTCCGCGAAGGAGAGGCGCGGCGGGAATTTCGCCACGCCCTCGGCGTCGAGCAGCATTTCCTGCTGCAGGACGCCAGAGAGAGGCCCGCCCAGCGGCCGATTGCGGCTCTCCGCCGTCACGGGTCCAGCGAGCCACGACTGAAAGAAGAGCGGACAGACCCGGTCGCCCACAGACACGCGCGAGACACCGCCGCCCACCGCCGAAACCTCTCCGGCACCATCGGAGAACGGGATGAGCGGCAATGCGTAGCCGCCGCCATATCCGATGACCGTCAGCAAGTCGCGATAGTTGAGCGAGGCTGCCTTGATCGACACGACAATCTGTCCCGGGCCAGGTTTCGGCTGTGGCTTCTCGACGAGATTGAGATTCTCGATGCCGTACGCGCTCTGAATTTCCCACACCTTCATCATTCGCTCCTCGGGTTTGCCGCCACGCGTATTAGTTGGAATGGATTCCCTTTAGCTGCCGAACAATGTCCGCCCACTGCTTTTTTCGCCTGCTCAACTGCTCGAGATGCAGAGCCGCGAGGCGCAGTAGAACACTTTCGCCTGCATCCGTGAGTTGGACAAGCACGACGCGTTCACTTGCTTTGGATCTCTGGCGCTTGACGAGACCCAATTTTGCCAATCGATCAACGAGCTGAACGGCCGCGTTCGACTTGAGCAGAAGTTCCTCGGCCAACTCCCCGATCGAGACGGAGCCGTGAGGCTGCGCCTTGATCGCGAGGATCGCCTGGTACTGTTGTGCTGTCACGCCCTCCTTGCGGGTGGCTTCCTCGCTGAAGACGAGAAATCGTCGTAGCGCGCTTCGAAAGCCCGCGAGCGCTCTGATTTGTTTTTGGTCGATCTCCATCATTCAATCGATACCACGAACCGAACTCGCCAAGACGACCCGCAGTCATGCCGCGCGCAGGTTAAAGATGACGTGCGTCCGCGAGTTCAGCTATCGAAAAACTTCATGTCAGTTCGAACGGGCTATTGTTTTTGCAGAATAAAATGGATTTGAAAGCGTGGAGTCCATAAAACTTTAGTAATCGAATTTACGTGGAACTCAGAGTTCCCGCCGACACTGGAGCAATCAGGGTGATGCATGCTGGGGAGTCAATCGAATGTCTGCTTTCGCACGTTTCGCAAAGAATGAGAGCGGCGCCACCGCCATCGAGTATGGATTGATCGCCGCATTGATCGCGGTCGTCATCATCGGTGCCGTCACTGTGGTCGGAACAAGCTTGTCAACGACGTTCACGTCGGTTTCGACGGGTTTGCTGTAATCCACTTCAAGTTGACGCTAGGGCACAAGAACTCCCAATTGAGAGATTGGGAGTTCTTTTTTTGCTCGCGTGAGGGTCCGGCCGCGCCCGCCCCCTACTGCCGTTCGAACACGAAGACGTCCGGTTCTCGCCGGCCAACTGGGTGCACCGTTCTCGTCAACGTTCTAAGATTGTGGGAAAGCTCGACCTGTTCCGTCCTTGCGATTTTGCCGTTGAGTTTGACGGTGATTTCCAGGGTGTGCTCGTCCACTCGTCGCGCTGACCTCGTGAAGCCATCGGCGACACCGCGGCCAGCAACCGGATAATCCTTGCCGTCAAATTTCAGGTTTCGGGTACCTTCGGAGGAACGAACGAGTGAAAGCCCGTTACCATCATAAGGCCGGATTTCGAGAACATCCGCCGAGCTCACGGGAAATCTACTCTCCCAGGTCCCGGCAAAACCTGGTCCGACGGCCGTTCGCTTGTACACGTAGTTCATGGTGGTCGAAGACCCGTTCGGCGCAAATTCAGTGTATTTGTCGTTGAGAGTGTTGCCATCTTGGGAAAGCTTCCAAGTCGCAGTGAGCAACATGCGGCCGTCTTTCTTGCGCACGACTTTCCAGCTGCCAGGCCCCTCATTGGTGACGGACAGCATGGTCCCGAAAACACCGGGCTGAAATGTACCGTCGACCGTGATCCGTTCGGGGACACCACCAAAGTCGAACTCATATTGTTTGCCGCTAAGGTCCCTCAGCTTCATTTGGTCGATGAGTTTGCTCTTGGATGGGTCCAGCTTCCAATCACCGATGAAAGAGTCGGACGCCGCCCACGTGGGTGCCGTCAACAGAGACACGACCAGCAATAATGGAAAACTACGTTTCTTCATGTACGTCACGCTCACATCTATGTCGGAGGTATGGGACGATAGCCGAAGCTCTCGGGCGCGGGCGTCAACTGTTCGCGATCAGTGAGGTTGGGAACGCTCCCCGAGCACGACCGAGCGCGATAGCCACGTCAGTGAGGTCTGGCGGACAGGGAGGGATTCGAACCCTCGAACGGCTATCAACCGTTACACACTTTCCAGGCGTGCGCCTTAAACCACTCGGCCACCTGTCCAGGAGCCCTCGAAGCCAAGGCGCCGAAGGGGAGGGCGCGGAATATCGTGGCTGGCTGACAAAAGCAAACCGTTCGCTGCTGCCTAGTCGGTTCCAGCCCTTCCGATGCCCAGATCATGCTCCGCCGCGATGATCGAAATCGTGTAACCAGCGACCACGTCGAACAGCGCCATCATCACGATGAAGAAGAAGGGCGTCGTGGCAAACCCCTTCAACACGATGAACTCGACGAGGGCGCCAACGAACGTCAGCATCGAAAGGCCGTGATTGATGATTTCGTGCTTCGTCGTCCGCGTCGCCTTCACGACTTCGACGAAGAGAAGCGCCAGAGTCACTAAAATCAGAAAATCGCCGAAGCTGAACTTCCATTGATCGCCGGAGAACATGGTGATGGAGAGGGCATGGTTGTAACTCAACATGTCCTGGACGTCGTGATGAAGGAACACTCCACCACCTAGGGCGATGAGGTTGTAAAAAATGACGGGCAACAGAAGCAGCGGAAAAATGCGAAACATTTGATTCTCCCCTTGTTCAGTTGTCTGCGTGCAAGATTACATCGCAGCGTCGCTCGCGGCTCTGCGCAGCCGCGCCCGCTCACGAAAGATCAGATAGAGGTTGCGGGCATACACGACCAGACCGCTTCCCTGGCCAAGTGCGAAAGGCGCGCTTCCGATATGGAGTGCATAGCAGAAGGAGATCAGGCCTCCGCCAACGCTGAGGTACCAAAAGGCGAGCGGCACGACGCTTCGTCCCTCCATTTCGCTACGGAACCACTGCACGATGAAGCGCGACGCAAAGAGCGCTTGGCCCGCCAGTCCGACGAAGAGCCAGGTCGTGTCGACCGGGTGCGCAGCAAGTTCAGCCGTCCAGTGCCAAAGAAGGCTCATCACAATTCCCGTGATTCAGTCTGACCGCGATATCGCCGTTGCAGCCAACGTACTCCCAAAAGATCGTTCACGCTCACCAGCAGACGATTGAAATTCGTGTATTTCGACATGCCGTGCTTGCGCTCGCGATGGTTGACCTCGACGAAACGGACGCCAAAGCCCTCGCGTAGCATGAGCGTGATGATGAAGCGGTGCATATGGTCGAAATAGGGTAGCGCGAGAAACGCGTCGCGGCGAAAAGCCTTCAGCCCACAGCCTGTATCTGACGCCCCATCATGCAGGAGACTCGAACGAATGGTGTTGCCCACGCGCGAAGCAAGCCGGCGACTCAAGCTGTCCTTGCGTCGGGCGCGAATCCCGGAAACGAGGCCGATCTCCTTTTCGTCCGCACCATTGAGGATTGCCAGTAATTTGGGGATGTCCGCGGGATCGTTCTGACCGTCGCCGTCCAGGGTGACGATGATGTCGAACCGCGCGGCACGGACGCCCGTGCGAATACTCCGGCTCTGACCAGCATTTTGCGCGTGCCGGATGATACGCAGTTGGGGCAGCCGCTTCTTGAGGTCTGTCAGTGCATCCACGGTACCGTCGGTCGACCCGTCGTCGACAAAGATGATCTCGGTCGGCGCTTCGTGGGCGATTGCGGCCGCGATTTCCTTCGCAAGCGGCGCGACGTTTTCCACTTCGTCTTTGACGGGAATAACAACGGATATCCCGATCGACATGCTGAGGTTCCGTTCAATCCGATCGTGAAATAGAGTGGTTGCGTCGAGTCGACCAGCAAATCGTTGCGCACGTGCGAAAGCCGGCCGCGCGCCTTATACAGTTCCACGCAGCCAAGAAACAGACGTCTTCCGGGATGCCACTTTTGCAGCCTTTGCTTTGTCGGGCCTCGGCGGCACCAGCCGAGCGGCGGCTCCGATGAACGCCGCTACCGAGGCTTCATCGTTGTCGGACCGTCCGGGCAGGGTCCTTGCATGGCTTGCGCGCAGACCGATCGCAACACTGGGACTTCTGTTCCTGCTGCTGTGGACGCCGGGCATATTCAGCCTGCCTCCGCTCGATCGTGACGAAAGTCGCTTTGCCCAATCGTCTCGCCAGATGCTCACAAGCGGCGATTTCATTGACATCCGCTTTGGCCATGTTCCCCGTTACAAGAAGCCGATCGGGATCTATTGGCTTCAGGCCGCGACGACAGCGGTCGCTGGAGCGGGCGATCGCGGTCAGATCTGGACCTATCGCCTGCCGTCCCTTCTAGGCGGTCTGCTCGCGGTTCTACTCACCTACTGGTGCGCGCGCTCCTTCGCCTCTCGTGAGGAGTCCTGGCTGTCGGGCGCACTGGTAGGCGCGACTCTGTTGCTGACGGGAGAAGCCACCATTGCCACGACCGATGCCGTTCAGCTCGCCTGCATGCTCGGAACGATGGGGCTTGTGCTCCGCGCTTACCTCGCCGGACGAGATCAACGGCATCCAATCCCTTCTGTCGGCCTCGTTTTGGCCGGCTGGACGGCCTTGGCGGCCGGCATCCTGGTCAAAGGTCCAGTCGTTCCGGCCGTCGCGAGCGTGACAATTCTCGCGCTCGTCATTTGGGACCGTGAATGGCGCTGGTTGAAGCTGCTCAGACCGCTCTGGGGTGTGCCACTGGCGCTCGCACTCATCGCGCCTTGGGCGATCGCCATTCTTGTGGCCAGTCACGGCGCGTTCTACCAACAGTCATTCGGCCAAGATTTTGCGGCCAAGCTTGCGGGCGGTCAGGAGACCCATGGTGCGTGGCCGGGATACTATCTCGTCCTGCTGACGATCAGTTTCTGGCCTGCGATCTTGTTCCTGGCTCCGGGCCTCGCGGCCGCGATACGCCAGCGAACCGATCCGGCGACACGCTTTCTCGTCGCATGGTGCGGAGCATCCTGGGTCATGTTCGAGATCGTTCCAACCAAGCTCCCCCACTATGTCCTGCCCCTCTACCCCGCGCTGGCGATTATGTCGGCCGCCTGGATATTGGCACCGCGCGCTCAAGCCGCTCCTCGTTGGCAAACGGCACTAACCTACCTGGCGATGGCTCAGTTCGTTGTGGGGCTGGCTGCCCTCATCGGAGCGCTCATCGAATTGCCCGGACTGTACGGGTCTGGACCACCGTGGTGGCTCGCGGCAGCCGCTGGGTTGGCTGGCCTACTCGGCATCGGGGCAGTGGTTGCGCTATTGCGCCGAGCGCCAGTCGCGGCGGCGGGACTGGCACTGTCCACCGTACTTGTGGCGTACCCCGCACTCGCGCTCGGCACAGCGCCTCGATTGACCCAACTCTGGATCAGCTCAAGCACGGCCGAGCTGGTCGCAAAAGACGCGCGCCCTGGCGATCCGCCGCCGGCACTTGCCGGTTATCTAGAGCCGAGCATGGTCTTCTATCTCGGCAAGGACACGCGCCTCACCGACGGGCCTGGCGCTGCTGCAGTCGGTGCGGTGCAAGGGGGATTGGCGGTCATCGAAGATAGCGAACGGCGGGCCTTTTTGGCGCGCCTGGCGGAACTTGAGACCGGAGCGACCAAGATCGACGAGGTGTCAGGGTACAACTATTCGAAAGGTAAGCCCGTCCACATCACGATCTATCGCGTGACTGCGATACACGACATCACCGAACCTCCAGCTGAGTGAAGCGCGCGGCAGGTGAACGATGTCGATGTGCAGTTCTCGGCGAGCGTGCTCTCGCTGCAACAGGCGGCATCTCAGCCGCTGACGGGTCCTCGAGAGCGGACTGGCTCGCTCGAATAGCGGCCATTGCACTTGGTTTAATGCTGAACAGACGGCGCCTGGATGAATGAAGTTCGTCGCCGACGGACCATTCGTTGGCTGGCGCCGCGACGCATGCGTCCCCGTCGCTTGCGACTTCGATGAGTGAGCGACGACGTGCTCGCTCGTCAGTTTCACTTGACGACCAAATGGAAGGCACTAAAGATCGACGGGTTGTTGCACCCGTTGATGGGGAGTCGTTGGGGCTTTCGCGTGGGCGGCGACTTCGGAGCGTCTTATAGGACGATGAGTCTCCAGATAGCGCGGGGGCGTGAAGCCAAGCCTCCGCTAAGGTCGATCCGCTCGAAGCAGAACGTCCGCCCTCGACTTCAGGAAGCGACAGAACAATCCACCACCGCGGCCCCCGCGAAGAAGGCAGTTCCCCGCTTTCCAGTAAACCCTGATACCAAAGCGTTTTACCGAAAGTTCTATCCGGGAACTTCGACCATCGAGTGGAACGACTGGCGCTGGCAGATGCGCGCACGTATTCGCACGCTCGACGAGTTGGCGCGTATTTTTCATCTGAGCGATGACGAATATCAGGCGGTGAAAAAGCACACGGGCTCGTTGCCCGTGGGTATAACGCCGTACTACGCCAGCCTGATGGATCCCAAGGATCCTCGCGAGCCTCTTCGCCGCACCCATATCATGACCGGAGAGGAGTATTTGCGCGGGCCGGGGGAAGACGATGACCCGTTGGCGGAAGACCATGACACGCCGGCGCCCGGCATCGTTCACCGCTACCCCGATCGCGTTCTCTTTCTCACCACCGGTACCTGCTCGACCTACTGCCGTTATTGCACGCGCGCCCGCGTCGTAGGCAATCCCGGAGGCGAGTACCAGTTCTCTGTCCGCCAATGGGAACAGGCTTTGGCCTATCTCGAGGATCACACGGAGGTCCGCGACGTCCTGATGTCGGGTGGCGATCCCCTGACGCTGGGCGACGACAAGCTTGACTGGCTGCTCGGGCGCCTGCGCGCCATCAAGCACATCGAATTCATCCGGGTCGGGACCAAGGTTCCGGTGGTTCTGCCACAACGCATTACGAAGCAGCTGGTGGCGATCCTGAAAAAGCATCATCCGCTCTGGATGAGCATCCACTTCACGCATCCGGACGAACTGACGGACGAGGTTACGGAATCGACAGCGCGCTTGGCCGATGCCGGCATTCCCCTTGGCAGCCAGACGGTCCTACTCAAGGGCATCAACGACGACATCGCGGTCATCAAACCGCTCATGCTCGGGCTGCTGAAGCGCCGCGTCAGGCCCTACTACCTCTATCAATGTGATCCGATCCGGGGTTCGGCTCACTTCCGCACGCCCGTCGAGAAGGGTCTCGAAATCATTCAGGGTCTGCGGGGTCACACGACGGGCTATGCCACGCCTATCTTTGCCGTTGACGCGCCAGGCGGCGGCGGCAAGGTCCAGATCACACCAGACTTCATAGTGGGTCGCGACGGGGATGACCTGCTTCTGCGCAATTTCGAGGGTGATGTTTATCGCTATCACGACCCGGGCGGCTCGTTGGGCCGGGACAAGAAGGTCAAGCTGGCGGCCGAGTAAGTAAGGGACATATCACCATGCGCATCGGGGTCACATTCGACCTCCGCTCGGACTACCTCGCCATGGGCTATGACGAGGAAGAGACTGCCGAGTTCGACAGCGAGATTACGGTTTCGGCGTTGTGCACTGCGCTCGCCGGACTGGGCTATGTCCCTGAGCGGATCGGCGGCGTGGTGAAATTTGCCGAATGTCTGGCCAGAGGTGAGCGCTGGGACGGCGTGTTCAACATTTGTGAAGGGCTGAAGGGTGTCTCGCGTGAGGCCCAAGTGCCGGCGCTGCTCGAAGCTTTCGATATCCCCTACGTCTTCTCGGACCCTTTGACGCTTTCGCTGACGCTCGACAAGGCGATGTGCAAGCGCGTGGTGCGCGACTGCGGCATACCGACTGCCGATTTTGCCGTCATTGATAATATCGGTGATGCGGACCGGGTCATGCTGGACTATCCGCTGTTTCTCAAACCCGTCGCCGAGGGGTCGGGAAAAGGGATAGACGGGGAATCCAAGGTCGAAGATGCGCAAGCCATGAAACGCTGCGCAGCAAAACTCTTGCGCAAATTCAACCAACCGGTCCTCGTCGAAACGTTCCTTCCGGGCCGGGAGTTCACGGTGGGCATCACGGGTACCGGTGACGATGCGCAGGTGCTGGGCGTCAGCGAAATCGTCAAAAAGGCGAACTATGTCGGCGACGGCTACGGATTCGAGAATAAGGAACATTGGCAGGACAAAGTCGATATCGTCGGTGCGCCGAAAGCGGATACGAGGGTGGCGGGCGAAGTCGCACTTGCGGCGTGGCGTTGCCTGCGCTGTCGGGACGGCGGTCGCGTCGATATACGTTGCGATGCGACGGGACAGGCACAGTTCATGGAGGTGAATCCGTTGGCTGGCCTTCGGCCAGGCTATTCGGACCTGTGCTTCATAGCCGAGCGCGAAGGGCTCTCCCACCAACAGCTGATCGGAAAGATCATGGACTCCTTCCTGAAGCGCTATCCGGCGCTCGCGGCACGTCGGGCAGCTTGAGATGCGGGTGCTGGTGCTTCATTCGGATATCGGATCCGACCCACCGCCAGATGAGCTGGATACACTCATTGCTGCGGACGCAGTCAGAGAAGCTTTGGTGAAGCTTGGACATTGCGCCTCGCTCGCCGCCTTCACGGTCGACGAGGACCGCTTTGCTCAACTTCTGGACCTTGAAAAAGCGGATGTCGTGTTCAATCTCGTCGAAGGTATCGGTGGGCTCGGACAGCACGCGCCGATCGCGCCGCGCATGCTGGACGACTATGGCGCGGTCTTCACGGGCGCGACGGCCTTGGCGATGGCGCTGACAAACGACAAGCCGCTGACCAAGCGCAAGTTGCGAGCAGCAGGCATTGCGACGCCCGACTGGAGCGAACCAGACGCGTGGAGGGGGTTGAAGGACACGACATATATCGTGAAATCGGCTTTGGAAGACGCGTCGTTCTGCCTGGACGATCTCAGCGTCGTCTCGGGCAAAGAGGCTGTCAAAAACCATGCGGCCGATTGCTACCTGAAGCATGGCGGTCGTTGGTTTGCCGAAGAGTTCATCGACGGCCGCGAATTCAACATCTCGATGCTCCAAGGGCCCAACGGACTGCAAATACTTCCAATGGCTGAAATGGTATTCGAATCCTGGCCCGCACATCGACGTCGTATCGTTGGCTACACAGCGAAGTGGAGCGAAGGCTCACTCGAGGCGATCCGGACTGTGAGGCACTTCGGTGTGGAGGCCCAAGAACCCCTGCTTGCCGCAAGACTGAAACAGATATGCCTCAGGAGCTGGGAGTTATTCGAACTCACAGGCTATGCGCGGCTCGACTTTCGTCTGACGCCTGACGGAGACCCTCTGGTTCTGGAAATCAACACCAATCCGGGAATTGCTCCCGACGCGGGTTTTGCCGCTGCCGTCGCTCGAGCCGGGATGAGCTATGACGAAATGATCGCTCGGATCATTGATGCGGCACACATTCGTTCCCCCACCTTCTCAAGCGAAGTCGCCCCCGTTCGGCTGGCCTAAACCGACTCGACACGCGACGACAATTCGCGTCCCAGGCGGTGTTCGCGGTAGGCGATGAACGCGCCTGCTGCCGTAACGACCGCAGCGCCCCCTAGCACGGCGGCGGTCGGAACCTCCCCGAAGACGAAAAAGCCGAAACTCACCGCCCAGATCATCGATGTGTAATCGAAGGGGGCGAGCAGGGACGGCTCGGCATAGCGATAGCTGAACGTCATCGCGATCTGGCCAAAGCCGCCAGATATGCCAGCCATGGCCAGCCATAAGGCATTGGTCAAGCTTAGCGGAACGCGCCACCAGATCATGGTCAGCGCGCCCACAACGGCGCAGAATGCCATGAAGTAGAAAACGATCGTCTCACTCTGCTCGGTCGCGCTCATCTGGCGGATGTAGATGACGACGAATGCGGAGGCGAGCGCACCTGTCAGCGCCAGACCCGCTCCTGCCGACAAGCCGTGTGACGCCATCGCCAGCAAACCGCCATGCGGTTGGATCATGAGCAGGACGCCGGCAAAGCCAACGACGACTGCAGTTCCGCGGTAAGGCCCGATCACCTCTTTCAGCACAAGCGCTGCCAACACGACCGCAAATATCGGTTGGACAAAGCCGAAAGCGGTGATGTCAGCCAACGGCAACAACTTCAATGCGGCAAAGTTCAGAAACATGCCCGACGATCCAACGGCGGAGCGGATAAGATGCAGCCAAGGCCGGTCGGTTCGAACCATCTGGGCCAAGCCGACGGTGCCAAGCGAAAATAATACCAGCGGTACCAGTGCGAAGACGGCGCGAAAGAAGACGACTTCTCCGACGGGCACCGGCCCAGCGAGTTTGATTCCGACATACTGCAGGGAAAATGCCAGCGTCGCGCCAACCTTCAGCGCGATGCCCCGGCTTGTGTGCTGCATGCGCGAACCTACAGCCAGCCGCGGCGCTTGAACCACGCGTAGGGAAGAATTCCGGATATGACGATAATGACGAGGGCCAGAGGATAGCCAACTTCAGCGCCGAGTTCGGGCATGAAGTGAAAATTCATTCCCCAAATCGACGCGAAGAGCGTCGGCGGAAGAAACACGATCGCCGCAACGGACATGATCTTGATGATGTTGTTCTGGTCGATGTTGATCAGACCAAGCGTCGCATCCAGCAAATAGTTGAGCTTGCTGCTGAGAAAGGATGTGTGATCCTGCAACGACTGCACGTCACGCGTGAGAGTCTTGATGTGCGTTCGCACATCCTTGTTTGGTTTACCTTCCATGGCGGGAGCGAGGAAGGAGAGTACGCGACTGAAACTCAGAAGGCTCTCGCGCATCTTGCCCATCAGGTCGTGCTTGCGACCGAGGCGCTGCAGCACATTCTGAAAATCCTTGGACTGCATCGCCTGGCCGCCCGCCGGCTGGAAAATATCGCGCGAAACACCTTCGATTTCGGCGCCTGCCCGTTCAAGAATGTCGGCCATGCGATCAATGATAACATCGAGCAGCGCCATTAGAACCAATTCGGCGCGAGGCGCCACTGAACTGCCGCGTTCGCAGCGCGCCGCAAACGTCTTAAAGGGTTGTGGGTCCACGTAACGGATCGTGATGAGCTTGTCGTGCGTCAGCACGAAGCTGACGACATCGGCCATCGGCGTCTCTGTCTCGGCGTTGGACAGTATGAGAGCCGTGAGGTAGATGCCGTCATTTTCTTGGTACAACCGTGAGGAAACTTCGATCTCCTCCATATCTGCGCGGGTTGGCATTTCGACGCCCAAGAGCGCATTGATCCGGAGTCTTTCCTCGGTCGACGGATCGAACAGGTCGAACCAGATTGCGCCCGGTGGCACCGGGTCGGAGTTCAAGAGGACTGTGCCTTTCAGTCCGCCATTTTGCTGCTGATAGACTTTCAGCATGCCAAGTCTCGTCGGCGTTGAGTGTTGTATCGGGCGCGAAGATTCGCGGCCGGACCATAGTCCGGCGCGTGCGGGCTGCAAAATGCTTTTTGGTCCGATTACAATGTGCGGCGATATGCAGCGTGGTGCACTACGTCATGGTCGCGACCAAGGGCTGTCTGTTCTAGGATGCACCACCGCCCGTTGGATGCCCCATGTCGATATCGCCTCCCAATCACGCAGACATAGAAGCCGCGGCCGGCCGGATCGCGCCGTGGGCCGTGCGCACGCCGTTGCTCGCGTGTCCTGAGCTGGGAGCACGACTGGGAGCGAAGGTCTTCCTGAAGCCCGAAACCTTGCAACGCACCGGCTCGTTCAAGTTCCGCGGCGCGTTGAACACGGTGCTGCAGATTCCCCTGGCGCAACGCGGTAAGGGAGTTGTCGCGTTTTCGTCGGGCAATCACGCACAGGGCGTCGCTGCGGCGGCCTCGTTGTTTGGCATTCCCGCTACGATCGTCATGCCGAAGGACGCGCCTCCGCCCAAGATCGCTGGCACAGGCAGGCTCGGCGCCGAGATCATTTTCTACGATCGTTACAAGGACGAGCGTGAGGCGATCGCGCGCGAGATCGTCGAACGGACGGGGGCGACGCTCATCGAGCCGTTCGACAATGCGATGGTCGTCGCTGGGCAAGGCACGATCGGATTGGAGCTTGCCGCCGATGCGAAGGCGCTGGGAGTTGTCCTCGACACCGTGATGACGCCCTGCGGGGGTGGCGGCCTCGTAAGCGGCATTGCGCTCGCACTCTCGAAGTCCAGCCCCGAAACACTGGTCATTTCCGTCGAACCGGAAAGATTTGACGGCATGCGCACGTCCATGGCGGCGGGGGAACGAACCAAAGCGACAGGTGGGAGTCCGTCGCTCGCGGACGCATTGATGGCACCGATGCCGGGCAAAATCCCCTTCGCGCTCGCGAAGGACCACTTGGCCGGGGCGATTGCGGTAAGCGAGACCGATCTCAAAACCGCCGTCAGCTTTGCCTTCCAAAGATTGAAGTTGGTCGTCGAACCTGGCGGAAGCGCAGCACTTGCCGCTGCCCTGAGTGGTAAATTCGACTTGAAGAACAAGACGGCAGCTATCGTTCTGACCGGCGCAAACTGCGACATCGCCACCATTGCGGAGTGCTGCCGGGCGGTCGCAGACCCATAATGCGCTGTACGCTCCGACAGGCATTGAATGCTTCTCATGGTGAGAGAAAGATGATTAGCTTTCTGCAGCGATAAGAACGAAGGCGTGGGGACTTTGGTGCAACGCGAACAACGCGGCTCACTTCGCATCGCTACAACGATCGTGTTGCTTGTCTCAGCACTGGCATTGCTAGGCTATATCGTGTTGCCGCTGTGGCCCATGCCAAACGAGATGCCGACGACGCGATTGCGCACGAGTCAGGACATGCTGCGCGCTTACTCTCGCATTCGCCCGGGATTCACACGCGCGTCCGAGCTTGCCCGCTACGGTTTCGATTCCGCATCTGGTGGCGCCAACCTCCTGTCGTATCTGGGTGTCATGGAGCGCTTCATTCCGCATGACTCCAACCAATTCGATCGGCTCGACACTGCCATCCAGGAGTGTGTCGCGGCGCGCGAGCGTTGCAGCGCTCTTACATTACGGCCGACCGGTTCCGCCAAGGCACATGGTATCTTCACGGCATTCGACATGGGCGCTGCCGCGGCTTCGCGGACGCCGCAAGTGACGCTCCTCATCCGCGATGGGCGCGTAACGTACAAGATGGTGTCGGGCGTGACTGAGATGGCGCGCCCTAACCCGGAACGCGAAGCACGCGCGGTACCCGTGCCATTCCGTATGGACTACTGAGAGAAGACCAAGCGCCTAGCGCGGAGCCAGCACCATCATCATCTGGCGGCCTTCCATCTTCGGCCATTGCTCCATCTTGGCGACGGGCTCCACGTCCTTGTGGACGCGGTTCAGGAGTTCCATGCCGAGATTCTGGTGCGCCATTTCGCGGCCGCGAAAGCGCAGCGTCACTTTCACCTTGTCGCCCTCATCGAAGAAGCGGCGCATGGCCTTCATCTTGGTGTCGTAGTCATGGTCGTCGATGGTAGGGCGCATCTTGATCTCCTTGATCTCGATGACCTTCTGCTTCTTGCGCGCTTCGGCGGCCTTTTTCTGTTGTTCGTATTTGTATTTGCCGTAGTCCATGAGCTTGACGACCGGCGGTTTCGCTTCGGGCGAAACCTCGACCAGGTCGAAGCCTTTCTCTTCGGCGATTGCGCGGCCTTCGTCGATGCCGATGGGGCCGTATTTGTGGCCGTCATCTCCGATCAGAAGAATGGTGCGCGAAAAGATTTCCTCGTTCACTCGAGGCCCGTCCTTGGCTGGCGCCTTGTCGGGCTGTTGAAAACGTCTTGGTACTATGACTCTCTCCTTTGTTGAGCCCGCACGAAAACACGTTCCGCGAGGACTTTGCCTTGGTCTCGCGAAACGATTGCTCGGATCTTGATCGTGGCTTGGCCCTCACTGCGTCGCGCGGGCGACGTTTGATACGGATAGAATAGGAGCCGGGGGCGGAATCGCAAGGGCTATTCGATCACATCGACCCGGGATTCTGCTTCCAATTTGACGCGTTTTATGAAGGTTTCGAGCGCCATTGGACCAAGATCCTTGCCCGAGCGCAGGCGCACCGCGACCTTGCCCTCGGCCGCTTCGCGTTCGCCGACCACCAGCATGTACGGGATCTTCTGCAACTGTGCATCGCGGATCTTCTTCTGCATGCGCTCGTTGGCGAGATCGATATCGACGCGCAGCCCTGCGGTTCCATTGACCACCGGTTCCTTGAATAGTGCATCGACGACCTTGTGTCCGTACTCGGCCGCTTTTTCACTGATCGGAATGACGCGCGCCTGGATCGGCGCCAGCCAGGTCGGGAAGTTGCCGGCATAGTGCTCGATCAAGAACGCCGTGAAGCGCTCGTGCGAACCAAGCGGCGCACGATGGATGACATAGACCGGATGTTCGTGCCCATCCTCGCCGATATAGTTGAGGTTGAAGTTGGTCGTCGCCATGAAGTCGAGCTGGTTGGTCGATATCGCATACTCCGTTCCGATCACCGACTTGATCATGAAGTCGACCTTGGGCCCGTAGAACGCAGCCTCGCCCTTCGCTTCCACGTAGGGAAACCCGGATTCGTTCATCGCCTGGCGGATGACGTCGGCGGCGGCATTCCACTTCTGCGGCTCGTTGACGAAATTGTGTTGCTTCGTCAGATCTGGGAGCGAGAAGCGCATGTAGTACTCGGTGATGCCCATCATGTCGTAGTAGCGGGCATGCAGGCGCATCACTTTCAGGAACTCGTCCTTCGCCTGGTCAAAGCGGCAATAAATGTGGGCGTCGTTCTGCGTGAAGCCGCGCACCCGCATCAAGCCGGAGAGTCCGCCCGACGCTTCGTAGCGGTAGCAATGGCCATATTCCGCAAGTCGCACCGGAAGCTCGCGATAGGAATGCCGCGTCGCCAGATAGATCATGTGGTGATGCGGACAGTTCATCGGCTTCAGGTAATATTTCTCGCCCTCGATATCGAGCGGCGAGTACATGTCGTCTTTGTAGTAGTCGATATGGTGTGAGCGGACGTAAAGATTCTCCTTGGTGATCTCCGGTGTGGAGACACGCCGGTAACCGTCGCGCCGCTCTTCCTGCACCGCGAGGAACTCGAGTTCCTGGCGGATCACCATACCGTTGGGCATCCACAGCGGAAGTCCGGCGCCGACATCGGGCGAGAAGGTGAAGAGCTCGAGGTCGCGGCCGATCTTGCGATGATCGCGCTTCTCAGCCTCCTCGAGGCGATGGAGATGCTCGTCGAGCTCCTTCTGGTCGCGCCAGGCGGTGCCGTAGATGCGCTGGAGCTGTGCATTCTTGGCGTCGCCGCGCCAATAGGCGCCTGAGATCTTGGTCAGCTTGAACGCATCGCCGATCTTGCCGGTGCTCTGAAAGTGCGGGCCGCGGCAGAGATCATGCCAGTCGCCGTGGAAATAGATCGACACCTCCTCGCCGGCGGGGATGGCCTCGATCAGCTCGGCCTTGTACTTCTCGCCGATGTCCTTGAAGTGCTTGACGGCCTTGGCGCGCGGCCACACTTCGCGTCGTGTCGGCAAGTCGCGCTTGATGATCTCGCGCATCTTCGCTTCGATTTTCGGCAAATCCTCCGGCGTGAAGGATTCGTTGCGCGCGAAGTCGTAGTAGAAACCGTCGTCGATCGCGGGGCCGATGGTCACCTGGGTTCCGGGGAAAAGCTCCTGCACCGCCATGGCAAGGACATGCGCCGCATCGTGGCGGATCAGCTCCAGCGCCTCGGGATCCTTCTTGGTGATGATGCGGATTCTCGCGTCGTGCTCGATGGGGCGGAAGAGGTCCCATTGCGCGCCGTCGACTTCCAGGATGAGCGCTGCCTTGGCGAGGCCGGGACCGATGGCTGCCGCGATCTCCGCGCCCGTCACGCCTTTCTTGAAGTCCAGCTTTTTGCCGTCGGGCAGGGTGATGTGAACAGGCGAAGACGAGGCGGACATAGTGTTATCTCCATACGGAAGAGCGGGCGGACCATCAGTCAATGTTGCGTGACAAGTCAAGGCACTGCCGCAAATCGGCGTTATGCGGTTGTCCGCGTCGCCGTCTTGCGCGAAGATGGACTCGGACGGGGCGACGTTGCGGAGAATGACATGAAGACAATCGCAAAATGGGCCGCTCTGACGGCGCTCGGCATGGCCAGCGTCACGCCGGTGGCGGCGGCTCCGGTGTGCCTGAACACCTTCTATATCGACAGCAGCCGCGTGGTGGATCCCCAGACCATCATCTTTCGCATGAAGGACGGAACGCAGTGGCGCAACACCCTGCGCACGCCGTGCAACGGACTGCGGTTCCACGGCTATACCTACAACGTGAAGTACACGGAGTTGTGCGACTACGGACAATCGATCCGCGTGCTGGAGACTCACGAAGTCTGCACGCTCGGCAGTTTCACGAAGATTGCGCCGGCGCACGCCTGAGAGGGTTGAGCGAGGCGCGGGCTGCGTAACGGCTCGCGCGCGCTCTGTCCGGCGGCCATGGCGGGGCGGGGAGCACATGCCGGATCGATTTGTGAGCGCACGTTGCCGATGAGGCCGGCTCGACTCATCGTGATATTCCTGCTGCTTGCACTCGCTGCTTGCAGCAATGAAGCGCCCAGCGACAAGGCGATGCGCGAAACCTTCGCGGCCAAGCGACAGGCGTTCGAAGACTTGCGCACGGAACTCTGCAAGCTGCGCTATGACCTGACGATCAGCCGCGATCCCAACTGGACCCAACCCCAGATTCCGCTCGCAGACGAAAGGCGGTTGCGCGGTGAACTCGCCGCGCTCGGCGCCAGGAGCGTCAAATATTTGCGCGGTTGCCAGCTCTGGATCGAGGTCTGGTCGTCCGGCGTCGGCCGCGACGCGTCGTACAAAAAGTATCGCTACGGCCCGCCGCTCTTCCGCATCATCGAGATCAAGGAGCCGCCGCAGCGGGACCTCAACATCTATCTCGACAGCCGTGCCCGCATCGCCTCCTTCGAGAAGAACATCGAGGGCGATTGGTGGATCGAACTCGATCACTGGCGATGATGGTACAAAAAAGGGCGGACACCCACCGCCCGCCCTGGTGCATGAGTGCGTGGCAGGCCAGCGCAAGACCGCAACAGCCAACCGCAAGCACCTTCACTTTCTCCGCCTCGGTCGTTGCGAAAACCGGAGGACGTGCGCCGCCCCATTTAAGTGAGCGAAACCGGTCGTTCCGTGAAGCAAGGGAGTGCGCGAGCTCGCTCCCGGACCTGTATGGTCTCGCGGTGGATTTACGCCCTCATGCTCAAGCTCCCTTCTTGCTCATAGCAGAGATAGGGAGCAGAAATAGGAATTCAAGCCGAACATCAGACAATACTAAGTATTTTTTCCTGACAGGATGACGCACTCCGTTTCGGGAAAAAGACCAAGGCCGCCGTACCGGAGATCCCTCTGACTGATCGAGGGAAATCTGGCGCGGCGGCCTATCGGCACTGGTCGTCGGAAAGACGTTCGTCGATTTATGAGTACGAATACAGTGACAAAAGTCGGACCTGATACTCACACGCCGAGGGATGACACCGCGGTTCAGACTCCGCCCAGGAAATCCATCTTGCCGATGGTGATGCCCTTGTTACGCAGGAGGTCGTACGCCGTCGTCACATGGAAGTAGAAGTTCGGCAGTGCGAAACCGGTCAGGTAGTCGCGGCCGGTGAATTTCATCTCGCCTTGCGGGAATTTCATGACGATCTCGCGATCCTCCGCGCCGGCGACCTTGCTGGCGCTGACGCTCTTGAGGAAGGCGATCGTCCTGGCGACGCGCTGCTGCAGTTCGGGGAAGGTCGTCTCGGTATCGGGCATGGACGGCGCATCGATGCCGGCCAGACGCGCAGCGCAGCCTTTGGCAGCGTCGCTCGCCGATTGAATCTGGAACGGGAAGGGATGCATGTCGGGCGCAAGCCTGGCTTCGAGCAAAGAGGAGAGTGGCTTGTCTTCCGCCTTCGCCTGCGCCACGGCCTTGTCCATGATCTTGGCAAGGTTTTCGAGGCTCCTAGTCATCGGCGGAATGGAGGCGTCGTAGATGGTAAAGGGCATGCTGTTTCCTCTGGTGAATTTCGCCACGGAGAGAAGGCCGAATTTTCTTCACGCGCAAGACTTGAAAGTGCGCGCTCGCGACCAGTGTTCGAGACAAAAAAAAAGCCCGGTCGTGACACCGGGCTTTTTCGCATTTCGTAAGATGGGGTGACGGGTCTTAGAAGTCCATGTCGCCCATGCCGCCGCCCATGCCGCCGCCCGGCATGCCGCCGCCGGCCGCTTCCTTCTTCGGACGATCGGCGACCATCGCCTCCGTCGTGATCAGGAGCGATGCGACGGACGATGCATTCTGCAGCGCCACGCGCACGACCTTGGTCGGATCGACGATGCCGGTGTCGATGAGGTCGGCATAGGTTTCGGTCTGCGCGTCATAGCCGTAGGTGGTCGACTTCTGCTCGAGCAGCTTGCCCACGACGATCGAGGCTTCGACGCCAGCATTCTCGACGATCTGACGGATCGGGAATTGGATCGCCTTGCGCACGATCGCGATGCCCTGCGTTTGATCTTCGTTTTCGCCGGTGACGCCGTTCAAGGATTTGGTGGCGTACAGAAGCGCCGTGCCGCCGCCCGGAACGATGCCTTCCTCGACAGCGGCCTTGGTGGCATTGAGCGCGTCATCGACGCGGTCCTTGCGCTCCTTGACCTCGACTTCCGTCGCACCGCCGACGCGGATGACCGCAACGCCGCCCGCCAGCTTGGCAAGGCGTTCCTGCAGCTTCTCCTTGTCGTAGTCGGACGTCGTCTCCTCGATCTGGGTCTTGATCTGGCCGACGCGGGCCTGGATCTCGCTCTTCTTGCCGGCGCCGTCGATGATCGTGGTGTTGTCCTTGTCGATGCGCACCTTCTTGGCCGTGCCCAGCATGTTCAGCTTGACGTTCTCGAGCTTGATGCCGAGATCCTCGCTGATCACCTGGCCGCCGGTCACGATGGCGATGTCTTCGAGCATCGCCTTCCTGCGATCACCGAAGCCCGGCGCCTTCACGGCGGCAACCTTGAGCCCGCCGCGCAGCTTGTTGACGACGAGCGTCGCGAGCGCCTCGCCTTCGATCTCTTCCGCGATGATGAGCAGCGGACGGCCGGACTGCACGACCGCTTCCAGAATCGGAAGCAGGGGCTGCAGCGTGGTCAGCTTCTTCTCATGGATGAGGATCGTCGGCTCTTCGAGTTCGGCGACCATCTTGTCCGCGTTGGTGATGAAGTAGGGCGAGATGTAGCCGCGGTCGAACTGCATGCCTTCGACGACGTCGAGCTCGGTGTTGAGGCTCTTGGCTTCCTCGACCGTGATCACGCCCTCGTTGCCGACCTTGGCCATGGCTTCGGCGATCATCTTGCCGACTTCATGGTCGCCGTTGGCGCTGATGGTGCCGACCTGGCCGATTTCCTCGTTCGACTTGACCTTCTTGGAGCGGCGCTTGAGATCGCCGACGACGATGTCGACGGCCTTCTCTATGCCGCGCTTCAGGTCCATCGGATTCATCCCGGCGCTGACCGCCTTGGAACCCTCGCGCACGATGGCGCGGGCGAGCACGGTCGCCGTGGTGGTGCCGTCGCCGGCCGAGTCGCTGGTCTTCGACGCGACTTCGCGCACCATCTGTGCGCCCATGTTCTCGAACTTGTCGCCGAGCTCGATTTCCTTGGCGACCGTCACGCCGTCCTTGGTCGTGCGCGGAGCGCCGAAGCTCTTTTCGATGACGACGTTACGGCCCTTGGGACCGAGCGTCACCTGCACTGCATCGGCGAGAATGTCGACGCCGCGGATCAACCGCTCGCGCGCGTCGGCGCCGAATTTCACGTCTTTCGCTGCCATGTTTGCAAAACTCCGTTTTCAGTTTTCCGATTTCAGATTGCTAACGCGAAGCGTTAAGCGGCCTTCTTCTTGGCGGCGGGGCGTCCTTCGAGGATGCCCATGATGTCGGACTCCTTCATGATCAGGAGTTCTTCGCCGTCGATCTTGACTTCGGTGCCCGACCACTTGCCGAAGAGGACGAAATCGCCGCTCTTCACTTCGGGCACGACACGCTTGCCGTTTTCGTCCAATCCGCCCGGACCGACCGAAATGACTTCGCCTTCCTGAGGCTTTTCCTGGGCTGTTTCGGGGATGATGATTCCACCGGCTGTCTTCTGATCTTCTTTCACGCGACGGACGACCACGCGGTCGCCAAGCGGACGGAATTTCATGATGAGGCTCCCTAAAGGGTTGAAATTAACTAAGATTTCTCGGGTAGCAGCACTCCCATTGACAGAGTGCCAGCTTCCACGCGGCTATTTAGTGGGCCCCACCCGGGGCGTCAAGGGCCGCGGCCCACTGGCACCCGAGGACCCCATTTGGGGTGAAGCAGGTTGTCGGCGGTTCTGCCGATTGCAATCCGAAAGGCCGCCGCTCATCGATTTGTATATTTACGAAGTAATTTATTGCCGGTCGCGGATTGCTGCGGACCGGATAATTTCCTTCGTAAACCAACCATTCGAGACCTTCCTCTCAGCGACGCGAGCCGCTAGAAGATTGCACATCCAAATTCCTTAGATTTCGAAGTAATTCACGGCACGAAATTGGACGGATACGCAAAATGCCAACGATCCAAACTTTGTCCACTACGGACTCGCAGGAGGTCTTCATGATCGAAATGATCGGGAATGATGGTCTCGTGCATCATCTCGGGCCGTTCAAGACCCGCGACGCGGCGGAAGCCTGGATGGCGCAGAACGCGCCGCCGCAGAACGACGCGCAGACGGGCGATCGCAAATCCGGATTGTCGAAGGTCTAGTGCACAGCGAATTCGCGGCTGATGAGCGCGAGTTCGGATTGCGAGATCAAGCCGCAGGAGGCGACGCGGACGGAGAAAAGTTTTCCGTCGAGACTCGTCTCCCAGAAATGCAGAAACTTGCTCAATCTGGGAAAGCGCGGCGCGAGATCGAGATCCTGCCAGATGAAGCTCTGCAGCATCGCCGGATGATCGGGCAGGCGATAGAGAATTTCCGCGGTCGTCAGCCGATAGCCGCGCAGCTGAATCGAAAGGTTGCTCATAGGGCCACCCTCTGTCGCGAGCCTCGACGCCCCTTCCTCTTGCGCGATGTTCGCTGAATCATCTGAACAAAAGATTGCGGCGCCGCGGTGGTCTGTCGAGGCAAATTTCCGGCAGCAATCGGCAGGGCCGAGTGCTTGCACTGATACGGCGCGAACGCTAGAGCGTTGGCATCGCCATCCAAGGACTTTCATGTCTTCCCAGATCCCAGCGGGCTTTCGGCCCTTTCGCTTCAGTTTCGGTTTTCTCGAAGCCATCGGTCCGCTCTACGGCAAGTGGGATGGGGCCCGACTGTTGATGGGCTTTCGTGCCGAGGAGCGGCACTGCAATCCGGGGCAGGTGGTGCACGGCGGCATGATGGCGACCTTCGCCGACATGCTCTTGCCGATCGCGGCGCGCATGCAGTCCAAGGCCGATGTCGGCTTCGCGCCGACGGTCAACCTGACGCTCGATTACCTCGCGCCCGCCAAGCTCGGGTCCTGGGTGGAAGGCACCGCCGAATTCCTCCGCGCCGGCAAGACCTTGTTCTTTGCGCACGGCACGGCGAGTGCCGATGGCGTGCTTTGCCTTCGCGCCAGCGCCATCTTCAAGGTGACCGAACCTATGGGTAGCATTCCGACTCCTGAGACCATGTTTGGAGACGCGTGAAGGAGGCGGCGATGGCATTCGACGGCTTTCCCAAGGACTTCTTCGCCTTCTTCCGCGAATTGAAGACGCACAACCAACGGCCCTGGTTCGAGGCGAACAAGCAGCGCTTCAAGGACAGCGTGCAGGCGCCGATGTCGGAATTCATCGCGGCGATGGCGCCGCGCCTGCGCAAAGTCTCGAAGAATTTCACCGCCGATCCCAGGCCCAACGGCGGCTCGATGTTCCGCATCTATCGCGACATCCGCTTCGCCAAGGACAAACGTCCGTACAAGGAGCATGCCGCCTGCCATTTCCGCCACGCCGCGGGCAAGGACGTGCACGCGCCCGGCTTTTACATGCACTTTGCGCCCGGCGAAGTGTTCTTCGGCGGCGGCATGTGGACGCCGCCGCCCGATGCGCTGGCCAAGATACGCGATGCCATCGCAAAGGACTCCGGCGCATGGAAGAAGGTGAAGACCGACAAAGCCTTCGTGCGCACGTTCGGCGACATCAATGACGGCGAAGCGCTCATCCGCCCGCCACGCGGCTATGATCCCGAGCATCCCTACATCGCGGACATCAAGCGCAAGAGCTTCTTCGCAATGGACGAAGGCGACGTGAAGCTCGCATCTTCGCCGAAACTTCTCGATGCCGTGACGAAGACATTCGAGGCGGCGAGCCCGCTGATGAAGTTCCTGTGCAAGGCGCAAGGCGTGCCGTTCTAAAGGCGTTGCGCGGTGTAAAGGACGGTGCACATGTTGCGCTCGACTCTGCCGCCGAATTCTCTCTCGGCGATTTCCATAAGGCCATCGAGAATGCGCTCGCGTTCCGATGTCTCAAGCACGCTGAACTGGGAGTACGTCGCGTAGAGCGCGCGCACCTGCCGGGCATCGAGAACCAGCGTCCATTTGCGACATTCGAACTCAGCGTCGGCAAAGGTGCCTGTCGCGGCGAGATCGGCGAGCCGTGCGGTGCTGTCGAGGGCGTAGGGATGGGCCTGACCGGCATAATGGCTGGGCGAACGCGACTGGCGCTGCAGCAACTGCTGCGTTGCCTCGTGGAACGCATCTGAACGCTCGGGATCGCCGAACACGTTCGACCACATCGCCCACCAACCACCCGAACGCAGCAGCGCCGCGACTTTGGCAAGCGCGCTCGCCTGTTCCATCCAATGGAACGATGTGGCGGCCGCGCCGAGGTCGAAACTGCCGACTGAAAGCTCAGCATGCTCGAATGCCGCCCGCACGATTTCGGCACTCTCACCGAATCGGCCCGACAAGAAGCTGGCGAGCCGCCGATCGGGCTCTATCAAAACGAGAGGTCGCGCGCCGAGTTCAAGCAGTCGCGCGCTGGCGTTTCCCGTGCCCGGGCCGATCTCGAAGGTTCGCGTGCCGGACTTCAGGCGGCAGCGGCGCTGTAACGTCTCGAAGACCCAATTCGGGTAGGGCGGTCGCGCCCGGTCATAATTCGCCGGATCCTGACCAAAGGCCGAGCGTCCCTCTTCGGTGCCAAGATCACGCATCGGCGACAAAGCGGCTTGTCATGGCGGGCCGGCGGCACGATATCCTCGGACGGAGACTAGCATGGCGACCCATCCATGACCGAGACCGACCAACCCGCCGCTTCCAACGTCGACCCGCACGCGCGCTGGAAGTTCATGCGTGACGTGCTGGTGTTCGAATCCAAGCTTGCGCTCAACAACTTCCACAACTTCTTCCAGATTCCGGTGACGCTCGCCGTCGCTGTCTTCGATCTGGTGTTCAAAGGCAAGGAGGAGGGTGAGCGTTTCTACAAGCTCTTGGAATGGGGAAGGACGATCGACGATTCCATCGACATCTATTCGGTGATCGAGCATCGCGAGAAGAGCCTGAACAAGGACTACACCATCGACGCCGTAGTCGCGCGGATAGAAGGTGTGATCATCAAGGAATACGAAAAGGGCGGCACGGCGGCGAGCGTCAAGCAGGCCGTCGACAAGGCCTTCGACGGAATGCATGCGAAAACCGGGCCGCACGTCGAAAAGGCCACAGACGCGATCAAGTCGGCCGCCGACAAGTTGCAGGCGAAATTGCAAAACCTGGGCAGCGAGAAGAAGTAGCCACAGCGGAGTTTGATTCAGCCGCTCTCAAACCCTTCCAGCGTATTGACCGTGATCTCAGCCAATGCGCCGAGGTCGTAGCCGCCTTCGAACGCGAAGAGCGTGGGCAGCCCAGCGCCAGCGATCGCCGCACCCATGCGCAGGTAATCCGGCTTGGTCAGCTTGAAGCGCGAGATGGGATCGTTCTCGAACGTGTCGAGGCCAAGCGAGACGAGCAGAACGTCGGGACCGAACGACTTGATCCGTGCCAGTGCGCGGTCCAGCGCCTGCGAATATGTCGCCCATTGCGTGTACATCGGCATCGGCAGGTTGAGATTGGAGCCTTCGCCGCCGCCTTCGCCTGCCTCATCGGCGAAACCGAGAAAGTGCGGATAGGCAAAGCTCGGATCACCGTGCAGCGAACAGAACAGCACATCGGCCCGGCGATAGAAGATGCTCTGCGTACCGTTGCCGTGATGGTAGTCGACATCGAGGATCGCCGGCTTCAGTCCTTGGTCGACGAACCACTGCGCCGCGATGGCGACATTGTTGAGATAGCAATAACCGCCGAACACGTCGTTGCTGGCGTGATGGCCGGGCGGGCGGGCGAGCGCGAACACCGAACGCTCGCCGTTTTTGATCGCTTGCGCCGCGCTCAGCACCGTGTTCACGGCCGCCAATGCCGCACTCCACGTGCCCTTGGCGATGGGCGTCGCGGTATCGAAGCTGTAGGTGCCGAGGCGCGATTCCACGTCGCCGTCGAAGCGGTCGCGCAGGCCACGCGCCGGCCAGGCTGATGGGATCGCCGGGGGTGCGTCGTCGCCATAGCGCTTGCGCCACAATTCGCTCGCCTCGCCGAGAAAACGCACCATGCCGGCGTCATGCACGCGCGCGACAGGCTCGATCCCGAATTCCGAGGGCGGAAGAATAGGGCCGAGCTTGCGACGTTCGACCTCTGCGCGAACCAACTCGGCGCGCGCCGGTACCTCGACCGCGGGAATCATCCGGCCGGCCTCGAATTCACTCAAGGGCGTGTGCTCGAGGTGGGCCGGCGAATAATAGGTTTTCATGGCGGGCGAATAGGACAGCCCCGCCGCCGCTGCGTCAACCGGCGAGGGGCCCTCTCCCGAAAAGGATACACTCGGCTAACATCCGGGCGGTCCAAGGAGGAATGGCGATGGGACTGAAGAGACCTGAGGACTATGTCGCGAGCCTGAACGACGGACGCGTCACCTATTGGGACGGCGAGAACATTGCCGACATCACCAAGCATCCGCGCTTTCGCGTGCCGATCGCGATCACGGCGAAGGACTATGAGTATGACGACCCGGTGCTGGGCGAATTGCGCCGCTTCAAATGCGAAGACGGCAGCTACGCCCACCGCATCTACCAGATCCCGCGTAGCGAGGAGGATCTCGCCAAGCGCGTCGAGTTGCTCGCCCACACCTCGATCGGCAGCGCGGTCTCAGGCGTCTACATGGCGCTGATGAGCGTCAAGGACCAGGTCGCGCAGGTGAATCCGCAATACGCCGAGAACATCGAACGTATGTATCGCTATTGCCGCGACAACGATCTGCGGGCCGCCGAAGTGATCACCGATCCCAAGGGCGATCGCAAACGCCGTGCGCACGAACAGGACGATCCCGATCTCTATGTTCGGATCGTCGAAAAGCGGCCGGACGGCATCGTGGTGCGCGGCGCCAAGCTCCACATCACCGCCGCATCGGTGATTCACGAGCTTGTCGTCATGCCGACGAAAGGCATGCGCCAGGACGAGACGGCCTATGCGGTGTCGTTCTCGATTCCGGTCAACACCAAGGGCGTTTCGATCATAAACCGCAGCTTCGCGCCGCCCGAGCTCAACCCTTTCGACTATCCCGCGAGTTCGCATCACTCGATGCCGGAAGGTTTCGTGGTGTTCGATGACGTCTTTGTGCCTTGGGACCGGGTGTTCCTCGCGGGCGAAGTCCAGCTTGCCAGCAAGCTCGCGCAATCGCTCGGACTTTGGGAACGCACCGGCGGCGTGATCGGGGCGGTCGAATCCTCAGAACTCTTCGTCGGCCTTGCCCAACTCGTGACCGAAATGCAGGGCAAGGAAAGCGATGCAGTGGCGCAGGCCTCGATCGCCGAACTCATCACCTATGCGCAGATGCTCAGGATGTCGCTCGACTATGCCTGCCGGCACTACGAGAAGACCGAGACCGGCATGGTCTATCCCAACACGCTGGCGATCAACACGGCCAAGTATTACTACGCCGCGAACTACCATCAGACGGTGCGTTACCTGCACGATCTCTCCGGCGGCTTGGTGCTGACGCTGCCGGGGGAGGCGGACCTGCGTAATCCGGAGAGCGGCAAATACATCCGCAAATATCTCCACACCAAGCCGACCGTCGATGTCGAGACGCGCATGCGCGTCTACAACCTGATCCGCGACCTGACGGCTGACGCCTATGGCGGCTGGCACTTCGTGGTGGCGCTGCAGGCCGGCGGCGGGCTTTCGGCGCAACGCTTCATGATGAGCCGGACGTTCGACATCGCGCGGGCGAAGAAGAAGGCGTTGGCGGCAGCGGGTGCCTGAGCCGCCCTCACCGCTTCGCTGCGCTCAGCACCTCTCCCGTGAACGGGAGAGGTAGTTCATAACTGCAACATGATCGCGCCCGATGCGATGACGAGCGCGGCGATCCAGCGGCGGAATGTCATATGCTCGCCGAGGAAGCTCATGGCGAGCGCGGTGCCGAAGAGAACGCTGGTCTCGCGCAGCGCCGCGAGTTGTGCGGTGGCGCCGAAACGGTATGCCAGCATTGCCGAGCCATAGGTGACGATCGAAAGCGCCGCGGTGCCGAGGCCTAGTCGCCATTGGCGCCGCGCCTCGCGCACGACCGCCATGCCGCGAATGCCTGGCGCCGTGAACAGCACGCTCACGCCATGCGCGACGAAGAACCAGAGGACGTAAGTGAACGGCATTTCGACTGCGCGCACGCCGGAGGCGTCGATCAGCGTATAGATGCCAATCGTCAGTCCCGTTCCAAGTGCGTAGAGCAATCCTCTCGTTGCACCTTCGCTGGCGCGATGCGACACGCCGATCGCGATCACGCCGCTGCAGACGAGCACGATGCCTGCCAGTTCGATCAGCGGCGCATGCTCGTGCAGGAGAAGGATTGCGCCGAGCGCGGTGAAGAGCGGTCCGGTGCCGCGCGCGACGGGATAGACGGCGGAGAAAGCGGCACTCTCGTAGGATTTCACCAGCAACAGTTCGTAGAGCGCGTGCACGAAAGCCGTCGCGATCAAGAACCAGATTGCGGCGCCTTTGGGCAGCGGGACAAAAAACAGCACGGGCGCGACGAGAACGGCGGAGAAGACGCCGATCAGGAGTCGCATGGCATATTTGTCCTCGGCGCGCTTGGTCAGCACGTTGACGACGGCATGAACGACGGCGGAAACGAGGATCAGGACGAGGGCGAGGCTCACGCGGCGACCTTATAATGTCGCGCGGCTTGCGCAATACTGTGGCCGGTCTTGGTTGCGAGCGAGCAATGGGCACTTTGAATGAAGCATTGATCGGCGTTCCCGGCGGTCGGGTACGACTGCAGACGCCTGCGCTCGTGATCGATCTCGACGCGTTCGAGCGCAACATCGCCAAGATGGTGGCGCACGCGAAGAAGGTTGGCGTCGGCTTGCGGCCTCATGCCAAGACTCACAAAAGCGCGGAGATTGCGGGGCGCCAGATCGCGGCCGGTGCCAACGGCATCTGCTGTGCCAAGCTTGGCGAGGCCGAAGCACTCGCGGCAGCGGGGATCGATTCGATCCTGTTGACGTCGCCGGTGGTGAGCGACGCTGGCATCGCGCGCGTCATCGCGCTGAACGGGAGGATGCGCGAACTGATCCTGGTTTGCGACAATTCTGAAGTGGTACAGCGGATCGACTCTGCGGCGCATGCGTCCGGAAAAAAGCTCAAGGTGCTCGTCGACGTCGACCCCGGCATGAGCCGCACCGGAATCCGCTCGTCGAACGCGCCGGCGCTTGTCGCGCAAGTGGTGGAGGCGCGCGGGCTCGAATTCATGGGCCTGCAGTGTTACGCCGGCCAGGCGCAGCACATGGAATCGCCGAACGAACGTCGTGACGCCTCCCTTCAGGTGATGAAGGAGCTCGGCGCGTTGCGTGACCTTCTCGCGAAGTCGGGACACAAGGCCAACATCGTCTCGGGCGGCGGCACCGGGACGTTCGACATCGATCCCGACGCACATGTGCTGAGCGAGCTTCAGGTCGGCTCCTACGTCTTCATGGACAAGCAATACAACGACGTCTGGGAGAAGCCGGGAGATCGCGTGCCGTTCGAGGTTTCGCTCTTCGTGCAGACGACCGTGATCAGCGCCAATCGTCCGGGACTTGCCACCACCGATGCCGGATTCAAATCATTCGCGACCGATGCCGGTCCGCCGTTGCTTCACTCAGGCGCGCCAAACGGCGCCGCCTATTTCTTCTTCGGCGACGAACAAGGCGGCATCACCTATCCACGCGACGGCGCGACGCTCAAACCAGGCGACGTCGTCAGTTGCGTGGTGCCGCACTGCGATCCGACGGTAAACCTGTACGACGTCTACCACTGCGTGCGGGGTGACACGCTTGAGGCGATTTGGCCGATCGAGGCGCGCGGCAAGTCTGCCTGAGGCCCAATTAACGGCTTGATTCTGAAGCCAGCGTTCATGTGCGGTTCAGCCGCCCGGAGGCATTCTCGCGCTCGGCAACTGATTCAAAACGAGGTCAGCCATGAAACTCTTTACCAAAGCAGCGCTCGGCGCGTTGATGCTGGCGGGCGCGACGGCCATGACGGCGACCCCGGCGGACGCACACGTTTCCGTCGGCATTGGATTCGGCTTCCCAGGCTACTACTACGGCCCGCCGTATCCGTACTACAGGTACTGCGATCCGCGCAGCTATTGGTACGATCCCTATCGCTGCGACTACTACGATGACGACTACTACTATGGTCCGGTCTTCATCGACGGTTTCTGGTTCGATGGAGGCTTCCGCTCACGCTTCTTCCATGGCCATCGCGAGTTCTTCCACAATGGTGGCTGGCACAGCGGCACGGGCTTCCATGAGGGCGGCTTCCGTCACGGCGGCAGCGGTGGAACTGGCACTTGGAGCGGCGGCTCGGGCGGCACCTGGCATGGTGGCTCAGGCGGCACCTGGCACGGCGGTTCGGGTGGCACCTGGCATGGTGGCTCAGGCACCTGGAACGGCGGTTCGGGTGGCAGCTGGGGCGGCGGCATGGGTGGTCACCACCATCACTAGGCGCCCCGAGTTGAATTGACTTTGGATACGGACGGCGATCGCAAACCGGAGCGGCGCCGTCCGCAACTTATAGGAGCGAGAGATTTCCGGTCGACGATCTGGAGGGGTTCGACGTTTTCTAGAAAGCGGGAGTCATGATGAAGACGGGATTGCAGTTGTCGGTGGCGGCACTGGCATTGGCGGGGATTTCTTTATTCGCGAGCGTACCGGCGAACGCCGACATCTACGGACCGCGTGGCGGCATAGGATTTTCCTACGAGACGGGGGGCTATTGCGACAGCGCCGGCTGCCCGGACGATTTCTGGGATTATCCGATCGCTTATTGCCCGGTCTATTTCGACGGCGAGTGGTATCGCGGACCGTTCTACTATCGCTATTGGCAAGGCGACTACTATTACTGGATCCGCGGCGACTGGCGCCTGGACCAGTGGAGCGGCGATAGGCCCGACGATGCCTGCGTCGGTCGCTTCGGGCCGCCGCAGGACTATGATTTCTACGTCGACAACGGATTCATCTGGCTCGACGCCTGGCGTTTTCGCTTTTTCCATCACCATCACCATCACGACCACGATCATGATGGCGACCACGATCATGACCATGACCATCATGGCGATCACGGCCACGGCAGCTGGGACCATGGCGGCGACCACGGCGTCGTCTGGGATCATGGCGGCGACCACAATCCGCAGGCCGGTGGATCATCCGGCGGCTCGGCTAGTGGCGCTCCCACGCCGCTTGGGGGAGCGGGAGGCGGCGGCTCGAATTCCGGCGGCCCGCCAGAGCCCAGGTTCCGCGATCACTTCCGCGGCGATGAGTCGGGTCCGCATCATCACGAAGGCGGGCCACCGAACAGTGATTCCTCTGGAGGAGGCGGATCTGGTGGCCATCACTTCGATGGCGGAGCCAGGAACGCGCCCGCACCTTTGAGCAGCCCACCGCCAAGTGCGCCGCCGCCTCCACCTCCACCGCCGCCAAGCAGCCCACCGCCAAGCAGCGGCGAGTCGCATCATGACAGCGGCTTCCGCGGCGACTTCGGACATCACACGCAAAAGCCTTAAGTCCTCGCAGACGATGCCGTAAGAAGACCCCGGCGGATTTCCGTCGGGGTTCTTTTTTGGATTTCAAGATGCTGACGCTTGCAGAGCTTCGCGAAACCGACATCGCAGATGTGGCGAAGGCATTCGCCGTGCTCAATAAGAGCGAGCAGCAATACCGCCGCTACTTCGCGGAACAGGAAACGCTCTCTCGATTCGTGCTTGTCGCTCGCAGCGATGGTGCGGTCGCCGGATACGTCACCATCGTTTGGCATTCCGACTATGCGCCGTTTCGCGAAGCCGGCATTCCGGAAATTCAGGACTTCAACGTGCTGCCCGCTTTTCGCCGCCAGCGGATTGGCTCGCGGCTGATGGAAGAAGCCGAGCGCCTCGTAGCAAAACGCTCGCACGTCTGCGGGATCGGCGTGGGCTTGCACCATGACTATGGCGCCGCACAACGGCTATACGCGTTGCGCGGCTATGTGCCCGACGCGCGTGGAATTACCTCGCATGGCCGGCGCGTAAACTGGGGCGACGAGGTCAAAATCGACGACGACCTCGTCCTGTGGCTCACAAAGCCGATTTCCTGAAACATTCGTTCGGAGCATGGCGGTTGCGCGCAACGCCGGTCGATTGAATGTCCTTTGCCTGATCGCTAGTTTGCGCGCCTCTTCCGAGGCTGGCGCATGAGCCGTCCCAACGATCTGTCCGCCTTCTGGTTGCCGTTCACGCCGAACCGCAATTTCAGGCGCGAGCCGCGCATTTTGACACGCGCCGAGGGCATGTACTTCTACGACGAGAGCGGCCGCGCGCTGCTCGACACCTGTTCCGGACTCTGGTGCGTCAACGCAGGTCACGGCCGCAAGCAAATCGTTGAGGCCATTCGCAAGGCAGCCGGTGAGCTCGACTTCGCGCCGACCTTTCAGTTTGCCCATCCCTCAGCCTTCATGTTGGCGGAACGGATTGCCGCACTAGCGCCGGAAGGCCTCGATCACGTGTTCTTCGTCAATTCGGGATCGGAAGCGGCGGACACGGCGCTCAAGATCGCGCGTGCTTATGCATTGAAAATCGGGCAGGGCAGCCGCTTCCGACTGATCGGGCGCGAGCGCGCCTATCATGGCGTGAATTTCGGCGGCATCTCGGCTGGCGGCATCGCCAACAATCGCAAGCCCTATGGGCCACTTCTTCCGGGTACGGACGATCATTTGCCGCTCCCCTATGACAAGGCAAAGATGGTGTATACGCGCGGCGAACCGGAGGGCGGCGCCGGTTTTGCCGACGCGCTGGAAAATCTTGTGGCGTTGCACGGAGCCGAAACGATCGCCGCGGTGATCGTCGAGCCGTTCGCCGGTTCGGCGGGCGTCTTCGCGCCACCGAAGGACTATCTGAAGCGCCTGCGCCAGTTGTGCGACAAGCACGGGATTCTTCTCATCTTCGACGAAGTCATCACCGGCTTCGGCCGCGTCGGCCACGCCTTCGCCGCCGAGCGTTACGGCGTGACGCCCGATATCATCACCTTCGCCAAGGGTGTGACCAATGGCGCGGTTCCGCTCGGTGGGGTGATCGTCTCCAACCGGGTCCATGACGCTTTCATGAGCGGGCCCGAGCATGCCATCGAGTTCTTTCACGGCCATACCTATACCGGCCATCCGCTGGCTTGCGCCGCGGGACTGGCAACTCTCGATCTTTATCGCGATGAAGAGTTGTTCGAGCGCGCGCAGAAGATGGAGCGCGTGCTGGCAGAAGCGGTGCATGCACTGAAGGGCGCGCCGTTCGTCGTCGATATCCGGAACTGCGGCATGGCCGCCGGCATCGACATCGAGCCGGATGCGAGTGCGCCGGGGCGGCGCGGGCTCGAAGCCATCACCCGTGCCTTCCACGAACAGGACATGGTCATCCGCGTCGGCGGCGACACGATCGCACTTGCGCCGGCCTTCACCGTGTCCGAAGACGAGATCACCCGTATGGTGGAGGGCGTGCGCGCCATCCTCGTGCAATTAAGCTGAAGAGGAACATTCCATGCGCGTCGGCGTGCCGAAAGAAATCAAGAACCACGAATATCGCGTCGGCATGACGCCGCCTGCAGTGCGCGAGCTGACGTCACGTGGTCACGAGGTCTTCGTTGAAACGATGGCTGGCGAGGGGATCGGCCTGCACGACGAACTTTATACGCGGGTCGGTGCGAAGATTCTGAAGACGGCAGATGATGTATTCGCGTCGGCCGATATGATCGTGAAGGTGAAGGAGCCGCAGCCCGCGGAAATCAAGCGTCTTCGGCCCGGCCAGGTGCTCTTTACTTATCTTCACCTCGCGCCCGACCCCGAACAGACAAGGGGCCTGCTCGAGAGCGGCGCCATCTGCATTGCCTATGAGACGGTGACGGATGCGCGCGGCGGGTTGCCGCTGCTTGCGCCGATGAGCGAGGTGGCGGGGCGGATGTCGATCCAGGCCGGCGCGCATTGCCTCGAGATCGCGCAAGGCGGGCGCGGCCAACTCCTGGGCGGCGTTCCCGGCGTGCCGGCCGCCAAGGTAGTCGTGCTCGGCGGCGGCGTGGTCGGCACCAATGCGGCGCGCATGGCGATGGGTCTTGAAGCACACGTCATGGTGCTCGACGTCTCGCTGCCGCGTCTCAATGAGCTCGATCAGCAATTCGGCTCGCGCATGCATACGCTGTTTTCGACTCTCGATGCGATCGAGGAGCAGGTGGTCAGCGCCGACCTGGTGATCGGCGGCGTACTGCTGCCGGGCGCCGCGGCACCGAAGCTGATCACCCACAAGATGGTCAGCCAAATGAAGAAGGGTTCTGTCATCGTCGATGTTGCCATCGATCAAGGTGGTTGCGCCGAGACCAGTCATGCGACGACACATGCCAATCCGACTTATGTCGTCGACGATGTCGTGCACTATTGCGTCGCCAACATGCCGGGCGCGGTGGCACGCACGTCGACCTTCGCGCTCAACAACGCGACCCTGCCTTTCACCATTGCGCTGGCGCAGCAAGGCGCCGAAAATGCGATGAAGGCGAATCCGCATCTCCTTGCCGGGCTCAACGTCTACAAGCACACGCTCACCTACAAAGCCGTCGCCGACGCGCAGGGTCTTCCCTGCAAGAGCGCGGAAAGCGTTTTGGCAGCCTAGCTGTGACGACGGTCATCGCGGATGACGACGCTTTGCGAATAGTTGCCCTTGAAGGTGACACCGACATCGCGCTTGTTTCGTTTTCCGGCATCGGGCAGGGGCTGGGGTCGCTGCCGAAGGAGGAATTCGGCAAGGCGCTGAGCGGATCGAAGCACTGGCAGTTCTTCGTCGTCGACAAGCGTCGCACCTGGTACACCGCGACGGGCGCCGACATCGCGCGTCACCTTTCTCCCATTCTTGGCCGCTTTCGCAAGGTTGTGACGTTGGGCAACAGCATGGGCGGTTATGGCGCTTTGCTTTTTGCGTCGCGTCTGCCGAATTGCGCGTCGGCCATTGCGTTTGTGCCGCAATTCTCGATGGATCCGCGTGTCGTGCCGAAGGAGAAGCGCTGGCGAAGATTCACAGAGCGCATCGAAGATTGGCCGCAGCAGCATTTGCTGCACGGCATGCCTGACACTCTGCCGCTCCACATTTTTTTCGGGGCGCGAGAGAGGCGCGATGGTCCGCACGTCGACTTGTTCAAGCAATACGCCACGTTGGGCACGTCGATCTATGTTTTGCGCGGCGCCGCGCACGACCCGGCGCGCCGGTTGCGGGATAAGGGTCTGTTGGCGGCGACGCTGGACGCCATCGTCGTCGACAATGCCGGTGGTACGCGCGTTCGCTCGCTATTTTCCGAAAAAAGGATTCACTACGACTATTGGTCGGTCAAGGACCAATCGAGTCAGCGCCCAAGCGGCGTCCGAGCGCTCCTTGGCAAGCTCTTTTGAACGCCGGTGTTACGCCAGCGAGCCGCCGTCGACGACCACTGCTTGTCCGGTCATCCATCCCGCAGCCTTTGAGGCGAGGAACACGGCCGCACCGGCGATGTCGTCCGGCTCGCCCAAACGGCGCAGCGGCGTGCCGCTGCTCGAACGCTTCTCGGCTTCGGGCGTGTCCCACAGCGCGCGGGCGAAATCCGTTTTGACGAGCCCTGGCGCGATGCAGTTGACGCGGATGTTGTTGGGCCCGTTCTCGATGGCAAGATTGCGCGCCAGCTGCAAGTCGGCGGCCTTGGAGATGCAATAGGTTCCGATCACGGGACTGCCGCGATAACCGCCGATGGAAGACACGATGATGATCGCGCCGTCCTTCTTCTCGATCATGTCGGGGAGCACCATCTGGGCCAGCCAATGGTTCGATCGGATGTTCGCGCCCAGGATCTTGTCGAAGGCCTCATCGGCAATCTTCGACATCGGACCGTAGGCCGGGTTGAGCGCCGCGTTGCAGACCAGGATGTCGATCTTGCCGAGCTGCTTGTGGGTTTCATCCACCAGCATCTGCAACTGTTCCTTGTAATTGATATTGCAGGGAATCGGCACCGCAACCTTGGAACCGCGCTCTTTGTTGATGTCGCCGGCGACCTTTTCGCAGGCATCGGCCTTGCGGCTGGAAACCACAACCTTGGCGCCGTGCTCGGCCATGCGGTGGGCAATTGCTTCGCCGATCCCCTTGGTCGAGCCCGTGATGAGCGCCACTTTTCCGGACAGATCGAAGAGATTCATTTCCCACCTCGTAATTTTTGGTTAGAACTTCTCTCATCTGTATCAGGGGCGGGGGGAACGGCCAAATTGCGACCGACCTCCCAGTGCGGGTTCCTGACGGGTGGTTCATGAAGTCGATTACCGCGCGGCGATCGTGCAAGGTCGCCGTACTGCTTTTCTCCATTCTCCTTTCAGCGTGCGCAGAAGACCCGCCGCCTATGCTGGCGCGGTATTCGGCGCCGCCGCAACAACCCCGACCGCTGGCGAAGCCGATCGAGCGGCATCAGGCCACGACATCGCACTTGATGGCGCCGATCGGACCCGGCGGGCCGTCGGGACCGCTCGTGACGGCACGCGTCGGCTCCTACATGGATGCGCTCGAAAGCGATCTGCGCCGGCACGTGCATGGCAAGGGCATCACCGTCGTTCGGATCGGCGACGACATCGCCGTCGTCGTTCGCAATGACCGGCTGTTTGGGCCGTCGGGCGCACTCAATGGCGACGACGTATTGGAGCCTCTGGGCGCGATCCTGGACGGCTATGTCCACACATCCGTGTGGGTCAACGGCTTCACGGATACTGCCGGCTCGCCGGATACGAACCTCGCGGTGTCCCAGAAGCGTGCCCGGGCCATCGCCGACGCACTCACGCATGAAGGCGTCGCGGCGCAGCGCATCACGGCTCAGGGATTCGGCGAGGCTCACCTCAGGATCATCACGGGCGACGGCAGGAAGGAGGCCCGCAATCGCAGGATCGAAATCGTGCTCAAGGCGAACCCGGAACGAACGACAGCTACACGATAAACTGACGGGCTGCGTCTTGCGCGGCGGCAGGAACTGGTGTGCATTGCCGCCGCAAAAGTGGGGGAGACACCGATGAATTTCCGTTCGTTGCTATTGAGTTCGGCCTTTGTGTGGGCTGCTGGAACCGCATTCGCTGCTGATGCACCGCCGCCCGCAGTGCCGATGCTGGTCCGCGGCACGATCGCGAGCATCGATGCCAAGTCCGTGACCATCACCAAGGCTGACGGCACGACAGTGACGGGGACGCTGGCGCCGACGACGAACTATTCGGCGGTCGAACCCAGGCGTCTCGACCAGATCAAGCCGACGGATTTCGTCGGCATCACCTCGGTTCCGGCGCCCAATGGCGACCTGATGGCGGAGGAGATCCACATCATTCCGCTCAAGGGTCTCGGCGAGGGTTCCTATCCCTGGGATCATCACCCCGAAGGCGCCAAGCCGGCCGGCATGGGCAGCATGACGAATGCGACAGTCGCGACGGTTCATAGCGCGTCGACCATGGCCGGCAGTATGACGAATGGAACCGTCACCGGCGGCGCCAACAACCAGCTGCAGGTGACCTATCACGGCTCGGCCATGATGAACGGCAAATGCGTCGGCCTTGCCGCCATGGCGAAGGACAAACCGTGCACCGGATTGGCCACGGTCGACGTCATGCCGTCGACGGCCATCGTCGCCATCGTGCCGGCGAAGAATACCGACGCGAAAGCCGGGCTCACGGTGTTCGCGAACATGATGAAGGATAAGGACGGCAATCCCGTCGTCGGCGGGCTCGTGCTGGAAAAGAACGGGGTCAAGCCGGAGTTTTGACAGCCCGGCTGAGCGTTATTTCGCCAGCGCCTTGTCGATTTCGGCGTTCATCGCCGCATCGTCCGGCGTCGTACGCGGACCGAAGACGCCCGCAATCGTGCCGTCCTTGTTGATCAGGTATTTGTGGAAGTTCCACTTCGGCGCAGAATCTTCGCCAAGTTCGTTCGCCAGCCATTTGTACATGGGATGAGCGTCGGCGCCGATCACCTCCTCCTTCGCCGTCATCGGAAAATCGACGTGAAAGCGGGTTTCGCAAAACGTCTTGATTTCGGCTTCGGTCCCCGGTTCCTGGGCGCCGAAATTGTTCGCCGGCACGCCAAGGACGACGAGGCCTTTGGCGCCCTTGTCCTTCCACAAGGCTTCGAGACCGGAATATTGCGGCGTCAATCCGCACTGGCTCGCCACGTTGACGACGAGAACGGCCTTGCCTTTGAACGTCGACATCGGAAGTGCGCCGCCATCGATGGATTTGAAGTTGAAATCGTGCGCCGTCGTCATGTTTTGCGTCCTTGCGGGTGCGGTGGACCAGTAAAGCGGAGAACCCGGCGCGAAGCCAGCCAATCGAATCACGGTAAAATCCCGACGGATGTTGCCCCGGGAACTTTCGCACGTGTCGGAGTCGGCCGAGCACAATTGGTGAGAGACGCGGCAATGCAAGGGCTGAGCATTTGCCGTTCGTTCACCATCGCGAAGCGGCGCGGCCTGATTCCATCTGGTTAAGGAATTGGAAATATCGAATCGGCGATGATCGCTTGCGAATCGAGCGGATCCTGTAATGACGCGGCTCTTGATTACTGCGACATACCTGCTCTTCAGCGCGACGGTGGGTATCGCCGTGTACTTGTTCGCGGGCGCATCGACGGGCTTTCTCAGCGGCATCGTGTTGGCGCTTGGCTGTTTTCAGATACATGCCAATAGACGCCATCGCCGCGCGCGCAGAATCACCGACGGCGAAATCGCCGGCCTGAAGCGCCGCTTCGAAATGGTCGCGGAAGAGCTTCACGCCCGAATCGACGACATGAACAAGGTGGCCGAGTCCCGCGCTTTCGCGCAACACAGCAAGATTGTAAGCGAGCTTCAGACCCTCGAGGGCTTGATGCACGACTTCGCTGCCAAAGGCTCCGAAAACCGTGCGCCGATCAAAGACTCCGCTGCGCCAAGCCTGCGCGGACGTTCGACGAAATCCAATCTTGAGGCGTCCGACGAGCCCGAACTGCTCGAAACCATCCGCAACTCGCTCGAAGAGAGCAGCGTCGATCTCTATCTGCAGCCAATCGTCAGCTTGCCGCAGCGCAAATTACGTTTCTATGAGGCGCTGTCACGGCTGCGCGCCGAAGACGGATCGATCATCATGCCTGCGCGGTATATTGAGATCGCCGCGTCGGCAGGCCTCATGCCGATCCTCGATAATCTGCTCCTCTTCCGCTGCGTACAGATTGTGCGCCGTCTGACGCAGAAGCAGCGCGACATCGGCATTTTCTGCAACATATCCGGCGACTCGCTGATCGATGCGGCATTTTTTCCGCAATTTCTCGAATTCATGCATCGCAATCGCGATATCGCTAGCCAGATCGTGTTCGAGTTTGCGCAGGAAGAGATGCAACGCGCCGGCGCCGAAGGCGAGGCGAACCTCGCCTCACTGGCGAGTCTCGGTTTCGAGCTTTCGCTAGATCATGTGGAATCGGTGGAGCTCGATTTCACGAAACTGAGAAAGCTCGGCTTCCGCTACATCAAGGTGCGCGCCAGCACGTTGACCCGTGGCACCACCGCCGGTACGGACTTGAAAAAGCTTGTCGAGAGACACGGTCTCGCCTTGATCGCCGAGCGCGTCGAAGGCGAGGGAACAGCCAGGCAGCTTCTCGAATTTGGAGTCGATTTTGCCCAGGGCTATTTGTTCGGCGGACCGCGTGCGGTGCGCGACGATTCGCTCAGGGTGCTGGAACGGGAAAGCGCCGTCGCGCCGATCATCCCATTCCGCAAAGCAAGCTGAGCGTTTTTCCGCGATGATGGACGCGCTAAGCGCCTTCGGACTTTTCTCGGTTGCAGCGATGCTGGTGTTCTACGCTTTGGAATCGCGAGGCGCTGTGTTCACGCTCGGGTTTGCCGGAGCCTGCGCGCTTGGTTCAAGCTATGGGTTTCTGCAGGGCGCCTGGCCTTTCGGGCTCGTCGAGGCCGTGTGGTGTTTGGTGGCATTGAACAAATGGCGCGGGAGGTTGGCCGGAACCGCTGTCGGGCCGCATTGACCGGCGCTTGGCTGTCATGCGACCGCTAAGGCATGAGCGACGGACCGCGACTACTCACGCATTTCGCCGACATCGCGCCGCAATATGACGCGCTGATCTGCGACATCTGGGGCGTGTTGCACAATGGCGCGACTGCTTTCACTGCCGCTTGCGACGCGCTCAAGCATTTCCGCGGCCGGCACGGACGGGTCGTGCTTTTGACGAACGCGCCCAGGCCCGCAAAGGATCTTGAAGAGCAGTTTCGTCGCTTTGGCGTGCCGCTTGACTGTTTCGACGCGATCGTCACGTCGGGCGAAGCTGCGCGCGAGGATCTCGCGCGCCGTTCGACGTCGACGCGCTTGGCGGTGCTTCATCTCGGGCCGGAACGTGATCGCAACGTGTTCGAAGGACTGAATGTCGAGCTGACAGAGCAAGCGCGCGCCGGGCTGGTGTTATGCACCGGCCTTTACAATGACGATCGCGAGACGCCTGATGACTATGGAGACATGCTTGCCGAGATGCGCCGGCGCGGCCTTGTCATGTTGTGCGCCAATCCCGATCTTGTCGTGCAGCGTGGCGGCCAGCTTGTCTATTGCGCCGGCGCGTTGGCGCAAGCCTACGAGGCGATCGGAGGTTCCGTCGTCTATTACGGAAAGCCGCACAGACCAATCTATGAAGTGGCGCTGACGTCACTGAAGGGCGCGTCACGGACACTCGCGATTGGCGATGGCCTTCATACCGATATCAAGGGTGCCAACGGTGCAGGGATCGATGCATTGTTCATCGCCGATGGCATACACGGCGAAGACGTGGCGGAGTTTACCGCGCGTCACATCGCGGAATTGTTCGCGGAAACCGGTGTTCACGCCGTAGCGGCGATGCGGGCGCTTGTGTGGTAGGCGTCGAAACGAATAGAAACGGCCTCCGCCGCGGGACAATGCCATGACCTACTACATTGAAGACCTGAAGCCCGGCATGTCCGAGAGCTTCGCCAAGACCGTGACCGAGCGCGACATTGCGCTGTTCGGGGAAGTGTCGGGCGACGTGAACCCCGTCCATTTCGACGAAGGCTTCGCCAAATCAACGATCTTCAAAGGCCGCATCGCTCATGGTGTGTTGAGCGCCAGCTACATTTCGACGGTGCTGGGCATGAAGATGCCGGGGCCAGGCACGATCTTCATGTCGCTCACGACTCGCTTCAAGGCGCCGGTCAGGATCGGCGATACCGTTGTCGCGACCTGCACAGTCCGTGAATTGAACGCGGAGAAGCGGCGCGTGGTGTTCGATTGCGTCTGCAAAGTGGGCGAGGTGACGGTCGTTGACGGCGAGGCGATGGTGATGGCGCCGTCACGGCCCAAGGGCTGACGGGTCGCAATGCGCATCTTTCGTCACTACAACGATATACCGATCGCATCCAAAGGTGCCGTCGTGGCGCTGGGCAATTTCGATGGTGTCCATCTCGGTCACCAGGCCCTGATCGGCGAAGCGAGGCGGCTCGCACAGGAACGTGGCGTGCAGCTGGGCGTCGTTGCGTTCGAACCGCATCCGCAGGAATTTTTCCATCCCTCGGCGGAATCGTTTCGGCTCACGCCGTTTCGGACCAAGGCGAGACTCATCGCCGAGCTGAATACCGACATACTTTATGCGATCACGTTTGACGCCGAGATGGCGGCCAAGCGCGCGCAGGACTTCGTTCAAGACGTCCTGGTGCAGGGCCTCGGCGTCAACGCGATTGTCGTTGGCGAGGATTTCCAATTCGGCAAGGGGCGTTCCGGAAACGTCGCGCTTCTGGAGACGATGGGCAAGGACGCGAATTTCGCCGTCAGCGTGTTCAAGCCGGTCGCTGCGAGCGGACACGACAAGATTTCCTCGACCCAAATCCGTGACGCGTTGAAAGAGGGCAGGCCGGAAATCGCCGCGCGCCTGCTCGGCCATCACTGGAGCGTCGAAGCGCGCGTCGAGCATGGCGACAAGCGCGGCCGCACGATCGGATTTCCCACCGCGAACATGAAGCTCGTCGATTGTCTGAAGCCGGCCTATGGCATCTATGCGGTGCGCGCCAAGGCGTTGGAGGACGACAAGATCGTGTCAAAGCACGACGGTGTCTCCAGTTTTGGCATTCGTCCGATGTTCAAAGTCGATGCTCCGCTGCTTGAAACCTACCTCTTCGATTTCTCTGGCGATCTCTACGGCAAGCACCTGGCGGTCGAGCTCATCGCCTATCTGAGGCCCGAGGTGAAACTCGATGGTCTGGATGCCCTCAAGGCTCAGATCGCCAAGGACAGCGACGACGCGCGCAAGGTTCTGCGCTCCGTCTCCCCTTAAGAGCGCCTTAGCCTCGTAGGCTGGACCGTTAACCGTTGCGCTGGTAGAACGGCCCGGTGATTTGCAGGCATGCCGCAATGGGTTTTCGGGGTTTTTCGCGAATTTGCCGCCCGGCTTTGCACCGGGGGTAAGCCTCGTTCGCGAAGACCGGGTTGAAACGTCCGCAACCTCGAAGGCCTGATCGAAATGTCCGACACCAAAGAACCCGACACCAAGCCGCGCGACTATCGCGCCAGCGTGTTCCTGCCCAAGACCGATTTTCCCATGAAGGCGGGCTTGCCGGAGGCCGAGCCGAGATTGCTCGCCCGCTGGGAAGAGATGGATCTATACGGCCGCATCCGCAAAGCCGCGAAAGGCCGCCCGCTCTTCATCCTGCATGACGGCCCGCCCTACGCCAATGGCGAGATCCACATGGGCACCGGCATGAACAAGGTGCTGAAGGATTTCGTCGTCCGCTCACGCGGCATGCTGGGCTTCGACGCGCCTTATGTTCCGGGCTGGGACTGTCACGGCCTGCCGATCGAATGGAAGATCGAGGAAAAATATCGCGCGGAAGGCAAGTCCAAGGACGAAGTGCCGATTGAGCAGCTCAGGCAAGATTGTCGCGCCTTCGCCAACCACTGGATTGACGTGCAGCGCGAGCAATTCAAGCGACTGGGCTGCATGGGCGAGTGGGACAAGCCCTACACCACGATGGACTTTCGCGCCGAGGCGACGATCGCGCGCGAGCTTTTCAAATTCGTCGACAATGATCTGCTCTACCGTGGTTTTCGCCCGGTGATGTGGTCGCCGGTGGAGAAGACGGCGCTCGCCGAAGCCGAGGTCGAGTATCATGAGAAAAGCTCGCCAGCGATCTATGTGAAGTTTCCAATAGAGTCGGTTCGTTGGAGTCGTGCAAATGAACACCTGCGCACATCTCCATTGCACTCGCCTCAGCCGCAGCTGGAGGGTGCGAGTGTAGTAATTTGGACGACGACGCCGTGGACGATCCCGGGCAACCGCGCCATCGCCTTCTCGCCGACCATGGCCTACGGGCTCTATGAAGTGGTTGGCGCGGATGACGGCTCGCTCGCGCGCATCGGGGACAAGATCGCGCTTGCCGATGAGCTGGCAGAAGCGACGGCCAAACACGCCAAAGCATCATTGAAGCGTCTTGGCGCAGTCGATCCAAAGGGACTCATCTGCGCGCATCCGCTGCGTGGTCAGGGCTACGACTTCGACGTGCCGCTTCTCGCCGGCGATCATGTCCTCGCCGATACCGGCACAGGCTTTGTGCACACCGCGCCCGGCCACGGCGAGGACGACTTCGAGCTTATGCTCAAGAACTTCCCCGGCTACACCGCCAGTCATCCCGAAGCCTTCAACGTCGTGGACGAAGAGGGCGCGTTTAATGCGCAGGTTCCGCTCTTTGCCGGCAAGCGCGTCATCACGCTTGAGGGCAAGGACGGCGATGCCAATGGCGCGGTGATCAAGGAACTCATGGTGCGGCACATGCTGTTGGCGAAAGGAACGTTGCGTCACTCCTATCCGCATTCGTGGCGTTCCAAGGCTCCGGTGATCTTCCGCGCCACGCCGCAATGGTTCATCGGCATGGATAGGCCGATCACCAAGGATCCGAGCGACACGTTGCGTGCCCGCGCCATGAAGGCGATCCACGACACCAAGTGGTATCCCAAGTCGGCCGAGAACCGGCTTGGCGGCATGGTCAAGGATCGACCTGACTGGGTGATGTCGCGTCAGCGCGCCTGGGGTGTGCCGATCGCGATCTTCGTCGAGAAGAAATCGGGCAAGGTGCTGAACGATCCCGCGGTCAACGAGCGCATCGGACAGGCCTTCGAGAGCGAAGGTGCCGATGCCTGGTACAACTCGCCGCCGTCGCGCTTCCTGGGCAACGATCAAAATCCCGACGACTTCGAGCAGGTGACGGACATCCTGGACGTCTGGTTCGATTCCGGTTCGACGCACGTCTTCACGGTCGAAAATCCCGTCGAGCCGAGCTGGCCGAAGAAGGCGCACGCCGATCTCTATCTCGAAGGCTCAGACCAGCATCGCGGCTGGTTCCAATCGTCGCTGCTGGAGAGCTGCGCCACGCGCGGCCGCGCGCCGTTCGACGCCATCCTGACGCACGGTTTCGTGCTCGACCGCGAAGGCGACAAGATGTCGAAGTCGGTTGGCAACGTGATCCTGCCCCAGGCAATTGCCGAAAAGAACGGCGCCGATATTCTGCGGCTGTGGGTGGCGTCCGCCGACTTCACCGAAGACACGCGCATGGCAGGCGACGTCATCCAAGCCACGGTCGATTCCTACCGCAGGCTGCGCAACACAATCCGCTTCATGCTGGCGAATCTTTCGGGCTTCGACGAGGACGAGCGCATCGCGCACGAAAAGATGCCGGAGCTCGAGCGCTACGTGCTCGCGAAGCTGGCCGCACTCGATGAAACCGTGCGCGACGGTTACATGGAGTACGACTTCAATCGCGTGCTCAATTCCGTCTTCATCTTCTGCACCAACGAACTTTCCGCATTCTACTTCGACATCCGCAAGGACGCGCTCTATTGCGACGCCAGGGACAGCGTTCGCCGCCGTGCCGCCCGCACGGTGACCGACGAGGTATTTCGCCGCGTGGTCACCTGGTTGGCGCCGCTTCTATGCTTCACGATGGAAGAGGCTTGGCTGCTGCGCTTCCCGGGCGAGAATGAAAGCGTACACTTGCAGACGATCGCCGACGTCCCGACAGCGTGGGCCGACAACGCATTGATCGAGAAGTGGAACCGCGTGCGCACTGTACGTCGCGTCATCACCGGAGCGTTGGAAATCGCCCGTCGCGACAAGGTCATCGGGTCCAGCCTCGAGGCCGCGCCGACCGTCTTTGTCGCCGAGCTGGACGATGCTGCGCTTCTCGCCTCGGTGCCGCTCGCCGAAATCGCCATCACGTCGGCGGCGCACGTCTCAACGCATCAAGCCCCTGCGGACGCGTTTTGTCTGCCCGATGTCGCCGGCGTTGCGGTGGCGTTCCATCACGCGCAAGGCAACAAGTGCGCGCGCTGCTGGATGATTCTTCCTGACGTTGGTCCCAACCCGAGGCACGAGGACCTCTGCGATCGTTGTTCGGCGGCCATCGATGCCATGGCAGGGAAGGCCGCATGACGGCGCGCGATTGGGGCCTCGTTTCGGCAGCTGTCGCCATGTTCTTGGATCAGGCGACGAAGATCCTGCTGCTCTATGTATTCGGTTTCCGCATGATGTCGCCGGGCGATGCCGTAACAGTGTTGCCGTTTTTTAACCTGGTCATGACGTGGAACCCGGGGATCAGCTATGGGCTATTTCCGGCCACCGGGCTCTTGGGAACCGGGCTTCTCGTCCTGTTCTCGCTCGGCGCGATCGCCGGACTTGGCTGGTGGCTATGGAACGCCGGGCGTCGTCCCCTTACAATCGGTCTTGGCCTCGTCATCGGCGGCGCCTTGGGCAATCTGGTTGATCGGGTTGTTTACGGGAAAGTGGCGGATTTTTTCCACTTTCATGCCTTCGGCTATGGCTGGTATGTGTTCAACGTCGCCGACGCGGCCATCACCTTCGGGGTGATCACGCTTTTGTACGACACACTTGCACGACCGGGTACGCGTACGGGGAACGAGACCGGCTAGATTGGGAGAGCCCATGCGCTCGCGACTGCTTCTGCAATTACTGCTGGCTGCATCGGTAGCCGCTGTTGTCTCGGGTTGCGATACCATCCGCGACGCGGCCGGGCAGACCAAGGACTCGCCCGACGAATTCGCGATCGTGACGAAAGCACCGCTGGTCATTCCGCCTGACTTCAATCTGCATCCGCCGTCTGCAGGCGCCGCGCCGACCAATCAGATTGCGCCGACGCAGGCCGCGCAGGCCGCACTGTTCACGGCGGATCCGGCAACCGTTGCCGCATCGCTTCCGGCCCAGATGAGCACCGGTGAGCGCTATCTGCTCGTCAAGGCGGGCGTCCAGAACGCCGATCCCGCCATCCGCCAGGAAATCGCGTCGGACTCGGCGGCAACTCGGGCCGGCGATGAGAGTTTCACCAACAATCTCCTTTTCGGTAGCAGTACGCCAAGCGCAGGAACCGCAGTCGACGCTGACGCCGAAGCGCGCCGCATCGATGCTGAGAAGGCCGGCGGTGCAGCCGCGCCCGCGCCGAACGCGCCGCCCACAGCCACTCCGCCCTCTGCCACACCGCCGCCCGAAGAGCATCATGGAAGCTGGTGGGACGATCTGTTCAACTGGTAGCTCATTTTTTCAAGGCATCCCGACGTTGATTGATCGCGAGACGGCCAAACGCTGCATCTTCGCCGCATGCCTCGCGCTCGTGGGTTCGGTGGCGCACGCCGCGCCACAGAAAGTCTCTCAGTTCGCCCTGCCGAATGGCATGCAGGTGGTCGTGATTCCCGATCACCGCGCGCCCGTCGTCACGCAGATGGTCTGGTTCCGCGTAGGGGCGATGGACGATCCGCAGGGCCTCTCTGGCCTGGCGCACTTCTTCGAACATATGATGTTCCGCGGCACCAAATCCGTTCCGGGCGATCAGTTCGCGCGCACGCTGGCGCGTAATGGGGGTGAGGACAACGCCTTCACGACGCAGGACTACACCGCGTTCTACGAACAAATCGCGCGCGACCGGCTCAGGCTCGCCATGGATCTCGAAGCCGATCGCATGGCGGAACTGGATCTTTCCGAACCGAACGTGACTACCGAACGCGACGTCGTGTTGGAAGAGCGGCGCATGCGTATCGACAACAGCCCGCAGGCGCTCGCAGGCGAGCAGGTCGACGCGGCCCTGTTTCTGTCACACCCCTATGGCCGCCCCGTCATCGGTTGGCCCGGCGAGGTCCGCCGCATCGGTCGTGCCGAGGCGCAGGATTTCTACAATCACCACTACGCTCCGAACAACGCGATCCTGGTGATTGCCGGCGACGTAACGGTCGACCAGGTGCGGGCGGATGCGAATGCCACGTTCGGCCGCGTCGCGGCGCGGCCGCTGGTGCCTCGCGTGGAATGTGCCCAGCCCGTGAGGCTTGGCGAGACGCGTCTTGCAGTCGCCGACCCCAACGCGAAGGTTGCGTACTTCTCGCGTGACTATCGCGTGAAAAGTTATTCCGAGGCCGCGCCGGGCCAGGCAGAGGCCTTGGATGTTTTGGCCGGTCTTCTCGGCGGAGATTCGAATTCGGCGCTCTATCGAAGACTTGTTGTCGAAAAGAGACTAGCGACCGAAGTCGGCGCATCCTTCGATGGCGATTCACGCGACGACGGAAAGTTCACCATCTACGCGATACCGGCACCCGGCGTCAGCCTCGAGGCGGTCGAGCGGGCAAGCGACGACGTCATTGCAAAGTTCGTGAACAGCCCACCCGCAGCTGCAGAACTTGCGCGTGTGAAAACGCAGCTCGTTGCAAGCGCGATCTATCAGCGCGACAGCCAATATGCTTTGGCATCCGCGTACGGTCAGGCGCTCGCCATCGGGCTGACCGTTGCCGATGTCCAGTCCTGGCCGCAACGGATCAACGCCGTAACGGCACAGGACGTGCGCAAAAACGCTGCGTCGAGCCTTGTCGGGCGCGAGTCCGTCACCTTGTTCCTGAAGCCGGGCCCCAAGTGAGGCGCTTGGCACCAATCGTCATGGCCGTCTTGTTCGGCCTGGGCGTGGCGCCGGCGCTCGGGGCGCCGCCCAAGGCAATCGACATCGGAGCCAATCAAACCGTCTGGTTCGAAGAGGATCACACCGTTCCGATGGTGGCGGTCTCCATCTCGCTTCCCGCCGGCTCCGCCTACGATCCTTCGGCCAAGCCGGGACTCGCAGCGCTCGCGGCTTACCTTTTCAATGAGGGCGCCGGCAATCTCAACTCCACAACTTATCAAGACGAGTTGGCACGCCGCGCCATCCAGCTCAATCTCTCTCCCGATCGCGATTATTTCACGCTCTCTTTCGTAACTCTTTCCGCGAACCTGAAGGATGCGTTCCGCCTTGTCGGTCTGGCATTGCAGCGGCCACGTTTCGATGCCGACGCCATCGTGCGCGTGCGCGCGCAAATGCTGCAGAGCCTTCAGCAGGAAGGAGAGGACCCGGAAGCGATGGCTTCGCGGCGGTTCTACGAATTGTTTTTCGCCGGCCATCCCTATGGACATGAAGTCGGCGGCACGGCCGCGGGCCTTGGTGCAATCACGGCCACGGACCTTAAAGCTTTCGCGAAGTGGCACTGGGTTCGTGGTGGGGTGAAGATCGCGGTCTCGGGCGACACCGACACCGCCACGCTCACGAGCCTTTTGAAGTCCGCATTCGGTCCCTTGGCCGCGAATACGCCACCCGCGCCGCCGCGCGTCACACGGACCTCTGCGCCTAGCCTGACGACGGTTGCGATGGCGGTGCCACAGTCAACCGCGCTGTTCGGGGTGCCCGGCATACTGCGCAACGATCCGGACTATCTCGCAGGTTATGTCGCGAATTACATTGTTGGCGGTGGCGACTTCTCTTCCCGCCTGACAAACGAGGTGCGGGAGAAGCGCGGTCTTACTTACGGCATTTCAATGAGTTTCGGAGATTACCGCGGCGGCGGTTACATTATCGGGCAGGTGGCGACCAAACGCGAAAGCATCGGTGAATCACTGGCGGTTATTCGCGACGTGTTGCGCACCTTTGCGCAGGATGGGCCGACGGCAGACGAGCTGAGCGATGCCAAGACGTATCTGACGGGTTCCTACCCGCTAGCTTTCTCGTCCAATTCCGGTATTGCCGCTCAGCTCAACAGTTTTCAGCGCGAAGGCTTGCCGATCGAATATGTCGCGCGTCGTAATGGCTTGATCAATGGGCTGACTCTGGACGATGTGCGCCGGGCGGCGCGGCGGTTGTTCAATCCGACGCGCCTCGTTGTGGTCGTCGCGGGAGCCCCGCCAGCCATAAATAAATCGGTCAAGCCCGGCAAAACCGCAAAGCCGCACTAAGCGTTGTTGATGAGGGCGGCCCGAACGGCGCCGCAGACCTCAACTCTGCTAGGATCGAACCATGTCCCACGAATCGCTGCCTTTCACTGTTTCGCTCGATTTGGCGCTTGGCGGATCTGGCGCGTGTCCCAAGTCGGCTTTTGAAGGTGCGATGGCGGAGGCAGAACAGGCGCTTGGCTGGCTCGCCGCTCAGGAAAAGTCGAACGCACTTGAACTTTTGAGCGTGCCGAAGCGTCGCGACGATCTGGCTGCCGCGCAAACGATCGTGGAGAGCTACTGCAAGGATACCTCGGACGTGGCGGTGCTTGGCATCGGCGGCTCGAGCTTGGGCGGGCAGGCGCTGAAGGCGCTCGAGTCGATGGACGGCAAGGGGCCGCGGGTTACCTTCCACGACAATCCCGACCCGCAGAGTTGGCAACGCGCGCTGTCCGGCTTCGACCTCAAGACCGCACGTTTCATCGTGATCTCGAAATCGGGAGGAACTGCTGAGACGCTTATGCAGGCGCTGACGGCAGCCGACGCCATCGAGAAAGCCGGTGGAGGAAAATATCTCAAATATCATTTTGCGATCGTGACCGAGCCCAAGAAGAGTCCGCTGCGCGACTTCGCACAATCGATCGGCGCGCCGATCCTCGATCATCCTACCGGCGTCGGTGGCCGCTATTCCGTTTTGACGATCGTGGGCGCACTGCCGGCGCTGCTGATGGGGCTCGATGTGGTGGCGCTGAGAGAAGGCGCCCAGAGCGTGCTCGATCAAGCCCTGTCCAGCGCAGCGCGAAACGTGCCTGCAGCACAAGGCGCTGCGCTGCATCACGCGCTCGCAAAGGAAGGCCGGCTCCGGGAGACCGTCCTTTGGGCCTACGCCGACAAGCTCGCGACCTTGAGCGGCTGGTGGCGTCAGCTCTGGGCCGAAAGCCTGGGCAAAAGCGGCAAGGGTTCGACGCCCGTGGGCGCGGTGGGTCCTGTCGACCAACACAGTCAGCTCCAGCTTTTTCGCGATGGACCGGGCGGGGCACTCTTTACGATTATCGCAACGCAAACGCGCGGCCGCGGCCCGATTGCTCCCGTGGAACGCGCGAACGCCCTTGGACTGCAGTATCTCGCGGGCAAGCCGATGGGCGACCTCGTTGCCGCGGAGGCGCGTGCCACGGCTGAGACTCTTTCGCGCAATGGCCGGCCGGTGCGCCAGATCCAGTTGCAGACGATCGATGAACGCAGTGTCGGCGCGTTGATGATGCACTTCATGCTGGAAACGATCCTGATGGGTCGCCTGATGGGTGTCGACCCGTTCGATCAGCCCGGTGTGGAGGAGGGCAAGGTGCTCGCGCGTCAGTATCTCGACGAACAAACATGAAGATTCGCCGACTTGCAGAGGGAACGATCAACCGCATCGCCGCCGGCGAGGTGGTGGAGCGCCCGGCAAGCGCGGTGAAGGAACTCATCGAGAATGCGCTCGACGCCGACGCGCACCGGATCGAAATCGCCACATCGAATGGTGGTGCGGAACTGATCCTGGTCGAGGATGACGGCGGGGGCATGGAGCGCGACGACCTCGCGGCAGCGGTAGAACGGCACGCCACATCCAAGTTGCCATTCATCGACGGGGCCGACGATTTGACGTCAATCGCCACGCTCGGTTTTCGCGGCGAGGCATTGCCTTCGATTGGCGCAGTGGCGCGCGTCACGATTGCCAGCCGGATCGCGCGCGGAGACGCGCACCAAATCAAAGTCGAGGGCGGTGTTGTCGGCAAGATTGCACCCGTCGGATATCGCGCCGTGGGACAATGCGGCACGCGCGTTGAGGTGCGGGACCTTTTCTTCGCCACCCCGGCGCGTCTGAAGTTTCTCAAATCCGCGCGCTCGGAGGATCTCGCGACACTCGACGTCGTCAAGCGGCTGGCCATGTCGCGGCCCGACGTAGCTTTCACGTTGACGATGGACGGAAGGCGCACGCTTATCCTCGAGAGTGAAAGCGATCTGTTCGAGGGTCGTTTGAAGCGACTGGCACAGATCATGGGACGCGAGTTCGCCGACAATGCCGCCCGCGTCGACGTTAGGCGCGAAGACCTTGGCATGAGCGGATATGCCGGCCTTCCGACCTACAACCGCGCCAACGCCCAGATGCAGTTTCTTTTCGTCAACGGTCGACCTGTGCGCGACAAGCTCCTCGTGGGAGCGGTGCGGGGCGCTTATGCCGACTTCCTCGCTCGTGATCGCCATCCTGCGCTGGCGCTGTTTCTGGAATGCGATTCCGCTTTTGTCGATGTCAATGTCCATCCGGCCAAGACCGAAGTGCGGTTTCGCGATGCCGGACTTGTACGCGGTCTTGTCGTTTCCTCTCTGAAGGCCGCACTAGCAGAAGCCGGACATCGCGCCTCCAGCACCGTGGCGCATGCTGCACTTGCTTCGCTGCGTCCGCAGAGCAACGCGCTGTACTATCAGCAGGATTATGACAGGCGTCCTTACGCGAGCGATCCGGGCCGCCCTTACGAGGCTCCACTGCTGAATGGCCAAGCACTGCCTGCCGCGCGGATCGAAGAGCGGCAGGATGCTGCGACGCCCGATGTGCCGCTCGGAGTCGCGCGCGCGCAGTTGCATGAAACGTATGTCGTGGCCCAGACCCCTGATGGAATCGTCATCGTCGACCAGCATGCTGCGCATGAGCGCCTGGTTTACGAACGCATGAAGAAGTCTCTTGAGTCCGGAGGCGTGGCGCGCCAACCGCTGCTGATACCGGAAATCGTCGAACTCGATCCCGCCGAGGTGGAACGCGTTGCGGCGCGCGCCAAAGAGCTCGCTGAGCTTGGTCTCATCATCGAACCTTTTGGTCCTGACGCAGTGATGGTGCGCGAGATGCCGGCATTGCTCGGAGATGCGGACATCAAGGCCTTGGTCCGGGATCTCGCCGACGACCTCGCCGAAACCGGCAATGCCTCATCACTGAAGGAGCGGCTGGAAGACGTTGCGGGAACGCTGGCCTGCCATACCTCGGTGCGTGCCGGTCGACGGCTCAACGCTGACGAGATGAATGCTCTGCTACGCGAAATGGAAGCCACGCCGCATTCCGGACAGTGCAATCACGGCCGCCCGACCTACGTCGAGTTGAAGCTCGCGGACATCGAGCGACTCTTCGGCAGACGCTAGGCAGTTGTTTAGTACGTTCCCATGTAAAGCAGATCGCGTACGGCGTCTTTCTCTGTTTACAACGCATAGTGATTGATCTTTGAACGCGACATGCGGCACTGAGACGAAGAGTGTTCCTTGGGAATGCCCGCATGCCGGCAAACCTGCCGCACAATTTGCCGCCACACGGCGAGCGCAGACCTGACCGCCGGCGACGGAGTTTTCTCGCTGGCAGGGTCACGTTTGACGACGGCAGACACGTCTTCGACTGCGCCATTCGCGATCTCACCGACCGCGGCGCCCGGATTACCATTCCGGAAACTCAAACGCTCCCGCCTTGCTTCCATTTGATCAGCATGCGTGAGCGCGTGGTACATGAGTGCGCCGTCGTATGGATGAAAGACGGTGAGGCCGGCCTGTCGTTCCTGAAGACTGTGCCGCTGGGTAACCTGATGGGCAGCAAACTCGACTATATGAGAACGCTCTGGCTCGAGCGCGCGGCAATCTAGCAGACAATGACAGCGCGTTCGGTCACAACGATCGATAAAGACGGCGGATACCGGGAACGCCCATCGCTGCTTCGAATTCCTCGGAAGTCTTGTCCTCCGCAAAGTTGAAGCCGCAGCCAAGGTAGCAGCGCTCCGCCGCCTCGTTGCCGATCAAAAAGCTGATCTGTGCTTGTCGCGGACCGTTGCCGAAGAAACCTGAAACGAGATTGCGAACAAGCCCTGTCGCAATGCCCTTGGCGCGCATGTCGGCTCGCGTCGCGACATTCTCGATGGTCCAGCAATTGTCCTCGCCACTGGTCGCGCTCATGATGAACTGGCCGCGCGGCCAAAGCTGAGCCTGCTCGGCGCCATCAATTCCGCTTTTCTGTGCTGCTTCAGCCATCGCTTCGCCAGAGACCGTGTAGGGCGTTTCGTCTGGGAAAGCGCACGCCGCCGCAGCGACCACGCCGTCGACCTCCGCAATTGTGAAAAAGCTGTGATGCCACCAGGATTTTGCCTGCGCATTCGCGAGCCGTGCGCAAAAGGCAATGCAAAATTCCTCCGGCCGCTGCAGGACGATGTCGAACCAACCGCGCGCCAGGTGGCCACGCGCCGCCATCACGATCGCCCAGCCGAGAAAAGCGGCATCGTCAGGTGTTGCGGGCCGGAAGTTTGTGCCCATTGGCACACAGTAGCGCAGATTCGCGCACCGGCCGATTGAAGGCGGGAGCGAACAGCGCTAGCGTCCCGCCGGTCAAGATGAAGGATTGCCCCAAAGTGCTGGCCGGTCGACTGAGATAGAACGCGCTCCGGTGCAGAGGCCCGCCTGGCCCGCCCGGACGATGATTCACGTCGACTCCGAACCACCATTTTCCGCGGGACAATCATGGCCTTCTTTCACAATCGTACCGTCAACCTTCTCAATCTTCATTACTGGATCACCAGCGTCGCGCTCGGCGGCGGTGGCGCGTTTTGGTCCGTCTATTTGCTCAAGGCCGGGCTCAGCGTGCCCGGCGTGCTGCTGATGTCGGCCACTACTTTCGGCTTGCGCCTGATCTTGCGCAGTTTCCTCCTGCTGCTGGGAGTTCGTGTCGGGCTGCGCCGACTCGTTGTGATCGGCACCGTTCTGATGGGGATATCGTTTCCTTTTCTTACGCCGGTGCATGGTGTCGGTTGGCCCCTTGTGTGGCTGGTGATCGTGACCGCTCTGGCCGACACGGTCTATTGGCCGAGTTACCACGCTTACTTTGCTGCGCTGGGCGATGAGGAGCACCGCGGACAACAGCTCGGCATTCGCGAGGCGATTTCGGCACTGCTCGGAATTGTCAGTCCGCTCGTTGCGGGTTGGCTGCTCGTCGGCTTTGGGCCGCGGGTCGCGTTTTTCACCACGGGCGTTGTCCAGGCTCTTGCAGCGCTACCGTTGCTTTGGACGCCGGACGTTCCGATTGCACGCCGTGCACCCGGTGCGTTCCGTGCCGCGCTCTCGGGCGCAATGCTGTTCGTGGGCGATGGCTGGGTTTCGTCCGGCTATTTCATCGTGTGGCAGCTCGCACTGTTCATCACGTTGGGCGAGAACTATCTCGCCTATGGCGGCGCGCTGGCTGTTGCTGCATTGGTTGGCGCAGTCGGTGGGCTGGTGCTCGGCCGCTACATCGATTCGGGCAAAGGTGGGCAAGCGGTCTGGGTATCGATCGGTCTGCTCTCGCTTGTCATCATGCTGCGTGCCGGCGTGCACGATCATCCGGTGCTGGCGGTCGCAGCCAATGCGATGGGGGCACTTGTGGGGTGTCTCTACGTGCCGACGATGATGACGGCAGTCTACAACCAGGCGAAGCGCTCACCGTGCGTGCTGCGCTTCCATATCGCGGCGGAGGGTGGTTGGGACGTTGGCGTCGCCACCGGCTTGTCGCTTGCCGCCGCTGTCACCTGGTACGGGGGTTCGCTGTCGCTGACCATCCTGATGGCGCTGATGGGCGCTGCGTTCGTTTTCTCCCTCTTGCAACGTTATTACGCGACGCATCCGCTTGAAGTCGTGGATGCGGGATTGGAAGCAGGTGAATTCCAGACTCAGGTCGGAGAGATGCCGAAGGTGTGAACGGATGTCTCGCCGTAACTGCGGTTGTCCACGAGTTTGAAGTCTGATGGCGCGGATAGAAGTTCGTCCGCTGCAGTCTCAGCGACGATGAGTGCATTTTTCGCGAGCCAACCACCCTGGACCAGGCTCTCCAAGGCTCTTTCAGTTAAGCCTTGGTGATAAGGTGCATCGAGGAAGGCGAGTTCAAAGGGACCGCCCGCGCCGGCAGCGAGTGGTCCCAGTTTCGTGCCATCGCGCCGCCAGATCTTGGTCGCGCCGGTCAAATTCAGCGCTTCGACATTGTGGCGGATCAGTGCGCGGCTTTCCGCATTGTCATCGATGAAGAGGCAGAAGCTTGCACCTCTGCTCAGCGCCTCGATGCCCAAAGCGCCCGTCCCTGCGAAAATGTCGATGACCTTGGCGCCCTCGAACACAAAGCCGGTGCCGAAATCATTGTGCCCTAGAACATTGAAAATCGCCTGGCGCACCTTGTCCGACGTCGGACGCACGCGATTGTCCTTGGGTTCAAGGAGCGCGCGGCCGCGAAACGTCCCTCCGCTGATCTTCACGGTTCGTCGGATACCTGCACGAGCAGCTTGCCTGTGTTACCGCCAGTGAACAGCATATTGAGTGCGTCCAACGCATTCTCAATTCCTTTGACGACGGTCGTGTCGTATTTGATCTTGCCTTCGGCGACCCACTTGCTCATGTCGGCGATGAATTCGCCGAGCCTGGGGAAGTAGTCGATGATGATGAAGCCCTCGATGCGGGCGCGCTTCATCAGGATGTTTGTAAGAGCGGGTCCCGGCCGCGGTTCTTTGTCGTTGTACATGGAGATCATGCCGCACAGGACGATGCGTGCCTTGAGGTTGATCTGCTCCAGCACCGCGTCGAGGATTTCGCCGCCCGCGTTTTCGAAATCGACGTCGATTCCATTCGGGCACTCGCGCTTCAGAGCGGCGCGAATGTTCTCCTTCTTGTAGTTGATGCAGGCGTCGAACCCGAAATCCTTCACGAGATGGCGGCATTTCTCGTCGCTGCCGGCGATGCCGACGACGCGACAGCCTTTCAGTTTCGCGATCTGGCCGACAATGGAACCCACCGCGCCCGCCGCCGCCGAAACGACCACCGTCTCGCCAGCCTTTGGCTTGCCGAGATCGAGCAGCCCGAAATAGGCCGTGGCTCCCGTCATGCCGAGAACGCTCATATAGGCGGGGAGGGGCACTGGTCCTTTGGACATCTTCTGTGCGCCGTCGGCGACGGCGTATTCCTGCCAGCCCGAAAGACCGTTCACGATGTCGCCGACTTTGTAGTCCGGATTGTTCGACTGCTCGACGACGCCGAGCGTGCCGCCGCGCATCACATCGCCGAGTTGTACCGGCGGCATGTACTGCTCCATGTCGCTCATCCAGATGCGGTTCGTCGGGTCGAGAGACAAAAACAGTGTACGGACTAAAATCTGGCCGGGACCAGGAACTGGGATGGGTTTCTCGACGAGCTCGAGGTCGCCCTCAGCGATGTCGCCTACAGGACGTTTCTTCAGGATCCATTGCCGGTTGCTGTTGCGCATATTTCTCTCCTCGATAGCGGAGCGCGCAGCCTACCGCCGCAGTCACGCCTGCGCGAGGGGTGCTGGCGGCGACGGCTCGTCAACGCTATAGCCGTGCCATGAAATGGCTCGTGACCGCTCTATTTGCGCTTGCCGTCGCAGCGCCTGCTGCCGCGCAAGTCGATGATGGGCCAAAGGTGCATGCCCGTCTGGTCGCAGAGAGCGCAAGCGTCGCACCTGGCGGCACAGTCAGCGTCGCTTTTGAACAAGTTATTCGCCCGAAGTGGCACACCTATTGGCTCAACCCTGGCGATGTTGGTCAACCGACAACGCTGAGCTGGTCGCTCCCCGCAGGCTGGAAAGCGGGCGCGCTGGAATGGCCCTATCCGATGCGCCTGCCGGTCGGCCCGTTCATGGACTATGGCTATGAGGGCAAGGTGTGGATTCTCACCACACTGACTGCGCCCGCCGACGCCACTCCTGGCACTGCGATCACGTTGAACGCGAAGGCGAGCTGGCTGGTCTGCAAGGAGATTTGCATTCCGGAAGATGCCGAGCTTGCGTTGCCGCTCAAGATCGGTGCGCCGGTGAAGGTTCCAACAACTGTCGCTGCGTTCACTGCAGCACGCGCGCGTTTGCCCGTGCCCTCTCCATGGGCCATGCGCTATGCGCTGAGCCCGACGCTCGAACTCTATGTCGCCGCCAGGGCCCTTGCGATCGCACGCCCGATGAGTGCGGAATTCTTCCCGTTTGCGACGGGTGTTGTCATTGCTCCTGCCGCCCAGACGATGGGTTTCGCGAGCAACGGGCTTGTGTTGCGCATGACGCCCGGAAAATTCTTCGCCAAGAAGGGTGGCGCACTCGAAGGCGTATTGGTTCTCACCTCTGCGGATAGTTCGGTTCAGGCGCTACAAGTCAGCGCTTTGCCAGGGCCTGTTCCGCCGGCTGCATTCGATACCGGCGACAAGACCGATATCGGGCTGTTGCTGGCGCTTGCCTTTGCTTTTGTGGGCGGCCTTATTCTCAATTTGATGCCGTGCGTCTTGCCGGTTCTGGCGATGAAGGCGTTTGCGCTTTCGTCGCAGGCCGGTCGCGATCGCGCGGAAGCGGTGCGCGAGAGCCTGGCATACGGGGTAGGCGCAATCCTGAGCTTCGTCGGTCTCGGCGCATTGCTGATCGCGCTGCGTGTCGGAGGACAGGCAATCGGCTGGGGCTTTCAGCTGCAGGAACCCGTCGTGGTAGGTGCCTTCGCCCTCTTGATGTTCGGCGTTGGCCTCAATCTCTCGGGTGTCTTCGAACTCGCGGCCTTCAGCGGTGGCGAGGGTTTGACGCGTCGGAGCGGCGAGGTGGGTTCGTTCTTTACCGGCGTTCTGGCGGTGGCCGTCGCAGCGCCATGCACGGCGCCGTTCATGGCCGCCGCGCTGGGTTACGGCCTCACGCAACCCGCGACCATCTCGCTCGCGATTTTCTTCGTGCTCGGGCTGGGTTTCGCCGCGCCCTTTGTGCTTGTCGGAGTCTCGCCGGCCTTGATGCGGGCATTGCCCAAGCCAGGCCCCTGGATGCTTTATCTCAAGCAGGCGCTCGCGTTTGCCATGTACGGAACGGCCGCCTGGCTAGTCTGGGTTCTGGCACAGCAGGCCGGCGCGAATGCGGTTGCCGGTGCACTCGCTGCCATGGTCGCCGCCGGCTTCGCCGCCTGGGTCTGGGGCGCCAGCCGCAATGCGTCGCCGCGCGGTCGTGGCATCGGCGCACTCATCACGCTGCTCGCGATGGTGGTGGCATTTTCGTGCTTGGCACTTCTCAAGTCCGTTCCTGCCGCGGCCAACAGCAGCGTCAACGTCACCGGCCTCGCGTCGGAACCCTATTCGGCCGCGCGACTCTCGGCGTTGCGCGCGGAAAACCGTGCGGTTTTCGTCAATGCGACCGCGGCCTGGTGCATCACTTGCCTCGTCAACGATGAAGCGGCGCTGTCCGGCGCAAACGTGCGTCAGGCTTTTGCGCAAAAGCATGTTGCCTACGTCGTGGCAGACTGGACGCGCCGCGATCCGGAAATCACTGCACTTCTCGCCGAGCATGGCCGTCCCGGCGTGCCCCTTTATCTCTACTACGCGCCCGGCGCCGCCGAGCCGAAGGTTCTGCCGCAGATTCTGACCGAACACGTCGTGCTGGCTGCGTTGAACGAATAGCGGGGCGCTCGCTGCAACGTCTTTCGCGTTGACTTATTTTAGAAAGATGTTACTTTAGAAAATGAAACGTCGGAGTCTCGGTCATGGCCATTGTCCTCGACCACACCATTGTCCCCGCGCACGACAAACTCGCTTCGGCCAAATTCTTCGCGGAGACCTTCGGTCTTCCCTGCGGCGATCCCTATGGTCCGTTCGTTCCGGTCGCAATCAACGAACATCTTACCTTTGATTTCGATGACCGGCGCAAACCGATCGAAGTGCATCACTACGCGTTCCACGTGAGCCCCGCCGAATTCGATGCCATTTTTGGCCGCGTTCAAGCCAAGGGGCTCAAGTACGGCAGCGGTCCCTATTCGAACGAGGATATGCGGGTGGGCGAATTCAACGGCGGTCGTATCGTCTATTTTCGCGAGCTCAACGGCCACCTGCTCGAGATCCGAACGAAGACATCCGCTGAAGACATTGCCGCCATGAGGCAAGCGCACTAGCCATTTTACTCAGCGGCGTGGCTGCCGCCGACATAGGTGTGTGTGCCCTTCGTGTAGACGTGATCGGTCGTGAGAATGTCGCCAGGTTTGAAGTTCGGACCCTTGGCCAGCTTCTGATAAATGGCGGCAAAGTCCTTGTATGTCTCTGCGAAGAGTTCATCGAATGAGCGGATGACGAAGTAGCTCTCCTGGAAATCGTCGATGCGATATTCGGTACGCATGACGCGCTCGAGATCGAAACCGATGCGGTTCGGGGACGGGCTTTCGGCGGAATAGAGCGACTCCGCGCGCGAGGACACGATGCCCGACCCATAGATGCGCAAACCTTCGGGCTTGGCGATCAGGCCAAATTCCACCGTGTACCAATAGAGCCGGGCCAGGTTTTTGAGCGCGCCGAATTCGTTCAACGCTCGTTGGCCGCCCTTGCCGTAGGCTTGCATGTAGTCGGCAAAGACGGGGTGCGCGAGCATCGGCACATGCCCGAATACGTCGTGGAAGACGTCAGGTTCTTCGATGTAATCGATCTGGTCCGGTCGCCGGATGAACTGGCCCGCAGGAAAGCGACGATTTGCCAGGTGATCGAAGAAGACCTCGTCGGGAACCAGTGAGGGGACGGCCACGACCGTCCAGCCGGTCAGTTTCTTCAGGTCGCCGGACAACGTCTCGAAATCCGGAATCCGATCCGAGACCAGATTGAGCTTCCTTAGCCCGTCCAGGAATTCGGCACAGGCACGACCGGGCAATATCTTCATCTGATGATCGAACAGCGTCCGCCACATCCCGTGCTGGGCGGAATCATAACGCTCCCAATGCTGGTCGATCGTGTAGTCGGCACGGATCTCGGGGTGCTTGGGGCGAAGGGAGTCGAGGCTCTGCATCGGGGAATAGAGAACCGGCGGGCGCCGGCTGTAAAGCGCGGTCTGACACGATGTATTTATTGCTCGGCGCGCTCCCTGCTCGCACCTCTGTTGCGGCCCCAGCCCACAAATGGCAACCCAATTGCGATGTGCAAACGGTATGTTGCCGGAACTTCCGAACAGAGTCGGGCATTCCCATATAGGGTACCAGGACACGCACATGACACTGATGCCCATCTCGCTCGACGACAAATACGAAGTCGAGACTGGCCGAGTATTCCTCACCGGCATCCAGGCGCTCGTCCGCCTGCCGATGATGCAGCATGAGTTGGATCGCCGCGCCAAGTTGAAAACGGCCGGCTTCATTTCCGGCTACCGCGGTTCGCCGGTCGGCGGCCTCGACCAGCAGCTTTGGCGGGCCCAGAAGTTTCTCGACAAGCACAGCATCGTCTTCAAACCTGGTCTGAACGAGGACCTTGCGGTCACCGCCGTATGGGGCTCGCAACAGGCGAACCTTTATCCCGGGGCGAAGTACGACGGCGTCTTCGGCATGTGGTACGGCAAGGCGCCGGGTGTCGATCGCTCGGGAGACGCATTTCGTCATGCCAACGCGGCCGGCACCTGGAGCAAGGGCGGCGTGCTGGCGATCCTCGGCGACGATCACGCCTGCAAATCGTCCACGCTCCCGTCCCAGAGCGAGTACGCGATGGTCGACGCCGAGATTCCGGTGCTCAACCCGGCCGGAATCCAGGAAGTGCTCGACTTCGGCATCTATGGTTGGGCTCTGTCGCGCTATGCCGGCACCTGGGTTTCGATGATCGCGCTGGCCGAGACGATGGACGCCTCGGCGACCGTCGAAGTTCATCCGCATCGTGTCCCGATCGTCAGACCCCTCGGCTTTCCTCTTCCCAAGGACGGTCTCTCCATCCGCATCGGCGACAATCCGCAGGCCCAGGAAAAGCGGTTGCGCGACCACAAGATCCCCGCCGTCATCGCCTTCGCGCACACCAATGTGCTGAACCGCGTCGTCATGGACTCCGAGAATGCGCGGATCGGCATCGTGACCGCCGGCAAATCTTATCTCGATCTCAGGCAGGCGCTGGACGATCTGGGCATCGGCGACAAAGAAGCCGCCGCGCTCGGACTTCGCGTCCTCAAGATGGGCATGACCTGGCCGATCGAACCAACGCAGATCGCGCGCTTCGCCTATGGCCTCGAGGAAGTGTTCGTCATCGAAGAAAAGCGCGACCTGATCGAAGGACAGATCAAGTCGATCCTCTACAATATGAATGCGGAGAAGCGCCCGCGCGTATTCGGGAAGCTTGGCCGCGATGGCAAGCCGTTCATCCGTTCCATTCTCGATCTCGATGCCGGACTGGTCGCACTCGCGATCGCCAAAATCATCGGCGAGGATAAGTGGACGCCGCGCATGCGCGCGCTAGTCAATCGGCTCGAGAACAAGCATCGCGAACAGGAGGGCATGACAACGCTCTACGAGCGTGCGCCGTTCTACTGCTCAGGCTGTCCCCACAACACGTCCACCCAGGTGCCCGAAGGATCCATCGGCATGGCGGGCATCGGCTGCCACTACATGGTGACATGGCAGCCGACGCGGAATACCGCGCTTTTCACGCAGATGGGTGCGGAAGGCACACCTTGGATCGGTGCGGCACCTTTCACCGACAGGCCCCACATCTTCGCCAACATGGGCGACGGCACCTATTTCCATTCGGGTATTCTGGCTATCCGAGCCGCCATCTCCGCCGGCGTGAACATCACCTACAAGCTTCTCTACAACGACGCTGTTGCGATGACAGGCGGCCAGCATGTCGACGGCGAGTTGACGGTCGCCGAAATGGCCGCGCAGGTTTCGGCAGAGGGAATCAAGAAGCTCGTCATCATGAGCGACGAGCCGGAGAAGCATAAGGTCTCCGACTTTCCTTCGGGTACGCGCATCGAGCATCGCCGCGATCTCGACTCCATCCAGAAGGAGTTGCGCGAAATCGGCGGCGTAACGGTGATGATCTACGATCAGACTTGCGCGGCGGAAAAGCGGCGGCGGCGCAAGCGCGGTTTGATGGAGGATCCTCCGAAACGCGCCTTCATCAATGAACTTGTCTGCGAAGGCTGCGGCGACTGCTCCAGGACCTCGAATTGCGTCAGCGTTGAGCCACTGGAGACCGAGTTCGGGCGCAAGCGCAAGATCAATCAGTCGTCCTGCAACAAGGACTTCTCCTGCGTCGAAGGATTCTGCCCAAGCTTCGTGACGGTGCATGGCGGCGCGCTGAAAACCCGCGCCAAGAACGGGGAGTCGGAAGCCGCCTTCGATCTGCCGAATCCGACCTTGCCACAAGTCACGCGTGAGCCGTTCAACATCGTGATCGGCGGCATTGGCGGCACGGGCGTCACCTCCATCGGAGCGATCTTGGGCACTGCCGCGCATATCGAAGGCAAGACGGCCGCCACGCTCGACATGATGGGCCTGGCGCAGAAGGGCGGTGCCGTCACCTCTTTCGTTCGTGTTGCCGCCCCGAAGGCCCGCATCAACGGTCCACGCGTCCCGACCGCTCAGGCCGACGTTCTCATCGGTTGCGACATCGTCATGTCGGCGAAGCCCGACACGTTCGGCTATCTCGATGGCGAGCGTACCGTGTCGATTGTCAATGAGGATGTTACGCCGACAGCGGCCTTCATCACCGACAATGCCATCAACTATGACGTCGCGGCGATGCGAGTGCGCATTGCGCGTGCTTCGCGTCGGATCGAAAGCATCGATGCCGAGGAACTCGCGCTGCGCCTGCTCGGCGACACCATCTATGCCAACATGCTGGAAACCGGCTTCGCTTATCAGCTTGGTGAGATTCCGATCGGCGAGGACGCGATCCTGAAGGCCATCGAGCTCAACGGCGCGGCGGTGAAGGCGAACCAGCGCGCGTTCCGTCTGGGGCGCCTGGCGGCACATGATCGTGCTGCGGTCCTCAAGATGGCCGGGCTGGATCGGCCGGAAGGCCCAAAATTCTCCGAGACGTTCGATGAGATCGTCGCCAAACGCGTTGCGTTTCTGAAGGACTATCAGAATGCAGCCTATGCCGAGCGCTATCGCTCCACGCTCGATCGCATCCGCGCGGCGGAAGCGATCAAAGCGCCGGGCAAGCACGGCTTGGCCGAGACTGCGGCGCGCGCGCTGTTCAAGCTGATGGCCTACAAGGACGAATACGAAGTTGCGCGGCTCTACACCAACGGTGAGTTCCACGCGAAGCTGAACCAGGAGTTCGAAGGGGACTTCCGGCTCTCGTTCCATTTGGCGCCGCCGATATTCGGCGCGACCGATTCCAAGACTGGCCGTCCGCGCAAGATGCAGTTCGGCTCCTACATGATGACCGCGTTCCGCGTCCTTGCTGCTCTCAAAGGTCTGCGCGGCACCTGGCTCGACATCTTCGCGCGCAATCCGGAGCGCAAGCTCGAAGTCGCGATGCTTGCGGAGTACGAAATACTGATCGCCGACATTGCAGCGAACCTGACACCAGCTAATCACGCCACGGCAGTCTCGCTCGCGGCACTTCCGCTCGATGTAAAGGGCTATGGCTACATCAAGGAAGGCAACTACAAGCAAGCGAAGGCGAAGGAAGCCGTGCTTCTGCGCCGGCTGCATATGAGCGATGCCGAGCGCTCCGCGCCGGTCACGGAGGCCGCGGAATGAACGCTTTCGATTCTCCCGACTTCGATCATCACGAAGCGGTCGCGTTTTTCGATGATGCCAAATCCGGATTGAAGGCGATCATCGCGATCCATTCGACTGCGCTGGGTCCGGCCTGCGGCGGAACGCGCATGTATCCCTACGCGACGGCGGACGCGGCGCTTACAGATGCGCTCAGGCTTTCCAAGGGTATGAGCTACAAGAACGCAATAGCCGATCTGCCGCTCGGCGGCGGCAAGGCGGTCATCATCGGCAGCCCCCTGCGCGACAAGTCGGACGCGAAATTCGCAGCCTATGCCAACGCGATCAACACACTCGGTGGCCGCTACATCACCGCGATGGACGTCGGTATTCTTCCGCCGGACATGCCCGTGATCGCACGCGGCACGAAATTCATCGCCGGCTACGACCAGCCCGGTAAGGCAGGAGGCGACAGTGGGCCGGCGACTGCGCTCGGCGTGTTCGTTGGACTCAAGGCGGCCGTTCGCCATCGCCTCGGAACCGATACGACGAAGGGCTTACGCGTTGCCATCCAGGGTTTGGGTAAGGTCGGCATGGGCGTGGCCAAACGCCTGCATGCCGAAGGCGCGAAACTGATCGTTGCCGATACCAACATGGCTGCGGTCAAGGAAGCGGTCGAGAAGCTGGGCGCAGTGGCGGCGACGCCTGATCAGATCGTCACCTGCGAATGCGATGTCCTTTCGCCCAATGCCTTGGGGGCGATCCTCAACGATCAGAGCATTCCGCGCCTGCACGCGCGCGTCATAGCCGGCGGCGCCAACAACCAGCTCGCTCGCGATCATCATGGCGCGATGCTGCGCGATCGCGACATTCTCTACGCACCGGACTATGTGATCAATGGCGGCGGCATCATCCGCGTCGCAGCCCAGATCGAGAATTGGAGCGATGCCGAGGTTGAGCGCCGCGTACTTGGGATCGCGAGCACGTTGTCGACAATCTTCGAGCGTGCGGCACGAGACGGCGAACCGACCAACGTGATCGCCGATCGCATGGCCGAAGAACGCATCGCGCTCGGAAAAAGCAACATGGCGAAAGCCGCCGAATAGCGCTTACTCAGTCAACCCATGTAACGCTCAATCAGGTGCGGGAAGAGTCCCACCAAGCCGAGCAGAATTAGGTAGATCGCCACGAGGTAGTTCAGGATCCGCGGAAGAATCAGGATCAGAATTCCGAACAGCAACGCGATCAGGGGCTGTAGCAAGACGTTGACGTGCATTGGTAAATCTCCTTTTTGAAATAAGGAAAAACAGGGCAATTCGGCTCGAGTGTCACTTTGAACGCGCTAACCTGACTGACGTTCCTGCGCGTTTTCGCTACCAAGCAGGGCCTGAGCGTCCTGTACGATCTTCGAAATGATCACTGCCGCCGGCGCGGCTGTGTTGACCAATCCGACGCCTTGTCCAGCGTACATCGCCATCGCTTCGACATTGCCTTCAACGTCCGTCGAGGGTGGTTGCACACTGTAGCGCGGGATCGGCGCTTGCGATGCACCGTGCGCGACGATGTCGTCTTCGCCCGGGCGCTTGCCGACGGACGGCGAGCCGGCGTCTTCCCACGCTCTCAACGTCGAATTGCGTAGAACGCGGCACGACGCGCCCGGCCAGCCGGCGTCGAATACGCTGCCATAGGCTGTGTCGCCTTCCGCCGCTTTCAGGATGGCAGCTTTGTATTTTGGATGGGCTCCGCATTCGTCGGCGACGAGAAGCGCCGTTCCTATCATCGCAGCGCTGGCGCCGAGCATCAGTGCCGATGCCAATCCTCGCCCGTCGGCGATACCGCCCGCTGCGACAACCGGCAGACCTTCGCCGGCATCAACAACGGCGGGAATCAATGCCGCGAGGCCGATCTTTCCCCACACGTGTCCACCGGCTTCAATCCCCTGCGCGACGAGGATGTCGACTCCAGCGTCGCGGGCGCCGCGCGCCTCGGCTCCGCTGGCGACCGTCGCCATCACGACCGCGCCTTTCGACTTGGCGCGGGCGACGAACGCAGAGCAATCGCCCCAGAAGAAATGGATCACGGGAATCGACAATTCCAACGCGAGGTCGAGATGGGCCTCGGGGCCGAAGGCGACATTGAGATTGACGCCAAAGATCCCCGACGTGGCCTGCCGAAGTTCGGACAAGTGTTGCGCGGCTTGTTCGGGAGGCACTGGCCAGATCGGAAGCAGACCCAATCCGCCGGCGTTGCTCACGGCGGCGGCCAGTCTTGGGCCCGCGATGCCGCCTCCCATCGGCGCTTGCACGATGGGAACGCTCAAATGCAGCAACTCCGTCAGTCTGTTGTGCAGCTTCATCGGCTGGCGCCTGTTCGGCAGTCCCTGAGCCTAGGCGCCCGTACCGGAGTTGCGCAACGCACAGAATGCCGTTTTGATCGCGCTTTGAGAGCTACAGCCGCCCGAGGACAACTTGAAAACACGCGCCGCCGTCGCCTTCGAGGCGAAGAAGCCGCTCGAAATCGTCGAACTCGATCTGGAAGGTCCAAAGGCGGGCGAAGTCCTTGTCGAGATCAAGGCGACGGGAATCTGCCATACCGATGCCTATACCCTATCGGGTCTCGACTCCGAGGGTCTGTTCCCCTCGATCCTGGGGCATGAAGGCGCGGGAGTCGTGCGCGAAGTCGGCGCCGGCGTCACGAGCGTGAAGCCGGGAGATCATGTCATTCCGCTCTACACGCCGGAGTGCCGCCAATGTAAGTCGTGTCTCTCGGGCAAGACGAATCTGTGCACGGCGATCCGCGCCACGCAGGGGAAGGGCGTCATGCCGGACGGCACGTCGCGGTTCTCGTATCGCGGCAAAACGATTCATCACTATATGGGTTGTTCCACCTTCTCGAACTTCACGGTTTTGCCGGAGATCGCGGTCGCGAAGATTCGCGAAGACGCGCCGTTCGATAAAGCCTGCTATTGCGGTTGCGGTGTGACGACGGGCGTAGGCGCGGTGATCAACACGGCCAAGGTCAAGCCTGGCGCGAATGCTGTCGTCTTCGGTCTTGGCGGCATTGGACTCAACGTCATCCAGGGTTTGAAGCTCGTCGGTGCGCAGATGATCATCGGAGTCGACATCAACGACGAGAAAGAAGAGTGGGGCAGGCGCTTCGGCATGACGCATTTCGTCAATCCGAAGAAAGTGACGGATGCCGTGGCGCATCTCGTCGACCTCACCGGCGGCGGCGCGGATTACACCTTCGATTGCACCGGGAACGTAACGGTCATGCGCCAAGCTTTGGAAGCTTGCCATCGCGGCTGGGGCGAGAGTGTCATCATCGGTGTCGCGCCGTCCGGAGCCGAGATTGCGACGCGTCCCTTCCAACTTGTCACCGGGCGCGTGTGGCGTGGCACGGCGTTCGGCGGCGCGCGCGGGCGCACCGACACGCCGCGCATCGTGGACTGGTACATGAAGGGTCTCATTCAGATCGATCCGATGATCACCCATGTCATGCCGCTGGAACGGATCAACGATGCGTTTCACCTGATGGAAGAGGGCAAGAGCATCAGAAGTGTGGTCGTGTATTGAAAGCTGAGTGGGTATCGCGAATATGGTGATGCGTCCAAGTTATTACAGCGCCACGAGCGACAAGCCGCTGGTCTATGAAACGATCGGCGCATGTCTCGATCGCGCTGCCGACACGCACGGCTCGCGCGACGGGTTGATCGTGCGCCATCAAGGCGTGCGCTGGAGCTATGCCGAGTATCGCGAGCGGGTGAATTGGCTCGCGGCGGGACTGCTGGCGCTTGGTATAGGCAAGGGGGACCGCGTCGGCGTGTGGGCGCCGAATTGCTACGAATGGTGCCTGGTCCAATTCGCCACCGCGAAGATCGGCGCCATTCTCGTTTGCATCAATCCGGCCTATCGCACCTTCGAACTCGAATTTGCGCTCAACAAGTCGGGGTGCGTCGCGCTGGTGACGGCGCAGAAATATCTCACGAGCAACTACAGCGGCATGCTGGCGGAGCTGGCGCCGGAGTTGGCGACATGTGCGCCAGGACAACTGAGCTCGCGCAAACTTCCTCATCTGAAGCATGTCATTGCGATGGGAGAGAGACCACCGGCGGGCATGTGGGCGTTTGCGGATGTGTCCGCGCGCGGCAAGGATCGGATTGCCCAACTCACGGACATCGCGCGCAGCCTGTCGCCTGACGACGCGATCAACATTCAGTTCACCAGCGGCACGACCGGGATGCCCAAAGGCGCAACGCTCAGCCATTTCAATATCCTCAACAACGGCCGCATCGTCGGCGAAGGCATGCGATTTTCGGAGCAGGACCGGCTCTGCATCCCCGTGCCGCTCTATCACTGCTTCGGCATGGTGATGAGCAATCTGGCCTGCATCAGCCACGGCGCGGCCGCGATATTCCCCAATGATGGCTTCGATCCGCTCAAAACCTTGGAGGCGGTCGCGGCCGAGCGCTGCACTGCGCTGCATGGCGTTCCCACCATGTTCATTGCCGAACTCGAGCATCCGCGCTTTCGCGAGTTCGATCTTTCGTCGCTGCGCACGGGGATCATGGCGGGCGCGCCGTGTCCCGTCGAAGTGATGAAGCGCGTGCAGACGGACATGCACATGACCGAAGTCTTGATTGCCTATGGCCAGACCGAGACCAGTCCCGTCAATCATATGACGACAAAGGACGATCCGCTTGAGAAGCAGGTCGAGACCGTCGGCCGCCCGGGGCCACACCTGGAGATCAAACTGATCGGCGAAGACGGAAACCCTGTTCCGATCGACACGCCGGGCGAGATCTGCTGCCGCGGTTATTCGGTGATGCAGGGCTATTGGGATGAGCGCGAGCGCACGGCCGAGACCATCGACCCCGGCGGCTGGTTGCATTCGGGCGATCTCGGAACAATGGACGCGGACGGTTACGTACGCATCGTTGGGCGGCTCAAGGACATGATCATCCGCGGCGGAGAGAATGTGTATCCGCGCGAGGTGGAGGAGTTTCTGTACACCCATCCCGCGGTTCAAGAGGCGCACGTCTTCGGTGTGGCGGATCGCAAATTCGGCGAGCAGGTCTGTGCCTGGATTCGTGTGCGTGCTGGACACTCATTGGGCGAGGACGATGTGCGCGGCTACTGCAAGGACCGTATCGCGCACTTCAAGGTGCCGCGGTATATCCGCTTCGTCGACGCGGTTCCGATGACCGTCACAGGCAAGCCGCAAAAATTCAAGATGCGCGAGGCGATGGAGAAAGAGCTTTCGGAAGCCTGACCTTCAAATCTCGAAGTCCAGTTGCGATTTGAGATGCGCCCGTGATGCTTCTTCCAGGGCGGAAGGCCATTCCATTCCAATTCGCGCCGCAAGGGCTTTCGCTCTCGGCACAAAAATGTTGGCGATCGCCTTCTGACAGCGCAGGAGGCTGTCGCGTTCGGCCGCGACAGCCGGCAGTGACTGCAGCAGTTGGATTTGTGCCGCAGTCAGAAACGGATTGAGGCGAAGTGCCCCGCCGCGCTGCTGTGGTCCGACACCGTTCTCTTCCAACATCAGATCGACGGTCATCCTTCGCAGCAACTCGATTCCGCTCAGCGCAACGATGTACTCCTTACGTCCGATCCCGAGTGGCGCAAACGTCACGACGCGATAGAATTCCTTGGCGAGCTTCGCCAGATCTTCCGGTGTCGTCCGGTACGGTAGTGGCGCGGTGCGAGGCGGTTCCTTTCCCGTACGATTGAAGAGCGGCTTCAGGTCATTCGCGTTGTAGCGCGCCAGGTCGCTTCCTTCGGCGAAGACCAGATCGAAGCGCTGCCAGTCCGGTGTGATCACATTCACGATGCGTCCGCCGAAAAGCGCGTTGACAAGAACGGGCCGGGCAAAATCCAGCAGACCTGGCGTGGCTGCGATGTCATTTGCCTTGCCATCAGGACAAAGCACGACGACATCGACGTCGCTGAATTCGTCCCCGGCGTTCCGGCCAAGGCTCCCCGCAAGCCACGCCGCTTCGATCCGCGTGTCGCGCTGTAGCTCCACGGAAATTTCGTCGACCAGACTTTGTTGGGCGGGTGTCACGTTCGGGGTGCCGTCCAGAGCAGGCGGAGGTTAGCGCGAAAGGCCTATGTCATTCGGTGTTGACAAGCTCGAAGAGTCGAGGCACTTTGTCATTTACGGATGACAAACGCTCACGCCCTCGCGCCCGACCGCCCGCTCGCCCGCAAGCGCGACGCTGATGCGACGCGCGCCGCCATTCTTGAGGCGGCGAAAATCCACTTCGCGCGCTCGGGCTATGAGGGCGGCTATCTGCGCGACATTGCGGCCGATGCCGGCGTCGATGCGGCCCTGATCAATCGCTACTTCGGCGGCAAGGACGGCCTGTTCGCGGCTGCATTAAAGGACTCGATCCGTCCCGATGCGATCTCGCAATGGGAACGCAAAACGTTTGGCCGGGACATCGCCAAAATGATGGCCAACCACGCCCATCACGACAATGACCGTATGCACGCGTTCCAGTTCCTGTTGCGCGCAGCGACGTCGCCGACGACTGCGCCGCTTTTGAACGTGGCCGTGCAGGACCGGTTCATGGCCCCGATCCGTTCCTGGATCGGCGGCGAACAGGCCGAAGCGCGGGCGCGCATCGTCGCCTCGGTCTTCATCGGCCTTCTGGTCGAACGACTGATCCGCGACGAGCCGCTGACCAACAATGAGCGCGACGCTTTCATCGAACGTACGGGCGAACTTTTGCAATCGCTCGTCGATCACTAAGACCGATAAACCTGGAGGAACGAATGGCTGACGGGAACATTACAAAGGATCTGATCTACGAAGCGGTCGCGCCCGACGATTTCGAGTCGATGATCGAGCTCGATCGCTACGAAAAGCGCTCGACAGCCTTCGACAAGATCATCAGCGCGACGCACGATCATTTCTGGGATCCGCTCGACAAGAAGTACATCGACTTCGACGAGCCATTCGATATCGGGCATGTTCAGATGATGCCGGACGATCAGATCTTCCAGCTTCAGATTCCGTACGTCCGCGACCATCTGGAAAAGACCGGTCAGAAGGTGAAGTTCGCCAACGAGATGCAACTGTGGTCGTTCTCGTCGATCTTGCATGGCGAGCAGGGGGCATTGAACCTCTCCGCCTCTCTCTGCCATGTCCTGAAGGATCAAGGTGCGCAGGAGTACGCCGCCAATCAGACGCGCGAGGAAGCGCGGCACGTCACAGCCTTTGCCAAATTCGTCAAGTCACGCTGGGGTCGGCCGCGGCCCTGCGGCACGGTGCTGAAGGCGCTTCTGGTAGACATCATCTCGGCGCCGGAGGTCTACAAGAAGATCATCGGCATGCAGATGCTGGTCGAAGGATTGGCGATGGGCGCCTTTGCCACGGGCTACAAGTATAACCAAGACCCGGTGGCCAAGAGACTGTTCCAGCTGGTGATGACCGACGAAGCCTTCCATCACAAGTTCGGCAAGATCTGGGCCGACCGCACCATCCCGCGCATGACGGAACAGGAACGCAACGTCGTGGAAGACTGGGCGGCGCACTGCTTCCAATCGCTGGTAATGAATCTCGGCTCGCCGCAGCAGCAGGTCCAGATGTATCAGGACTTCGGTCTGGATCCCGACAAGGTCATCGCCGGTCTGATGGAAATCCGCTCTCACGAGCGCACCCGCGAGCGTTTGAAGGAATCGACCAATATCTTCCGCGTGCTGATCAAAACACTGCTCAAGTCGGGCCTGATCACCGAGCGCACCAAGGCTTTCTATGCGACGTATGTCGACATGGACGAACTGAAGGCCGAAGGCGAGCGCATGATCGGTGACGACATCGCCGAGGAAGGAATAAAGTATCTGCAGGAGATCAATTTCAAGGAACGCAGCAACGCCGCTGCTGTCCGGATCGCCGCGGAGTAACGTGTTATCGGCGGGCCGTCGCAATCGGCGACGGCCCGTTTGCATTTGAAGACGAGCGACGATGCCAAAGATCAAATACATCGAGCATACCGGCAAGGAACATGTCGTCGAAGTGCCGGAGGGCTGGTCCGTCATGGAAGGCGCGGTAAAAAATCTCGTGCCCGGCATCGACGCCGATTGCGGCGGTGCCTGCGCCTGCGCCACCTGTCACGTCATGGTCGAAAACGGTTTCATGGCAAAACTTCCGCCGAAGACGGACATGGAAGAGACCATGCTCGACTTTGCACCTGAAGTAACGCCGAACAGCCGCTTGTCATGCCAGCTCAAGGTGACGGCCGAGCTGGACGGCCTGACTGTCCGCATGCCCGTCAGCCAGCACTAGGGAGCGCGCCATGAATATCGCCGTCAACGCCTTGGCCAAGGACGCCCGCGACGCCGCGTATGCGCTACCACTCGACAAGCTGAATGTGGCCCAACCGCTCCTGTTCCAGTCCGACACGATGTGGCCGTACTTCGAACGGCTGCGCAAAGAAGAGCCGGTGCATTTCTGTGCCGAAAGCGAGTTCGGTCCGTATTGGTCGATCACCAAGTACAACGACATCATGGCTGTCGACACCAACCACCAGGTCTTCTCGTCCGACTACATGCTGGGCGGCATCACCATCGGTGGCGGGCAAGCCAATGTGGACCCGTTGCCGATGTTCATTGCGATGGACCCGCCCAAGCACGACATCCAGCGCAAGATCGTGACGCCGGTGGTCTCGCCGGCGAACTTGCAAGTCCTTGGTCCCATCATTCGCGAACGCGCCGGAAAGATCCTGGATTCGCTGCCGATCGGCGTGCCGTTCGATTGGGTCGACAAGGTGTCGATCGAATTGACGGCCATGACTCTCGCCACGCTGTTCGACTTTCCCTTCGAACTGCGGCGCAAGCTTTCGCGTTGGTCGGACGTCGTGACGGCGGCACCGGGTTTCGGGATCGTTGACACAATGGAACAGAAGCAAAAGGAGATGGACGAGTACCAGTCCTTCTTCAACGGGCTGTGGAACGAGCGCGTGAATTCGAGCGAACCAGGAGGCGACCTCATCTCCATGCTGGCTCACAATCCGGCCACGCGGAACATGGAGCCGCGCGAATATTTCGGCAATGTCGTGCTCTTGACCGTGGGGGGCAATGATACGACCCGCAACACCATCACCGGCAGCGTCGTGGCGCTCAATCAGAATCCGGACCAGTACGACAAGCTCCGCACCCATCCCGAACTGATTTCGAGCATGGTGTCCGAGACGATCCGCTGGCAGACCCCGCTCGCGCATATGCGCCGCACGGCAGTCCGCGATTTCGAGTTCAAAGGCAAGACGATCAAGAAGGGCGACAAGGTCGTCATGTGGTACGTCTCGGGCAACCGCGACGAGGATGTCATCGAGCGGCCCAATGACTACGTCATCGATCGCGAGAACGCGCGTCGCCATATTTCGTTCGGCTTCGGAATCCATCGCTGCGTCGGAAACCGGCTTGCCGAACTGCAATTGCAAATCATCTGGGAAGAAATCATGAAACGCTTCCCGATGATCGAGATGGCGGGCGAGCCGAAACGGTCCTATTCGACGTTCGTGAAGGGCTATGAGAAGCTCGACGTCGTTATACCGACGCGCAACTGAATGGTTCGGAGGCAGATACCATGACCGACAGCAACATCACGAAAGACGCGATGTATGGAGCCGTGGCGCCCGACGACTTCGAATCGATGATCGAGCTGGATCGCTATGAGCAACGCTCGACCGCGTTCGACAAAATCATCAGCGCAACGCACGACCACTTCTGGGATCCCCTCGATAAGAAGTATATCGACTTCGACATCCCGTTCGATCTGGAGAACGAGGCCCTGATGCCGGAGGAGCAGCAGCCGATCCTGCGGCTTCCCTACGTCGCCGAGAAGCTCACGGATCCGAAAGAACGGATTCGCTTCATCAACTATATGCAGCTGTGGAATTTCTCCTCAATCCTGCATGGCGAGCAGGGCGCGCTGAACCTTTCCGCTTCGCTCTGTCACGTCCTGAAGGACCAGGGCGCGCAGGAATATGCCGCGAACCAAACACGTGAAGAGGCACGCCACGTCACGGCCTTTGCGAAGTACGTCAAATCGCGCTGGGGGAGGCCCGTTCCCTGCGGGTCCGCGCTAAAGGCGCTCCTGATCGAGATCATCGAGAGCCCGGCGGTCTACAAGAAGATCATCGGCATGCAGATGCTGGTCGAGGGACTGGCGATGGGCGCCTTCGCCAATGGTTTTCGCTACAACCGCGATCCTGTCGCGCGCAAACTCTTCCAGCTCGTGATGACGGACGAGGCGTTCCATCACAAGTTCGGCAAGATTTGGGCCGACAAGACAATTCCCAAGCTGACCGAATCGGAACGCAACATGGTCGAGGACTGGGCCGCGCATTGCGCTCAATCGCTCATCTTCAACAATGGCTCGCCGCAGCAGCAGCAGATCATCTACGGCCAGTTCGGCCTGGACCCCGAGCGCGTGCTGGCCGACATCATGGAGCGGCGCAAGAACAAGGACCCTAAGAAACGGTTCCGGGGCGAGACGAACGTGTTCCGCGTTCTGATCAAGACGCTGCTCAATGCCGGGCTCATTACCGCACGCACACGCGGCTTCTACAGCATGTACATCGACATGGACGAACTCTCGGCAGAGAGCACGCGCATGGTCGGCGAAGACATCGCGGAAGAGGGCATCCGCTATCTTCAGGCGGTCAATTTCAAGGACCAGGGACGGACCGTCTCGATCGCCGCGGAGTAACCGCGCAATTCAGCGAACCATCGCTTCACGATAAGGCGTGAGGTCCCAGCCGGGGTATCGCGCTTGGGCGCGGTGCAACGTCGTCTCCGTCCAGTAGGCGTGGCCGGGTGGCTGAACCCCAAAACAGGCAAGCTGTTCGGGCGTCGCGTGTTCGAATATCCGGCGCCATGGTTTCAGATGATGGAACTGCCAGGCGTGATAACCGATGCTATCGTCTCCCGCAGCCTTGTAGCAGGCCATGACGGCATAGCGGTGCCCGTGCGGCGCCGTCATGTTGGTGCCGCGGTGATAGATGTCGATGCTGTAGGGCAGGATGCTGCCGGCGGGCGCAGCGCTCGAGCGCGCATAGTGTTTGAGTTTGTCTTGTAGCCGCGACTGGACTTCGCGGTCCGACGAAAGAGTTCCTTCAGGGCCGGCGATTTCTGCGCTGTCGGTTCGTGTCACATAGTGTGCCGGGCCGTGCGCCTCGCTCACATCGCTGAAATAGCAGAGAATAGTAACCGAGTTCCGCGTCGAATCTTCCGAGGGCGCCGTCAGCGTATGATTGACGAAGTCGCAATGGAACGGCTGATCGTAATCGGCATCGCCGGTAAACTTGGCCCAAGCCTGACACTGGTAAAGATGAACGTTGTTGACGGCTAAGGCCTTCTGGGCGAGGCGAATGAGCGCCGGATGCACGCCGACCAGGTTAAGGGCCGGCGAGCACTCGAACGGTATGGCCTCGAAGGTCGTAAATTGCGCGGGATTGAAGCGTCCGAGCTCGCCGTCCTTTTTCTTGTTAAGGGGCTCGCCGGTGCCGCGGGCACGGCCAAAAACAAGCTCGAAATCCGCACGGACCGCGGCAACTTCCTCGCTGGTGAAGAAATTCGGGATCAGTACGCAGCCATCGCGACGCCACACATCGACATGCGCCGGCCCAAATCTCTCGTCCATCGGGTGCCCCGCTGCTCGAACGGCGCGCACTATGAAGTCAATTCGGGGTTTGTGCGACCTTTTTCGAGCTTCAGCGATGGACCGCTGGAACCGTTATGGATGCAAGGCGTTGTCCGAGACGAGCAGTAGCAGTTGCCGAGTGCAAGACAGAGGTGCGTACAGTGGATCTCGATCATGGTGTTAACTACGAAGCTTGGTCCATGCCCGGCTGGATCTTGCTGACCGTTGTCATCTTGAGCGTCGCGTTGCTTGCGGCTTCTCTCTTCGGCGCCGATGCTTGCGGCGCGATCTGTTGAGATTTCTCAACGTACCGACTGATAGCCGCCACGAAGTCCGTTCGGTGAAAGCACGAGTTGGCCGACGTTGATGTGCCGGCAGCGGAACGCGGCGGCATTTTGCAGCAAATAATATTCCCACATCCGGCAAAAACGTTCGCCATGGCGTATCGCCAGGTCTGCGCGTCGCGATTGAAAATTCGAGTTCCACGCCATCAGCGTTGTATCGTAGTCAGGCCCGAAATTGTGCATGTCCTCGACCACGAAGAGGCCCTCGACGGCCGACGTGATTTCACCCAGCGATGGCAGATCGCCATTGGGAAAGATGTACTTGTTCTGCCAGGCGTCGATTACCGGATGTCGCTCGTTTTCCCAGATCGTATGAAGCAGAAATATGCCGTCGCGCTTCAAATACCGTCGTGCGCATTCGAAATAATCGCGATAATTCTTGGCGCCCACATGTTCAAACATACCTACGGAAACGATACGATCGACCTGAGGTCCTTGGTAAAGGCGGTAATCCAGATGCAGCGGCTGCAAGGGAAGCCCTTTGTATCGACCTTTGATATATGCCACCTGCTCCGACGAAACGGTCACGCCCGTACAGCGCGTTCCGTGCTTTTCCGCGGCATAGCCCATGAATGAGCCCCAGCCGCAGCCGATATCCAGGACTGTGTGATGCGGTTCAAGGCCGATCTTGCGGCAAATGAGTTCGAGCTTGTTCTCCTGCGCCTGGTCGAGGTTGGCGGCTTCCTTCCAATGGGCGCAACTCGCAGTCAGTCGCCTATCATAGGTCGCTTCGTGAATGTCCGTCGGAAGATCGTAGTGCGCCTTCGCAACGTCTTCCGAGCGGGATAGGGATTGGCGGTTTTGCAACCGTGCAGCCAGTGTAAGCAGAGCGAGCGGTACTGTCATACCGAGCTTGTCCGACAGCTTTGCAGAGATCACCCGATCGAATAGTTGATCGAGCTCCCGCGCATCCCAGTCGCCGTCCATAAAAGCTTCGCCCAGACCAAGCGATCCACCTGCCAATACCCGTCCGAAAAATCTCTCGTCGTGGATTCGAATGTCCCAAGGATTCGGGCCGTCGATCGAAACACCAGCAAGTGCAAACAGTGCAGTAATGGCTTCTTTTATGCTGAGAGAACTGGCGATGCCGGCCTTCTGCAGCACCGAGGCATGGAACGATTCAGTTCTTGGATGGACGGCGGTCGACACGGCTCTCAATGCCTGTTCTTAAGATAAGACGGCCGCGCACCTTGTCCGCTGGCATCGGATGAGCCGGCTTCTGCGCGGCCGTCCTCAACTGCACTCAATCAGGAGCTGGCAGCCGGAAGCGACATGATCTGCTCGGTCGTCAGCGTCGAGACCAAGATATTCTTCGCTGCGTCGTAGTTCAGCTCGTCGGCCGAGATCGCCACGATTTTCTGGTTGGACGACAAGGCAACATTCACCATCGAGGGTTTGCCGTCTGCGCCGGTCAGAATCTTCTGGACATTTCCGACGGTCGCACCCGCGCTACTTTGAACGCTTGCGGTGCTGAGGGCCGGTGGCATCGCTGTCAGGCTTTTCAGCGGCGCCATGGCGGCCGTGGCCGAGGCGGAAGCCGGGGTCATTGCCGCTGTTTCCTGGCCTGGCGCCATCGCCGCCGTTTGCTGGCCGCCCGCCGCTCCGCGTGCGTTCGCCAACGATTGCGCGTTCAGCGCATCGGTCTGACGCATTTCCTCAGGCGTCGCAGGATGATGTGTAAAGGCTACTGCCGACGGGGCGAACGCAAGACTCAACACAGCGCTCGCCACCAAAATCGTGGGGCTTTTGAAGGTCATGTTCCATCTCCCTTTCGTCGATCTCAAATTTTCCCGCAGTACGGCAACGTGCGACGAGCATAAAAGTTCCCGACATTGAACCCATGGAACAATGGGTGTTTCTTCGAATGCCGGCTCTTGCACCGCAACGGATCGAAACGTAAATCGCCGCGTTATCAGGGAGGTAAATCAGCAGTGGAGACTGCAATGCTGAGAAGCAGTTTGGTGGTAGCGGCCGCGGCCGCGGCGCTGCTAAGTGGGTGCGCGTACGATTACGATCGAGACGATTATGTTGTGGGCGCAAATGCCGGGTATCACGACTATGCTTATCGCGATTACGGTTATCGCGACGTCTACTATGATGGCTACTACGACGGTTACTACGGGCCGTTCTATGATGGCTATTGGGGCACGGACGGTTTCTTCTACTTCTCCGACGTCGATGGCCGCTTCAGGCGGGATGCCGATGGGCATTTCCGTCATTCGCCTGATGCCGGATTCACGCCGATCCGCGGCCATGCAGATCCGCGCTCAAGCGCGATGCCCAACCACCCCTGATCGGAAAGCAGCTGGTGACGGGCTGACTGTTGCGAAAGGGTCGTTCACATGAGCAAAGACGATAAAAAGAAAAAAGTGCACGAGGTGAAGCGCCGCGAAGTCGCAATCGATCGGCAGGTGAACGACTCGTTTCCAGCGAGCGATCCACCGTCCTACTCCGGCGGGAAGCACATCATCGGTGCGCCAAAGCAACGTGAGAGCAATTCACCCAAACCCGGGTCGCAGGCGGTGAAAGAAGCCGAACGAAAAGTCAAAGATGGTTCGGCGAGAGAAAAAAAGACCTACTAACGCGAGACTGCGCGACCAACCTAAGTGCCGCTGAACAAGCCTGGAACCCGGAGTTCCCGGAACTTTCATGCTGCATACGCGTTGCTGTTGATGGACTTCCGGAGCGGATCCGATGCCTCGTGGTGACAAATCGAGTTACACCGACAAGCAGAAGCGGCAAGCCCGACATATTGAAGAAGGCTACGAAGACCGCGGCACGCCGAAGCGTGAAGCGGAGCGCCGGGCGTGGGCAACGGTGAACAAAGAAACGCACGGCGGCAAAAAGAGCGGATCGGGGCGCGGCAAGCCTGAGGATCACTCACCGTCGCGCAAGGGTGGACGCTTGGGTGGCGCCGCGTCGGCGAGACGTCCAAAAGCGCAACGTTCGGCTTCGGCAAAGAAGGCTGCGGCCACGCGAAAACGCAGACAGGCTTCACGTTAGTTGAGAGGTGATACCATGCTCGGCACAATTCTCATCATCTTACTGTTACTGTTAGTGTTGGGAGCCTGGCCATCATGGCCCTATAGCCAAGGGTGGGGCTACTACCCGAGCAGCACGGTGGGCTTGGTCCTGGTTGTCATCATCATCCTCGTATTTCTCGGCCGCATTTGACGTGAATCATTAGCACGTTAAGTTCTTAGCGGAACGATTCTGGGCCCATACCCGTTTTGAGAAATCAAGACTTTGGAGAGCAAGGGAGAGTCGGCATGAAGGCTTTAGGAACAATCGCATCCGCCGCGCTATTGGGCGCCGGAGTGCTGATCGCCAGCATGGACAGCGCGTCCGCCTATGTGGTGTGCAACCGTTGGGGTGAATGCTGGCGCACGACAACTCGCTATAGCTATGCGCCGGGGCTTCGCATTCGATTCTACGACGATGCCTGGTGGCGCCGTCATCATTGGAGGCATCGCTGGCATTGGCGCCATGACCATGAGGGCCGGGGCTACTGGCGCAACGGAGTGTGGATCACCTTCTGAGCGAGCCGGCACCACGCACAATTAGTTCGTGCCATGCCATTTCGATTGCCCCTTCTCGGATTGGCATAGGTTCGAACGAAAAACAGCCCGGTGGCTCAGCCGCCGGGCTGTTTTGCGATATCGGATGAGGCTAGTTCGCTATCGCTTCTGTCGGGACCGGATCCCGGAACAAAAGCACCACATGGGTGCCCTCGCCTGGCACGGAGCACGTGGTGACGGTCCCGTTGACTTGCTGAGCCAGCAAATCGATGAGGCGGCTGCCAAGTCCGCCGACGTCGGTAGTGCTGTCGAACCCAGAACCGTTGTCGTCGATCGACAAGCGCAGCTCTCCATCACCGGCCTGTCGCAAACCGAGCGAAATCACACCGATGTGTCCGGGCGGAAACGCGTGCTTAAACGTGTTTGTCAGCACTTCGGCGACGAAGAGCGCGATCGGCACCGCAAGATCGCCGGATACGTTCCGCGACATGATATTCTCATCGAAACGGACAAACCCGTCATCACCCTGCATTCCTTCCGCGATTTGATGAGCCAGATCATGGATAACACGGCCGACGTCCACGGTGGATTGGAATTCGATCTCGTGGAGGATGCGATGCACCAACGCAAGTGCGCTGATGCGCACTTGGGCCTGCAGCAAGGCCTCTCGCGCTGAGGGATCGCGGACTTGACCGGCTTGCAGACTAAGCAGGCTCATAACGACTTGCAGATTGTTTTTCACGCGATGATGGATCTCACGGATGAGAAGGGTTTTCTGTTCGACGGCGTCGCGCAATCGGCGATCGCGATCCTGAATTGACTCGGCCATGTCCGACAAATCCTCGCCCAGCGAGACGAATTCTCGCGGCGCCCCGGCTAATCGCGGCCGTACGGAATAGTGGCCGCCGCGATAGGCGCCCGAGATGCGTCGCAAGTGGGAAATCCAGCGCGTCACCTGCTGTTCGGTGGCAAACCAGATGGCGGCCCAGGCCAGAATGATCATCAGGACGGGCGTGAGAAAGTCGGCTGCAACGCTTATGTAAGTGGCTCCGAATAGCGCGGTCTTTTTCATGCCGAAACCGACGAAAATCGAGCCGCCTCGCACGGGCGCTTCATAGAACGTCCATCCCTCACCACCGCTATCTACGCCGTCCTGCAGCACTCCCCTGCGCTTTCCAGGGTTGACGCCCGCAACGAGCGCCTGCGCGATGGCATCGTTGTTGCTGCTCAAGAGGTGCTTTTCGATGTCGTAGACGAATACGACGGCCCCGTTTGCAATCGCGTGGGTGCGCATCAACGAATTGAGCCACCTTGCGTCGAGCGCGATTGCCAATGCGCCGTTGAAACGGCCGCCCGCGCTGTGTAGCGGGAGCATGCCAGCGACGACCGGCCGGCGAAGAACCTTACTTGGAAGTTCGCCGCTGATCACGAATCCGCTGGAACGCCTGGCTTGCTGGAAAATCGGCACGGTGGCGGCATTTGTCCCCTTTGCACTCGGCAGGGCCGAACACCGGACGATGCCGTTCTCATCGATGCGCGCGAGGTTCCCAAAATAGGTAATTCCAACAAGGGCGTCTTTTAAAACGTCGTCGCATGTGGGCTGGATCAAGCGTACGGCGGCCACATTGGATACTGCACGCGTGATCTGTTCGGCCGAGGCGAGGAGATTGTTTTCGTCTGCCGCCAGCGTCTGCGCCGACTGTATCAACCGATCGTGCACATTGGCGTTGTCGGCCCTTGCGCGCTCGATACCCTGGAAGACGCTGACGATCGCGATCGGCAGGAGCGCGATCGTCACGAAGATCAACAGCCGGGCACGAAGCGACCAGCCGCTCTCAGTCGAGATATCACTTGCGCTTGATGCGGACGGATTCGGCGACGTCTGGCGGCGCGAGGCGATCCAGTTGCGCCATGATGTCACGAGCTGCTTCTCCCTGCGCAGGACGATCCGAAGGCGGCAATGCCTGATTGCCGTCGAGGATAGCAATCAATGCCCGCCTTGCGCGAGCGACCCGGCTCTTCACCGTGCCAACAGCACAATTGCTGATTTGTGCGGCTTCTTCGTAGGCAAATCCGCCAGCGCCTACGAGGATGAGAGCTTCGCGCTGCTCCGCCGGAAGGGCCTGCAGGGCGCGAGCGATATCGGAAAGCTCTGCCGCCCAACCCTGATCATCGCTGTTACCTGGAATGGCGTCGGCGTTCTCCGAGTCCCAGGGGACCTGACGCCAGGCGCGTCGCCTCTCAGAATAAAATTGGTTGCGCAGAATCGTAAATAACCAGGCTTTCAAATTCGTTCCCGGCACAAACGAATCGCGCGACTGCCAGGCCTTGACAAGTGCTTCCTGGGCCAAATCGTCGGCACCCTCGTGGCGACCGGAAAGCGAACGCGCAAATGCCCGCAAGTACGGTACGAGTTCAAGCAACTCCGCTTTGAACGAATCGGGCTCTTCAGGCTTGATCGCTCGCGTCGGGGCCATTTGGGAGCGCGTAGTCAAGATGAGTCTTCCTGCGTCGGATCTTTGTCCGACGCTTCGATCTTGCGTAGCAATTCGAGAAAGTCGCTCGGAACGGGCTCCTGCACGACGCTGTCGAAGAGGCGACGAAGTTCGTGTCCGATCGCCTGCTGCCGAGCGCGGGCCGACCTGAGCTTTTTGGGGTTGGGATTCTTTTCTTTGGACACTTTCAACGCCTGCATATGCCGTGCCCTTTTTCAAAGCTCCGACGAGACCAGGGCCGATGAAAATAGCGCATAAACAGCCCCTTACTGTCGACTAAGTCTCCGGCACCATCCCTTCAGGCGTATCAACGTACTCAGGACCCTAAGGTTCCGGGATCAATGGAACTTTTGTATATAAGGTGCGTTCTGCATGGGACTGAATATCCTTGCGGCGTGGGAGCAATATCCGATGAGTGTGACGCAGCTTTATGCTCCGCATCTGCCTTATCTGCGCCGTTACGCGCGAGCGCTCGCGGGCTCGCAGAGCAGCGGCGACAGTTACGTGCGTGCCGCGCTGACTGCGCTGTTGTCCGGTGATGTCCTCGTCGCCGAGGGTGTCGCGCCGCGGGTCGGACTGTACAAGGTTTTCCATGCCATCTGGTCAAGCGCCGCGGGTCAAGTCGAGGACGAGATCCACGCAGGGTTGCCCGGAAAGAAATCTTCTGACCCGGCCGAACGCCTCGCTGCGCTGGACGCTCAGGAGCGCGCGGCCTTGCTCCTGACTGCCGTAGAGGGGTTCAATCTGGCCGATGCGGCCTTCATTTTGGACGAGACTCCGGAGGCGGTCGAACGCGCAATCGTTGACGCGCAGAGTCTAATCGATCGGCAACTCATTTCGCGCGTCTTGATCATCGAAGACGAACCTATCATTGCCCTTGACCTCGAAAATCTTGTTACAGAGCTGGGCCACACAGTGGTCGGTGTCGCGTCGACCCGACAAGAGGCGGTTCAGAAAGCGCTGTCGGAACGACCTGGGCTTGTCCTCGCCGACATCAATTTGGGCGAAGGCGGTTCGGGCATCGATGCAGTCTCGGAAATCCTCGACAGCTTCGACATTCCCGTCATCTTCATAACCGCTTATCCCGAAAAGCTTCTGACGGGAGAGCGTCCAGAGCCGACCTATCTCGTGGCGAAGCCATTTCTTCCCGAGTCGGTCCAAGCGACGGTCGGGCAAGCCCTGTTCTTTCACAAGCCGGCCAAAAAGGTCGCCTAGCGCTCATCGCAATTCTTGCGTGCTAGTCTCGTTCGAGAGTCCGCTCTCGTAATGGAACTTCCGCGGAAAACATGCGTTTATTCTAGGTGTGGGACATGATGCCCGGCTGGGCGCGGCCGGTAGCACAATAGAACTCGCCTATGTCAGTTCGCGGATCAAGCAAGCGAGGCGATAAGCCATGAGCCTTAGCGATGGCAATCGCCTTAAGATGCGAAACGCGGGCGCCATACCCGCCGATGAGCCAATCAGGGCGGAACTGTTCAGCATCGAGCGCCTCGAACAGCATGCCCGCTCACTGGCGGAAGCGCAGCCCGTTTCGTCCGCTCCGGTAGGTGGCCGCAAGCTGACTTCGCGGTTGGCGCAGAACGAACGCATCCTCGCGCAAGCCTATCGCGACATCGTCGCTGTAACACGTGAGGGCAGGCAGATACCGCCGGCAGCAGAGTGGTTGCTCGACAATTATCACATCGTCGACGAACAAATCCGCGAGATCAAGGATGATCTGCCACCGAAATTCTATCGCCGGCTGCCGAAATTGCTCGATGGTCCGCTCGAAGGTTACCCGCGCGTATTCGGTGTCGCTTGGGCCGTCGTTGCCCATAGCGATAGCGCTCTCGACATTCAAAAGCTAACGGCTTTCGTCGACGCCTACCAGGAAGTCCAGCCGCTGACGATCGGCGAACTCTGGGCGATCCCGATCACGCTGCGCATTACGTTGGTCGAAAATCTACGCCGGGTGACCGAAGGCATTATTCATAGACTGTCCGCCAGCAATGTCGCGGACCGGATGTCGGAGCGAATTCTTGATCCCGAGGGTCACGATAGGATCAAGGACGTTTTGAGCGCGCTGGAAGGTGCGCCTTGGTCGCCTGCATTTGCCGTACAACTTACTCAGCGATTGCGCGATCGTGATCCGAGTGTGACCCCGGCGCTTCGCTGGCTGAACGATCGCTTGACAGCGGCGGGCACGAACTCCGACCAGATCGTGCGCGACGAGATGCAGCGTCAAAGCGCGGCGAATGTAACAGTGCGCAATATCATCACCAGCATGCGGCTGATCACTTCCGTGGATTGGCCCGAGTTTTTCGAATCCGTCAGCCTGGTCGACCGCATCATGCGTTCGCGGAGCAACTTCGCAAAATTGGATTTTCCAACGCGCAATCTCTATCGCCAGGCGATAGAGACTCTAGCCGTCCATTCCGGAACCGATGAGATTGAAGTCACCCAGCGTGCGACGGAAGCCGCAAGCAGATCGCGAAGAAGCGCCAAGGCGTCGGACGCAAGAAGCGCTAGAGAGTCAGATCCGGGCTTTTATCTTATCGCGGAAGGAAGGCGGAATTTCGAAGCTGAGCTGACTTGCCGCACACCATGGTCCACCCGGTTGTACCGCCGCTATTCCGATGTGGGTGTCCTTAGCTATATCGCCTCGATCGGACTTCTGACTGCATTTATCATCGCTGTCGCCATGTGGGCGCTGACGTCGACTGATTCCCCGGACTGGCTTGTGGCCGCATTGGGTTTTGTTTCGATCGTTCCTGCATCCGATCTCGCGATGTCGATCGTCAACAGGATCATCACCGAGCAGGTCGGAGCTATGCAGCTCCCTGGCTTGGAGTTGAGCGGCGGCGTACCTGACGATTTGCGTACCATGATTGTCATTCCGACTCTCCTGACGACACCCGCTGAGATTGCGCAGCAGGTCGAGCGCCTTGAGGTTCACTATCTGGCCAATCCCGATGACAACTTTTCCTTCGCTTTTGCTTCCGACTGGATGGATTCGATTAGCGAACACGAGCCCCAGGACGATGGGCTTGTTCGTACCGCAGCCGAAGCGATCGCCGAATTGAACAGGCGTCATCGGCGCGCGGATGGACAGAGACGCTTCTATCTATTCCATCGGCGGCGGGTCTGGAACGAGAGCGAAGACAAGTGGATAGGCTGGGAGCGCAAGCGCGGCAAACTCCACGAACTCAATCGTCTATTACGCGGCGCAGGCGATACGTCATTCGTTGATGTCGATGGCTCGGCGCACGACATTCCGACCCGTATTCGTTACGTCCTGACGTTGGATGCCGACACGCGATTGCCGATCGGCGCCGGCAGGCGGTTGGTCGGGAAGATTTCGCATCCGCTCAATCGCCCCGTGTTCGACAAGCGCGCCGGCCGCGTTGTCAGCGGTCACGCAATTTTGCAGCCGCGCGTAACGCCGTCTCTCCCCATGGGAGCCGAAGGTTCTCTGTTTCAGCGGATATTCTCCGGCCCGACCGGGCTTGATCCTTACGCCATCGTAGTTTCCGACATCTACCAAGATCTCTACGGAGAAGGCTCTTATGTCGGAAAGGGGATCTATGACATCGACGCCTTCGAAGCGTCGCTCGGCGCGCGGATTCCTCCCAACACCGTCCTCAGTCACGACTTGCTCGAGGGCATCTTCGCGCGAGCCGGGCTCGCATCGGATATCGAGGTTGTCGAGGAGTATCCGTCGGAATATCAGGTTGCCGCTGCGCGGCAGCAACGTTGGGTGCGTGGCGATTGGCAGTTGTTGCCGTGGACGTTCCGCAACGGCCCGAGCCGATCGAAGAACCGTACGCGGATTCCGCTCTGTGGTCGTTGGCGGCTGATCGACAATCTGCGCCGCTCGCTGGTTCCTCCAACGACGTTGCTCGCCATATTGCTCGGCTGGCTGTTGCCGATCGGCGCAGCGGTCCTTTGGACATTGGCCGTCCTGCTCGCCATTTTGCTCCCGACTCTGCTACCGGCATTTTCTGCGCTGATTCCCAAGCGGCCCGGTGTTCCATATGCGAGTCATTGGCGCGGCGTCGGACGCGACGTCCAGCTTGGTCTCGTGCAAAGCGCATTCGTTCTGACGTTTCTGGCGCACCAGGCCTGGCTCATGCTCGACGCGATCGGGCGCACGCTGTTTCGCCTCGTAATATCGCGGCGTCATCTGCTTGAGTGGGTCTCAACCGCTCAATTGACCGCCCAAAACGGTGGTGATCCACGGAGCCCGGTTTCGCAGGTTTTGGCGAGTTTAGCCTTTGCCAGCGTAGTCGGCGTGACCGTGACATTCGCTGGACGAGGAGCTTGGCCCGTCGCGCTTCCCTTTGGAATTCTCTGGGTTCTGTCACCGCTCATCGCGCGTTGGACAAGCGCACCACCGCGCTCGGCCGGCGAATTGTCGATGCGGCCAGACGAGGCGCAAATTCTTCGTCTCGTAGCCCGCCGAACTTGGCGATTCTTTGAAGCGTTCATCGGCGAAGAAGACAATTTTCTGCCACCTGACAATTTCCAGGAAGACCCCCACCCCGTCGTTGCGCATCGTACGTCACCGACCAATATCGGGCTCTACCTTCTTTCGGTCAGCGCGGCACGTGACTTTGGCTGGATCGGAACGCGCGATTGTGTCGAGAAGTTGGAGCGCACATTCGCCACACTTGAAAAACTCGAACGCTTCCGTGGCCACATCTTCAACTGGTATGACACACGTGACTTGAGACCGCTGGAGCCGAGATACATCTCCACTGTCGACAGCGGAAATCTGGCGGGAATGCTAATCGCGCTGAGCCATGCCTGCCGCGAGTATTCGACAGCAGGTTCGCTCCAAAGTCCCGCTTGGCACCACGGTCTGAAGGATACACTTGAGATCTTGCGCCAACAGGCAAAGTCAGCCTTTGGCGAGCGCAACGTCCGCGATACGCGTTACGTACAGTTTGCGTCCACGGCGGATGAGCTTGCCCACCTTCTGGACGCAGCGGCCGAGGCTTCTGACAAGCCGCGCCCGCTCGATGAATTCAGGCAAAAGATAGAGCTCCTTTTGGAAATCGTGGGCCAGAAGCCTGGGGCGCCGACAGAAGCGTCGCCGAACACGGACGAATGCGTAGCTTGGGCTTTGGCGCTAAGAAATTGCCTCGCATCGCACGAACGCGATGCCGCGCTTGACGGATCGAGTACGCCAAAGCGCACGAGCCGTACCGCGCCTGTCGCCGCAACAGCACCATTCGCTCAGGACCGCGTAGCGCCACGACAGCGCGACGCGGGGGAGGGTGGAGATATCGCACTCTTGACCCGCCCGCACGACATGCGAGCGACGCCAGTGACCAATCCTGACGTCGAAGCGTCAGCCCCCACCGCGCTCGACGTAAGGCGGCGTTGTGCCGAACTGGCTGAGCTTGCGACGAAAATCGCTCACGGTATGGAGTTCGGGTTTCTTCACGATCCGAGCCGCCAACTTCTATCGATCGGTTATCGCAGCGCCGACGCAGGCCTTGATACAACGTTCTACGATCTCCTGGCGTCCGAAGCGCGCCTGGCAAGCTTCATTGCCATTGCAAAGGGTGACGTTCCGGCAAAGCACTGGTTCCATCTTGGACGAACAATGACACCGATCCCCGGTGGTTCGGCGCTGATTTCGTGGTCGGGTTCGATGTTCGAATACCTGATGCCCTCGCTCGTCATGCGAGCTCCGGACGGAAGCATCTTGGCCGAGACCAACAAACTCGTGGTACGCCGACAAGAATCGTATGGCGCCGAAAAGAGCGTCCCTTGGGGGATTTCGGAATCGGCCTTCAATGCCCGCGACATCGAGCGGACTTATCAGTATTCGAGTTTCGGTGTGCCTGATCTCGGCTACAAGCGCGGGTTGGCCGAAAACATGGTGGTCGCACCGTATGCCACCGCCCTTGCCGCGATGGTCGATCCTAGCGGCGCGGCACGTAATCTCATCCGTCTCGCAGAGGCCGGCGGTCGCGGAAAATACGGCTGGTTCGAAGCGTTGGACTATACGCGCTCAAGGCTGCCCGAGGGCGCGAACGTTGCGATCGTGCGCTGCTACATGGCGCACCACCAGGCGATGAGCGTGCTCGCCATCGCCAATGCCGTGAACGATGCCGCCATGCGCGCAAGGTTCCACGCGGAACCTGTCGTGCAGGCCGCAGAATTGTTGTTGCAGGAGCGCATGCCGCGCGATGTCGCCGTGGCACGGCCGGCGCCGGCCCATGTCGGCGAGACGATCGACGTCGGCAACCTGGAACCGGAGATCCAGCGCCGTTACACCTCGGCGTATAGCCGGTTGCCCCGTACGCACCTTCTGTCCAATGGCCATTTCGCCACGATGGTGACCGCCGCCGGTTCGGGCTACAGCCGCTGGGGCGACATCACGATTACGCGCTGGCGTGAGGATGTGACGTGCGACAACTGGGGCAACTACTGCTTCGTTCGGGACGTGCAGGGTGGAGATGTTTGGTCTGCCGCATATCAGCCGACCGTGACGCGGCCCGACCGTTACACCGCCAGCTTCACCGAGGATCGTGCCGAGATCGTGCGTCGCGACGGTTCGATCACGACGATGCTCGAAGTCGCTGTTTCGCCCGAGGACGATGCGGAGGTGAGGCGCATCTCCTTGACCAATCACGGCACGCGCACGCGAGAGCTTGAGCTCACTTCATACGCAGAACTGTCGCTGACCAGACAGTCTGACGACATGTCTCATCCCGCATTTGCCAAGATGTTCGTGCAAACCGAATTTGACCCGCATCTGGGTGTCTTGCTGGCGACACGGCGCAAACGTTCAGCCAGCGATCCGGATATCTGGGTCGCGCACATCGCGGTAGTAGACGGCGACCAGCCGCGCGATCTTCAGTTCGAAACGGACCGCAGCCGTTTCGTAGGCCGCGGCCAGACCGTTCGGGACTCTGTCGCAATCAGCGAGGGGTGGCCGCTTTCCAATACGGTGGGCGCCGTACTGGATCCGATCCTCAGCCTGCGACGGCGCGTCAACGTCAGGCCCGGCGCTACAATCCACGTGGCGTTTTGGACGATGGTTGCAACGACACGTGAAGATGTACTCCTGCTGGCAGAAAAGCATCTCGACGCTGCCGCGTTCGAACGCGCGATGACGCTCGCCTGGACCCAGGCGCAAATGCAGTTGCATCATATCGGCATCACCGCCGGGGATGCGCATCTCTACCAACGCCTCGCTAACCACGTCCTTTATTCCGACAGCACGCTGCGTCCGCCGGGAGATTTCCTGAAGCGCAACGCGCGCAAGGTCTCGACCCTTTGGACCGTTGGTATCTCCGGCGATCTTCCCATCGTGCTCGTCCGTATCGAGAAGGATGATGACCTCGCGCTCGTGCGACAGCTATTACGGGCGCATGGGTATTGGAAGCTCAAGCAACTCGAAGTCGATCTGGTGATCCTCAATGATCGTGCTTCGTCCTATGCGCAAGACTTTCAGAACTCGGTCGAGTCACTGGTTCGCATGAACCAGACGTTGCCGCGGCTGTCGCTAGGCAGTTCGCGCGGCAGCATCACCGTCCTTCGTTCCGACATCATCTCGGCGGAGGTGCGTGATGCATTGCTGGCTACGGCAAGGGCCGTCGTGGAGGGCAGGCTTGGGAGCCTTGCAGAACAAATCAATCGCGCTCGGGAACGGCGGTCTGGCGTGGCACCGCCACCCCGTAAGCCGCAGCCTCCTGTGGCCGTTGAAGTGCAGCTGCCGGCAACGGAGACCGAGTTCTTCAACAGTCTTGGCGGCTTTGTCTCCGATGGCCGCGAATATCTGACCGTACTCGGCCCGGGACAACGCACACCGGCGCCATGGATCAATGTCATCGCAAACCCATCGTTCGGATTCCAGGTGTCAACCGAAGGCAGCGGCTTCACCTGGTGTCGAAACAGCCAGCAGAACCAGCTGACGCCCTGGTCGAACGATCCCGTGACCGATCAGAGCGGCGAGGCCGTGTATGTGCGTGACGAAGAAAATGGGGCTCTGTGGACACCAACCGCTTCGCCGATTCGACAAAAGGGCGCTCGCTACTCGGCCGCGCACGGGCAGGGCTACAGCCGTTTTGAGCATGCCTCGCACGGCATATCGCTGCAGAGCGTGCAATTTGTTCCGAACGACGATCCGATCAAGGTCACGCGGCTCACGATCACCAACCAATCCGGCAGGATTCGAAAGCTATCCGTGACTGCATACGTCGAGTGGCTGCTCGGCTCGCCGCAGCGGCAGGGCCGGACCTTGATTGCCACGGAGATCGACCCTGAGACCGGCGCCATGTTCGCGCAGAATCCATGGAATGACGAGTTCGGTGAAACTGTCTCGTTCATCGACATGAAGGGTAGGCAATCCGGCTGGACAGGAGACCGCACCGAATTCATCGGCCGCGATGGTGCACTAGATCGGCCATGGGGACTCGCCGACGGAGCGCAACTCAGCAATCGTGTCGGAGCCGGCATGGATGCCTGCGGCGTGCTCAAGACCAGCATTGCGCTTGGACCCGTCGAGTCGACCGAAATCGTCATACTGCTCGGTCAGGGCAAATCCCGAAAGGATGCTGTCGAGCTCATCAAAAAATACCGCCAGGCCGATCTGGACGCAACATTCGCGCAAGTCAAAGGTCAATGGCAGGACATCTTCGATGCAGTCCAGGTGAAGACGCCGGATAGCGCGCTCGATGTGATGGTGAATCGTTGGCTGATTTATCAGACTCTCGGTTGTCGGCTCTGGGCCCGCGCCGGCTTCTACCAGGTGAGTGGCGCGTTCGGTTTCCGCGATCAATTGCAGGATGTGATGGCGCTGTGTCTGACGCGGCCCGACGTTGCACGGGCGCATTTGTTACGCGCGGCCGGCCGCCAGTTCGCCCAGGGCGACGTGCAACATTGGTGGCTGCCTGAAAACGGCAAGGGCATCCGCACCCGCGTCTGCGATGATCGGCTATGGCTCGCCTATGTCGTTGCGCACTATGTGGAAGTGACCGGCGACGACGCGGTCCTTAATGAGATGATTCCATTTCTCGATGGACCGCAACTGCAAGCGCACGAAGTCGACGCTTTCTTCGAGCCCGAGATTTCGACAAACAAGGCCGACTTGTTCGATCACTGCGCACTTGCACTGGAGAGCAGTCTGGCGACCGGCGTACACGGCTTGCCACTCATGGGTGCCGGCGACTGGAACGACGGCATGAACAGAGTGGGCGAGGATGGCAAGGGCGAAAGCGTCTGGCTGGGCTGGTTCCTCTATTCGACACTGTCGTCGTTCGCCAAGCTGGCGGAGAATAGAGGCCAGAGCGATCGTGCGGCCGACTGGCTGCGGCATGCGACCGACTTGAAGCGGGCGCTCGAACGCGATGGTTGGGACGGCGATTGGTACAGGCGTGCGTTTTTCGACGATGGAACGCCGTTGGGCTCGGTGTCCAATAGTGAGTGCCGCATCGACTCGATCGCGCAGTCCTGGGCTGTGATTTCGCACGGTGCGGACCGCGTTCGCGCCTCGCGCGCCATGGCCGCCGTCGACAAATACCTGCTGCAGCGCGATCAGAAGCTTGCCCTTCTGTTTACGCCGCCTTTCGACAATCCGCGGCGCGATCCTGGTTACATCAAGGGCTATCCGCCGGGAATCCGTGAGAATGGAGGTCAGTATACCCACGCAGCTTTGTGGGCTGTGCTTGCGTATTCGATGCTCGCCGATGGAGACAAGGCGTACGAAGTGTTGTCGATGCTCAACCCTATCCACCACGCCGATAGTCCAACAGGGATGCAACGGTTCAAGATCGAGCCCTATGTCGTGCCTGCTGACATCTATTCTGTTCCGCCTCATGTCGGGCGCGGCGGCTGGAACTGGTACACAGGTTCCGCCTCGTGGTTTTATCGCGTCGCAGTGGAGCGCGTCCTGGGATTGCGGCGCTACGGCGCGAATCTATTGCTCGATCCCTGCATCCCCAGTTCATGGCCGGGCTATGCGATCACCTATCGTTTCGGCAAGACGAAATATGAAATTGTCATCGAGAATCCGCTCGGTGTCTGCACCGGCGTTCTCGCCGTCAAGGCCGATGGACAGACCATCACGGGAAGCCAGAAGAATCTGATTCCGCTTGCCGACGATGGCGCATCACATAAGATTCTGGTCGTGCTCGGCTAGCCTTGCAGCTCAGGAACACCGTTTGTGAAGCGTGCCGCTCACGCCTTTCGGTCGTGGACGGCGAGCAGATCGAGCATGTCCGATGCATGCTCTTCTTCGACGGCGAGAATGGACTCGAGCATCGAGCGCGTCGTCGGATCATTGTCGGAGAAGTAGCGGATCAGTTCGCGATAGTGATCTACGGCAATCCGCTCGGCGATCAGGTTTTCGCGGATCATGCTGATCAACTCGGCACTCGTGACGTATTGCGACGCCGAACGACTGGTGAGACCCTTGGGGTCGAGATCCGGATCCCCGCCAAGCTGATTGATGCGTTTGGCGACGGCAAGGGCATGCTCCATCTCTTCGCGCGCATGCTGCGCGAATTCCTCAGCGACGCCTTCGCTGGCCAAGCCGGTGGCCACGATCGAGTGCTGGGTATAGCGCAGGACGCAGACGAGTTCGGTCGCGAGGACTGCCTGCAGGATGTCGATGGTTCGCTCCACATCGCCGACATAGCTGGCGCCAACAGCACCGCCTTCGATATGCCTGCGCGCTCGCTCGCGCAAAGTCGTCACATCGCTCAAAAAGGGAGTCGGGTCGGATTTATCGGTGCGGGATAGACGTGTCACTGAGGCCTCCTTCGCTTAGCGTATGACGACCATCAGGGTCGGTTCAGCCGGCTTTCGACAGCTGATGCTTGACGGGTGCCGGGTGTCGCCAGGCCTTGCCGTCGCCCTTGGCGGCGGCATGCTGGCGTTCGGCGAAGCGCCAGTTGGCGAGCTTGTCGAACCAGGCTTCGAGATAGGCCTTTCTCTCGTTCTGGTAGTCGAGATAGTAGGCGTGCTCCCACAGATCGCAGACCAAGATTGGCGTCATGCCGGATTGTGTGAGCGTGTCGTCGGCATCGTGGGTCGAGCGGACGCTAAGTGCGCCTTGAGCGTCGGCGACGAGCCAAGCCCAGCCGGAACCGAAGTGGCCCGCTCCCTCTTCGACGAACGTCTTTTTGAGGCGCGCCAAGTCACCGAATGCCGCATCGATTGCTGTCGAGAGCTCTGCCGTTGGCTTTTCGGGCTTCGCACTCATCGCAAGCCAGAAGAAGCTATGATTCCAGACTTGAGCGGCGTTGTTGAAGAGCAGGCGATCCTTTGCGCTGCGCGCTCCGCGGATCACGGACTCAAGCGAGTCGACGGAGGAGCCGGCCTTTTCGAGTTGCGCGTTGAGTGTCTTGACGTATGTGGCGTGGTGTTTGTCATGATGGAATTTCAATGTCCGCGCCGACATCACCGGCTCAAGTGCGTCATAAGGGTAGGGCAAGTCAGGTAATGTGAACATGCTCTGTTCCTTCTTGTTTGTGTTCCTTCTTTGGTGTTTCCCTCTGTTGAGAAAAAAGCAGCGAGGCCATCGACCTCGCTGCTCCAACTCCTATTGCCTAGTAAGCGCGAGACTCGCGCGGTTCATATTTCAAGCTGATCGCGCCGATGCCTGCCGCGACGTTGAGGCCTTCGTTGCCTTCGACGCTAAGCGGTTGCAAAGCGATTGACTTGTCTAGTCCGCCGATCAGGACGTTGGCACCCAATCCGACGCCAACTGTCACACCGGCAGTCGCTCCGGCATAATCGCCTTGCAACGCGCCGGCGCGCACATCCGATGACGGTGCGAAGACACCCCAAACAATGACGCCGTTGTCGGTGTAACCGATGTCAACGCCAAACTTTGAGATGGAGCCATAGTAGTGTTCGCCGCCCGGACGGTTCGGCTGGAAGTTGCACTGCAAATCACGTGACGAGCCGAACACGAATCCCCATCCACTGGAAACATGGCAGGTCAGGGTTCCGACTTTCACGCCGCTGGGTGCCGCCATGGCAGGCGACATCGCCGAACACATGCTCAGCACGGCCGCTCCGGCCAGCAAACGCAAAGTCTTCTTTGTTGGTCGCATCGTTCTGGTTCCTTCCAGGTGAGTGGTGTGAAACGTTTGAAACCCCTCGCGGTTCCCGGATTCTGCGGCTGCAGACGGTGTAAAGGCTCGTGCACGGGAACCGGCGCGAATGCTTCGCGTTCTGCTTGTGCCGGCGGGTTGGAACCCGCGTCTTCGGGAATGCGCCCACGCCCCACCGAGACGCTCCGCCCGCCGGCGACCACTTTGCGTGAATTCGGCTATGACGTTGCTGGGGTTGCTGGGGTAAGACTTCCGGTTCGATTCAGACGCTCATCGACCCAACCAAGCACCAATCGAATGACGCGCTCATTGTCCTTCCAATGCAGCAATAGGTGCGGTGCGTCCAAAAAATATGCCCATTGCTTTTCTCCGGCTAGGCCGTCATGGAGTCGACGAATGCATTCTATCCGAAGGATATCGTCCCGCCCGCCGACCATCGTCAAAACAGGCACCCGCACATGTTCGGCTTGGTCTATGGCGCTGAGCGATAGCTTGAGCAGGCCGACCAACGTGGCCGGACGAATTTGGCGCAGGACCATGGGGTCGCTCAGGAGCCTGATTGCAGCCGAAGGTGCATGATCCCAAGCGCTCACCCGCTCGATTCTGAACCCACCGTTCGGAAAACAGAAACGGAATATCCGGGTCAGAAGGCTACCGACTATGCGACGCCAAAGCCCCGACACTGCGCCTGGCGAAGCAAGAACGAGTCCGGCCAGGTCCAGATCCGGTACACGCGCTGCCGAGTGCACGGCGACGGCAGCTCCCATGCTTTCGCCAAGAACGAACAGCGGCAAGTCGCAGCCGTAGCGCATGCGCAAAAAGAGAATTGCTTCGATCACGTCGCGGATCATCCGGTTGTCGCCGCCCCACGAGCCGCGTGTCGAGGTTGCGCCAAATCCGCGCTGATCGATCGCCAGCGCGCTCAGACCGTGGTTGGCCAATTGCGGTCCCAACTCGTCGAACGCGCCGGAATAGTCGAGCGCGCCGTGAAGCAGCAGAACGAGCGCCCGAGGGTCCCGTGCCGGCCAAAGCCTATAGGGAATGGTCTGGCCGTCCGACGCCGCGAAGGCGCCAGATCGCATCGGCGTCGACGGGTCACGCCCCACCAAGGACCATCTTGCGCCGTCGATATCGCTGCGGTCGGCAGGCAGCGACGGCGCGAGCCCCATCCGATACGCGGCGCTCATGGCAGCCTAATCGCCGGCGCTGCGCGCTATGGTTAGTCCACCGATGACCAGGGCCAGGAAAATGACCATGAAAACGAAGAAGAGAATCTTGGCGATGGCGATTGACGCCCCGGCTATTCCGGTGAACCCAAGGACCCCGGCGATCAAGCCGATCACGAGGAAGACAAGTGCCCAATGTAGCATGGGAATTTCTCCTATGGCTCTCGTGGCCCAAACGACGCCGGTGCCCGAATGTTTCCTTCCAATAGCTCAGAAATAATTTGTTGCAGGGCTGGAACCGGAGGGGAGGTCTTGCGTTTGGTCCGTACCAGCGGGAGCCTGAGGCGGTGCGAGCCCCCCAATCCCCGTCCGCGCTGTTTCATCCCGCTGGCGCTTTTTTCCGAATCATCCGCAAGGCGCCCGATGGGCGCCTTTTTCCTACGCCGAGCATCAATCACCGGTAGTAGCGATATTCATAGCGATGCGTGCGCGGGTTGTAGTAGGCATGCCGATGGTAACGGTGCCGGCAGTCGAGGCTGCGCGAAACGGCATTGCCGGCAAGGCCGCCAACCGCTGCTCCGGCAACGACGCCGCCCAAGCTTCCATGACTGACTGCGCTGCCGATCGCGCCGCCGCCAACGGCTCCCAAGACCGTACCGGCTACATGGCTGTGGCCGCTGCAAGCATCGGCCTGCGCCGTGACGGTTGTCGCCGCCAACGCCAAGGCAGTTGCCGCGAAAAGGTGAGTGACTTTGTGCAACATCGCACGATCCTCTCTGATCTGGTTCCGGGTCGTTATTAGGTATCCGATAAACGGTCTCGTCCGACGAGAGTTCCACAATCGCTGATTCTCCAGCAGTTACAAGTTGTTATGCGGCAGCACGCGGCTGGCTTATATGGGGAACTCTTACGCCTGATTTGGCGTTATCAGCTTGGGAGTGTCGCAACCAGAATTCTCAAGTCGATTCTCTAATCCAACGTGGGAGGCTCGGAATGGCCGCTGAAACCATTCTGGTCTGGTTATTCATCGGCGCCGTTGCGGGTTGGTTGTCCGGCCTGATCGTCAAAGGCGGCGGCTTCGGGTTGCTTGGCGACATTGCCATCGGAATCATCGGCGCGTTCATCGGCGGCTGGCTCTTGCCCAGGCTTGGTGTTGTTCTCGGTGCAGGCTTACTTGCTGCCGTGGCGAGCGCTACAGTTGGCGCTGTCGTATTGTTGTTGATTTTGCGCCTGATCAGACGGGTTTGAACGACATGTGCTTTGCCGTCCTGGGGCGGTCGGCACGAAGGTTAAGTCTCATGGTGACGGCGACGCTTCATCCGGGTCTGGAACTGCGAATCGAAATGCTGGCGAAGCGAATCGTGACGCTGCGCAAGAAGGCTGCACGAAAGGGCGATCTCGAACGCCTCGACGATCTCGCGACGATCGAACGGCTCGAACGGCGACATCGCATGCTCGCCGAACAGTTGCATCGCCTGAACGCCGAAGGCCCCGGCCTCTGGCAGGACGCTAAGGCGGAAGTTGCCAAGCTGGTCGACGACATTTGCGCCTCGGTCGAAGAATCGATGATGCGGCTGGATGACTCCGCAAGTCATGGTAAACCAATCTGAAATCGTCGGAGCAGGCGAAACGCAGCGCTCAGATGATCTCTCCATCACGCGACCTTGGCGCGCGCGAGAATTCCACAACACACAGAGGGCCCGATCATGCAGATAGGAGTTATCGGCCTTGGAAGAATGGGCGGAAATATTGTGCTTCGGTTGATGCGCAACGGACACAAATGCGTCGTGTTCGATGAGAACCAGGCGGCACTGAGTTCACGGGTCGCTCTGGGTGCGACGGCCAGCGACGGGATCGCCGATCTTGTGAGCAAGCTGGCGTCGCCACGCGTCGTTTGGCTCATGCTGCCGGCCGGCGAAGTCACCGAGCACAGCGTGTCGAAGCTCGGTGAGGTTCTTCAAGCAGGCGACATCATCATCGATGGCGGCAATGCCTACTTCAAGGACGACATCCGGCGTGCGCAGACGCTCAAGAGGAAGGCGATTCACTATGTCGATTGCGGCACGAGCGGCGGCGTATGGGGCCTTGACCGTGGCTATTGCTTGATGATCGGGGGCGAGAAAGAGGTGATCGAACAACTCGATCCGATTTTTTCCGCCCTCGCGCCGGGGCGCGGAAATATTTCACGCACGCCAAAGCGCGATGGCCGCGATCCGCGTGTCGAGCAGGGCTATTTGCATTGCGGGCCGGTCGGCGCCGGCCGATTTGTGAAGATGATTCACAATGGCATCGAATATGGCCTGATGCAGGCCTATGCCGAAGGGTTCGAGATTCTCAGCCATTCCGAAGCGCAGGCGGGCGAGGGCGCACGCTTCAAGTTCGACCTTGCCGACATCGCGGAAGTCTGGCGGCGCGGCAGCGTGATAGGATCGTGGCTGCTCGATCTGACTTCGATCGCGCTCGCCGCCGATCCCCAACTCTCCGGCTTCTCGGGGTTCGTCGAAGACTCTGGCGAAGGCCGCTGGACCGTGATGTCGGCCATCGACGAGGGCGTGCCGGCTACGGTTCTCTCCGCATCGCTTTTCGCGCGCTTCCGCTCCCGCGAGAAAGACAGCGTCGCCGACAAGCTCCTGTCTGCGATGCGCCATAACTTTGGCGGCCACGTAGAACCAAAATCGTGAATCGCCTGCCGGACCCGTGTGTTTTCGTCATCTTCGGTGGTGCTGGAGACCTTGCTTCGCGCTTGCTGCTTCCAGCGCTCTGCAATCTTAAGGCGACCGGGCTTCTTCCGACAGGCTTCGCTTTGATCGGTGTGGCGCGCGGCGAGATGACCGATGAGAGTTTCCGCGCCCAAATATCTGCCGCATTGGAAAAAACTGCTACCGGTGTTGCCGGCAAGGATCGGCAGTGGATTTGCGAACGACTGCACTACGTCAAAGGCGATTTCGACGACACGCAAACCTACGCGGCCCTCGGAAAGCGTCTGCCTCAGCTTCAGCAATCGCAGAAGGCCGGCCCAAGCGCGCTCTTCTATCTCGCCACCCCGCCGTCATTCTTTGCACCCATCGTCCGCCAGCTGGGCGCGGCCGGCCTTGTGCGCGAAGAAGCCGGCAGGTGGCGAAGAGTCATTGTCGAGAAACCGTTTGGACGCGATCTCGCGTCGGCTAAGACGCTTAATAGCGAGATTCTGAGCGTTCTGTCCGAGTCCCAGACCTATCGCATCGACCACTATCTCGGAAAGGAAACGGTACAGAACATCATGGCTTTGCGTTTTGCCAACGGGTTGTTCGAACCATTGTGGAATCGAAATCACATCGATCATGTGCAGATCACCGTGGCGGAAACCTTGGGCGTGGAACATCGCGGCCGCTTCTATGATGCGACCGGCGCGCTTCGGGACATGGTACCGAGCCACCTGTTTCAATTGTTGTCGTTGACCGCGATGGAACCTCCGACCTGCTTCGACGCCGATCCGGTACGCGTCGAGAAGACAAAGGTCCTGAATGCGGTGCATTTCGGCGAAGAGGAAGCGCGAGCTGACGTGGTGCGCGCGCAATACGCTGCCGGCGCCGCCGATGGACGCCAGCTGACGGCGTACCGCAACTCGCAGGATGTTCGTCCCGATTCGGACACGGAGACCTTCGTGGCCATAAAACTTCGCATCGCGAATTGGCGCTGGACCGGCGTGCCCTTCTATCTGAGAACGGGTAAGGGCTTGGGAAGAAGGCGAACGGAGATCCTGATCCGCTTCAAGCGGGCGCCACTCGCGCTGTTTCATGAGGTGACCGACGCAGAACTCGTGCCAAACGACCTGGTCCTTCACATTCAGCCTGACGAGGGCGCGAGCTTGCGCTTCAATGCGAAAGTACCGACGCAGAAATTTCGCCTCGGCGACGTCCATATGGATTTCAAATACGGTGACTATTTCCAAGAAGAGCCGCGTACCGGCTACGAGACGTTGCTCTATGACTGCATGATCGGCGATGCGACGCAATTCCAGCGGGCCGATACGATCGAGGCAGGCTGGAAGATCGTGCAACCGATCCTCGACCTCTGGGCGGCTGAGCCAGGCGCTGTGCCGCAATATGTTGCGGGCAGCAACGGCCCGAGCGAGGCCGATGCGCTGATGGAACGCGACGGGCGCCAATGGCGTTCACTCGACTCAAATGGCACTCAGAAAGTCTCATGAGCGTGCGGCGGATTCCACGTCTGTGACCGGAGCCATCAGTCCGCTCGCCGGAAAACCCGCTCCCGCCGCTCTGCTCGTTGATGTGCCCAAGCTGGTATCGGCCTATTACACCGAAGTGCCTGATCCTGCCGTGGCTTCACAACGCGTGTCGTTTGGCACGTCCGGTCATCGCGGCTCGGCGTTCGATTGCGCCTTCAATGAAACGCATATCCTGGCGATCGCACAGGCCATCTGTTCGTATCGGGAGCGCGCCGGCATCCGTGGCCCCTTGTTTCTCGGCATCGACACGCACGCATTGTCCGAACCGGCCTATCGCAGCGCACTGGAAGTATTTGTCGCCAACGACGTGGACGTCTGGATCGATGCCGACGGAGGTTACACACCGACGCCGGCCGTGTCGCACGCCATTCTCAATTTCAACGCGGGACACAAGAACGGTCTAGCCGATGGCGTCGTGATCACGCCATCGCACAATCCGCCGGATTCCGGTGGTTTCAAGTACAATCCACCCAACGGCGGACCCGCCGACATCGAAATCACCGGCTTCATCGAAAAAGGGGCGAACGAATTCATTGCAGCGAAGCTCGAAGGTGTGCGTCGCACTCCTTTTTCACGCGCAATCAAGTCCTCGAATGTCCGAAAGTACAATTTCGCCGTGTCCTATATCTCCGATCTCTTCAACGTGGTCGATATGGACGCCATCCGCGACAGTGGCGTACGGATCGGGATCGATCCGCTGGGTGGCGCCTCAGTCCACTACTGGCCGGCCATAATCGATCGTTACGAACTCGCCGCCAGCGTCGTGAACACCACAGTCGATCCGACATTTGGCTTCATGACAGTGGATTGGGACGGCAAAATCCGGATGGATTGTTCTTCGCGCTATGCGATGACCCGGTTGGTGGAGCTCCGTGACAAGTTTGACGTTGCGTTCGCCAACGACACGGATGCGGACCGCCATGGAATTGTCTGTCCATCCGCCGGGCTGATGCGGCCGAATGATTATCTGGCCGCGGCCATCGCATATCTCTTCGAGCGTCGCAAAACCTGGCCAGCGGACTGTGCGGTTGGCAAGACCGTCGTCAGCAGCGCAATGATCGATCGTGTCGCGCGAAAGCTCGGGCGCAAACTCTACGAGACGCCCGTAGGCTTCAAATGGTTCACAGTCGGTCTGCTTGCAGGCAGTCTGGGTTTTGGCGGCGAGGAAAGCGCTGGCGCCTCGTTCCTGCGTACGGGTGGCTCGACATGGACGACCGACAAGGACGGAATCATTTTGTGTCTTCTCGCTGCGGAGATCACCGCCAAGACCGGCTTGGACCCGGACAAGTTCTATCGTCAGGTGACGTCGGACCTCGGAAAATCCTTCTATGATCGAACCGACGTTCCGGCGAATGACGCGCAGAAAAAGGCGCTCGCGTCGGCGACTCCCGACTCCATCGAGCTGACGGAGCTGGCGGGCGAAGCAATTCAGTCAAAGTTGAGCCGCGCCACGGGCAACAACGAGCCGATGGGCGGCGTCAAAGTCACGGCGGCGAATGGCTGGTTCGCAGCGCGGCCCTCAGGAACCGAAGATGTGTACAAGATCTACGCCGAGAGCTTTGTCGGCGAAGAACATCTTCGGCAGATCCAGAAAGAGGCGAGCGAGACAGTTGCTGGGCTGCTCTGAACAATGAGGCGGTAAGGCTGGTGCCGGAGGAGAGAATTGAACTCTCGACCTACCCCTTACCAAGGGGTTGCGCTACCACTACGCTACTCCGGCTCCCGGGCAGCGCCCGAAGGCGGCTGCTATAGCGTACGAATTTGCGATAGGAAAGGGTGGCCGGGCTGCCATGCCGAGCAAGGCATCCGAGCGGGAAAAGCGCCGTGCCGAGGCGCTACGAGAGAATCTCCGACGCCGCAAACGAGCCTCTATACCGGCCACGCGCACCATCGCCTCGGAGCCCGAACCCAGCCACAAGAAGTCTCCGGACGGCCCGAATAAGGCCCAGAAGCCCGTCTAGCGTGGACCTGTGGCGCGCCCGGGCGCCGGACGCTACAAAAGGCCTAAGACGCGGGTATCGGCGCCGCAAGAGGGACAATGGACAAGATACGAATCCGAGGCGGAAATCGCCTGAACGGCGAAATTCCGATCAGCGGCGCGAAGAACTCGGCTCTGAAGCTGATGGCCGCGTCGCTCCTGACCGATGAGCCCGTCACGCTGCGCAACGTTCCGCGCCTGGCAGACATCGCCGCGATGGGCGATCTGCTCATGCAGTTCGGCGTGACGATGAACATTCGCCGCGGCGCAGGACTCGGCCAGAGCGACACGGTGCGTTTGCATGCCGGCGTGATCGAAAATGCGGTAGCGCCTTATGACCTCGTGCGAAAGATGCGCGCGAGCTTTCAGGTGCTCGGGCCGCTTCTGGCACGTCATGGCGAGGCCAGGATTTCGTTGCCCGGCGGCTGTGCGATTGGCGCACGGCCGGTCGATTTTCACCTGAGAGGTTTCGAGGCGCTGGGCGCTAAGATCGACCTTGTCGACGGCTACGTTATCGCCAGCGCAAAGGACGGACTTCAGGGCGCGACGTTCGAGCTGCCGTTTCCGTCCGTCGGCGCAACGGAAAACCTGATGACGGGCGCTGTGCTCGGACATGGCCGTACTATTCTGAAGAACGCCGCTCGCGAGCCGGAAACGGAAGATCTCGGCCGCTGTCTCATCGCGATGGGCGCAAAGATCACGGGGCTCGGCACCCGCGAGATCATCATCGACGGCGTCGATAAACTTTCCGGCGTCGACTACACGGTGATGCCCGACCGTATCGAAACCGGCACCTATGCGATCGCGACCGCGATGACGGGCGGCGGAGTCGAACTCGTCGGTGCCCGCGCCGAATCCAATGCCGCACTCTACGGGCTTCTACGCAGCATTGGCACGGAGGTCGCGTCGACCAATCGCGGCATCGCCATCCAGCGCAACGGAGTTCGGCCCGCTACGGTCGACGTGACGACGGACGTCTTTCCCTCCTTTCCCACCGACCTGCAGGCCCAGTTCATGGCCTTGATGGCCATTTCCAATGGCACGTCTCACATAACCGAGACGGTGTTCGAGAACCGTTTCATGCACGTGCCCGAACTGGCGCGCATGGGCGCGAACATCAAGGTCGAAGGCGAAATGGCGACCGTGATCGGTGTTGAAAGACTTCGCGGCGCTCCCGTCATGGCGACGGATTTGCGCGCCTCTGTGAGTCTGGTTCTCGCTGGCTTGGTCGCGGAAGGTGAGACGGTCGTCAATCGCGTCTATCATCTGGACCGCGGCTTCGAGCGTTTGGAGGAAAAGCTCTCCAGTGTCGGCGCCGACATCGAGCGAATCTCCACGTGAGTTCGCCACGCACACTCATCGCCGAGGATGCGGCGGACCTCGAGGTCATTTCCGCGCACCTGCAGGATGCCGTCGCGAAGGTGAAGGATCTTGTCTATCTGCCAAAGCGACGTCGGTTCGCCGCTCTGTTCAACAGGTTTCAGTGGGAGGCAGGCACGCGTCGCGGCAATCTTCGGCTGCAATCAGGTCTGTATATCGATGGCGTACTGTCGGCCAAGTCGAGCAAGATCAAGCGCGGCGTGCCCGATGCCGTGGTATCTCTTCTCGCGATCAAATTCACGCCTAGGACGGCGAACGATCCCGACGGCACCATCGAGCTGATTTTTTCCGGCGGCGGCGTGTTGAAATTGGAAGTCGAGTGCATCGACGCAGGGCTTTCCGACATCAGCGGCGCCTGGGCTGCACGCGGCCGCCCCGCGCACGAAGACATCTGACATGACCCGTCGTCTCGATTCTCGAACGCATGATTTCGCTGCGCAGTTCGCGACTCTGCTGAGCGCCAGAGGCGACGAAGCGGACGTTGCGCAAGCCGTGCGCGCGATCATCGCCGATGTTCGCGCGCGCGGAGACACGGCGCTTGTCGAGCTCAGCAATCGTTTCGACAGGGCAGGCATCTCCGTCGAAACGCTGCGCCTGACGCAATCGGAGATCGATGGGGCAGCTTCGCGTTGCGAGAGGAAAACGCTGGCTGCGCTCGACGTCGGGGCAACCCGGATCGAAATCTATCACCGGAACCAGATACCCGCGGATGCCTGGTTCAACGATGCGACCGGGGCAAAGTTGGGCTGGCGTTGGACGCCACTCGACAGCGTGGGTATTTATGTGCCCGGCGGAACAGCTGCTTATCCGAGCTCGGTTCTGATGAACGCTATTCCCGCACGGGTGGCGGGTGTCGGACGAATCGCGATGGTAACGCCGGCGAGCGGCGGCGCCATCAATCCGCTTGTTCTGGCAGCGGCCAAGCGCGCGGGCATCAGCGAGATCTATCGGATCGGCGGAGCGCAGGCGATCGCAGCCCTTGCGTACGGCACGGGGTTGATCGCCGCGGTCGACAAGATCGTCGGCCCCGGCAACGCCTATGTCGCCGCCGCCAAACGCGAAGTTTTCGGACAGGTCGGAATCGATTCGATCGCCGGCCCCTCCGAAATCCTGGTCGTGGCGGACAAGGAGAACAACCCTGACTGGATCGCGGCCGATCTCTTGAGCCAGGCGGAACACGACACCGCGTCGCAAAGCATCCTCATCACCGACGATGCCGATTTTGCCTACCGGGTTGAGGCTGCCATTGAGCGCGCGCTCGCGCTGCTGCCGCGAGAAAAGATCGCACGCAAGAGTTGGCAAGAACATGGCGCGATCATTCTTGTTGCGCGGCTGGAAGACGGGGCGGCATTGGTCAATGCCATCGCGCCGGAACATCTCGAGATCGCCACGGCCGATCCCGACACGTTTTTGAGAGGCGTCCGTCATGCCGGCGCGATCTTCTTGGGACGGTTTACGCCGGAGGCGGTGGGCGACTACATCGCTGGTCCCAACCACGTGCTTCCGACGTCGCGGACCGCGCGCTTTTCGTCCGGTTTGTCCGTGCTCGACTTTATGAAGCGCACGACCCTGCTGCGCTGCGAGGCGCCGACGATCGCGGCGCTCGGCCCGGACGCGATCTCGCTTGCCGAAGCAGAGGGGCTCGATGGTCATGCGCGGTCGATCGCCGCGCGCCTGAACGTGCAGGACAGGCGCTGACGCATGTCCAGCGACTCGTCGTTCAGACTCTCGTCGATCACGTTGGACGAGCGCACCATCGTGCGTCGCACCCGCGAGATCGAACAGGAGCGCGATGTCGCAATCTACGACCTGCTGGAATCCAATAGTTTCGCTCCGGCAGGTTCGCATGGCGGGCCGTACAGACTCGTGCTCGGGGTCGAGGAAAACCGGCTGACATTCGACATTCAACTTGAGGACTCGACCCAACACGGCAAAGTCATGCTCTCGCTCACGCCTTTTCGGCGCGTGATCAAGGACTATTTCCTCGTCTGCGAGAGTTATTACAAAGCCATACGCCATGCGCCGCCATCCCAGATCGAAGCGCTCGACATGGGCCGGCGAGGGCTGCACGATGAGGGGTCAAAATTGTTGCTTGAAAGGTTGAAAGGAAAAATCGCGATCGATCACGACACGGCGCGACGGATCTTTACGCTCATTTGCGTATTGCATCTTAGGGGTTGAGCCGTGAGAGGGCCGCACGGGGAGGATCTGCCTGGCGCGATCCTCTTCGCCTGCACGATGAATTCGGTTCGCAGTCCAATGGCGGCTGCCATCATGAAGCATCTGTTTGGCAAGTTCGTCTATATCGACTCGGCCGGCGTGCGCGCTGGCACGCTCGATCCGATGGCCGTGGAGGTGATGGAGGAGATCGGCATCGAGATTGCGAAATACCATCCGAAGGGCTTCGAGGATCTGATCGACAGCTCGTTCGACCTGTGCATCACCTTGTCGCCGGAGGCGCAGCACCGGGCGGTGGATCTTGCCCATACCTCCGCTATCGATATCGAATACTGGCCGACCATGGATCCCACCATCGTCGAGGGTTCGCGCGAGCAGCGTCTTGACGCCTATCGTGCCGTTCGTGATCAGCTTCTGAAGAGGATACGCGAGCGCTTCGAGGAGACGCGCGCCTCCGATACGTGAGGCTGCTCCCTGGACGGTCGACCCTTGCTTTTGGCGATTTTCGGTGCAATCTCCCCGCACCTTACAAGGCACTATTGAGGACGAATGGCGAAGGAAGAGCTTCTCGAATTTGAAGGGACCGTCAGCGAACGGCTACCGAATGCAACGTTTCGCGTGATGTTGCAGAACGGCCACGAAATCATCGCCCACACGGCCGGCAAGATGCGCAAAAATCGGATCAGCGTTCTGACAGGCGACAAGGTCATGGTGGAGATGACCCCCTATGACCTCACCAAGGGGCGCATCACCTATCGCTTCAAGTAAGTCCGTGCCGCTTGTCCTGGGAAGCGAAAGTCCGCGGCGCAAAGCGCTGCTCGCCCAGGTTGGGATCATCCCCGAAGCGATTCTCGGGGCGGCCATCGACGAATCCATCCACAGGAACGAAACGCCGAAGACGTATGGCTTGCGGGTTGCCAATGCCAAGGCGATCACTGTGGCTCGACAATGGAATGGAGTTCCTGCGATCATTCTGACGGCCGATACGGTCGTGGCATGTGGCCGGCGCATCCTGCCAAAGGCTGAAAGCGGTGCGGCCGTGCGCGATTGCCTCGAACTGCTGTCGGGCCGCAATCATATGGTCTTGACGGTTGTCGCCTGCCGCGCACCGGATGGGAAAATCCGTACACGGATTGTATCGACGCGAGTCGCATTTGAGCGGCTGAGCGAAGCGGACATCAAGGCCTATGTGCGTTGCAACGAAGGTCTCGGCAAGGCGGGTGGGTACGCGATCCAAGGCAGGGCGGAAATTTTCGTACGCCGACTCAGCGGATCCTATTCGAATGTGGTCGGTCTTCCGTTACGTGAGACGATCTCCCTGCTTCGGGCGAGCGGATATCCATGCTAGCCTTTTTGCGTCGCTATTGCCTGAGCACCTGAATGACGAAGGATATCCTGATCAACGCAGGAGCCGGGGAAATTCGCGTGGCCGTCGTGGAAGACGGCCGGCTGCAAGACTTGATGCTCGAGCGCACGATTGGCCTGGAAGAGGGCGGTCCGCGCAGGAGGTCCAACGGCCGGACAGGCCACAGCATCATCGGCAACATCATGCTCGGCCGCGTCCAACGCGTGCTGCCCGGGATGCAGGCCGCGTTCGTCGACGTCGGATTGGAGCGGGCAGGCTTTCTCGGCGCGCGCGAGGCGCGGTGTCTCGCCGACCTGCCGGGTTTCGAAGAGGACCGCACGCCGAAAATCGGCGATTGCGTGCACGAGGGCGAAGAAATCCTCGTCCAGGTCGTAAAGGACCCGATCGGCGAAAAGGGCGCGAGACTGTCCGCCAATGTCACCATTCCCGGCCGCCTCGCTGTGCTCGTGCCCAACACGCCAGGCGTTGCCCTGTCACGACGGATCGAAGATGAAGCCGAGCGCGAGCGGATGCTGGCACTTGGAGAAGCGATGATCGCGGAAGGCGGCGACAAGCTCGTACCGGGCGCGGGCTATATTCTGCGCACCGCGGCAAGCGACGCCAGCCTGTCCGATCTCAAGGAAGATGCCGAACGTCTGGCGGATGCCTGGCGGCCGGTTCTCGCACGTCGGCAGAGTGCACGGGCGCCAGCAACGCTCTACCACGATCTCGATCCGGTCGAACGCACGATGCGCGACACCGTGCGCAACGAGACCTCGAAAGTCGTGCTCGACGACGTTGCCGCATATGAGGCCGCGCTCGCCTATTGCCGAAGGGCGATGCCCGAAGCCGCATCCAAGGTCGAACTTTTCAAGGGGCCAGGTTCACTGTTCGATGCCTTCGACCTCGAAGACGAGATTGCCCGTCTGATCGATCCTAAGGTGCCTCTTCCGTCCGGCGGCTGGATCACCATCGAGGGCACCGAAGCGCTCACGGCGGTCGACGTGAACTCGGGCAGCTTTACCGCCTCGACCGGCCTTGAAGAGACCAGCTATCGCGTCAATCTGGAAGCGGCGGAAGAGATCGGGCGGCAGGTGCGCTTGCGCGGCGTCGGTGGTCTCATCGTTGTCGACTTCATCCATTTGAGCGATCCGGCGAATATCGAAAAGGTGTTGGACACGCTGGCGGAGAGTCTTTCCAAGGATCACACACCGACACAAATCTCACCGATGTCGGAATTCGGACTGGTCGAGATCACCCGCAAGCGGATTCGCGATCCTCTCGTCAAGCTGATGAGCGAGTGTTGCCGCACCTGTTCCGGCCATGGCCGCAAACGCACGCGCGACAGCGTTGCGCTCGAAGTGCTGCGCAGCGTGGAGCGGGCAGCCACGGCGGCGCCGGGCAAGCCGATTCAAGTCCGCGCCTCGGCGGAGGTGGTGCGCTGGCTTGACGAGCACGACGAGGAAGTGCGCATCGCCCTTGCGCGTCGCGGCGCTGCACGCGTTTCATTCGAAGCCAATGATGCGTTCGCCCGCGAGGGTTTTGATGTCGCGACCGGCTGATGCATGTCCGATCTGCGGCAAGACCAGGGACGCGGCGTTTCGGCCGTTCTGTTCGAAGCGTTGCAAAGACCTCGATCTCGCGCGCTGGCTCTCCGGCGACTATTCGATTCCGGGCGCGCCGACGGGCGAGGGCAACGAACCGGAACCGCCGGATGAGGACCGTGAACTGCATTGACGTCCGCGGCTGGACAGGGCTGCAGGTCTCGCCTAAAAACCCGTCCTTCTTTCCGGTTAGCCCAGGTAGCTCAGTCGGTAGAGCAGCGGACTGAAAATCCGCGTGTCGGCAGTTCGATTCTGTCCCTGGGCACCATTTCGCGTTGACAAATTCGGGACAAGGTTCAACACCGCAATTGGCAAGAATTTTGCCGTTCGATGCGTTCTGAGGATCGATGATTCTGGTGACATTTTGCCATCAAGAGGCGATGGTCTCAGGGAACCTTTTTGCCATTAACCCGTTTTTTTAACGGATGGTGGAAAGGAATCGATCATGACAGACCTGCGAGGCGGATTCACGCCGGAAGTTGAATCGGATTCTGCGAATAGCACGATCTTCAAAACGGTCGCGGCACTTATTGTCGCGCTCATGCTCGGCGTTGTGGGTGCATACTACTATTTCGGACCTTCGATAAACGCACCGGCAACGCGCGTTGCGTTGGTGACACCGCCGGCCGTTCCGCTCAAGCCGGTGATTCCGCCGAGGATGGTCACGCCGTCTCCGCAAGCATCTCTAGCACCGGCGCCCACGACTGAGGCAAAGGCCGCTGACACTGTCGCGGCTCCGAGTGCCGCGCCGCATCCGCGCCGCCATGTGCAGCAAGCCGAAGTTCAGCCTGCGCCTGAAGCGCCTGCAGCCGTTGAACCAGCTGCCAGTCCGACTTTGACGGCGCCGACGCCGCCTCTTCCAGAAGCACCGGTACAGCCGGCTGCGGATCCCACGCAGCCCGCGCAGTAGACCTAGTTAGACTTCGCTGGCTCGTTCCGTGCTCTGATCAGCGCGGAACGACCGCGCGATAGAGATGCCAGACTGCGTGCCCGAGGACCGGCAGCACGACGATCAGTCCGACAAAAAGCGGGATCGATCCGAGGACGAGGCCGGCTGCGACGGTCAATCCCCATAGCGCCATGGGACCCGGATTGGCGATCACGGCGCGCACCGAGGTGCGGATCGCCGTGTCGAGTCCAACATCGCGATCGAGCAACAGCGGAAACGAAATGATGCTGATCGTCATCGCGAGAAGGGCGAAGAGGAATCCAACGCCTATTCCGATCACGATCATCGTCTGCCCGCCGGGCGTACGGAAGACGTCGTGCACGAATTGGCCAAGCGACGTGATGGGCTCGGGCCCGAAAGTGGCGAGATAGATTTCCCATGCCGCAATGAGCCACAACCCGAATATCGTCATGAGGATCAGGCCGAGGAGGGAGATCGCGCCGATCGCCGGCGCGTTGTAGACGTCGAAGGCGTTCGACCATTTTGCCTCGAGACCCATCTCGCGCATCCGGCTCATTTCGTAGAGGCCGACTGCAGCGAACGGTCCGATGATCGCGAAACCCGATGCTAGCGGGAACAGCAGGGGAATGAGGTTCATGCCGAAGGCTACGCGCGCCACGACAAGGCCGACCGCCGCGTAGATTACGCCTATGAACAAGACATCCGTGCGATAGGCTTCGAAGTCTTCAAATCCCTTCACTAAGGCATGTCGCAGGTCCGAGATCGTGATGTGGCGCACTGTCGGCGCCGGCGAATGGATCGTCTCCTGCACGTGATGAAGCGAGTGGCTTGCGGTTTTCAGCGTGTGCGCCGCCTGCACAATCTGTGAGCCGGTCCATTCGATCGGATTCTTAATCGTCATGCGCGATTCCCTCCCGAGTCGTTGATTCGAGAGATGCGAATCGCTCATGGCCTGGCGGCCTACTTGCCGTCGGTCACGAGTGCGCCCGCAACCTTCGAAAGCCAAACTATAGCACGGCCAGCGGGTAAGTTTAGGGAGACCGACCTGGCGCAGAAATGGGACGAACTTTGGTAGTTTTCATTGTACGGATGGTTCGATCGATGCCCCCTGAACAAGGGTGCAACGCAGCAAAGACTCCGCGGCTGCTACGACAGTTCGAACCAGCGGATAGTCGCGCGGTTCGGGACCAACTTATCCAACCCCCATCGGACCCGTCGTAGAATGAGTCCATGAATGAGTGTTGGAAGACCAATCCCGTGTTTGTTGGCGGAGCTGTCCCGGACTGTGAAGGCGCGCGTGTCGGCGCAGCTTTGGGGGGATACGTTCGCTCGTGCGTACGCTCTTTGCGCAACACGTGCCGCTCATCCGGGAATGAAACACGTCAAAGTCGAAAACAGTACGTTGTGGTCCACTCTGTTGTGGTGCCCAAAGCCTAGTTCCCGCGACGGGCCCTCGACCGAGGGACATTGCGAATCACGCGAACTCGAATTCGTCCCCATTCCGCGATGAATTGTCGCTGCTGGACCGGCCGAAAGTGGCAGAGGAATGGTCTGACGCATTGTTATGCTGGGCACATAGTCGAAGCAGGTCGGGGGTTCGCATGAATCTGTGGGACGGCAGCAAATACGCGACAGCAATCGTGGGGTCGATTGCCCTTGTCGCCGTTTGCTATTGGCTCGGCGATTCGGCGTTCAAGATCAAGTATCCCGAACGGCCCGCCTACAAGGTTGCGGGCTTGAATACCCCGGACGTCGATCTCGCCGCTTTGCGCCTGCATTGGCCACAGTCCCTGGAAACGCCTGCCGCTCGCGCAACCTTGGTTGGCTTCCTGCGCAACATGCCGGAAAAGATCCCGGGCAATCCCGAGCCGGGTGGGGCCATGACTGCGGTAGCTCCCGCGGTAGAGGAGATACCGGACTTCGCGAGCGCAATTCCCGCAGCCAGCGTGGCCGACGGCCAAAAGGTCGCCGGACGTTGCGAGCAATGCCACGACTGGACCAAGGGCGGGCCGAACAAGATCGGACCCAACCTTTATGCCATCATCGGCCGCCAACGCGGCGCGCATGAAGGGTTCGACTATTCGACCGCCATGAAGAGCAAAGGCGGCACTTGGACGTATGAGGATCTCTTTCGCTACCTGAAGTCGCCCGCGAAGTTCATCCCCGGCAACAAGATGCCGTTTGGCGGTCTCTCCAGTGAGAAGGACAGGCTGAATCTTCTCGCTTATATGCGGACATGGGCAGACTCGCCGCCCGCCTTGCCCGCGGCCAAGCCCGCAACACCGGCGGCCGGTGGTGGCGGTAAGCCGACGAAGCGCACGCCATAGAATTGCACGAGTGGTGGTTCAGGCCCCCGGATGCGCCCGGAACAAGCCGAAAAACAAAATTCGCGTCCAGAACGTGTAGTCGGATTCCATCGACATCAGGGTCACGAGTATCGCGAGCAGAAGCGGCGGTATCAAAATCGCATAGACAAGCGCGAGACGTTCCCAACGCATGTGCATGAACACGGCGACGATCAGCCCGGCCTTGAGCCACATGAGCGAGAGGATCAGCGACCATCTCGTGAAGCCGACAAAATTGAAATAGTCGACGAGATACGAGAATGTGCTCAGTACAAAGAGCAATCCCCAAATGACGAAATAGATGCCGAGCGGGTGCTGCTGGCCCTGCTTGGCGTCGTGTCCGGAAGGGGCTAGTGCGGCTGGAGCGTGCGCCGTTTCGGTTGCCATTGTACTCCTCACCAGAGATAGAAGAATGCGAAGATGAAGACCCACACCAGGTCGACGAAGTGCCAATAGAGGCCGGCAATCTCGACGACTTCGTAGTTGCCTTTGCGCTCAAAATCGCCCTTCCACACCTTGATGGCGATCGTGGACAGATAGATCACGCCCATCGAAACGTGGAAGCCGTGAAAGCCGGTGATCATGAAGAAGCACGAGCCAAACTGCGGCGCTCCCCACGGGTTGCCCCAGGGACGCACGCCTTCGCGGATCAGCTTCGTCCACTCGAACGCCTGCATACTGACGAACATCACGCCGAAGGCAGCGGTTGCGAACATCAGCAAGGCTGTCGTGCGTCGATCGTGGCGATAGCCATAGTTCACCGCCAACGCCATCGTGCCGCTGCTGCTGATCAGGATGAAGGTCATGATCGCGATGAGGAGGAGCGGGACGCTTTGACCCGCTATGGTCAGGCCGAAAACTTCCGACGGATTGGGCCATGGCATCGTCGTTGACGAACGCACGGTCATGTAGGACGTCAGGAAACAGCTGAAAATGAAGGTGTCGCTCAGGAGGAAGATCCACATCATGGCCTTCCCCCAGTGCACTCTCTTGAATGTTTCCTGATCCGTCGACCAGTCCGTGACCAAGCTCTGCAACCGTGTTGCGTCCTGATCTTCCAGCGCGAGTTCAGTCATATTTCACTCAATCCCGTCTATGTCGTCAGCAACAGATAGAAAAACGCAAGCCAGACCACGAGCAGGAAGTGCCAGTAGATGGCACACAAGTCCACACTGCGACTGACCTCGACCGCCTCGCTTCCGCCCATAACGCGAACCGTCGTGCGCCCCCATGCCACCAGTCCGCCCAGAAGATGAAGTCCGTGAAGCGTCGTGATCAGATAAAAGAATGCGTTGGCGGGATTGCTCGCCAGATAGTATCCCTCGGCAGCGAATTGCCGCCAGACGGTGATTTGCCCGATCAGGAAAGCAAAGGCGAAGAGCCCTGCGCCCAAAAGCATGGACGACGTCTGATCCATCTGCCCACGGCGAACGACGATCCGGGCCCGTTGGAACAAGACACTGCTGAGAATCAGGAAGATCGAATTGAGCCACAGCAGCCAAGGCTTGGGCGTGGGCCGCCAATCGACGACCGAAGCCCCCATTCCCATGCGCATGAGATAGGCCGCTCCGACGAGCACGAATAGAACAGTGGCGACGGCAAAATAGACCCGAAGACCGGTCGGCGGTGCTGCTTCCGCAATCTTGTCTTCGAGCGTGGGATCATCGGCGCGGACGTCGTCCACGATGAGCCACGACTTCTCCGTCAAGCTGCGAATAATGTTCACGTCGAAACTTTTCCGCCTCGCGGTTGCCTATGTCTTGTGATGTCTGTCGGTCCCTTGGGCGGGCACGTTCTGCGGTATGAAATCTTCCGGCGCGCCCGGCACGCTGTAGTCGTAAGCCCAGCGATAGACGACGGGCAACTTCGGGCCCCAGTTGCCATGCGGCGCTGGAGTTGTCGGCGTCTGCCATTCGAGCGTCGTCGCGCGCCAGGGATTACCGGGCGCCTTCGGTCCATAAAAATAACTCGAGATCATGTTGTAGAAGAAAATGAGCTGCGAGGCGCCCACGCCGAGCGCAATCACCGTGATGAAGGCATTGAGCATGTGGGCCGAGTCCGGAATGAACGCGGTGTGTCCGTATTCGTAGTAGCGCCGCGGCATACCAAGCAATCCCAGATAGTGCATGGGGAAATAGATCAGATATGTCCCGATGAACGTGAACCAGAAGTGGATCTTACCCAGCCTGTCGTTCCACATCCTGCCGGTGATTTTGGGATACCAGTGGTAGATGGCGCCGAAGATGACGAGGATCGGCGAAACGCCCATCACCATGTGGAAGTGGGCGACGACAAAATAAGTCCCGGAGAGAGGCACGTCGACGCTGACATTGCCCAGGAATAGACCGGTCAAACCGCCGTTTATGAACGTGAAGATGAACCCGATCGCGAACAGCATTGGCACGGTGAAGTGGATGTTGCCCCGCCACAATGTCAGCACCCAATTGTAGACCTTGATCGCTGTCGGCACGGCGATGATCAACGTTGACGTCGCGAAGAAGAATCCAAAATAAGGATTCATGCCGCTGACATACATGTGATGCGCCCACACGGCGAAGCTCAATCCGCCGATGATCACGATCGCCCAGACCATCATGCGATAGCCGAAGATGTTCTTTCTGGCGTGTGTGCTGAGAAGATCGGAAACGATGCCGAACGCCGGCAGGGCGACGATGTAGACTTCAGGATGTCCGAAAAACCAGAACAGGTGCTGGAACAGGATCGGACTGCCGCCATTGTAGCCGAGATGCTGACCTTGTGAGACGAGGGAAGGCATGAAAAAGCTCGTGCCCAGCAGCCGGTCCAGCATCATCATCACCGAGGCGACGAAGAGCGCCGGAAAGGCCAGTAGCGCAAGAATGGTGGCGACGAAAATGCCCCAGACAGACAGCGGCATGCGCATGAGGGTCATGCCGCGCGTGCGCGCCTGAAGCACGGTGGTGACGTAGTTCAGTCCGCCCATGGTGAAGGCGACGATGAAGATCGCCAGCGACGCCAGCATCAGGATGATGCCCCAATCGCGGCCTGGCGTGCCCGGAAGAATGGCCTGCGGTGGATAGAGCGTCCAACCGGCGCCGGTCGGTCCGCCGGGCGCGAAGAAACTTGCGACCAGCACGAGCACTGAGAGGAGATAGACCCAGTAACTCAGCATGTTCACGAAGGGGAAGACCATGTCCCTCGCGCCGAGCATGAGCGGGATGAGAAAATTGCCGAACCCGCCGAGGAGGAGGGCGGTCAGCAGATAGATGACCATGATCATCCCGTGAATGGTGATGAACTGGTAGTACTTCTCCGGCGTAATGAAACCGAGGGAGCCAGGAAAGCCGATTTGCATGCGCATCAGGTCTGAAAGCACCAATGCGACCATGCCAATCGCTATGGCGGTGATCATGTACTGAACGGCAATGACCTTGTGGTCCTGGCTCCAGACGTACTTTCCGACCCAGGTTTTGGGGTGGTGGAGTTCTTTCAGGTCTTCCGCGAGGGTAGCGTATGCCATGATCAACCTCTGTTCGTCAGTTGCGATTCTCGGCCAGCTTTACTTTTGCCGCTGGGAGACCGCGTGAATTGAGAGCTTGTCGTGCGCCGGCTGCCGGCGCGAAGGTTGGTTGAGTCTTCAGCCAGGCATCGAAGGTTCTTTGGTCGTCGACAATCACCGTGCCGCGCATCGTGTAGTGGCCGATGCCGCATAGTTGCGCGCACATGATTTCATAGGTGCCGACTTTCGTCGGCGTGAACCAGAAATAGGTGATCAGTCCCGGCACGAGGTTCATGCGCGCGCGAAATTGGGGCACGTAGAAGTCGTGCAGCACATCCTTGGAGCGCAACAGGACCTTGATAGGTTTGCCCACGGGTATGTGGACAGTGTTGTCCGAGATCAGGACGTCGTCTCTCCCGTACGGATCGCTTGGGTTAATCCCGAACGGATTGTCGTCGCTCACATACTGTACGTCTGTGGTGCCCAGAACGCCGTCCTTGCCGGGAAAGCGGAAGCTCCATCCCCATTGCTGGCCGACGACCTCTAGAACAGACGCACTGTCGGGAATGGTGACGAATTGGTCCCACGCATAGAGGCCCGGAGCCAGCAACGTCGCGATGCCGATTGCGGTCCAGAAGGTCAATCGCCGTTCGAGCTTCGCGTTTTCAGGCTCGTAGCTGGCTTTGCCGCCCCGCTTACTGCTGTAACGGATCAGCGCGTAGACCATGAACAAATTGATCGCCACGAAGACGGCGCCGGTGACCCAGAACGTGATGTTGACCGCCGTGTCAATCGAGGTCCAATTGGACGCGATGGGGGTGAAATACCACGGGGTCAGAAAATGAAATGCCAAGGAGCCGAAGATCAAAACGGCCACTACAATCGCCATAGCCATTTTGACGTTCACCAGGCCTAAATGCCGCAAACCGGAGCGTAAGCTCGGTCTCTCGCCCGGTCATGCACTTTGCTCGTCGAACAATATGCGGCGTAAGGTCGCAATTTAGCTGTTTAGCGTGCGAAGTCGAGGCCGACTCACCACGCCAATCAATTCAAGCAGAATTTCGTTCGACGACAACCGTCTGTTTACGGCGCAGCTGGGTCAGCGCGATGAAGATTGCGGCGAAGCACATCACTGCGCTCGGAAGCGCAATGATCATGCCGCCATAATGCTGATCGGCGAGGGCATTCATCGCGAGTATCCGACCACAGATTGCGTAGATGGGGTAAACGTCCGAGTCTGAAAGCCATAGAATTGCGCCGAGTGCAATTTGCGGCAGAAGAACGAGCGAAATCAGGAAGAGCCGCGCTCCGAATGAAAGCGCAGCCGATGGGCTGGACCGTCGATCCAGCATCAGTGACCAGAAGAGGATGCTGCTGATCGCGATGCTCCAATCCATCGCGTCGTGAAGGTTGGAATCGAGCATGGCGCGCGTGTGGATCTGGGGAATGAGCCAGAAGTAGATCAGGCCAACGAAGAGAGCCGGCGCGATCGCAGGACGCTTTACAAGTTCCAGCGTCTTTTTCACGGCTGGGACCTTGATCAAGGGCTTCAGAAAGTCCGGCATGCCGGCCAAAACGGCTTTGCCAGGGGCACCCAGCGCGATCAGCATCGGCGCCGGGTAAAGCAGAATAAAATGCGCTGCACGATGGATGAAGAACATGTGTTGCGCAAGATAGTCGACATGCGTTTGCAGGACCGCGTATTCCGCGACCAAGCCGATCACGAAGCTGCCGATCCGCCACGAGGACGGCCGTTCGTTTGGCGGCAATCGCCAAAGCCCGCGCCAGTACCAGCCAAGCGTCACGAAACTCGCGAGGTATACCGGCCACGAAAATTCCCACGGCATGACATAGGGGAGATCAGCCGGATGATATCGGCATACGACATCAATTACGGTGCCGGCGAGAAACAAGCCGGCGAATGCAAACCAGCCGACGCCGGCCGAGGGAGCGGTCTCCATGAGGTCCAGGTGGGATTCAGGATGCGGCATGGTCAGTCGAAGGTTGTCTCGACGTTCACTATGACAGGCAGAACAAAGAATGTTAGGTCAACAAAGAGACGCCTCACTCGACAGTAATACAAAGCGCGAGGATCGATGTCGCAGGAGAGTCTGACAACCAAAGTACCGGCGGTCACCCTCGTCTTTTGGATCATCAAGATCGCGGCGACGACTCTCGGCGAGACGGGTGGCGACACCGTTTCGATGACGATGAACCTGGGCTATCTCGCAGGCACCGCGATTTTTCTCACCGTGCTGGTCGCGCTTGTGGTGCTGCAGGTCGCGGCGAAGAGGTTCCACCCGTTTCTCTACTGGGCGACAATCATCGCGTCGACGACTGCTGGCACAACCATGGCGGACTTTGCCGACCGCTCGCTCGGCATCGGCTACACGGGCGGTTCGTCCATTCTGCTCCTATGTGTGGTGGCCACTCTGGTGCTTTGGTATTGGTCGCTCGGTTCGATCTCCGTCGAGACCGTCAGCACGCCCAAGACAGAGGCCTTCTACTGGACCACGATCACCTTCTCACAGACCCTCGGAACGGCATTGGGTGATTGGCTAGCCGACACATCCGGGTTTGGCTATGCGGGCGGGGCACTTGTCTTCATGGCCGCGCTCGCCATTGTCGCGGCGCTCTACTATTGGACGGCCGTCTCCCATGTCCTTCTGTTCTGGGCGGCCTTCATCCTGACGCGCCCCTTGGGCGCCACGGTTGGTGACTTCTTTGACAAGCCATTGAACGAGGGAGGACTCAATGTCAGCCGCCCCATCGCGACGGGCATCATCGCGCTCTTTATTCTTGGCTGCATCCTGTTCATCCCCCAGCGCGCGGGCAGCCACCCGGGAGCTTCGACAAACACGTCATGAAAAAACGGCCCCCGGCTGGGTCGCCGGGGCCTTTTCAACATCAGGCTTTAGTAAGTGCTGTCGCCTCTGTTTTTCCGATCCTTCTTGCCACGGCGATCGTTGCCGTTGTTGTCGGCCGGCGGATTGTTTGTGGGCGCCATTTGTGACGGAGGCGCGCCGCCGCGATCGCGGTTTCTGCCGCGATTGTCAGGGGGTGGAGTGTTTGTCGATGGCGCCATTGGCGACATCGCACCACCCTGATCGCCACGGCCCCTAAACCGGTCGCGATTACGCCCGCCATTGTCCGGCGGCGGATTGTTCGTCGATGGTTCGGTTGGGAACATGGAGCCGCCCCGGTCGCCACGGTCTCTGGATCGATCGCGATTGCGCCCGCGATCTCGTGTCGGCGGATTGTTGTCGGTTGGCGAGGCTACTGGTGCCGTTGGCGCCATCTCTCCAGCCCGATTGCGACCGCCTTTGCGCTCTCTGGGGACAGGCGCGATCACAGCCGGCCGATTGTTCGCCGGCGGATTTGTCCCCGGTGCTTCAGTCACAGGACGGCCGGTCACGATGCCGTTTCTGCGCTGCCAGTCGGCGCGATTCCAGTCGCGGCGCGTCCAATCGCGCGTGGCGTTCCAATTGCGCTCGCGGTTCCAGTCATAGTTGCGCTGTTGTGCAGGAAGCCAGCTCCGCCAACGCGTATCGTTGTTGTTAGCGCGGACCCAATCCTGACGGTGCCGCCACCAGTCATTGCGATTGCGATACCAGTCGTAGCGCCACTGATCGCGAATGTAGAAGCCGTTCCAGATATAGAAGTCGAGATCGAGCGGCGGTCCGTAGCGATCTATGCAGGCGCCAACCGGACGAGGGCCACGCCAGTAGTCGTAGTGCCAGCCCCCATGGACCCAGTACATGTAACGGCCACGCCAGTAGCGATAATAGACCGGGCCACGAAACCACCGTCCTTCGTAATAGACCGGGCAGTAATAGATCGGGTAGTTCCAAAAATCGCCGGGACAGCCCCAGGAATCGCAGTAGCCACCGCTATTGTAGGAGAACCCCACGCCCGGAAAGCTGACGCCGATGCTGAAGCTTGCCGCCGACGCTGGGGTCGCCGCGACGGCAGCCGCACCGATCACCGCGGCGACCAGCGAGGTACGCAGGAAACGTTTCATTTGAAGCTCCCGTTGTCTGGAATTGATGACGGTAAAATGGACAGCGTATGTACAACGCAGTCAGGTTCCCTCGCGTTCCCGCGCCCTAATTTCCATTATAAATGAATACCATAGTAAGGGAACTTTTTGAGCATCAATTCTGCTCGCTGCAACGCAGCAAAAGTGAATCGCGTTCAACAACAATTGAATTGGAGCCGATAGTCGGTTCGACGTTTTCCCGGACCTAAACAATAGCCGGCGCGTTTCTCTTCCTGCTGGGGCGAACCAAGGAGATCCCTATGGTGCTGCGACGCTTGAGTGTCGGCTCACTTTTTTCCATTGCGCTCCTGCTCGGTGCGGGCCAGGCGATGGGAGACACGGCCGCCCAGACTATCCAAGTCGACATGGCGAACTATTCCTTCACCCCAAGCACGCTTGAAATGCGCGCGAACACCCCTTATCGCCTCGAGCTCAGAAATACTTCGCACGGCGACCATAGTTTCAGCGCGCGGCAGTTTTTCGCCGTTGCCAATATATCGCCTGGAGATCGGGCCAAGATCGAGAATGGCGAAGTCGAAGTCGACGGCGGACAGACCGTCGACGTGACGTTCACGATCCCCACCCCCGGCACCTACCAATTTCACTGCACGCACTTTCTACACTCAGCGTTCGGCATGCACGGTGAGGCCGTCGTCCGATAATTGGCGGAAGGAATCGGCGAAATATTCTATTTTTTGACATTCAATTCGTGTTTTTCGCCATCAAGCCTTTGGGACTAAAGCGAAAAAGGCGTGGATAGCGCGTGTAAATTCGCCTTCGGCTCGTGCCTCAAAGAGGTTGCCGAGGTGAGATAGGAACAAATTCCGATAGTTCAAGAAGCCAAGCGTAGCGAACGACAAAAATCTGTCGTTCGTCGCCTGGTGTGTCCTCTGTCCTGCGACTCAGTCGAACTTGAAGTGGATTTCGATTCCCCACAGCGCCGGAGGCGCAACTTGGAACGCCTTGATGTGACCCGTCGCGTCTTCGCCTCTGATCGGGCCGTAGCCAGCCGGACCGTTCACACCCTGAACCATGTTGCATTGTCCAAGTTGTGTCGGAACTGCACAGCCGGGGCTGATGAAATTGTTCGTTCCGGCAAGACGGGTACCCAAGGCTCCGACGTCGTAGACGATGTTGTTCGTGATGTTCTTCCCGAACACAATCAACTCGTAGGTGCCGTCCTCGGAAACCCAGCGTACGCGCGCATCGACCTGATCCCAGGAAGGCGCTTCATTGTAGGAACGCGTGAACAGCGTTCCGTATTGCTTGTCGCGCCAGACGTAAGAGACGGACGGCGTGAAGGCGCCCCACTCACTGTGGAAGGTGTACTGGATGTTGAACGCGATCTTGTTGCGTGCCGCGTTCGGCAACTGGTTGCCCCTCAGGCTCTGCGGAATGTACCAGCCGGTTGGAACCGCAGGACCGCCGGCGTGGACGGGATACCCGTTTGCGGCGCCCGTTCGAGGCAGAGTGTACACGTCCTGCGAACACGGTGGGTTTGGGCTCGTCAGCAGGAGGTTGAGGCACTCGGCCTCGGTGAACAGCGGCTTGGCGCCGGGCTGTTCGCCTTC
>Ga0310810_10000034_pt1 | contig 169588 bp, 162 predicted proteins | sample NCmetagenome_FD_207641 | JGI IMG/M metagenome (GOLD analysis project Ga0310810, IMG submission 207641) | Soil microbial communities from experimental microcosm in Duke University, North Carolina, United States - NC | ecosystem: Engineered > Artificial ecosystem > Soil microcosm > Unclassified... | reverse complement strand
TATGATTTTCATTTGCAAACCCCGCTATAGAAACGGTAGGCCCTCTCTGAATGCCTTGTCAATCGGACAATTAGGTCCCGGCAGCACTCGTGAGCGCCGCTTTTGTGGTGTTCTGTGTGTCAATTGGAATCGCCATTACACTCATTGACCCCGGCGAGAGCGGTTTGGACAGGTTCAATGGGTGAAGTCGCCTGTGGATGCTGATAAAAGTACGTCCGCAGGGTTCTTTTTCGGGTAAAAGTGTCCTTGCCGAGTTTATTTTCGCCGACGGCAGTTTGAGGTGTAAGGCTCAATCCGTGTTTTTCTTGGGAGCCTTCTGCAACAGGCCTTCAGTTTTCGCGTTATACAGTACGGTCTGTTGATGGGCGTGAAATCTCAATCGTCGGTAGATACGTAGAAGCAGCCAGAGCAGAAGCAGGTACACCAAGTACACGGTGTCGCCTAGAAGGCCGCATATTGTGGATACATACTTCATGTGTGTTAGAACAAATGATCAACTATGGATTCACAAGAAGTTGGTAGCAAGTTACGAATGTAAGGACAATCCGGCGTTGCCCATTGAGTGACCCAGCAGTGCCATTCGTTGGAGACAAACCACGACATTCGTAATCCCACAATGCGCTGAAGAAGTATGCAGCAACCCAGCCCGTGACCCACTTGGTGCCAAATCGCCGTTACACTCACTGACCAGAAGTTAGATTGAGCAGAAAGGGCTGCTCATCGAATTGCACAGCCCACCACATCTTTCTCCGATGTGCAGGGGGTCTCTCACCACTTTCGTAACTTCAGGGCTAGCTGTTGTTTGTGCAAAGATTCCGGGAAGGAGATGCTCTCAATGAGGGAGACTGGGCTTGCAATAGCGACTACCGTCCTTCTATTCGCGGAGTTGGCTCTGGCCAAAAATAAGAAAGACCCTGCCGAGTATCCGCTATCAGCTCACGTGCTTGCAATCGACTCACATGGCGGAGTCTCGGGAATCTCAACCTCGTCTTACAACTCCCAGACGGGCCAATGGACCTATGGTCATGGCACCGTGACTACATCGGACTACACCGTACAGTTCCGAATCGGCAATCTGCTTTATACGGGTGGTTATGGCTGTCGCAAGAAGGTCCAAGTGGGGACAGATGTCCACGCAAGGCTTGAGAAAAACAAGTTGTTTATTTTGACAGACGACGGGCAGACTTGCGACACACGCATTCGAGACGTCGAGGAACTCTCAAAAGAGACGAAGTAAAAATCTCTCAAACTAACCTTTGCACGTTTCCGCCTCGGTTTGAAATTGACGGACTTCATCTCTCGCGATTCCTTCGCGATCTCGACCCCAATCTGTCGAAAAATCGCTATTCCACTCAAAATCCGCCCAACGGGTCAATGAGTACTAACGCCTGATTACAACAATGGGATTAGACAGCGACGCTGAGATTCAAACTGTCTTAACAACATTCGCGGCTTGTGGCCCCTTCTGACCCTGAGAGATTTCAAACTCCACCTTATCGCCTTCTTGCAAGCTTTTGTATCCTTCGCCGGAGATCGCACTGTAATGCACGAAAACGTCCGGTCCGTTATCACGCCCTATAAACCCGTATCCTTTTGCGCTGTTAAACCATTTCACTGTTCCTTGTAGGCGTTCCATTCGAACCCCCTTTCCTGCCGTTCGCTCTTGCTTCGGAGCGGGGGAGTCGGCTTGCCGCAAAGCATACCCCCAATTCCAGCTAAGTGACAGCATGTGATGGCTGTCACATCGTTGGGCGACCTTGTACCCTAACGGGTGAGGTGGTCAGGATGTTTACAGTTCCGAAACGGCAGTTCGCCAGCAATCCGATACTTCAACAGTCAATTGGAAAGCTTGCAATTGCAGGTGCACAGGCTGGCTTTTCTGTCGAGCAGATGATCCAACTGCTGAGTGCTGGGTTGGATGTGGCGACGCTTCTGGATCTGATCACATGGCGGCTTGAAGTTTTGAGTCGTGAAGAGTCCTTTCCAAACTAGGTCCACGGGAAGTTGCCCCTGGTTTATCACTCTATGCCGTCATGCTTGTTCACAGGACCCAGGGCGGACGGACTCCGCCTCATATGCACCGTTCTGATAGAGACGTAAGGCATCTTCGTTGTTGTGCAGGTAGTCACCGTATGACCTGCTTGTTCTAGCACCACTGGCAATTTGCAGGATGGCGTCTTCATCGTCAACCAACAGGATGCGCATGACTCATTCTAATTGTTGCGAAATCGCCATTACATTTATTGACGCGCCCAGACGCTCCCCGTGGGTCAATGAGTGATGATGCCCGATCAAATGATTGGTTCCCGAGCCCATTCCACTCAAGTCTTGCAATTACGATATTGTGATGTGATTGGTGAACAACCGCACTGCTTGCAAGTTCCAAGACCTAGGAATGCAGGAATCGAAGCACGAATAGAAAAAGCGCATTACGAGCGCATCTCGGAGGACGACTTGTTCGGAATTGGTAAAACGTCGGACAGAGGAAACCATTAAGCGACAATATTACGTGACGAAGAAGCTTTCGATGAAATCTCACTCCTTAACGACGGTAGTGCAATCCGATGCAGTAAGCTTTGGAAGTCGTGATTGTCTCGCAACCCATCCAGACCGGGATCGATAGGAAGGTAAATAAGCCAATGAGAGCGCTCCTCATAACATCGTTCCAAGTATTGAATAGCACGGTCATTTTCTCCCAAGCCGATGTGGACTGCGGCAAAGAAGTACGGCGCAACGTACTTTCGTTTTGCAATTTGCGTTAACTCATCAAGCATGGCTGCTGCTTCTTTCGCTTTGCCAGCCTTGGCGAGAGTGTTTGCCAAGGCTGCACGCATCAAAGGACTACCCCCCGACAGCTTTACGGCTTTTTCGCCCTCGATAATGGACTTTTCGAAGTGACCTGTTTCCCTAAGTAACAGACCCAAGAGCCAATAGGTCACAGGGTAGTGCGCGTCCAGCTCAGCCGTTCGCCGAAGTTGTTCAATCGCTTCTTCGTAACGACGGGCGTGGTACAGACCCCATCCAACTGCAACGTTAATAATGAGCGACAGCGGATCCAGATCCTGAGTCGCCTTCATCCTTGTCAGCCCTTCTTGAGATCGACCCATTGTCATTGCATACTCTGCATACCAGTGGTTGGCAGTGGGATAAGTCGGACTGAGTTCTAGACTGCGATTGAATTCAATCTGAGCCCCTTCCCAGTCCCAATCGTGAAGCCACAAGGCAGCTGCCAAAGATGTGTGAGCTTCGGCAAGATCATCATCAAGTTGAAGAGCAAATTTTGCAGCGGCTTTACCTTCGGGGAATGCTTCGTTCGGCGGAAGATAACTATTCCACCCCAAGAGCACATAGCTATCTGCTAATCCAGCATATGCGAGGGCATAGCCAGAATCTTTCTCTATTGCTTTGCGAAAGTACTCAATTGCCTTGTAGAAGCCTTCTTCAGTCCAACGGTTCCAGTGGTAACGACCCTTCAAGTAGTCGCGATAGGCAGCCGCATCGTCCGTGGGGTGTTTCGTCAGGCGCTTTTTTTCTGCACGGGTCAACTGTAGGCGCAGTTTTCCCGAGATCTCATTTGAAATTTCGTCCTCAAGGGCAAAGATGTCGTTGGGTTGGCGATCGTATTGACCGCTCCAAAGTAGCGAACCTGTCGCCACATCGACTAATTCGGTGCCAATACGCAAAGAGCCTCGGCTGTGCATCATCCTTCCTACAAGCACGGCACGCACATTCAGTTCGCGACCGATTGCCTGAGGATCAATTTCGCGCCCCTTGTATCTCGAGACCGTACTCTGAGCCATCACTCGCAGCTTGGGCAACGTTGCTAGCGTCTTGATAAGACTTCCTGCTATTCCCTCTCCGAGATATTCGTGCTCAGGATCGCCACTCGCATTTTTAAAAGGCAACACTGCAAGCGAATCGATATTTTTCGGAACTCGCAGGGAGCGAGAGCCAGCTCGCGACGACAAAGTCCTTCCTCTGTGTTCGCCCGTCTTTGACGAATGACTTGATTCTTTTAAGGCTCTGTGTCCCGATTCAGTATCTCGCTTTAATCTTTGCAACTCAGCCCGCATGTCTGCGGCATGCTGATACCGCAAATTTCTGTCCTTTTCCAAGGCCCTCTGAATAACCTCCTGAAGGCTCGGCATGATATGTGGGTTGATTCGCATTGGCGGAACTGGATCACGGTTGAGAATGGCTTCTGTGATCACCCCTGTACTAGCTCCTTGAAAGGGCAATTCTCCAGTCGCCATCTGATAAAGAACCACGCCAAAGGAAAACAGATCTGTGCGGGCATCCAAATCTTTTGCCCGTATTTGCTCGGGAGACATATTGGAGGCCGTGCCCAATGCGATGCCTGGACTAGTGAGATCTTCGTCCGACTCGATATTTCGTTGATTGCCGCCGATTGTTCCCCATTTAGTCGAAAGTTTCGCCAGCCCGAAATCCAAAACCTTTGCGTGTCCACGTTTGGTGACAAAGATATTTGCGGACTTGATATCGCGATGGATAATACCTTCCGAGTGGGAAGCATCCAGAGCATCGGCGAGTTGAGTCCCAAGATCCAATACACTCTCAACTTCAAGCGGCTTACCGCCAATCATGCGCCGAAGCGTCTGCCCTTCCAGCAACTCCATAGCGATAAAAGTTCGCCCCTCTGCCTCCTCAACTTCATAAATGGTGCAGATGTTCGGATGACTCAGCGCAGAAGCTGCTTTTGCTTCCCTCTGAAATCGGGCGAGCGCCTGTTGGTCTTTTGCTACATTGTCGGGCAGAAACTTGAGTGCAACAAAACGACCCAACTTGAGATCTTCAGCTTTGTAGACCACACCCATCCCGCCTCCGCCGAGCTTCTCGAGGACAATGTAGTGGGAGATGGTCTGACCTAACATTGGCCGAAATCTTAGGGCGAGGAGTGGAGCAAGTCAACGAAACCACTGAGTTGGTGATTCTGAGCGCGAGCATTTGGCATTAAAGTCAGCATTACACTCATTGACCCCTCTGGGCGAAGCTGGGTGGATCACCGCGGCGTAAGAGCTGGTTTCGGAATGAAGCCGAGCAGCTCAATCTGAATCGGTGAGAGGGACACTCCCGCAATCCTGTAGTAGCGATTTTCATCCAGTTCTTTTTTGGCGTTCTGAAGTTCGTCCTCACTCAGTCCAACGCTCCCCATTTTTTGCGCAAGTGAGTTCCACGAGGGGAAGTTGGCCGACTGTACCGAGCCGGTTGGGCTAGCTTCTCTCGCGATCATTAGCGTGTACGTCGCAGACTCATTGGGCGATTCGGGAGGATGCGCCAGCATGTGCAATTTGTACAGTTCCATGAGGTTGCCATTCTATCCAGATCCAGTGGGAAGTCCGGCCTTCCGGTTTCCCCAGTCGCTAGAAAACGCATTGGGACTTTTGGTGCAAGGAATTGTTTTCGCCTTAGTCTTGGCAGCATAAAGGCTAGCATCTGAGCCTTCTGCGATCTCAATTGATAGCGGACAGTCTTTACAACATAAGAAGCGTGGGCCGGTTGCTGTGAAGACGATGCCGAGACGATGAACTTTTGGTGGGGTGGGACTGCTTGTCGGCATGACGAAACCCCAAATCATGCGCATTACTCTACGCCGCTTTTAACATTTGGACAACGCACTCAAATCCGCGCACTCCAGAGGTCAAGGTTCGGGTGGGCCTTCTCAGTGTCCAAAAACCATCGCACCACCGAGGCTTCCCTGGTAGATAAGCGCAATCAGAGAGATGAATGCAAATGCGAAGTATGCCCAACTAGGAGAGGCGGCGCATCTATGCAATTGCCAACGCCATAACGCGAGCACAATAAACAGCACAGCGGCGACAGTGCCCAACCACTGATGTACGGTGATTAACTCGCCGTGAAGTTGTTGGCCTTCTCTGATTTTCCACCACCAACCAGCTGCTGCGGTAAGCGGCGTGATGATCGCCTCATAAGTGACCATGCATAATGCGGCGGAGTGCAGAGCCTGCCGACGAAGGATCCGCCCAAAAATGTCACTCAACAGAGCCAACGGAAGCAGAGCAGCAGTAAAGTTCACCAGAATTGGGTGAAGTTCGTCAGGACTGTTGGGCGGTGACCATCGGAGGCTTTCTTTTTCCCCTTGCGCGTCCGCGTGCGTATGGTGCCCATGTTCTCCAGGCACTTGCACGATCACCTCCGCTTTCATATTCGGGTGTGGCCGACAATGATAGGCAATCGTATCCGGCTTTCCGATCGTCGTTTGCCATGAACTACCCGGTGGGATCAGTCCTGAATCAAAGCTGCCATTATTTGCTGTGACGCTGTGAGAGAAGATGTCCTCGTTCTTCCATTCGATCACGTCACCAGCTTCCGCGCGGATCTGCGACGGATCAAAATGCATTTGTCGTATCGTGACTGTGTGCTGTGAATTGTGAGCCATCGCTGATATTCCCAGAACGATCAGGGCCGCGACGTGTGTCCAGAAATTGAGGAATGCGTGCGGCGCAGGCGAAGCGGTTTCGCCTGTTAACCTCGCCTGCTGCCGTTTGTTGTTCATTGCGCTGCTCCGGAAATCTAGCGGCCTCCGAGTGACTGCTGGAGCTGCTGCGCATGTTGCAAGTGTCCTTGAAGCAGCGGAGCTGCACCTTCGAGCGCCGACTTGAGCTCTGCATTCTTCGCATTGGGAATGAGAGTTTTACCGGCAACGTCCAAGACTGCCTGGTGGTACGCAATCTCGTGGGAGGCATACTCCCGATCGAAGTCCTTGCCTTTTAGAGTGTTCAGCTTCTTTGTCTCTTGTTCTGCCCGCTGCTTGAGTTGTTTGGACGTGTCGCTCTCCGCTGGCGAAACGCCTAACTTCTTTGTCAGGTCGCCGACAGATTTCTCAAGGTTTGTATGGTCAGAGATCATCTGATTCGCGAAGTCTTTCACCTGTGGATTACTCGACTTTTTCAGTGCCAGCTTGGCATGGCTGATGTCAATTTGGTCCGCTGTTTGAACAATGCCGACAATTTCCGGGTCGCTCGGCGTCTGTGCGTTTGCGATTCCGGCAATGAGCAACGAACCTGCCACTGCGATCATTGCTGTTATGGCTCCTCTTGTCATGTAGGTAGCTCCCTTCATCAGAATGGAGTTGAGACAAGCCGATTGGTTACAAACTCTGGGAGCAAATGACGGTGCTACGGTTTGAGGAGGAATATGAGACGCTCTGTCACCGACACGCGGGCATTGTCAATACCTTACCTCAACCGCGCAAAGTCCTCTGCCTCGCAGGGCGCAAGCAGAGGGTCGCCGGCAAATGAGAGTCCAGTAATATATCGAATCTTTGAACAACTTCTTTCGGGGTATTGGATGGTAACTCCACGACGCGGGTTCATCACAGCCATTTCATTTGTTGCTGCCGTGCCTCGGCAGTTTATGCAGCATCGCTATAAAGGTACGAATCAAGCTGGGCAGGGCGGGCTGATAAGTCGGCTACCGGGCCCATTTCTGGGCGAAGGATAGTTTTCCCTGTTGTCGTATGGGCATGGTCTAGGCTTAAGCGCGGACTCTTTGTGGTCGCTTTTTGGAAAGTGCGGCCGTCCTGCGTGCTGGCTTCTTAGACAGATGTGCATCGGATTTCTTCGATTCAATCTCAGCCAAGCTTAAGCGAATCTGCTCCATCAGGTCGGGAGCCTCTCTCGTCAAGCTTTTAGACGCTGGATGCATCTCGGTCCGATTGTCCAGGTGCGCCTCGATGATCTTTCCGATACGTTCCTGGTGTAGGTCTTTGAACTGCTGAGGGTCGAAAGTTCCTTCGTATCCCTTAATTAATGCTGTCGCCATGGACAATTCTTTATTGCTGAAAGTGGTAGTTAAGTCTAAGGGTGGGGCGGGCCGCACTTCATTGGCGTAGAACATGGTGTATGCCACTAAGCAATCTTCCGAAGGCCGCAGAATAAGCATGTGCTCACGACGGTACATCCCTATCCGGGCAATTCCGAGGCACTCTTCCTTCCGCATTGCTTCGAGCAGCAGTGCATAACCTTTTTCCGCGCCAGAGTCGGGAACGACGTAGTAGGACCGCTCGAAGTAGATCGGATCAACTTCTGTCGCTTTGACAAAGTGAAATAGATCGATTGTGTCCGAAGTCTCGATCTCTGCTGCCTTGATCTCTTTAGGGTCGATGGCGGCGTATTCGTTCGGCGCGATCTCATAACCCTTGACTAGTTCGTCCGGCAGGATTTCCTCTCCCGTCACCTCCGACTGCAATATTTGGCGGACAGGTGAATACTGACCTTGTGCGCTATCTTGATCACTCCTTTCTTCTGCCGTGGATGGTGTCTTTCCGACTTCCCCGGTCACCTCGGAATCGCGGTCTTCGAGGTCTTGCGAAAAGGAAGGAAGGGATGTGAACAAATTACTCTCATCGACTGGCTTGCGGTGAAGCCGCCGAAAGCGTGTGGTTTTGGTACGAGCAGCTACCAGGAGCCGAACTGGCATCACCACAAGCCCGAAATGAAGATGTCCACTCCAAACGGCAGACGGCATAGCTTATTTGCCGAGATGTTTTCTAACCGCTTCGGCGGATGTCCCTACCTGCTGGACAGCCTTCTTTAGCTCCTCTGGGGAAACGCCGAGTCGTTTAGACCAGTCGCGCAATTCAATAATCTTCATGGATATTGATTCGGCTTCGGTCCGCAGCTCCCCTGTTGATTTTGTCGTCAGACATAAATTTCTCCTATGACATTGATGAGAGCAGCGGCACTTTCGTTGGTCCACCCTGAAATGCAGCTCATCCAACAGCAGGACTCTCATCGTGGCTGCCTTGGGTAAACGGGGACAATGGCGAGAAAATGGAAGGAGATCGCAGCATCGCTGGTGCAGGCAGATTTGTCGCATAATTCGCATACAATGTTCCCACGATGAATACCGACTCTATCCTCAAAATTCTCAACGCAGAACGAAACGTGCTCGCAAAACAATTGGCTGCACTGGACCAAGCCGTGAATGCATTGGGTGGAAGGAATGGCCCAAGGAAAGCCCGGCGTCAACTGTCGGCGCAAGCGCGGGCCAAAATAGTTGCAGCTCAGAAGAAGCGATGGGCTGCTTGGCGGAAAAAGCAATCCTAGATCAGTCCGCACTCCTTTTATTAAAAAACAAAGACTGGCGATTCCCAGAATAAATTGTCGAATTATGGATTTTTTCGGTGAGAGGCATCCCTCACAGATTGTCCTTGATGATCGCAATCCTCTATTGAGCCGGTCCATTTGGAGCCGTTCTCGGGGCACGGGGCTGCGCGAGAATTGCCATCAGATCAAGATCAGAGTTATCCGCCTTCTGTATCGAGATTGCCTCCCGTGCCTTTGGCGAGAGGCCGAAGCGATCGCAGAAAGATTGGAATCGCGCCCATGCCGCATTTCGAATGCGATTGGCTGGGTGACTACGCCGAGCTGAGCCTACAATCACACCTTTGCGCACAATTGGCTCTTCCACCGTGAAACCTTCCCGAATGAGCAGTTCCTCGGCTTCGACTGCGGCCTGATAGGCTAAGCAACCGCTCTCAAGGGCCAATGTGTCCGGTCTGTAATCAAGATCCATTGCCTCCAATTCACTCTTGAGGAAGTTCCATGCCGAACGGGCTCTCCCTTTTAAATGCCGAGGGCATTTCGGAAGTCCTCGCGATCCACTCGGAACCTTCTCAGCTGCTTCCATTAGTTTGTTCTTTCTATGCTTTCTGGGATCTCCTTGAGCGATTTGAAGGCTGAGACATTTCCGGTTTCTGCCCAAAATTTACTCCATTTTGATTTAGAAAAAAATGCAAGATATCGCGGATTTTCGTAGTGGAGGCCGGCGGCTTCGCGAGCACGTTTGTAGCCAACATTTGAACCACCCCTACCCCACTTCATTGACGTCGCGTCGCCAAAAATTCATCCAGGGCATTCCTGCTACTGTTCGGACTAACGCAAACTCTCGACCGGTCTGCGGGTGTCAGGCCAAATCTTCCGAGCAGGCTAGAGAGTAGCGACAATTCTCCAGACTTCATTCCTCCACGATTGGATCGAAATTGAGCGATAAGGCAAGTCAGTAATTCAAAAGCAAGCCGGTCCTGATTCGTTGCTACGCCGGAGGCGAAGAGTGATGCAATTTCGGCCCACACTGCTTGCTCGTGTTCATTCAAATGTGCTGGTGCATCTCCCAGCGAAGCTAGAGGCTGTGGTTCCAAAGCGCGGGCGGCTCTTCGTTCCGGGTGTCTGAGAAAGCTTCCCGCTGCTTCCAATGTCGCTGTTGGCGTCCTCGGTCTAGGCATGATGTCCTTCCAGTGCTGGAACTAGCGTTTTAGTTTTGGAGCAGTGTGCGCGTTCCTGGCCAACGGTCCTAGAACAAAAGCTCGCAAGATTTCACTCCCCCCGGCTAGTCTCGCATCCTGTTCTTTGGCTATTTTCGTGTTTAGTTTCTCGAAGTTTGTAACGACGTTTCAATTCAGAGATTACCTCTGTTTTTCGTAGCTTTAGTTCACCCGCCAACCATTCAGCCCCGCCCGGAAGATCGAGCCGCAGTCGCTCTCCTCCGTTGTCCACGAGGAGCACGAGAGAGCCACCCAAGTAATCCACTTCATCGATGAGAATTCCGACCGGAACCTCCATCTAGATGACCTCCTGAATCCGGCTCGCGCAGTTTGCTTTTCCCGATCTGTTCTCAGAACAACCGGCGGGGTCTAAAGGGAGCTGTTCTCTGTTCTCTCCTTTAAGAGAGAGAACAGTAGAACAACTCCCAACCCCCTGACCTGTTCTGTTGTTCTCTGAGTTGTTCTGTGTTTTTAGAACAAGTGGGAAATAACGAAGAGAGGAGCCCTGCTTTTCTTCGCGCCAGAGAGTACCGTTACCCTGCTTTAGTAAGGAAACGCATCGGGCCTTCATCATCTTGGACTGTTTCCAGAGTGCGTTTTGGCTCAGGCCTTGATTCTGAATGATTATCTGAAGCAGCTTTTCGCTTTCAGCGGTTCGCTTCGTGAACTCTGGACTATCTGTAATTTCGAAAGTGCCCTCCGTAAAATCCGGCCGTATGCAGATTTTGTAAGGTTCACCAAACCTATTCTTTGTAGTCTTCAACTCGATGAGTCCGCTTTCAGGATCCATCGTTTGCAGCAGAGAAACGTCCACGGCTCCATCTATAGCCGAGGAGCCTCTGCTAACACTGCCTTCACTCTTTGCAATGTGGTGCAAGAAAATTACCGCTGCCCCCCGGCTTTTCATGTACACCAACTGCTCCAAAACTCCGGCCATTTCACTGGAGCTATTTTCATCGCAACCATGGGTATTTCTAAACGGATCAAAAATAATCAAGGGTTGCTCGTCGTGAGCGATACTGAGCAGCGTCGGAGAGCCAATGCGAGGCGGTTGCTGTTCCTGAAAAATGCCCCAGATGTGTAGATCCGGAACCAAAACTTCCTTGGTCAGTAAATCGATGCGACTGCGTACTTCATGAGCTGGGTTCTCATAATCTACGACTAAAGTCTTGCATTGGCGGCATCGCCGACCAAGGAATTCTCCCCCGCTCGCAACAGCGATTGCCATCGCCAGTGAGAGATATGTTTTTGCCACGCCAGGAGCACCGGCCCACATGGTCACTGAACCCCGCGATATGACCCCGGGAACTAGATACTCCACGGGCTTGATTTCCATCGTTTGCACTGAAGGAATGTCAGATAAACGCTGAATCTGAGTAGAGCTTGGGGTGATGATTTTCGTATCGAAACTGAGAGCAACACCATTCGCGCCCGTCATTCGGGCCACACTCCGCACGCGAGCTGATATTGTTCTTCTGCTTCCCGAACCTCGTCATGGACGTGAGCGAGGATTTGCCAGCAATCCTCGTCTTCAGCTGCGTAGGCCGGAATAGCCCCCTGCCTGAGTTCTGTCAATCGCTCGTCGGCCGTTCGCTGAGCTGCCACCAGCGAAAAGATTTCTTCCCGAATGGCGAACCGAAGTTTTCTGTCCTGCTCTCGCACTCGAGTCTGCTCTTCAGTTTCGCGCTGTCTTGCCAGGCGTTTTTGCTCTGCCTGTGCTCTTTCGTTGTCACTGAGTTCTCTCAAAAGACCCAATGAAGATGCGGCCTCTTTGAACGACCAACCATTCTTTAGCCGAAGGTAGTCAATTACATCTCCGCCATGGATGCCACAACCGAAGCACCTGAACGAACCATTGTCGGCTTGATAACTGAATGAGCGCCCGCTTTTGCTGGGATGACAGAAGGTCGGATTCGTCATCACATAGCCGCGGCGATTTGGACGATTCCACTTGTGCCCATGCTGTTCGTAAAAGATCGAAGGCACCGAGAGCTGAGAACGATTGATTGTCAGGCCCATTTGGATTACCTCACCGCTTCCGGGTCTACGCGGTTCTGCGCCAGGTAGCGGAGGAGATCGTCTTCCAGATATCGAATGGCTCGCCCGATGCGGGTGTACGCCGGCCCAATCCCCTTGTAGCGCCAATTTGCCAATGTTTCCGGATGGGTGCCGAGCATCTCCCCGGCTTCTTTGGAATCTAACGCGCGTTTGCGCCGACCGTGTGCAGTGACATGTACGGGCATTTCATCCACCTCCGGTGACTTCGAAGGAAGGAGCATGTCACGAAAAAACTGGAGTTTTCGGCTAAGGGAACTTAGAAGGGAGTGAAAATGCAAAAACCCTGCAATAGGCGCGAGGTTCGGAAAATCCAAAAGGGATTCAAAAGGGAGTTAGTGGTTCACCTCCACGCCATTATTGGATAGAAGCTTTCGCAATCGACTGACCATCTTTTCACTTTTTTTTTGGTTGCCCGTCTGATCGTAATACTCGATCCACTCCATATTGCGGCCCTTTGGAGGTCTCGCCCCTATCTCATCGAGGAATCTGAACAATCCCTCTACTGTCATCTTCGGTTCATTGTGGTGCAAGTGCAAAGCCCAAGCCAATGCGCGTGTGTACGGTTCCTCGCAAATCTCATTTATTTTCCGGCGCACGAATGCAACGACTTTCGTCGATTGCCTTGCCTGCAGGGTCACGACGGCTCCTACTATCGCGGTCCCGTCTTGTGTGGTGTTGGCGATATCGGCATTCGCGACAGCTTCATCCATCATCATTGGACCCCTCCCAGCAACCCAGCCAAACCCCCAGCCGTTAACATGGCTTGCTGAGCGCGATTCACTGATTCGCGTACGGGATCCAAGTCCAGCAGCGCATAGATCTTGGTAGCTTCTGGCGATTCGTGTCCGAGACTCTTGCCAATGATTGGTAAAGACGCTCCGGTCGCCGCTTGCCACGAACCAAGCGTACGGCGCAGGTCGTGAATACGAAGATTAGTGATCTGTGCGCGTTTAAGAATTCGCCGCCATGCTGTTTTTGGTTCCACTAAGTGGCCCGTCTTGCCGCGGCCCGGAAATACCCATGGGCTTCGCGAGCTGGCATTGCGATTCCGCAAAATGTCGAGTACGACAGGTGTCAGAGCGATGTTGATGTCTTCATCTGCTTTCGCCTTGTGCGCGGGTATCAACCAGGTGGCTCGCTTCCAATCAATCTCACTCCACTCCATCTCCAAAGCGTTTTTTTGTCGCACACCACAAAGCAAGCTGAGCAGGATGTAATCGCGGATGGTTCCGTTCAGTTCTGCAGCTAGTGCTTTGAAGAATGCTGGAAGCTCTTCGCTTTTTAGAAATCTTTTGCGTGGGCGCTCCTTGAATGCTTCTATTGCCGCCGCGGGATTGTCACCTGTCCAGCCCCAATCTTTTTTCGCCCGATTGAACATGGCACGCAGCAATTCGATTACGCGGTTCGCTGTGTACTTCCCATGAACGCGGCCAATGTGGGCATGTAATTTGATTACGTCGAGACGTGTAATCTCAGAGATTCTGCGCGTCCTCCAAATGGATAAGTAGAAGCGAAACATCGCTTCATCGTCCTTCCACGTGCGCTTTTTGGCCTTCGCGTGAAGCGTGAGAAAAGTGTCGAATAGTTCGGCCAAACTCATGTCATCCCGCACGGCACGGCGTTCAGCAGCTGGATTCTTGCCACTGGAAATTGCGGAATTGTGTCGCATGGCACGCTTACGCGCTTCTTCTACGCTGACAGAAGGGAAGGGGCCAAGTGGTATTCGCTCGGGCCTGCCCTGAACCTTGCGATAGAGCACGAAGGTTTTCGATCCGCCACGATTGACAGCTATGGTCAGGCCGCGCACCTCATCATCGTGGTAGTAGATGCGTTTTACCGCACGTGGTGGACGCAGAGTTTTGAGCCGTCGCTCGGTAAAGTGGAATCGCCTAGGGGTTGTGCCCAGGTTGCTACTTTCAGACCTAAAATCGAGTGACTTCGGGTGATTCTTGATTATCTTCACCAAGGAAAGATATGCACGTATCTGTAAGAAGTAAAGGGAATTGTGACGAGTGATGACGAACAGTGATGGGATGGGAGACTGGTTCGGGACCAGGGGGTCGGAGGTTCAAATCCTCTCTCCCCGACCATTCAAGTCGTAAACGCTTTACGACTCCAAATACGTTTCGCATCGGCACTCGACTTCGATGCCAGGCCAGCCAGAAGTAGACTGTAATCACCTATTTTCCCCGACGATAATCAAAACGAAGCTGCCAGGAATGTATGTCGGGCGCCCTTCGGCAGGTTCTGAGCCGTGGGTGGCGGTCACGACATAGATCTCATGCGATGTGGGATTGAGGGTTAGTGTCCTAGCGCCTGCTTGAGTGGTTACATTCTGCAGCACGGCCCACTTGCCGTCTTTCTGTCCGATCACGGTCAAGGTACCTTCGCCGTTAGAGCTAAAGGCAATGTGGGATTCTGGATCGTACGCAACGCCATCGACACCATCCCCGATCGGAAGCATAGCGAGCAGAGTTCCATCTTTCGCGTTGAGCACCGCGAGTGTCTTATTGCTACAACCAGAAAACAAAATCGCATCAGTCTTGTCGAGGGCCAACCCAGTGGGCTCTTCGCAGCCCTTGATGGACCAGCGATGGGCGACCTTTAATGTCGCCGCATCGATCTCCGCGAGCTCTGCAGTCGTTTCGATGTTGACGAACAATTGACCGGCGCCATTCGCTACTGCGAACTCCGGCTTTCCGCCAAGCGCAATTGTGCCGATCACCTTATTGGTCTTCGCATCGATGGAAGTAGTGTCTTTGCTTCGCGCATTGAAAGTGAAAACCCGACTCGTGACTGGCTCATAGGCAATCGCATCCGGAGTATCGCCAACGGGAATTCTTGCAGTTTCCTTGAGAGAGGGGAGGTCGACCACGACGACTTGACTGGCCCGCCCAGCAGAGATGAAGGCCTTCGACAGTTCAGGAGCAAGAGCCACACCGTGAACTCCGGGTGTATCGGGAACATCGGCAAGTTGTTTACCGGTGGCAGGATCGACCACAATGACATGCGTGCCACGCGTGATAAACAGCCGCTTTCCTGCTTGGTCATAGGTGAGGTAGTCCCAGCCGCCGTCGCCGCCCAGAGCAAATTTCTGTTTCACGACAAAGGAATTGGCGGCGAAAACAAAAGCGGAAAAGACGATACAGAACATAACAACTGCGGCAATCCTCGAATGTAATCGCATGACATTTCTCCAATCGCGATTTACTGCTTATTCCTCGCGCCGTAACGATGCATAAAGCACTGGCATCATCACGAGAGTCACAAGCATCGATACGGTTAGGCCGCCGATGACTGCGATCGCGAGCGGTCGCTGTAATTCTGCGCCTGACCCAAGACCTAGCGCCAGCGGAAGTAGTCCAAATAGCGTGCACAGCGTCGTCATGAGAATCGGACGCAGGCGGATCCGTCCGGCCTCTGCGAGGGCGTCAACAATCGACAATCGCCCGTGCAGTCGATCGTAGTATTCGAACAGAATGATTCCGTTTTTAACGACGAGTCCGACCATCAGAATGATCCCCATGAACGACGAGACGTTCAGAGGAGTTCCGGTGATCAGTAAAAGCAGGAACACCCCAATCAGAGAAAGGGGAGCAGCGGAAGTGATGATGAGTGCCGGAAGAAAAGCCCTGAACTGAATAACGATTACGGCAAACACGGCCGCCAGAGCTAAGGACAACACCAGCAACAGTTGTCGGAACGATGCTTGTTGGCTTTCGTATTGACCACCGATCTCGTAAATGTATCCAACAGGCATCGTGGCTGATCCCAAAACCTTTTTCACGTCGCTGATCGTGCTGCCCAAGTCCCGATTCTCCAGACGGGCCGTTAGCGTGACCAATAGACGTTGATTCTCGCGCAAGAGCTCATTGGCACCGCGATCTCTCGTGATCGTAGCCAATGATTCCAAGGGGACGATCTGCTTGTTAGCTGTGAGTATTGGGAACTGCCGAATGTTCTGCTCTTCGAATCGGAACTGATTGGGGTAACGAATGCGAATGGGAATAAGGCGGTCTGCGCGACGCAGATCGGTCGCGTCGATACCCAGCAAGCCGGCGTGGACCTGCTGCGAGACCTGGTCGATCGTCAAACCCACATGGGAAGCGAGGCCCGAGTCCACATTAATCAGCAACTCTGGATTACCGCGTCGCGGGCCTTTGAAATCGACGATACCGGGAATTTTCTGAATTTTGGGTGCGAGGTCATCTGCAATGCGGAGTAACTGCTCGTTGTCCGCACCAAAAAGTTTGATCTCGACTGGTTCGGGCGAACCTTCGAGATCGCCCAACATGTCCTGGAGGATCTGCACAAACTCCACATCCACTCCGGCGATGGTGCTTGTGATCTGGCCGCGCAAATCTTCAATGATTTCGTCTGCACCGCGATTCCGTTCGGATCGAGGCTTCAGCTTAACGAGGACGTCTCCCTTGTTCTGCTCCGTCGCAAACAGTCCCAACTCGGCTCCCGTACGACGCGAAAAGGCGGATTGTTCCGGCAGCTTGGCTACTTTTTGTTCCATCTGCTGGGCCAGAAGGTTTGTTTGTGTTAGAGAAGTTCCCGCGGGAGTGAGGTAGTCGATGACAAAACCGCCTTCGTCCATCTCTGGCAGAAATCCTGTGCTCAGGCGAAAGTAGGCAATCACGGGCAGCGCGATCAACACCAGCACGGCGATGCCGACTTGTAGCCGATGACTAAGAGCCCATCGTATCCCGCGCTCATAGGCACGATTGACGGGTTCAATAAATCTCAAAGAGGAATGCTTGAAGACGGATCCGGCTAACAGGTATTCGCATAAGAGTGGGACAAGCGTCAGCGAATAAAGCAACGAAAGCAGGACCGAGGCAGCCAGCGTCATCGAAAGAGACGCGAAGAAATCGCCGACTGTGCCTGTCAAGAATCCGAGTGGCAAGAACACGACGACGGTCGTCAGCGTAGACCCAACAACTGGGCCAATTAATTCGTGGGTGCCCTTCTCGACAGCATCCTTGATCTGTTCGCCGGCCCCAAGATGGCGATAGATGTTTTCCACCACGACCACGGAATCATCGATCACAAGGCCAATTGCGATTGCTAGGCCGCCTAGCGACATCAGGTTCAGCGTTCCGCCGAGCAATTTCACGAAAAAGAATGTGGCAATAATTGTGAGCGGAAGACTAACCGCCGCTGCAATCGTGATTCGTGCTTGTCGCAGAAAGACATACAGTATGACGATTGCCAGCAGACCTCCGATTAATACCGCGTCTCGTACACTCGCGATCGATTCGCGCACAAACTCGGCAAGGTCATACACGGTCGAGAGATGCAGAGTCGCTGGGATCACATTGCTGCTGTGAAATGCGAGATCCTTAACCTGGTTCGCGACGGTGACTATGTTTCCGCCGACCTGACGGGTCACATTGATAACCGCCGCCGGATGTCCGTTACCGGTTACGAGAGTGCGGCGATCTTGAACGCCTTCGCCGACGGTAGCGATTTCTCTCAAACGCACCGGATTCGCGGGATCACTGCTGACTATAGCGTTGCCAATCTCTTCCAGGCTTTTAAATTGCGAATTGGTAAGCACCAAGAACTGCTGGTAATTCGTGTCAAGACGACCGACGCTTGTAACGTTGTTCGTGGCCCGCAGCTTGTCTGCGAGGTCCGGCAGGCTGATGCGATGGGCCAGCGCTTTCTGTGGGTCAACTAGGACAGAGATTTCTCGAACATCGCTCGCATCCACCTCGACACGCGCCACACCTGGAACGCGGCTGAAGAGAGGACGTAAGTTGTACATCGCAATGTCGCGCAAGTCCGCATCAGGGACATTGCCGTTCAGCACCAAACTTAGAATGGGGAAAACCGCGGGCGTAAGCCGTTCCACCTCGAGTTCTGCCTCCGGCGGCAGATTGGAACGCGCCTCATTGACGCGCGCCTGCACCATCTGGAGCGCCTGCTGCATATCCGTACTGGGGCTAAACAGGACGGAAATCTCCGAGCCGCCTCGTATCGTCTTCGACCGCACGCGACGCACGCCATAAACAGTACTCACTTCTTCTTCGATGGGCCGGGTTGCGGTAACCAGCATCGCATCTGGAGAAAGATCTCCGGCGTGCACAAGGACGACAATGCGTGGGAAGTTGAGTTCGGGATAGATGTCGCTAGGAAGTTGAAAAAGTGAAATTAAACCTGCGAGTGTCAGGCCGCCGACTAACAGGAACACAGCACGATTGTTCTCGCGGCAGAATCGAACGAAGTTCATGGCTTCTGCCGCACCCGAGCTTTCTCTGGAAGGCCGTATCCGCCAGTGACAATGACGGTATCTCCTTCAGACACCCCCGAAATCAGCTGTGCTTGGTCTTTAGTCTGGACGCCTACCTCGACTGGAGTGAACTCCGCCTGGTCGCCCGTGACCTTGTAAACATGAGGTTCGCCGTTCTCATCCGGGTAAATAGCTTGTTTAGGAACAACAAGTCCTGTCGAAGCCTGCTGCAAGGGCAATTCGACGGAGAGAAACATTCCGAGTTTGAGCAAATGCTTTTTGTTGCTGATCCGGATGCGAATCGTCCCATTGTCGGTCGCGGGATCGACAGCGGGGAAAACTGCAATCACGCGTGCTGCGAAAGTGGTATCCGGCACGGCGTTAGTTTGAAAATTAAATTTGGTTCCTGGATGAATTCCGGACAATCTCGATGCTGGCACGGTGCCGAGTAGTTCGAGTTCCGTGATTTCGGCAATTTCCAGAATGGGCTGTCCACTGGATCCGTCCACTTGCTCACCCTTGCTCAAGAAGCGATGAACCACCGTTCCTGCGAATGGCGCCCGCAAGGTCGATCGATCCGCTTGAGTGCGCGCGGCCGACGCGGCCGCCTCCGCCTGTTGCAACTGACCCTGGTTGACTGCGAGCTGGGTTTTAGCATCCTCCACTTCCTTGCGTGATGAGATTCCCCGCCCTAACAGCCCTTCTTCACGATCAGCCGCCAACTTTGAATTCTGTACGTTCGCCTTGGCTTGTGCCACGGCGGCTTCCGCCTGCCTTGCTTGATCTTGCAGCGTGACGGCATCGAGATGCGCGAGTACCTGGCCTTGCTTGACGGAATCACCTTCCGTCACCAGCACCGAGTCGATGCGGCCGGGAACAAGCGCAGTAATTTTCGCGTCTTTATTAGGCAGGCTTACCAAGTTGCCACTGACCAGGACATTCTCGGCAACGACTCCGCGGCGAACTTTTGTGACCGTCACCTCTGGGACGGGTTGTTGTTCGGCATCGGACTTTGCGTGTCCGCAGCCGCTTGCGACAACTGCGCAAGCCAGGGAGATAGCCCTGAGCACGTCTAATGGATGTTTGCCCAAGTCGAACCGTTTCTCTTCGACTTCAACGCGACGCTTGATATCTTTAATCAAGAGGCGTCCCCACAGTCTCTTCGAGTGTTGAGAATGCGCTTTGCACGGCGAAAAGACTATCGAGATACGTCTTTCGCGTCTCATTCAGGCGACGCTGCGAGTCGATGAGCGTTAAGAGATTAATCTTTCCGGCCCGATAACTTTCTTCGGCCATCTCTTCCAGTTTCGATGTTTGGGGAACGATCGCATTCTTATATTGGTCCGCCTGGCGCGCTTTGGCTACATAGTCGAAGTATGCTGCGAACACCTGCACCTGCGCATTATTCCTCAGGGCCTGCAAAGATAAGCGCAATAATTCGAGTCGAGCACTCGACTGCGCAATCTCGCCCTGTCCATGATTAAACAGAGGAAGCGTTATCCCGATTTGCCCCCGTGGTCCTACATCAAACTCGCCGGGCGAATTCAAATCAACTCCTGCCTGCAAGTCGAGATTGGGAATGCGCTGTGAGCGAGCAAGCGACAACCGTCGTTCCTCGATCGCGAGTTCCTGTGTCGTACGTAAGACCTCGGTATTTGTGTGGAGAACGCGATCGGAGAGTGCGGCCAGAGTCTCGACCGTCGGCAGCTCTTCCACGAGTCCTTTAAGATCGGGCGGGCGATCGAGAGGTTGGTTCAAAAGAACAGCCAACTGCGCATCCGCGATCTTTTGAGTCTGCGTTGCTGACTCATAATCTGTGCCAGAGCGCGCTACTTCCACCTCGGCCTGTATGACCTCGAGTTCTGCGACATCTCCAGCGTCAAACCGCTGTCGCACAGCGTCGCGAATTCGCGTGGAGAGGTCCAATGCGGCTTTCGACTGCAGAGCCTGAGCGCGAGAAAGCAATGCTTTATAGAAAGCGTCGCGCGTGCGGTGCCGAATTTGACGCCCAAGAACTCCAATGTCGATTTCGGTGGCTTTCAGTTCTTCATTTGCGACAGCGATTCGCTTACTGCGTTTTCCTCCCAGTTCGAGCGGCTGATCCCAAAGAACGCTTTCATGGGGAGTGTCGCGTGCTGCGGAAAAGGACAGAGTCGGATTCGGTAATTGGCCTGCCACCTTGATTCCAGCCAAGGAAACTGCCCTTTGTTGCCGCGCCGCCCGCAATTCGAGGTTCGATGATTCCGCCAATGCGAGGACAGTCTTCAAGTCCAGGGAGTTCGCAGGGACTTGCGCTTGCCCGAAAAGGCTCAGAACTCCGGGTGTACTCAACAGGATCAGCAGTTTGAGTGCGCGCATTTTCGAATATCACACCAACAAACCTCATAGTTTGTAGCAAGTGGAGTTTTTTCGGTTGCTTTGCAAAAGCGTCGCTGCAAGGTTTTTCTACCAAACTGCGGGAAAACATCGGGCAAGTCACTGAGCACGAGGACGTAGACTCAGCTTTTGAAGGGGCTGATTAGCCAGGATCATTGGTGTAACATCGCCATTTCATCAACGGCATGCTGTACATTCCAAGGGCACGTGGACATTCGAACGGGTTGTATTGTCGATGAAAGTGTCATTGTGAAGCGCAGTGAAAATGCGGATCAAGGAGAGTGGCATGCTTTCTTTGTGGATTGATCTAAGAAAGAAGACGATCGCTTTAATTTTTTCGGGAGGGCTGCTCTGTTTCGGTATGAGTAATTTGTTAGCCGCGCAACCCTCGGTTGCTTCGGGAAAGAACGGAATTGTCGTTGCTGGAGAGAAAAGGGCAGCGGACATCGGCACTGAAGTTTTGGAAAAAGGCGGGAACGCCGCCGATGCAACAACGGCAGCTCTGTTGGCTTTGAGCGTGACGAAAATCGGCGCTTTCACTTTTGGTGGTGAAGCTTCGGTCCTCTACTACGATGTGCATCAGCAGAAAGCGCATGCACTGTGGGCGCAAGGGGCTGCTCCGCTCGATCCTCAAGCGATTTCGTGGTACCTGAAAAATGGCATGCCCGATGGCGACATCCGAACCGCGGCGGTGCCTGCTGTAGTGGATCTATGCGTTACGTTGCTGAAGCAGTATGGAACGATTTCGTTTGAAGAGGCCGCGAAACCAACTTTAGCTCTGCTCGATGCAGGCGGGCCAACCTGGTATATCGATACCTCCGATAGAAGAAGAATCGAAACTGGCCGAAACTGGCAGGCGGATTTGGCGCGGACACTGCGCAAACTGGTTGAGGCAGAACAAAAAACCAAGGGAAGCCGCGAGGAACGACTGCAAGCAGTGTCGGATCGCTTCTATCGGGGCGATATCGCAGAGGAATTGGAGCAGTGGTACATATCGCAGGGCGGGTTCCTTCGAAAGCAGGACCTAGCGGCCCATCGCACATATATCGAAGATCCAGTTTCCATCAACTACCGGGAATATCAGGTGTTGAAATGTGGTCCATGGACGCAGGGACCTTTCTTGTTAGAGGGGCTGCGTTTGCTGGAAGGATTCGACCTGAAAAAGATGGGGCTGCTCTCGACGGACTACATCCATACCGTGACGGAAGTGATGAAGCTGGGCATGGCGGATCGAGATGAGTACTATGCCGATCCGCGATTTGTGGATGTACCGATGAAGCCACTGCTCTCGGAGGAGTACGCGAAAATCCGGCGGCCACTGATTGATCCGCGGAAAGCTTCGCTTGAACTCCGGCCTGGCGATCCTTACGCGATGAAAGCGGTCAAGAAAGCATTACGATCTCACCCAACCCAAGGTGGAACGACCACGCTTACGGTGGTGGACCGGTGGGGAAACATGGTGGCGGCTACGCCCAGCGGGTTAGGTAGCACGGCCGGACCAGCCGGAAATACTGGCATCATTCATGGCACGCGACTAGTTAGTTTGAATACGTGGCCCGGACATCCTAATTGCATTGCTCCTGGGAAGAGGCCACGCATCACTTTGAGCCCAACCCTGGTACTGAAATCTGGGAAGCCAGTTTTCGCCGTCAGTGTTGCAGGAGGAGATCTGCAGGACCAAGCCGGGCTGCAGTTGATTCTCGATTACATAGATTTCGGCATGCAGGCAGACAAGGCGATGAGGACTCCGCGATTTGCAACCGAGCACCATATCAGCTCGTTCGGGCCGGAGGGTCCAAAATTAGGGAGTCTGCAAGTGAATCGTGATGTGTCGTCAGAAACGGTAAAGGAACTGGAACGTCGCGGCCACAAAGTGGAAGTCACCACCGGAGAAATCGGCGGTGCGGCAATGATTTCCTGCGACCTTGAGGGTGGGTGCGAAGGAACGGGATCCGCAGCACAGAACGCGCGCAAATAGCCCCTTCAGGGATTTTTCAACCCACTACCCAACAACATCTCCATTGTGCTCGACGATTCTGGTCGCGAATCGAGTTCGATCCTCCCCCTTCGCTAAACAACGTCAAGCAACCACGAAAATGTTCCAGCAGCACCCAACTAGGGCACCCAAATCACTGATCGGCTCAGTACCAATCTGATTCCGGCGCTAGTTAGCGTTATCGAGAATTTGCGAAACCATGGATGCTCCGTGAAAAGGCCGTACCGCTGATGCAGCTTAAGCGGCAGGAGTGTTTATGAAGCACAAAGGCGATTTGGAGAGAATTCTCACAGCCACGTTACAAAAAAGTGAGCCCTTACTTTCTGAGGTTCGAATTTCCGATGACGGAGTTTTAGCAGTGATCCGTGTGGCTGATACCTACATGCCGCGTAGATTATCGCCTACAGGAAAACGATTTCTTCGTAGCGGGCCAGAGATTGTGTTAACCGAGGGCGAATCGTTTCTCGAACCGGAGTAGTTGATTCCGTCGAGAGTCGCAGCTATCTCCGTGCTATTTAATGCTTGGGAGTTGTCCCGCATAGGGACATCTGACCTGCGAGCATGCGCGTGACATTGCTTTACATCGGCACTGCGTTACCGCGCCAACACCACTCATCCAATGCTTTACAACACCTTTCGGCGGAGGTCCGTTGCCATTTCACTCAGGTTCCCCATGGTTTGTTTGATGGTGAGCTTTCAAGCGTTGCAGGCTAGTCGGATCGGGTTGATGCAATTCCAAGTACTTTTTGTGATTTCTCTTTTCACGCTGGTCTCGCCAGGTTGTCGCGCTTAAGAGAAGAAAACAAGCCACAAGTCCCAGCCACCTAACGCTGTGCTTAAGAGTTGGTTCATCTCCAAATGAGAAAGCGATAAACATGAGAGCCGTAGCTGTTACCCCTAAAATCCAAGGCCAATCCGTTCCTTCGCTAAACCCACAATTCGGACATCTCTTCATATCATTCACCCGATCTGCATCTCGGAACATCCGAAGTCTAAAATAAGCCACTCGTCAGATCCATGTTCGTGAATAAATCTCGGTTATCGTGGCTGGCTTGATGAGGGGCGCGAAGCGCATTGGATTCTGCACTCGACGATTAGCTCTGTGGTGTTAATACCAAGCTGGCGGGGAGCGGAATAGAGGACTTTGCGGACATTGCTTTCGGTACCGGTGGGAAATACTGCTCCCGCAGTCTTAACGCTGGCCGCTCGATCAGCTTTGCCGTGATGAACCCCAAGAGGATGGAAGTAGCGACATAAGCACTGAAAAGCGCAAGTGTCGGCTGGAAGGCTCGAAAGACCAATCCCACCAAGACTGCATGCCATAAGTAAATGGAATAAGAGTAGTAGCCCACCCAAGCCAATAACCGCAATGCTACGTTCCGCGAATCAACGCGGGTAAGCGATGCCATCAGCAAACATCCGAATCCGAGGAATGTGAGCGTGAACGTCGCGCTCATGAACACGTGAGTTTGTGCGAGCACGAAAACGGGTGCGAGAAGGATCCCGGCAGAGCCATAAAGAATCCACCGAGGTACAGACTGGAATTGATCTTCTTCAAAATGTTTGTAATAGGAAAGTGTCACACCAAAAAACAAAGAATCTATCCGCAAGTGGGTCGGGAATTCCAAAGACCGAAAGGACTCGCCAGTAGCTACAGTGTGAGTGCGAAGCAAAAGACACACACCCGCTAGCGCTAGAGAGATCACGGGTATGGATCGGAAGGGATTGGCACTTCTCCTGCTGAACTTCACGAGAGCCACTAACAATAATGGCAATACAAAGTAGAAATGTTCTTCCACGGCCAAAGACCAGCCATGTTCCCAGAATGGCGGTAAGTAGTTTTGCAGGAAAAAACAATCATGCAGAAGCTGTTTCGGTACACTCTGCCCTGTGAGCAACAGAAGTCCGACTGTGAACGCAATCATGCAGTAAAAGGCAGGATAGATCTTAAAGGCGCGCCGCAACCAGAACCGTTTGACCGAGATGTTTCCGAAACGTTTGTATTCTGAAAATAGCAGGCCGGAGATCAAGAAGCCGCTCAACACAAAAAATAGATCAACGCCAGCCCAGCCAATGCTCTGCCAGAAACGGAAATAATCGTAATGGCGTCCTAGAACCAGGAGGATTGCAACCCCTCTCCACACATCAAGGATCTGATTGCGCGGCTTCATTTGATCATTTGCCTAATCAAACTGCACCCGATGGTAAGGACGTCGTACAGGACGCGAAGCATAGCACAGGACGGGCGAGCTACATAGAGTTGGTCGTCCCGATGCAACCGTCTGCTAGTGAACTGAGTCCGATATACTGCCTCGTAATTTTCAGACATTTTCGATAATCGATTGGTCCTAGGAGAGACGATGAAAGCATTCAGAAGCAAGCAGACAGTTTGGCAGGTTGCACTTTCTCTGGTGTTTTTGTTGGCCGCCATGTCCGCTTACGGCCAACAGAAGCGCGTAATCGGCGGTCAAACGGGGCTTCCTTACAGTGATGGCGTCGTTGTGGGTAACACGCTATACATCGCCGGGCAAGAAGGTGAGGACGAAAACGGCAAATTGAAGGCTGGAGGAATCGCAACGGAAACGCGAGGTGCTCTGGAGAACCTCGCCAAGATCGTGAAGGCAGCCGGCTTCGAATTGAAGGATGTGGTTTCTGTGACGGTTTATCTAGCAGACCTGAAGGAATTCGACGCGATGAACAAGGTGTACCGCGAATTTATGCCGGATCCAAAACCTGCTCGGGCCACCGTACAAGTTGTCCGGTTGGTGAATGATGCGCGTATCGAAATATCCGCAATCGCGGTGAAGCAGCCTTAAAAGTTTTTAGCAGTCAAGTGCAACGGTTTCAGAGGCGGAAGTGAATCGACTGTGTACGAACTGGTAGGTTTTCCGCTTTCGCGCGCTTATGGAGAAATTATGACGAAAATAGCGTTCCTGATTGCCGGGATGATGATTGGTATTTTGCTGAGTACGTTTGCATTTCCTGGGCTGGCGGAGAACAAAACGTTGGATCCAGCGAAACTAGACCCAAACATGTACAAGGTTATTTTAGAGAACAAGAAACTCCGAGCGATTGACTATCACCTTAAAGCAGGTGAACAAGAGCCGATGCATTCGCATCCGTGCGGAGTGTTTGTTTATTTCTTCACCGATGCAAGTGTCGCATCAACTCTACCGGACGGAAAGAGTTCAGAAAGCCACAATCGAGCTGGTGATGTAGTTTGGCGGGATCCAGTAACGCATTTCGCAAAGAATGTGGGAAGCGACGGAGTGCATTCGTTGCTCGTGGAGCCGAAGAGTCCATGCAACGATTAACGAGTTCCATCTGCGAACACAATTAGCTGAGTTCTATTCGGCCACTTCGGGAGCGCGTTCGCACCCAGCCCGCGAATTCAGATAAGTTTCGAAGGCAGCACACACCTGCTTGCCCGTCATAGACCATTGCCAGGCCTCATAGTTCAACACACCTTCGTGTGGCGGCCGACTATAGTCGTACTCTGGCAACGGCCGGAAGCTTTCCTTGACGGAATCGAAGCGAGCTAAAAAATGTCCCTGGGAGACGTACGCCTCGAGAGCTTGACGTTTGCGTGCGATCTCATTGAGTGTAGGGTCTAGCGAGATGACAGGTTCAGGCGCCGGCATGAACGTCTGAAATTCTCGATCTTCTTTGTGGAATAAGTTATAAACGGGCATTTCCCATGCGGGCCGCGAGTGCCCCCGGGAAGCGATGGAGGTGATGAAGTTGCAGCTATCGTGGTCGGGATGTCCCCCTTCATACGCGAGCGTCAGCAATGCCTGTGGGCGCACCCGGCTAATGATCTGAAAGACAGCCTCAATTGCTTCAGGCAATCGTTGGAAGAGTTGCTGATCAATAATGTGTTCGCCAAAGGGAGCCTTCAAAAACTCTACATTCGTGACTCCGATACGGCTCAGGGCGAGCGTCGCTTCTTTTTGGCGCAATAAGCTGTAGGCCTCGCGCGAACCATAGGGCTGCCAGAAATATGAGTCAAGCGGGGCGCCGTCCGTGCAGAACAGTACGTAAGGTTCTCGCATGCGTTGCATGAGCGCAGCACAGGTGACGGCTTCATCGTCCGGGTGCGCGACGATGATCAGAGTGCGTCCTAGGAGGGAAGCAAGGGCGTTCATGGGTTTGTTGGATGCAGTTTCAAACCTGAGGGCGGGGAATTGCGCGCAATTTACCACTTCGTTGTGAGCGTAGAGTTATCATCAAGCCGCAGTCAATCGAGCGAATATTCAATACATATGGCGAGCGAAAATCCAGTTTGGAAACAGGCGGTTGCGAAAGAGTTCCTGACTCCGGAGGGTTGTTACATCCTCGAAACTTACAATCAGCCTGGGGATGAGTTGATGTCGATTGCAAGGGCGAGAGTAAAACAAGGAGTAACGACCGCCTGGCACGCACTAGACGGCATTGTTGAGCGCTATATCATCGCCGAGGGCTCTGGTCGCGTTGAGGTCGGGAACTTGCCTGCGTCAGACGTAGCCGCTGGAGACGTAGTGATCATTCCATCGGGAGTTCGACAAAGAATCACCAACACCGGAAATGAGGATCTAATTTTCTATTGCGTCTGCACACCCCGATTTCAGCAATCCGCATATCGGTCGATTGGATAGCGCTCGCCGTCAACGCTTCTATACCCTCCCATCAATGAACTGACGTCCGCGACGGAGCCGCTGCTTGCGTGCAGCTTTTCATCTGGTCCATGTATTGATTCGAAAATTCCGTTGTCACCTCCATCTGCTCTTGGGCAGTCAGCCGCATCAATGCCCGATTGGGATTACTCGGATCAACGGGTGGGGCGTACTCAAGCTTCTTCGCTGCCGCATCGCGCGTCGCTTTGATGTCAGCTTCGAATTCAGCGCGATCCTTGGCTGAGAGTCCCTTGCTGCTATCGAGCCGCTTTTGCATTTTGTCCGCCATGATAGTGAGCCGCAGGCCCTTGGATGCTTCCACACAGCTGTTGATTGTCTGATTCGCAGCTTGCCTTGATGCCTGGCGTGCGGCTCTTCGCTCTTCCTGCATCTGTTCTCGGGTTTTAGGGAATGGACTCGGCAGCGGGGTCACCGGAATGGTGGCGATATCGATTGGCGTCTGCATCTTGTCCTGTAATTCCTTTTCGTAGCGAGCCTGTCCGGATTGATCGGAATTTTGCGAGTAGCGAAGCATGCCGCCGTATTTTTTCTCACATGCTAGGTTGATTTCTTGCGTGTAGCGCGAGTGCATAGAGTTAATGGCGACTTGCTCGTCGTTTGTTAAGCCCAAGAAATAACGTTGCGAGTTCTTCTCATCGGGAGCTTTTTAGGGTTTTGAAGGCGTGACGTCACGGAGGGCGCGAATCTCAGCGACCCAGATGTTGCGCTCCTCTGGATTCAACGTGGTCGTGACCGCCAGCTTGGCATCCAGGCGATCGCCAATCAGATGTTCGCGGTGGCCCAGCGCCTGATTCTGACAGTCGGAAAATTTCGTAAGCCCGTCGAGCTTTGTTGCTCCGAGTCCGGAAGAGAGGGACTGAGCCAAACTCAACTGAGAAGTGGTGACGAATATGCCGACAAACAGCAAGAACGCCGAAGTAGTGTTTTTCATGAATCCCCAGCCCTATTGGAAACGAGTATCTCCGCTTTGATCAGCAATGCGCAAAACGGAGCCGAGAATCGTCATGTTGGTTGAAAAATGAGGCGCAAGTCCAAAAGGCGGGGCAGTTCAGGTTACTCCGGATAGCGCGTTTCGGGTGAACTCGATTTGTTGGGCTAAGAGGGGTGATCTCCGCAATCGGTGCCCATTACCAGAGGTTGACCGATTCATCATGCAGACTTGTTAGCATCTTCGCCCCATCCTAAAATATCGGGACGTTTTCGATTTGAGCAAGTTGAAGGTGGGGCGTTTTGATCGAGCAAAAGATCAATGACTTCTTTGGAGATGCGGAATCAATTGGCTTCGGGACCGGTTGGTGGAGTGCGGTGATATCCGCTTTTTGCGGATCTCTTTCTTTCGGAGCAGTTGTTTGCCTGCACTTTCCGCAGATTCTTACCTCTCCTGAATTGCGCCCTCATTATCCGATGGCTGCAATCCGAATCCTGATTCAGTGCCTGATCGTCGGCGCGTTCATGTTTGGAATCCTCGCTTCCGCCCTGCGCAAGAAGAAGACGTTGGCATTCACCGGAATGTTGCTCGCGGTTGGTGCGACGGCCTTGGGTGGCTCCAGTGTTCAAATCAATGAGAATCTCGGCAATGGACCTGCGATCGGCCTCGACTGGTTCTTGCTAGATATGTTTCTGATGGCAGTCATCTATGTGCCACTCGAAGCACTCTGGCCACAGTATCCAGCACAAGGAACGTTCAGGAAGGAGTGGACGTTGGATGTGGTGTATTTCATGTCAACCCATTTCCCGATCCAAGTTTTATCCTTTCTGGTTCTATTGCCAGCTACACAGTTGACGAAATATCTGGGTGTCCCCGTCCTTCAGCATGTCATCGCTCGAATGCCGTGGATATTGCAATTCTTCCTGGCGGTCGTGATCGCGGACCTTGCGGAGTACTTCATTCACTTGGCATTACATAAGGTGCCATTCTTATGGCGCTTTCATGCAATTCACCATTCTTCCAAAGCCTTGGATTGGATCGCCGGCTCACGCTCCCACTTCGTGGATGACACGCTCGTGCGCGGTTTTATTCTCGTCCCACTCATGTTTGGATTTTCGCAATCGATCATCTTCGCGTACTTGATCTTCGTAACACTTCACGCGACTTGGACGCATTGCAATTTTGGTCCGAATGCGAAATGGCTCGAAGAATTTCTGGTCATGCCCAGATACCATCATTGGCACCATACTTCTCAAAAAGAGGGTATCGACAAGAACTTTGCCATCCACTTTCCGTGGATCGATAAGATATTCGGGACGTATTACTTCCCAAATCATTGGCCGGAAAAGTACGGGCTAGATGGGGAAGAACTTGCATCGGGCTTCTGGGGACAAACCATCGGACCTTTCACACCGGGGAAAAGAACACTCTAAAACCCCAGCGCTTGCAGTGGGACATCATTGGGTACGATTTCGCCTCTGCTCGTTGCCTTGACCAAGCCAAGTTGCTTCATAACTTTGATCGTTAGGAATCCGAAGTCATATTCAGACTCGTGATGGCTCAGCCGCAAAAGAGTTGGATAGTGATGATGATTATTCTGCAAACAGGCGCTGAAGGTAGCCGTTACCGGTAGCCACTCGCCAATGTTCATCGCGTTATCGTGCTCGTCTGGGTAGCGCCGGTATCCAAAAGTTCGGGTGTGGGTCCAATAGTTTTGGATCATATTGACCCACAACGCAAAAATCCGCATTCCAAACCACATGACAAGCGCAAACTTCAGATCCCCAGCTATTCTCCACAACAGGTAGAAACTTGCGGATTGCACGACGATTGCGAACAAAGGGTTGGCTACGATTCTGAACGTTGACGACTCCAAGATCGAGTCGTTCGCCAGATTTTCCTGACAGCGATACGGCAAAACACAGAGAACCATGGTTCGCCAAAAGCCGTCACCATGAAGTTTGTTCGGATCTCCATCGTGGTCCGAGTTCTTATGATGCAAGCGATGGCGATTCACCCACGAGATTGGATTCACGTAAATTCCTAGAGTGTTGTTCACGATGGCAACGGCCTTCATGAACCATTCCTTGTAGTCGAGGGAGCGGTGAGCGATTCCCAGATGAAGGATATCTGCCAGGTACAACCCGGCGAGAAACCAACAAAAGATGAAGTAGATCGCCCCGATGAAGAGTCCCTTCCAAGGCCCCAAGTGAGCCGGGGCGGAATACACACATGCCAGCATGTACAGGAGAATGACCAAATAGCCATAGAAGTTATAGATTTTCACGTTCGCCCCAAATGCAAAGATTCAGCAAAGATGCGATATTCAAGCAAAAATCACAGCTCGCTTCAAGTGACTTAACGGAACCTCGGGGTGGTGATCCCTGGTCCGCGTTCTGCTGGAGAGCGTGGGGAATAAGTGAAGAAGGCCCAAGTTGATCCCTTGGGCCTTTATTTAGCGAGTCTATCCGCGGTGCGGACGCTTTACTGCGATGCGGCCTTTTCTTCCGTAGCGGCGCCTTTCTTCGCGAAAGAACGAACGTAGTTCACAAGATTCCAGAGTTCTTCCGCTTTCACGCGATCGCCCTCCGGCGGCATATTCACTGCACCATTCTTAATGATGTGGAAGATTTCGCCGTCGGTGTAATCCTTGAGTGTTGCGGGATTGGTGAAGTCGCTGACTTTCAACTTCATATCTGCCCCGACGTCACCCTTGCCGTCCCCTTCTTTGCCGTGGCACATCGCGCAGTCGATGTTGTAGGTACGTTTCGCCTTCGCGAGCGACTCGGATGTCGGCTTCACAGGATTCGTCTGCTTCGCCGCGTCAGCGGGGATCTTGTATTCCGCGGGTGGGCGATGCGAGGGAGCAGGTTGCGTTTCCTGCAGCCATGCGGGAATCGACGACATCAGCAAACCTAGAACAACCAGAACATACTTCATAGCAGCCTCCGGTAAGGCCGTGCGCATTGGCGGGCCTGCGGTCTCAATATTTGCCGGCTACGTACTGCTGCTCGGACGTTGAGTCGATGCTCCCATAATGAAGATTAAGTGTCAGTGACGGGCAAACATCAGCACCGAAGGTGTGATTGCGAGAGGGGTCGTTTTTTCGCGGCGGATGGCGACATCCAAAAGATAACAAAGTACATAGAGGAAGTTTGTTGGCGATTCAAGCTCGGCGTGTTCTATGTTTTCGTACCCAGTTGCGCGGCTTTGGCGCGTACTTTCTTGGCATCTTCGGCGCGCCCATTGTGATCATAGGCCTGTGCCAAAAGAGCAAAGGCATCGCCCGACTCAGGGAGTCTTGAAGTCGTGATCTCCAGGTGGATGATTGCCGTCTTGAAGTCGCCATTCTTGATGAGACAGGATCCCATCTGGAAATGCGCCCAAGGCGAGTCCGGCTGAAGTTCGATCGCTTTGCGCAGAGAGTCGACGGCTTTTGAGCACTGCTGTTGTTGTGCAAGTGCGACGCCCATTCCGAACTGGGCGAGATATGTGTTAGGCGAAGATGTCACTACACTTTGCAAGACTGGAATGGCTTTGTCGGGCTTGCCATCGTTGATTGCCTGCCATGCACTCTCGACTTTGTTGGCAGTAGCGATCGCGTCTTTCGGATCGGTTCCAGTCGCGGCACTCGTGGGTCCGCCTTTTTGCAAACCGACGTAGCCGAGAGACGCGAGTTTCTGCATTTCGCTCGAACTCAGTTCCGTGCCTTTGCTGCCGGCGGTGAAACGTTTATCGAATGAATCAAGCTGAGCGGCAATCGTGTCGGCCGTCCCCTTCGACGATTGCACAATATTTTTGGAAGCAGCGGTGTCGGTGGTGAGGTCGTATAGCTCCGGTTTCGGCGCACGAATATAGAGGTACTTGGATGCGCGCCAGGACTGAAGCCCACTCCACCCGAACGCGCGTTGCGAGAAGTCGCTGCGGGAATAAATCGGCTGGTCAGCGGTCGGCGTGGATTTAGCGATCCGCAACAGCGATTGTCCCTGCATCTGCGCAGGGACGGGTACGCCGGCTGCTTCGAGAATGGTTGGCGCGACATCGACAAGGCGCACGCGACCGGAAATTCGTTTTCCTGCCATCTGGCTCTGCGGAAGTTTTACGAGCAGCGGCACCTGAATCGTGTCCTCATATAAGAAGACGCCGTGAGTGTCTTCGCCGTGCGCGCCCAGGCTTTCGCCGTGATCAGCGCTAGCCACGACGATCGCATCCTCATACAAATTCTGAGCTTTCAACGCGGCGATCAATTTCCCGAAAGCGGCGTCGGCGGCTGCGACTGCACGATCATAGGAAGCGTAAGGCGCTTGCGCGTCGGAGAGGTGAACCCACAAGAAAAATGGTTTTTGTGTCTTCGCCAGCGAAGACATAGCGCGAGCCACAACTTGCCCGCCGCTGCGCTCGACGGACTGTCCACGCAAAACGCCTTTCGCTGGAGGCCGAAAGCCGGCGTCATAGGAGGCAAATCCACGATCAAACCCCTGCGCCATGCCATTCCGTGGATCGAGTTCTCGCAATCCGACAAATGCGGCCGTGTGATATCCGCGAGAACGCAGCAACTCCGGCAGCCATGGTATTGACGCGTTGATCGGACCTCCAAACTCGTTCGCCTGATGCGTTTGAGGATAGGTCCCTGAAAGAATCGTGGCGTGCGAAACGACAGTCCCAGGCGCCTGCGCGTAGGCACGTTCGAAAACCAGGCATTTCTGCGCGAGGGAATCAAGGTTCGGCGTGACGGCCTTCTTGGAGCCGAGAAAACCGGCCCGATCCGCGCGCGTTGATTCAAACGTTACGAGAATAATGTTGGGGTTGGTCGCAGCCCGAACGGGCCCGGAACAAGCGCTTGAGATAAGCGAGAGAACACCTATAAAAAAGAAGCCACGACGAAGCATATTCGACAAGTCTAAATGGCTTTGACAGTCGTCGCCAAAGGGCATGCGTCCGCTTGACACGCCTGCGCTGCGCCCCCCAAAATCAAGTTCTACCTACATCCTTGGGCACTCCGCGCAACAGTTCATCTCGACGTATGCCTGGCCCTGATTGTGTAGGTGCTGGCGCCCTCGCCCGGGCGAGCAAAGCCGGTCGTATAAAGGAGTAACTGTCTGAAAAAGCTTCTCTGGCTGATAGCTGCAGCGTTGCCGTGTGCGGCGCTGCTGCTGCTGTCCTCGTGCCAGCGGGCGCGCGGCGAGTGGCGGGGTGACAAGAAGCTCATCGTCCTCGGCATCGACGGGATGGATCCGCAACTTCTCCGCAAGTTCATGGCGGATGGGAAGATGCCCAACTTCTCTCGCCTGGCTCAGCAAGGCTCCTTCAAGGAGCTTGGCACGAGCATCCCACCGCAGAGTCCGGTCGCTTGGTCGAACCTGATTACAGGGATGAACGCCGGCGGACATGGCATCTTCGATTTCATTCATCGCGACCCGAAAACTTTTGAGCTCTACTTCTCCACCTCGCGCGTGGAAGCCCCCAAACACTCGGTGACCGTCGGTAAGTGGGTGGTTCCCATCGGCAGCGGAACCGCGGAGCAGCTACGCAAAGGTAAAGCGTTCTGGACAGTTCTCGACGAGCACGGTGTGCCGAACTCGGTGTTCCGCATCCCTGCGAATTTTCCGCCGATTCCAGCGAAGGGAGAAACGATCTCGGGAATGGGTACGCCCGACCTCCGCGGGACGTACGGCACGTTCACTTTCTACACCGACGACCCCACGGCAGTGCCAGGAGCGGTGGAAGGCGGACAGATCGTCCCCGTCGAAGTGCAGAACTCAGAAGTGAAAGCCAGTCTGATCGGTCCGGACAACTCATTTCGTAAAGGTTCGCCACCCGCGACTGAGCCCTTTAAAGTTGCGATCGATCCGCTCGAACCAGTTGCAAAAATCTCGTTTCAGGATCAGGAATTCGTTCTCCGTGAAGGTGAATGGAGCGGCTGGGTGCCGGTCGAGTTCCAGCTGATTCCTTTTTTCGGCAATGTTCAGGGAATTAGCCGTTTCTATCTAAAGCAAGCGCATCCGCGATTTCAGCTGTATGTCTCGCCAATCAACATCGATCCAGCGAATCCCGCGCTGCCGATCTCGACACCTAAGAATTATTCAAAGCAATTGTCTGAAGAAGTCGGAGAGTTCTATACGCAAGGTATCGCTGAGGACACGAAAGCGCTCTCGGGCGCAGTCCTCGATGACAAGGAATATCTGGAGCAAGCGAGGGAAGTGCTTGCCGAGCACCGCCGGATTTTCGACGCCGAATTCCCGAAGTTTCACGAGGGAATGTTCTTCTTTTATTTCTCCAGCCTCGATTTGAATTCGCATATGTTCTGGCGGCTCATGGACCCGACGCATCCGGGATACAACGCCGCGCTCGCCGAACAGAACGCTGCCGCGATCGAATGGTTTTATCAGCAGCTCGACGAGGTGCTCGGAGAAGTCCTCCCAAAGCTGGATGCCAATACCACGTTACTCGTCGTTTCTGACCACGGCTTTGCGCCCTATTACCGCTCGTTCAACCTGAATACCTGGCTTGTGCAGAATGGCTACATCGTGATGAAAAATGATGGCACGGCCGATTCATCCGAGCCGCTCGCGAACGTGGATTGGTCCAAGACTCGTGCTTACGGACTGGGCTTGAATGGTCTGTATATCAATCTGCGGGGAAGGGAACGCGACGGCATCGTAGGGGCCGGGGCTGAGGAAGATGCACTGATCAAAGAATTGAGTGACAAGCTGCTCGCAGAAAAAGATCCAAAGACTGGATTGCCCGTAATCACGCGGATGGATCGCGCCAGCGTGGTGTATCAAGGGCCATATGCCACGTCCGGCCCCGATCTGCTTGTTGGCTACAACCGTGGTTATCGCGCTGGATGGCAAACAATCCTTGGCGCGTTTCCGCCGGATATCATGGAAGACAATCTCAATCCGTGGAGCGGCGATCACTGCATGGATTCCTCGCTCGTGCCCGGAGTGGTGCTGAGCAATGAAAAGATTGTGGCCGAGAAACCCTCGCTGATTGACATTGCCCCTACTATCTTCGCGGAGTTCGGGATTGCGAAGCCGAAACAACTGACCGGCCACTCGATCCTTGAAGGCTCGGGGACTGCGACGGGGAGCGATTGATCTGTATTTCATGGATCGTTATCGAATCGGAAAGCTTTGGCGGCGCCGCAATTGGGTGCCTTGCTCTAGTGCTTTTTGGTGGCGCAGCGCTTCAGCGCTGCGGTTGGCATTCAATCGATGTGACGGCTTCAGCCGCTGAGGTGAACGGAGGAACACATGTTTGGTTCTCACAAAGTAAAAATTGAAGGCGAACTGCTCGACCAGGCCAAGCAATGCGCGGACGCATGCGGCTACGAATCGGTCGACGAGTTCGTGATCCACATGCTCGAGAAAGAAGTGAAGAAGATTCTCGCTCCTGAAGATGGCGCGGCGCCTTCGCGCGAAGAAGTGAAGAAGCGCCTGCAAGGGCTGGGATACATCGAATAGGACGTTGCATACGGAATGCCCGATTTGATCCAAACCTCGAACACGATGCTCGCTTCTGGCATCTTCGGCTTCAACTGGCCGGCTGCGATCGTGGTTGTTGTGTCGATTGTTATTGGATATTTGATGGTGATCCTGTTTGGATACACGTCTGATCAGAAAGCCATCAAAGATGCGAAAGACAAGTTGAAAGCTCACCTGCTGGCGGTGCGTCTTTTCCAGGACCAGTTAGGCGTTGTTGTGCGTTCCTACGCCGGGATCATAAAAGGCACGGGACGTTACATTCTGCTCGCATTCAAGCCGCTGCTTTTTGTGATCATTCCGATCACACTGCTGATGATTCAAATCGATCGGTATCTCGGATCGCAACCACTCCCGGTGACGCAGAATTTTCTGTTTAAAGTTCAGGCCGACAATGCCGATCAGTTGAATAATTTGTCTTTGGAGTTGCCCCAGGGTTTGCAGACAACTGCGCCGCCGCTTCACGCCGTTACCGACAATGAAGTTGTGTGGCGGTTGGCAGCAGATAAGAATGGTACATACGATCTCGCCGTGAAATCGGGCGACCAGACTTATATAAAGAGGATTGTTGTTGGTTCCGGGCTGCCGCGGCTTTCTTCCATCCGCTTGCGTGGAAATTTCTGGGAGCGCATGCTGTACTCAGCCGAACCGGCTTTGCCCGCCGCAAGCCCGATCGAACGGATGGAAGTGCGCTATCCCGCGCGCGACATCCGCTTCGCGGGATTTGCATCCAACTGGATTATTGCGTTCTTTGTTCTGTCCCTCATTGCAGGGTTCATTTTCAAGAGCGCGCTGGGAATAGAGATATGAGTAAACCCCTAAAGATGAACAAAAAAGACTGGCGCGATGCGACTTGGGGTGGCGCAGCGCTTCAGCGCTGCGATACGTCTCGATTGAGAGGCGGCTTTAGCCGCTGGGGCATCTGGGCAACTGTCGCTTTTATTGGAGTCATTCTTTTCGCACCCACTCCGGCCCATGCTTACGCGGGCCCCGGCGCAGGATTCGCCGTTCTTTCTTCTTTCTGGACCCTCTTTGTCGCGTTCCTCTACTCGGCGTACGCGATGTTCACCTGGCCTTTTCGACACCTGCTTCGCAGTCTGAAGCGCCGCAAAGCTTACGGCAAAGCGCAGATCAGCCGCGCGGTCATTCTCGGATTCGACGGAATGGATCCTGAACTCGCGGAGCGCTTCATAAACGAGGGCCGACTGCCGAATCTCGCCAAGCTGAAAGCCCAGGGGACATTCAAGAAACTTCGTACGACGTATCCCGCCATCTCGCCTGTAGCGTGGTCTACGTTCATGACCGGCGTCAATCCGGGGAAGCACAACATCTATGACTTTCTGGCGCGCGATGTGAACAGCTATTTGCCCTTTCTCTCCTCGGCAGAAATCAAAGGGCCGAAGCGCAGCTGGAAAATTGGCAAGTACACGATCCCGCTCGGCAAAGCTCAGATCAAAGGCATGCGAAAGGGAACTCCGTTCTGGCACTGGCTGGGTAAAGCAGGGATCTTTTCCTCGATCATTCGCGTGCCGGTTACTTTTCCGCCAGAAAAATTTTCCGGCGTGCTGCTTTCCGGCATGTGTGTTCCTGATTTGAAGGGCAGCCAGGGCACTTTTTGTCTGTGTACTACGCGTAAGTCGGACGGCAAGTTCCGCGAAGGTGGAGTTCGCGTGGCAGCCGAACGCAACGGCAATGGGGTTCACTCCTACATTCCCGGCCCGGAAGATCCGCTCGGGACACATAGTGAGTTGCGAGCCGAGTTCACTATCTATCCCGACACAGCCAAGAACCAGGCCACTATTGAGATCGACTCGGAAAAAGTGACGCTCAAAGTGGGCGAGTATTCAGAGTGGCTGCCCGTCAAGTTCAAAGCCGGGCTCGGCTTCAGCGCAAAAGGCATCGCCCGCTTTTTCCTGAAAGAAGTTTCGCCAGAAATCGAAGTCTACGTCACGCCCGTAAACATCGATCCTTCGCGACCCGACCTGCCTATCTCGCATCCGGTGACGTACTCGATTTATCTGGCGAAGATGTTCGGTCCCTATGCGACGCTTGGGCTGGCCGAGGATACCTGGGCGCTCAACGAAGAAGTTCTCGACGACGACGCCTTCCTCGCGCAGTGCTACTCAAACCATGAAGACCGCGAGCGCATGCTCTTTGACGCGCTCGGAAAAACGCAGCAAGGTTTGTGCGCCTGCGTCTTTGACACTACGGACCGCGTGCAGCACATGTTCTGGCGCTATTTGGACGACGACCATCCGGCTGCGCGGCACGTCCCGCGCGACCAGCGGCCCGGTGTCATCCAGGATCTTTATCAGCGCATGGACAAGCTTATCGGCCGCGTGATGGAGCAGATCGATGACAAGACTCTGCTCATGGTCGTCTCCGATCACGGCTTCAAATCATTTGCGCGCTGCGTGAACCTGAACGCATGGTTGCATCAGAACGGATATCTCTCGCTCAAGTCTGGCAAGACCGAGAGCGGAGACTGGTTTGAGGATGTGGACTGGTCGAAAACGCGCGCCTACACCATGGGGCTGAATGGTCTCTACCTGAACATCAAAGGACGCGAGCGCGAAGGCATCGTTGCAGCCGGAAAAGAAGCAGAGGCGCTGAAGCAAGAGTTACAAGAAAAACTGGATGGGCTGGTCGATCCTGCTTCGGGGCGGGTCGGCATCACCGGCGTCTTCGTCTGCGATGCCACCTACGCCGGCCCTTACGTCGACAACGCTCCCGACCTTATCGTCGGCTACGGCGACGGTTATCGCGCGTCTTGGGATTCCGTCATGGGCAAAGTCACTGCCCAGATTTTCGAAGACAACCTGAAAGCCTGGAGTGGCGATCACTGCATCGATCCCCGACTGGTGCCGGGCGTTCTGTTCTCCAACCGAAAAGTCGCAGATGAGAAAGTTGCGATCGTGGATGTTGCACCGACGATTCTGAAGTTGTTCGGCCTCGGGGTGCCAGGGCATTTCGATGGGAAGGCGTGGAAGATGGAGGGAGAGCAAGGAAAACCATCGCGCCTATCCGCTGTCGCACCAGCCTGACGAATGGCCGCTTTCCACCTTCCTGCGAGCGATAAGTTAGTTTGCTATTTCCCGACTCTCACCACTTTCTCCAATCCCTCCACCACCCTCTCCGCCGCCTCAATCACCGACGCATCCATCCTCGGCAACGATGCAAGCAAGTCCGCAATCTTCTCCGCAAAGTCCACCGGGCGCTTCTCACACAACTGCTCCGCAGATTTAACCAACCTCTTCTCTCCCGGATGAGGCTGCCGGTTCAGCGCAAAAAGAACATCAAAATAACTAGCTAACAACGCCGTCGTCCGATGATTCAAACTGACAAGGTCGCCACGCTGAATCGCCAGTTCCATCTGGTGAATGTACGAGGACATGTTTTGACGCAGTAGTGGAAGGTTCTTCGCAATGATAGCCGCCCCTAGTTCCTCCGAATACGGCACCCGCGCCCACTCATGCAATTGGCCGAACCATCCAGATCGGTCGAACAGGCTCTCCGAGTGCAGCACGTTGTACCAGAAACATGTCGAATACCCGATCGACGCCTGATGATGTTTGAGCATGCGGTCGAGCTGTTCTTCAATCCATCGGCAATCGCGAAACATCACGTCGATGGAAATTCCCGTGGAGCCATCCACCCACTCATCCCCTGGCTCCCAGAACGCATTACCGATCTCAGCCCGCCTCGCCCCCGCCGCTACCTGCGACCGATCCTCCAACGAAATCGGCGACCGCGAGTAAACGTATAGATCGATATCAGACGCTCCATCACCCAATCCCGAGGTCTGCGATCCAGACAAAACCACCGCTTCCACAGTCGCGATCGCTGCGTACGCGTCGGCGAGCCGCAATACCAAATCGCGAGCACTACCCTTGTTCGACAGTTCACCCTGGGCACTCACGCCAGCAGTATAAAGAACAGGCCTACCCCGATAACTTAACGATTGTCATCTAACTTAACGATTGTCATCCTGAGCGCAGCGAAGGACCTGCTTTTGGTCGACGCGATTCAACATCGAACCTTCGACGGGAGACCACCCGGTTCGCCGGTCAATACGTAACAATCGCCGCCCGATGTGGCGAAAATCTTTAGCACGCACCGCTCAACCAGCTATCATGCGCAGTGCTCCGGTTTGATCGAGTTCACATTGGAGTTGTAGATGGTCCGATTTTCTCGCACTACTTTCGCCGCGACCCTGCTACTTTCGCTTGTTGTATCCCTCCCTGCCCAACAACCAGCGAATCAAAAGACCGCCCGTCCCGTCGCTGACTGGATTTCCTCAGGCGTGATCTACGAAATCAACCCCCGGACTTTTTCTGCAGCAGGGAACTTCCGTGGTGTCGAGCAGAAACTCGACGATCTGAAAGATCTTGGCGTGAATATCCTCTGGCTCATGCCGATTCACCCGGTCGGTCAAGCCAAGAAAAAGGGCTCACTCGGCAGCGTATACGCGGTGCAGGATTATTACGGGATCAACGCTGCCTATGGAACGAAGGAAGATTTCAAACATCTCGTCGCTGAATCGCATAAACGTGGTCTGAAGATCATCATCGACATCGTCGCGAACCACACAGCATGGGATAGCGTGCTGATGAAGCATCCCAATTTTTACAAGCACGACGCCGCCGGGAACATCATCCCACCGAATCCCGACTGGACCGACGTCGCGGGACTGAACTATGCGAATCCGGAACTCCGCGCCTACATGACCGACATGCTCAAGTACTGGATCCGCGAGTTTGATCTCGATGGATTCCGTTGCGATGTGGCGGGAGAAGTTCCAACCGATTTTTGGGAATCCGCGCGCGCCGAATTGACCAAACTCAAGCCCGACATCGTCATGATCGCCGAAGCGAACAAGCCGGAACTGCTATTGAAGGCATTTGAACTCGACTACGCATGGCCTTTCCACTCCGCAATCACCAAGTCCTTCGAATTCGGTGCACCAGCCACTCACATTTCCGATACCTGGAAGTTCGAGCACGATCGCTATCCCAAGAACGCAATGGAAATGCGCTTTTCGGATAATCACGACGAGAAGCGAGCGATTGCGCGATTCGGAGAGCGGGGCTCCCTCGCGGCATCCGCACTTGTTTTCACTATGGATGGCGTCCCCATGCTTTACAACGGGATGGAAGTCGGCGACACAGGAGAATCCGGCGCCCCAGCACTCTTCGAAAACATTCAGGTTTTCTGGCCGATCGCCGAACGTCGCCCTGAGTTCCGTCCCTTCTACAAAGCTTTGATTGCGTTGCGCAAGGCGCATCCCGCACTCCAGCAAGGCGAAACCGAATGGATTTCGAACAGCGACAACACGCGCGTACTGACCTATCTCCGGCACGCCGCCGGCGAGGAATACCTTGTTGCAATCAACACTTCGAACAAGCCCTTCGTCGGGGTAATTCCTGTCTCCGGGCAATATGAAGATCAAACGCCGGCAGTTGGCGATCGCAAGCCAACCTCTACGACGCTGCCAGCCGTCTCACTCGAGGCATGGGAATTCCGAATCTGGCGTAAAGTGCACTAGGACGACTATGACCTTTCCCCGCTCGAGCGGTATCCTGCTGCACCCAACGTCGCTCACTGGTCCGCACGGCGTGGGCGACCTCGGCCCCGCGGCATATCGCTTTGTTGATTTTCTTCACTCCGCCGGACACAAGCTCTGGCAAGTTCTTCCGCTCAATCCCACGGGATATGGGGACTCTCCTTTTCAATGTTTCTCTGCTAGCGCGGGAAATCCACTTCTGATCAATCTTGATCGCCTGATTGAGAAAGGGATCCTGGCAAAGAGTGATATCGCCGCAATTCCACAATGGCCGTCTAACACCGTCGACTTCGGGCGCGTGATCGCGTTTAAAGCGCCGTTACTGAAGAAGGCTGCACGCAATTTTCTGAACTCAGCTGGCACAAACGATCGTGCAGAGTTCCAGTCATTCTGCCAGGCAAACGCGCACTGGCTGGACGACTTCGCTCTCTTCATCGCAGTGAAAGACACGCAGAACCTGGTCGCCTGGACCCGCTGGCCCACCGACATCGCGGCCCGCGATCCAGAAGCCGTACGCGATGCCACTGAACACCTCGCAAAAGAAATCGAAGTCCACAAATACTGGCAGTTTGAATTCGCAGAGCAATGGCAGAACCTTCGCGCTTACGCGCGCGAGCGCCGTATACAGGTCATCGGCGATATCCCCATTTACGTCGCGCATGATTCCGCCGACGTCTGGTCTAATCGCCAATACTTCCTTCTCAATGCTGATGGCACTCCTGCCAAGATCGCTGGCGTGCCTCCCGACTACTTCAGCGCCACAGGCCAGCTCTGGGGAAATCCCATCTACAACTGGCCACTCCACAAAGAAACGAACTACAAGTGGTGGGTCGATCGCTTTCGCTCAGCGATGCGGTTGTACGACATCATGCGCATCGATCACTTCCGCGGATTCGAAGCCTACTGGGAAGTTCCCGGCGGCGACACAACGGCCGTCAACGGCAAATGGGTGAAAGGCCCGGGAGCGGATCTTTTTCGCGTCTTACAAGACGAACTTGGCGAGCTTCCGATCATTGCCGAAAATCTTGGCGTCATCACTCCCGAAGTGGAAGCCATTCGTCACCAGTTCAACTTTCCTGGGATGGCAATCCTGCAGTTCGCTTTCGGAAACGATCCGCAGGGCCCGAGTTTCCGGCCGCACAACTATGAACGCAATCTTGTGGCCTATACCGGAACGCATGACAACGACACGACTGCTGGCTGGTGGCAGAGCCAAGGTTTGGGAGATAGCATTCGCACCGAAGAAGACGTTCAGAAAGAACATGCGTTCGCGCGCTCTTATCTCGGGCTTTCTGATGACAACGCGATCCACTGGGCCTTGATTCGCGGGATCCTGAGTTCGGTGGCGAACACTGCCATTATTCCCATGCAGGACGCGCTTGGCCTTGGCAGCCAGGCGCGGATGAATTTGCCCGGAACGCCGAGCGGCAATTGGCGCTGGCGCATGCTACCTGGTGCGCTGACTGACGAACTGGCTGCGCGCCTGCGCGAAATGAACAGAGATTATGACCGCTAAGTTGTCGCAAGATTCGATAGTCCAGCCCCGCAGGGGCGGGATGAGAAAGCCCAGGACGGAAGTTCTGGGAAAGGAACAAAGTTACGCTAGGTCCCGTTGGGACGACACGACTTCACAATATGGAACGCCCTGTGAACAAGCCTCCACGCACCTTCTGGCAAATCTGGAACATGAGCTTCGGGTTCCTCGGCATTCAATTCGGCTGGGGCCTGCAAATGGCCAACATGAGCGCTATCTATGAATACCTCGGTGCGCACGCCGACCAGATTCCAATTCTTTGGCTCGCTGCCCCCCTTACCGGACTTATCGTTCAGCCCATCATCGGACACGCCAGCGACCGCACTTGGGGCCCTCTCGGTCGCCGGCGCCCTTACTTTCTAACTGGCGCAATCCTCAGTTCCCTCGCACTCATCTTCATGCCGAACAGTTCCACGCTCTGGATGGCTGCCGGACTCCTCTGGATTCTCGATGCTTCTATCAACATCAGCATGGAACCATTTCGCGCATTCGTCGCCGACCTGCTGCCCGAACAGCAGCGAACCCGCGGCTTCGCCATGCAGAGCCTTTTCATTGGACTCGGCGCGGTCATCGCATCACTTATGCCATGGCTCCTGCGCAATTTCTTCCACGTGAGTGAGGCGGCCGGCGAAACGCGTGTAATCCCGACTACCACTCGATTGTCGTTTTATATCGGCGCGGGTGCATTCTTGGGCGCGGTCCTTTGGACAATCCTGACCACCAAGGAATATCCGCCCGAAGATATGGAAGCTTTCCGTCGAATGAAGAAGGAGAAAACGGGTCTTGCCGCGAACGCGAAAGAAATTCTTGTCTCCATCCGCGAGATGCCGCAAACCATGCGCCAACTCGCCCCCGTGCAACTGCTCACATGGCTCGGACTTTTTTGCATGTGGCTCTACTTCCCGGTCGCAGTCGCACGCAATGTCTTCGGCGCGCCGGATACAAGTTCGCCTCTATATCCGCAAGGCGTCGAGTGGGGGGGCGTTTGTTTTGCCGTGTACTCAGCTGTTTGTTTCGCGTTCTCCTTCGTTCTTCCCGGCATGGCGGCGAAGCTCGGTAGAAAAAACACGCATAGCTTGTGCCTGCTGTGCGGGGCAATCGGACTTGTTTCCGTGTTCCTCATTCACAACAAGTACGTGCTTCTGCTTACGATGCTCGGTGTCGGGATCGCCTGGGCCAGCACGCTTGCCATGCCCTATGCCGTTCTCGCTGGATCGCTACCACCCGGCAAAACTGGGGTCTACATGGGCATTTTCAACTTCTTTATTGTGATCCCCGAAATTCTTGCGTCGCTCTTTTTCGGATGGATCATGAACCACCTGCTCGGCAATAACCGCATCGCCGCCGTCGTCGCGGGAGGAATTTTTATGGCGATCGCGGCGTTACTCATGCAACGTGTCGTCGATCAAACAGAAACTGTCGTCGCCTCTTCGAAGCCCTCGACTCTTGCCATCTCTCAAACCCTGTCATCCTGAGCGGAGTGAGGCGAAGCCGAACGTAGTCGAAGGACCCCACGCCTGCCGAAAGCGTCGACACCCGTCCAGATTTCATATCACGACCCGATTAACCGTTCCAGGCTGTTGACTTGAGCAATACGCCTGACTACCTTGTAAACCAATACTCGGGCCTGGGGCATGAGCGCCAATTCTTCCAACTACACTCCTGACGTCACTCGCTTGCTCATCGAGTGGACTGGCGGCAGTCAGCACGCCATGGAAGAGTTGCTTCCTCTGGTTTACGACGAGTTACGCAGACTCGCCGGCAGCTACCTTCGCAGGGAGCGTTCCGATCACACATTGCAAAGCACCGCACTCGTGCACGAAGCTTACTTGCGCATGGTGGATCAAAGAAATGTCACATGGCAGGGACGTGCTCACTTCTTTGCCATCGCCGCGCAGATGATGCGACGTATCCTCGTCGATCACGCCCGGGGGCGAGATGCGGCCAAACGCGGATCAGGCGCCTGCAAAATTACACTCGACGAGGGTCTGCTCGCGCCAGCAGAACGCGACATCAATCTAGTTGCTCTCGATCAGGCTCTCGAGATGTTAGCGAAGCTCGATCCGAAACAAGCCCGGATCGTCGAACTCCGTTTTTTCGCCGGACTTTCCATCGAGGACGCTGCGGAAATCCTGAAAATCTCCCCAGCCACAGTCAAGCGCGAGTGGGCCATGGCCAAGGCATTTCTCACCCGCCAGATGAAATTGGGCTTCGCCTGATTGGTATGCGGTGGACATCCCATAAAACCAAACTCTCAGGCTACGTCTTCAATGAACTCCCACTCGTCGTACTAAATCGATAAAGCGTGGATCGTTGCGCAACGGATCCATAAAGGGGTGTACTTTCACATATTGGAGAATGTTGGAATGTTCCTGGTAAGCACGTTCCAGCCATACAAAGGCCTGCTCCTTGTCATCGAGCCCCAAGTAGGCGTTCACAAACGCGGCCGCGGGCACGTAACCTTTTTGCTGACGGTTCTTCAACTCATCCAGGATCTTCAATGCTTCCTGCCGTCGACCTGCGTGCGCATATGCTCTTACCTGTATGCCCATGGCTGCAGAACTTCCCTTGCTGAGTGCCATAACCTTGTCCAGAACGGGAATAGCGTCTTTAGGCTGGCCATTCGCAATCAGCGCAAATGCAAGGAACCACGAAACCGTTGCATCGTCCGGTCGGACACGAAGTTCACTCTGCAGTTGACGAATGGACTCGTCGTAGCGTCGCGCTTGAAACAAGATCCATGCTTTGGTTGTTCCGATTATTCCGAGAGGGTCGAGTTCGCGGGCCCGGTCCGACCATTGAAGCGCTTCCTCCAAGCGACCTTGGCAAAGCAGCCAATGCGCGAAACCCAAATGTGCAGCCGCATCATTGGGACTCAACTCAAGTGCTCGTTTGTATTCTGCTTCTGATTCAGCCCACCGCCACCGCTCTTCATCGATTCCAGCCAGCAGCACGTGAGCACCGGCCAGCTCTGGATCCAGCTCTAATGCCTTTCCTGCTGCGCTCACCGCTTTCTCGCGTAGCTCCTCCGGCGGAGCTCCTACGAAGACGGATGCCATCTCCGCATATGCCTCTCCTAGTCCTAGGTAAGCGGGAGCGAACGTGGGGTCTCGGCGAATTGCCTCCTCAAAATAATGAACGCCTTCTTCAAGCTCTGCCAGGCTGTTTCCCTTGCTGTACTGACCTTTGAGATAACTTTCATAAACTTCAGGGGCCACGTGTCGTGCGGCCACCAGCCTGGCATGTTCTTCTCCGGTAATCGTCGCTTGCACTTTGCTCGCTATCGATTCCGCGACCTCGCTTTCCAATGCCAGCGTGTCTCCCAGGTCCCGATCATAAGTTTCTGACCAGAAATGTTCGTCCGTAGCGGTTCGAATTAGCTGTGCATGGACCCGGACGCGGTTGCCTTCACGCATCACAGAGCCCTCCACGATGGCGTCGACGCCCAGCACCTTGGCGATTTCAGGGACAGTTGATCGACCGTCCTTGAAATGAATAACAGAAGTTCGAGAAATCACTCGCAGATTGTGAATTCGCGAGAGTCGGCCGATAAGTTCCTCCGTCATGCCATCGGCCAGATACTCTTGGGAGGAGTCGCCCGACAAGTTCTTCATGGGGAGCACGGCCAACGATTGGATTTTTGGTCGCGATGCAATTCTGTTACGGACTGCGAAGTAAGTTATTGCTAGCGCAAGACAAACCGCAAATCCAACAATAACCAGCTTCCTTTTTCGGGCTCGCTCGGACTCAGAGAATGGCGCAAGAACGTTGTTACTGATCCCCTGGATTCCAGACTCTGGTGGTTCGGGCAGCGTAATCCGGCGCTGCATCCAGGTATCAAGCTCAGTCCTGAACGCATAAACCGATCCCCTCTTATCGTGAAGATGCCGGTGAACGGGCATTCCTTCCCGCTTTTCCCAGCGCTGGACCGTGGTGATGTCACGCTTGAGGTAGGTAGCGATTTCCTTCCAAGAGTCGAGCTTCTTTTCGTCGGATAAGTTCGCCGACGCGGGCGCAATGGAAGATGGGTCCATCGAGCTCTCCAAGGTGTATGGGGCGGCTCTCACCCCCCGGGGAAGAAGCCGATTGTAGCGCCCTCCGCCCACTGCGGCAACAAACGGCATTAGGCGGTATCTCGGGCATGCCGCGCGATGCCGTTTGCTCCGGACTGCAGACTATTCGATTGTGTTCCGGCGCCTGCATCCAGCAGCGCGAACTAAATTTCGGAGGCTCCCATGCAACGAAGAACAATGCTGTTAGGTATGTTTACCGCCGCGCTCCTTGTGTCCAGCCTATACTTCACCGGGAAAGTCCATGCCACGTCCGCCGTGGGTTTTACTGGGACGACAATTTCTCAAGGTCGGCTTGGAAGTTTCAACGTCAGCAATTTCTTTATCTCACCGGATAAGCGCCAAGTATGGCTGTCGTTGCAAGGGACCAAAGGACAGTCTGACTTATACGTGCAAAGCAATGTCTGGGAACCGGGGGGTAGCACTGGCTGGCACTCGCATCCGGGCCATAGTCTCATTACGGTCACGGCTGGCACCGTAACGGTTTATGAAGGTGACGACCCCTCTTGTACTCCCCATGTCTACACAGTAGGAATGGGCTTCGTTGACGCTGGTGGAAGTCATGTGCACATCATTCGCAACGAAGGCACAATTGGGGCGCAGACGATTGCGGTCCAATTAATTCCAGCAGGTCAGCCGCGCCGAATCGATGCGGCAGATCCTGGGAATTGTCACTTCTAATCGCGAGATCCGCTAGGTCGTTGCTGCGAGCATTGTTTGGACGCGCGATCGGACGGCGCGTCCAGAACTCGCTTCGCTCATCATCAGCGGTTGTCGGCGCATTGGCTTTGATATAGCTTTGGCCGGATGTCGCGATTGCTGTTTGCTTCCGCATTAGTCTGCCTCTGCACATTCTGGCTGCCGTCCGCCTCTCAGCAGACTGCTCCTGCCGGTAGCTCAACACAGGTTCGGGAACATCGTGTTCCAGTGGGCGGGGCTGAACTGTATGCCCGTGAGGTTGGATCGGGCACTGCCATCATCATCCTTCACGGTGGTCCGGATTTCGATCAATCCTATCTCCTCCCGGAGATGGATCGTTTTGCTGACTTTTATCGCCTCATCTACTACGACCAGCGCGGTCGGGGCCGGTCGGCCGAGCACGTGCGCCCGGAAGATGTCACGCTCGCCTCCGATATCGACGATCTCGACAAAGTACGTCAGTACTTCCATCTCGAATCGGTTGTTCTGCTCGGCCATTCCTGGGGCACGGTCCTCGCTCTCGAATATGCGATCCAACATCCCGAGCGCGTTTCTCAACTGATCCTTATGAATCCGGCACCCGCGTCGACTGCCGATTTCAGCGAACTGAAAAGAGAGTGGGCCGTGAAGCGGCACGACGATGTGGAGCGCAAAAAAGCCATCGCATCTACGCCGGAATACATAAATGGCGATCCAGAGGCGGTGACGGCGTACTACCGCGTTCACTTCAAGACTGGTTTAGCGAAGCCGGAAGACTACGAGAAGATGGTGGCTCGCTTTCACTCCAGCTTCACTAAGGAAGGCGTCCTCAAAGCGCGGGCGGTTGAGGCGCACTTGATGACCGAAACCTATTCTTTGCCGAGCTTCGACCTGTTACCCCAGTTCAAAAGTCTGCGCATTCCCACGCTGGTCATTACTGGAGATCACGAGTTCATTCCTGCTTCCACCGCTGAACACATCACGAATTCGATACCCGGTGCACGCATGATCACGTTGAAACTTTGCGGACACTTTTCTTACTTGGAATCTCCGGCAGAGGTGCGTGCAGCGGTCAATAGCTTCCTTCCCAGTCCGCAAAAGACGATTCGTCATCGAGGGGATTGAAATTGAGCGGCACGCGAGGAATTCTTCCGGACTGAGCACTAAGATCGGCGTGTGTGGCGTAATCGCCTATCATGAATGGCATATCTGCCATCTTGTTGGCTGATTCACAATCCAGCTACTCTCTTGGTGTGGCTGCGATAGCAGAAATCATCGACTGTTTAATAGGAGAAAACATGAGCGACCACTATCATGACGCAGCAGACCTGCGATTGTTAAAGGACATGGGCCAGCTCGCGCCCAAGGACTTCGAAGCTTGGCTGAATCTTGACAAGATTGTTGGCCGGGAAGACGGGGCGATTCCGCGCAAATATCGTGAGCTGATTGCGATTGCGGTGGCTTGCACGACCCAGTGCCCGTACTGTATCGAAGTGCATACGAAGGCTGCGAAAAGAGCAGGGGCTTCCCGCGAAGAGATCACGGAAACCTCACTGCTCGCGGCTGCACTGCGCGCAGGTGGCGCGGCTACACACGGCGCCATGGCTTTGAAGTTTTTTGATAAGGCGTAACGGTGTTTAATTTCGGGCTTCTTCGCGTGGAGAGGAAGCCCGCGCTCCAAGAAGATGTTCAAGAGCGTTTTGACACTCCACGAGCGCCTGAGCGGCTTCATCCGGCGCGTGCGCGTCAATACCGCGCAATTCCCCCTTCTCGCGGAGATCTCGCCAACCATCGAGGCTTTTGCGATACCAGGACTGGGCAGTGAGTAAATCTTGTTTCTTGCTGCCCGTACCTGGACCTTGCAGTGCTCGCTTGTAAAAAAGCGCTCCAAGATTCTGGTAGATTTCCGCGACATCACGTCTTGCCGATGCATTTGCTGCATCGGATGCAGCGCGACGCTCGGCATCTTTCGTAGCTTGAAGGTAGGCTAACTCGGCTCCACTAAAATCTCCGGTCTGGGCGAGAGCGTCTCCAATTTTTTTGTGGTTGGAAATCTTGTATTTCATCGCCCACGCGTCCTTTGGGTCGGCGGCAGCGAGCGCTTCGCCTAAAGTGATGCTTCGTTGATAAGCCTTAAGTGCTCCTTCAGTATCACCAGTCTTCAGCAGCACGTCTCCGATGCTCTCGTGCGTAATCGCAACATCCCGTTTCGCAACCGCGTTCAGCGGATCCTCTGACGCCATAGCTTCATCAGTTTGCAACGCCTTCTGGTACTCGCTTAACGCGAGATCCAACTTGCCGCTGGCTTCAAGAACTCCACCGATCTTTTTGTGCTCAATCGAAATCGCCCGTCGGTATCGCGGGAACTTCGGATCTTTCTCGTGAAGAGATTCAAAAATTGAGAGGCTGTCGCGATTGTTGTCGAGCGCGATCTCGAACAAGCCGTTGTCGGCAAGCACGTCGCCCAAGCCGTCGTAAGCCAAAGCCAAATTCATTTGCGCATCGCGATCATCCGAGCCTGCCGACGCGGCTAACTCCTTACGCATTTCCAAAGTCTTCCGGAACAGAGCGAGCGCCTCTTTCTGCTTGCCCATCTGCATCTGGATACTTCCCAGCTTGCTATATGCCTCAGCCAGATCGGAGTGTGCTTTTACATCCTCTGGGTGTGCCGCTACCAGCGCTTCACGTATGGCGAGCGCCTTCTGATAGCTCTGCAAAGCACCGGCCGTGTCGCCCAGGTTCGATCGGACATCCAGTCCTTGCACGTCGCCGACCTTCTCGTAGGCCATCGAGAGTTCTCGCTGAAGCGCCGCATCTCCGGAAGCTTCCTTCGCCAGGCTGTCCAGATATTGCAGCGCGTTCTGCACGATCAGCTGTCGAGCGGGAGTCGCACCTGGAAGTTGTTGGATGGAGTCGTGCACTTCGAACAAAAGAGAATTGGCAAGCCATCGAACATCGTTGAATCGATGCTCCGCGCGAGCGCTCTGCTCTCGCGCAATACGAGCTTCCCGCATGGTGGCGAGCATCCCGAGTGTGAGCGATACAACCATCAGAGCAGCAGCACCAACCAGCGCACGGTTTCTTTGCACGAACTTGATGGCCCGATATCGCAAGGTATCTGGACGCGCAATGACTGGCCGCCCGTCGAGGTAATGTTGGATATCATCAGCTAATTGCTGCACAGAACCATAACGGCGAGCGGGTTCTTTGCGTAGGGCTTTGAGGACGATATTGTCCAAGTCGCCCTCCAGCTTGCGGCGCAGCAGACCGGGCCGCGCATCCCGCACTTCGCTCACGGATTCCGGTGTCAACTCGCGACTGCTTCCATCGGTGTCTGTGATGGTTTCGACGCGGTTCACGGCATCACTTGGACGCTCGGGTTGCGATTCCGAAACGGCTCTCGCCATCTCCAACAGGGAAACATTGGAGTCCACGCGGTACGGAGGGTGTCCCGTCAATAAGCGATAGAGCACAACGCCGAGAGAATAAACGTCACTCGCAGTGGTCACCGGCTCGCCGCGGACCTGCTCGGGACTGGCGTACTCGGGAGTCATTGGAAGTGCCATCACCGTGGGTTCGGCCGTCTGGAAAAACAATTCCGGTTCGAGCGCCTTTGCGATCCCGAAGTCCAGGAGCTTGGGAACCCCGCTCTCGGTCACCAAAATGTTGGCCGGTTTTAAATCGCGATGCACAACCAGGCTCTGGTGCGCATACTGTACCGCCCCGCAAACGTCGACGAAGAGTCGAAGCCGGTCGATCGTCCCGAGCTTCCGTGAGTCGCAGTAAGCGTCGATCCTGCTGCCCTCGATGTACTCCATCACAAAATAAGGATGACCATCATCGGTTGCGCCTCCATCAAGGAGCCGAGCAATGTTTGGATGGTCGAGGCTCGCCATGATCTGGCGTTCGTTCTTGAACCGCCGCAACGAATGTTCCGTTCGCAGTCCGTGCCGGAGCAACTTGATCGCTACTTGCTTGAGATAGTGGTCATCGACGCGAACTGCGCGATATACCGCGCCCATTCCGCCTTCCCCGATTTTTGAAATTGTTTGGTAAGGACCGATGTTCCTGCCGAGGAATGGATCACTGAGAGCCTTGGCTGCGACTTCATGAAGATGGGCGGGTGTTTCCAGGCGATGATCGTCCGCTTCGTGCGAAGTCAGCAAAGATTCGATTTCATGTCGCAACTCCGGATCACCTGCGCAGCATTCATCGAGATAGTTGGCGCGCAGCTCCGGACGAAGTTCCAGCGCAACCTGGAACCTCTCTTTCACTTGCTGCCATCGTTCCGGAGTCACAGCTTCTCCTATTTAAGCGAAGAGTGGGCAGCCGTGGGCGTTGGAACACCGACGCCGCATTCGGTTGACACAGACCTTCAGGGGAGGGTTGTAACTTACGCGGTCAGCGGAAGTAAATCCACAGGCCGATTACGGTCGCAATTAGTAGCATCGTTGCGATCAGGTTGATCTTATGTTCTGCAGCTGTCTCTCGCGCCGGCTTACGCGCGGGCGCGCCCACTGTGATGACTTCCATTTTCTCATCAACGGTTGCAAAAGTAAGCCCGGCAAGTTTCCGCCGCTCGGGCGCTGGCGTCATCATGCTCACGACAATCAGCGCGACCGAGCACACGACGAACATGAAGATCGCGTAGTGCAGGAAGTTCATCTTCACGAGCCAGTGCATCAGGCCGGTGAATTCCGTCCCTTTCGCGGCCATGATTTCTGCGACGAATCTTACCGAGCCGAGCACGAAACCAGTGAGCAGGGAAGTGATTGCGCCTGCTCCGTTCAGACGTGGCCACAGGATCCCCAGAATGAAGCACACTGCAATCGGCGGACTGATATATGCTTGCACGCTCTGCAAATAGATGTAGAGTTGGCTGCTGATCAGGTGAATGAACGGCACCCATGCAAGTCCAAGCACCACCATCATGCCAGTCGCGATGCGCCCGAAATTTACCAGCTGTTTTTCGTCCGCCTCTGGACGCAGCTTCTTGTAGAAATCGAGCGTGACGAGTGTCGACGCGGAGTTGAAGACTGAAGCCATGCCGCCCATCAGTGCCGCGAGCAGCGCAGCGATCATGAGACCGACAAGACCTTTGGGCAGCAGGTTGATGATTAATGTCGGGAACGCGATGTCACCATTCGTGACTTGCCCGGCGGCATTCATCGTGAAGAGGTCGCGATAGAGCGCGTAGACAATCAGTCCGGGGATGACCAGCAAGAAGACCGGTAAGATTTTGAGGAAGCCAGCGAAGATGGTGCCGGCCTTGGCATGTCCTTCATCCTTTGCGGAGAGCACGCGCTGCACGATGACCTGGTCCGTGCACCAATACCAGATGCCAAGAATCGGCGCTCCCAGAAAAATTCCAGTCCACGGAAAATCCGGATCGCTGATCGGCTTGATCATGTGGAAGTAGTCGGCCGGAACTGCGGCACGCAGCCCCGCGAAGCCACCTACTTTCGACATGCCAATGAAGGTGAGTGCGATCGCGCCAGTGAGCAGCACGAGCGTCTGCACGACTTCGGTATAAATCACTGCGCCAAGTCCACCGGCGATGGTGTAGATTCCGGTCGCGATCACGAGAATGATAGCGGCTTCCATCGGACTCCATCCGACGACGCGCTCGAGCACGATGGCGGCTGCCCAGAGGTGGACCGAAATTTTCGTGAGAATATAGGCGATGATCGAGACGCTCGCCAGATACACGGCGCATTGTCGATTGAAACGCCGCTCGAGGAACTCAGGCATCGTGAAGACGTTCGAGCGCAGGTAGAACGGAACGAACACCCATCCTAGAAGTAAAAGGATTAAGCAGGCGAGCCACTCGAAGTGTCCGACAGCCATACCCGTGCTCGCGCCCGATCCAGCGAGACCTATGAAGTGCTCCGTCGAGATATTGGAAACGAAGAGCGAGGCGCCGATAGCGAACCATCCAATATTGCGACTGGCAAGGAAGTAGTCGGTGGAAGTGCGCTCTTTGAGGGCAAAGTACAAACCGATCGAAAAGATTATCAGGAAATAAATTCCAATGATGATCAGGTCGATCGGCGCAAGGGTACGATGGGTGATCGCGGCAGCATTCATGTACTCAGACGGCCCCCAGGATGGAATCCCCGCAAGCGCGCCATCATAGGAGATTCGTGAAGGTGAGTAAATAGGGACGAGACTCGAGGGGCAAAGCCGCGAAACATCTTAATGTTCCACGTGGAACATTTGACATTTCTTAAAGCTAACATTTCTGGTTCGTAAGCCGGTGATGCGAAAAGATTTGCGCGATTAACTTTTCGATAAGAAAGCAGTCAACTTTCAGGAGTGTTCCAGCGAGCTTCCGCGCTCGTTTCGGAACCTTAGTCTGCCGCCTGCTCTTTTTTCAGACGACGCAACAATGATGTTGGATGGATCCCAAGGATGCGGGCACTTTGCGTCTTGTTGTTCCCGGTTGCGGCGAGCACTTCCTGGATGTAATCGTCCTCGAGTTCGCGCAGCGTGAGGAACTGGTGCCCAGTGGGAGAGACATCGTAGTCCGACGATGTTTCAGCTTCGCTCGGGCTGACAACTGGTTTGTAGTCGCGAATTTCTTCAGGCAGCGATCCGGCGTCGATGTCGCCTTCGGGAGCGAGGATCATGGTCCGCTCGATGACATTTTTCAATTCGCGAATGTTTCCCGGCCAGGCGTAGTTCTGAAGTAACTCTGCGGCGGCGGGTGTAAAGCCCAGAAATTTCTTATTCAATTCGCGGTTGAAATGTTGCACGAGATCGAGCGCGATCGGCAGGATATCTTCGCGACGCTCGCGCAAAGGAGGAATCTCTAGCGGGACGACATTCAAACGATAGTAGAGATCTTCACGAAATTGGCCGTTGGCAACGGCTTCTTTCAGGCGAGCGTTGGTGGCGGCGATGAGCCGGATGTCGACCTTGATCGTGCGGGTGCCGCCGAGGCGCATGAATGTTCCTTCTTCAAGCACACGAAGAAGCTTGGCCTGTACGTTCGCCGACATGTTGCCGATTTCATCGAGAAAGAGAGTGCCTTCGTGAGCGCGCTCGAGCAGACCTTCTTTGCGGCGGCGCGCATCCGTGAAAGCACCCGGTTCGAAGCCGAAGAGTTCGCTTTCGAGCAATGTATCTGGAAGTGCCGCGCAGTTCAGTTCGATGAGAGGCATGGCCGAGCGTGGGCTAGCATAGTGAATGGCCTTGGCCAGAACGCCTTTGCCGGTGCCGCTCTCTCCCTGAATAAGGATCGTGGTGTGCTCCGATTCTGCCGCTTTCTGTGCGACTTCGAGCATGCGTCGTGTGTCGGGATTCTGCGTGACAACACGGCCGAAATCATACCGTCCCTTAGCGCGCTCTACGTTGTCGCGCACGCGGACACGCAGGGCGAGCATTTCACTGGCGCGGTGGAGTGTCGCGATCATGTCCGCGAGATGGAACGGCTTGACCATGTAGTCGTACGCGCCAAGCTTCATGGCTTCGACCGCGCGATCGACCATGTGGTACGCGCTCATCATCAGCACGATGGCGGCGGGATTTGACTGCTTGATCTGGCGTAGCACTTCTACGCCATCCATGCCCGGCATGACGATATCGAGAAGGGTGAGGTCCGGCTTCTCGTCCGCGAAAACCTCTAAGGCGTGCTCGCCGCAATTGGCCGTAGAGACATCGAAGCCCTCTTCGCGCAGACCGCGAGAAACGGTGCGCAGCGTCAGTTCTTCGTCATCGACCACCAGCACGGAATAAGACATACAGTTCGCGGCAGAGCTTAGACAACGATCTGCGATTCCTCCTTGTTCTCCTCTTCTGTCGTGGTATCGCGAAGCGGAAGAGTGATAGTGACTGTTGTTCCGTGGTTGACGACACTGTCGATGCGAATCTCACCACCGTGGCTCCGCACATAGGCATGGCTGATGCTGAGACCAAGGCCGGTGCCTTTGCCTCTTTTGGTCGTGAAGAACGGTTCGAAAACGTGCGCAAGAATATCGGGCGGAATGCCACAACCCGTGTCGTAAACCCGGATCTCGATGCTGTCCACGTATGTCAGGCGGGAAGCGGAGATCGTGATGTTGCCCCCCTCCGGAGTCGCTTCGGCAGCGTTCAGCAATAGGTTAATGAAGATCTGGGATAGCTGATTGGCATCGGCACGGATTGGAGGCAAATCGGCAGGCACCTGATTTCGGAGCTGCTTTTTGCGCAGGATCGGCTGGTGCTCGAGGAATACGAGCGTCTCGGCTACGAGACGAGCAAGAGAAATGCGATTCAAAACTGGCGGAGTCGGACGAGCGTAGTTCACCAATCCCCGAAGAGTCGAAGAGATGCGGCGAGCGCCGGCGATGCATTGCTCGATTTCGAGGTGGCGTTCGGGATCTTGCTCCTTTTTCAACTCAAGTTCCAGGTGAGACAGGATGCCGAGCAGAGGATTATTGATTTCGTGCGCGGCGCCGAGGGCGAGCTGCGCGAGCGCGGCATACTTCTCGTATTCCGCGAGCTGCGACTGGAACTGGACTTTGTCTTTATTGAGCTCACGTTCCTCGTAAAGGCGCCGGAAAAGTTCTTCCTGGGCGAGGTCGCGTTCGCGTTCTCGGTCTTTGGCGAGTTTCTGGGATTGGCTGAGTTCTTCGTTGAGCTTATTGACGCGCTGCCGCTGCAGGCGAAAGAAAAGAAAGGAGATGACAAGGAGGGCTGCGAAAGCCGTGAGCACGCTTACGACACTGCCCGGCATCATAGCCACGGCAAACACACCCGGATTTTCGCCACGCCAAACGTGGCACCAGAGGTCCAGGTTCATCTGCTAAGAGGATGGAAGAAAGAGGGCAATAAGGGCAGTGATGCGAGTCACGGCTGGACGTGGTCGGGAGCACGTTGGTGGCTGGAGAGGTGGCCCATCCGGCTGCGGACGGAGAGGTTCAAAAAGGCGCGCGTTGGAGAAAGCACGTGAGTTAGGGATGACGCTGTGAAAGGGGTCATTCGACGGTTTGAAAGCAGATTCCTCGCTGCGCTCGGAATGACAAATCTTGGGTATTTAAGGCTGGAGGGCTAAGCAGCGTGAGGAGGAAACGGCGGAAAGGGATTGGTGGTGCTCATGCGCGCGGTGACACGGGTGGCACGTTCGTTCTATAGCCTTTCCTATAGGTTCTGGAATAATCCCGTCGCAATTGGGATGGTCTTCGTATGAGTACTCCTGTGATCAGCGGAAGGGTTACGCTGCCGCAAGTGACGGACACGAGCCGCCTTACGGCGCGAGGCCGGAAGCTGGCTCTCCTCTTTATCGTGGTCACGCTGCTGACTTTCGTCGTGCCCCTGTTCAATGTCGATCCGCCGATCATGGGCAAGGAGCATTGGTCTCCGTTGGACATCGCAGTTGAGATACACACTCAACTCGGCGCAGATGCGCCCTTTTTCCTGATTTTTGTTCCGTACGCGTCGACCTACTGTTTGTTGCTGCTCGTTGGGGCCATGGTATGCGTATTGCCGTCTCGGAAGCTGCTGCTTTGGATTATCGGCCTGAACCTGTTTCTGTTACTTGCCCCGCTCCGAAGTATCTTCGGCCTGATGGTGCTGCCATCGATGCTGACGTCGGGTAAGGGGAACAGTCCTTCGTTGTGGCTGCTGCTGGTGATTCTGACTTCGGTGATTGGGTTTGTGGTGTGGAAGGACACACCGGTGTAGGGTTGTGAGAGTCGGCTGGGGTCGCCGAGCGACATAGGCGACGAGACTGTGAAGGGAGCTACTCGACAACGACCGTCTTCTTCTTCCTTACGACTCCACCACTCGAATTGAAAAACACTTGACAGTTGAAGTTTTGTTCTTCGATAGACCAAATTGACTTCGAAGTTTCATTCCTTCCGAGAACGATGTGTCGTGTCTGAAAAATCTCGAACACATTCGCTCTACTCATACCGACGGAGATGTCATCGCAAACAGATCGTGCAGTTGAATTCAAGTGTTGATTGGGGCTTTCCATTCTGGATGCGAGGGGAATCGGTGATGAGCCGTTGCTGAACTTGCGACGCCACAATTCATGGCCTTCTGCGGTGATTGCTCTTAACCAGTCACCATCCGAGCAAGTTTCTTTTACGTATACGTCCGGGCCACCCGAGCTGGGAACGGCGGGCGTTATGTCAATCGTTTTGCATCCTGGAAGTTCCTGAACGGTCCACTGCGCAGTCCCGATTGGTAATGCGCTGCCAGAGCGGACCTCGAGAGTGGCTTCTGCAGATTCGGTGCCAGCATTTGCCGTAAGGATGATGCTCGACGAAGGCTGCAGCGCGACCAAAGTAGCTACCTGATCGTCCGATGTTAGTCGAACGGCATAGTCAGGAGATACTCTCCAGTGCACATTGCGCAGTGGGCGTCCGTCTTGTCCCACAGCTCGAAATGATTGGGAGTCACCCACCACGATGGTAGCTTTTGACGGAACAATGAGAAGTTTAGGGACATCGTCCGCGAGAAGCGGCGTTAGTGATAGGCAGAAAAGAGAAACTAAGAACAAGAAGCGACACAAGGTTCGCACGGGCACACCTCGCGACCACCATCTAAGATATTTCGGACCCATTGAGAGGGAAAGTTACTTTCGACACCAGGTTCAAGCTGAAGTACTTAGTGCTTCTCTTCCTGCTTCTTCAGCCAATCCAAGAACATTTGTTCTATAGGTTTGTCATAGGTCATGAGCAGGTGGCGCACGGAGCGTCCGCTGACCATGTGACAGACTTCCTCGGCAAGATTCTTAACGTGGTCTCCGGCGCGTTCAAGCGACTGGGTCATGAAGATGACCTGAAGACTCGCCTGTCGGGGTGCGCCTTCTGGGTTTTCGATGTGGCGAAGGAAAATCAGATTGCGGAGCCGGTCGATCTTCCCATCGGAGCGCAGCACCTCAATTGCTTTTTTGGCGTCGCGTTCAGCAAGTCCGAGCGTTACGTCGGCAAGCATTTTTTCGAGAAGCGTAGCCATCTGCGTGAGATTGCGCGTGTCCTCGGGATCGATCCGGTTGTTGGCGGCTTGAGCACTGTTGGCGAAGCTGAGGAGAAGATCGCCGATGCGTTCGAGTCCGATGACGAACTTCATGCACGCCAAGAGGTCGCGGGCTTCGCGCTCGCTGACCTGGGTGACAACGGATGTCACGCCGGAGTCGATTTCCATGTCGAAAGTATCAAGCTCGCGCTCGCGCTGACGAATGGTAGCGAGCAGTGGCATTGAACCTGTGGCGATCCCCTCAGCGGCAGCCCCTGCGGCTTCGGTTGCGACGCGGCAGGCCTCAACGGTACGGCGGATCAGGTGCGCGGAATGGGGTTCTGGAGCGGACTTGGGGACGGAGCTGTTAAGTGTGAGGTCGTCCGGCGGTAGTGGAAACGACTTGGAAGACATAGCCACAACCTGAGCATATGTCGCAAACCTGGTGCTATGGATTAAAAGATGATGAATTCTCTGTGTCGGGCAACAGTGGGCTCAAGTAGCTTCGGCAAGCAGCAGCGAGAACACGAACGTCGAGCCGTGATTCAGTTCGCTTTCAGCCCGGATGCTTCCACCGTGTGCCAGCACGATGTGCTTGGCGATGGCCAGACCCAAGCCTGTACCGCCCGATTCACGCGAGCGGGCCTTGTCGACCCGATAAAAGCGCTCGAACAAACGCGACAGGTGCTCCGACCCGATGCCGGGCCCAAAGTCTTTGACGTAAAACTCGATGCTATGTTCAAGCTGGCGCGAGCCAAGAACGATTTTTCGTCCAGAGCCCGCATATTTCAGGGCGTTCTCGATCAAGTTAGAAAAGACTTGGTGAACCGCCTCGCGGTCGGCCTGCACAGTTGCCGAACTCGCCGCGTCTTCAACGATGAGATCGATATTCTGCGAGCGGGAGACTTCCTGGAAACTTTCGAGTGCGTCAGAAAGCAGCTCCGATGCATGGACAGGCTCGACATCGAAACGCGTTTCACCGGATTCCACTCGGGCGAGAGTAAGCAGGTCTTCCGTTAGGCGGGACATGCGGGCGGCGTTCTTTCTGATGATCTCCAGAAACTCGCGCGTGTGATTGCCCTCGCCGCTGCTGTCGAGAATGGTTTCTGCGTAGCCCTGAATGGATGTGAGTGGTGTGCGAAGTTCGTGAGAGACGTTGGCGATGAAGTCTCGGCGCGTCTTTTCTACGCGCTCGGTTTCGGTTAAGTCCCGCAACACGGCGACCGCACCTCCACCCGGTAGTGGGGCGGCAGTCACGTCATACGTGCGACCGGGGAGAACTGATCGAGCGCGCGCGGAGGTGAACCGCTTGGCTTCGTTGGCCTCCTGCAGGGCGGAGAGGAAGTCGGGATCGCGCACGGATTCGACGACCGGCGCTTGCAGACGAACATGCTGCGTGACGATGCGCTCCATTCCGCGATTGGCCCATTGCACCCTGCCGTCGGAATTGATCGCAATGACTGCATCCTGCATGGAGTTAAGCAGGGTCTCGAGTTGACGCTGGCTGTTCTGCAAGGCGGAGAAGCTGTCCTCGAGTCGACGGGCCGTTCGATCGAGAGCAGCGGCGACCTGACCGACTTCATCCGTCGAGGTTGACGCGATGCGCGCGGTGAGGTCGCCGGAGGAGACTCGTTCCGCGAAAGTGAGAATGCGGCGGAGCCTGCGCGCAGTAAAGATTGCAGCGATTGTGGCGAGGATCAACGCCAGAGCGAATGCGAGAGCGGAGCCCCAAAGCAATGAACGCCGGATTTGTCGGCTCGTAATCTCTGCTTCGGAAAGCGGGTAGGCCAGTCTCACCGCGCCGCCTGAGACCGGTACTGCGACATACACGAATGGAATCCCTAGAGTATGGCTGCGACGTTCCTCGGAACCGACGTTTCCGGCAAGCGCAGCAACGAACTCCTTGCGATGCGCATGGTTTTCCATGGTGCTGGCATCGGCTTCGGAATCTGCCAGCACTTTTCCGGTCGGATCGATGACGGTCACTCTTGCACCGGCCGCGAGCCCTTCCTGCGAGGCGATGTCTTGAAGATTGTGCGCGCGGTCAGTTTCGACGCGGTTGGCGAGCATCTTCGCCTTCTGCACAAGGTTCCGCTCGATTTGTTCACGCAGGGTCCGCTCCCAAGCTCGGCGAACGGCGATGTCCAGGGTGATGGTGGCGGTCGCGATTACCAGCGCAAAGACCGCCAGCAGCTTGACAAAGATGCGACTTCTCAACGGGGAACCTCGAAGCGATAGCCGGCACCACGGACAGTACGCAGATAACGCGGGTTTTCCGAATCAGCTTCAATCTTCTCGCGGATGCGGCGTACGTATACGTCGACGGAGCGTGGTGTGACGTAAGAGGTGTCACGCCAGACGGAATCGAGCAACTGATCGCGGGTGAACACGCGTCCGGTGTTGCGCGCGAAATGATCAAGGAGACGGAACTCGGTAGCGGTGGTTGGGACGATTTGTCCGCGGACTGTCAGGGTCATCGCATTCGGATCGATAACGATTTCGCCGACACGAACAGGACCTTGGGGTAGCGGGCGTTCGAACCGCCGCAGAACAGCTTTTACACGAGCGACCAGTTCACGGGGGCTGAAAGGTTTCGCGATGTAATCGTCCGCGCCGAGTTCCAGGCCGAGAACTCGATCGGCTTCACTGCTTTTTGCGGTGAGAAAGATGACCGGGATTGAGGCTAGCGCGGGAAGAGTACGGATCTGGCGGCACAAGTCGAGGCCGTCGCGGCCCGGCACCATTATGTCGAGAAGGAATAAAGACGGTCGCTGACGTTCAGCGTCTGGGATCACGTTCGTGCCGGAGGAATACAAGCGCACGGTGAATCCGGCGGCTTCCAAATGGTGGCGCACCAAGCGGGAGATGTCGGGATCGTCCTCAAGCACAAGGATGCTGGTTTTCACGCAGACATTGTAGCGTTTGCGCCGAAGAAGGAGGAACAATGGTGAAGATGAGCACGCGGAACGGGAATTTAAGTTCGGATCGGAAGAAAGGTCGTAAACCTTGGTAACGAAGGACGCGTCCAATGGGGCAAGTTTTGGGCTGTGGGGTCGATGCTTACCTTGGTGTGCAGTCCGTGCGGGAGCGGCAGCACGGGAGTTAACCCGCGCATGCAATCCTCCTATCCGTTCCTTGTGGGCGGAGCTCTGTTCCTGGCATTTCTTGGGATGTATCGCTCCCCCGAACCCCCAGCTCCGGCATCGCCCGAGCCGCCGCCGGTTGCGGCTGCGGCACCGTCGGGGTTGATGACGATTCGCAAGGATGTTCGCGAAGTCACGCTCAGCTTCATTGTGCAGGATGAAGATGGACGTCCAGTGACGTCACTGCGGCGCGAGCAAGTTCGAGTGCTGAGTGATGGCTCAGCCGTCTCGAACCTGAACTCTTTTTATGATCAGCACGATTTGCCGCTGCGGCTGTTTGTTCTTGTCGATACCAGCGACTCCGTGAGTCCACAGTTTCTGGCGGAGTTAAAGGCAACAGACGAGTTCACGTCGCGCATGGCACGGGCAAAGATCGACCACGTTTTCTGGAACGGCTTCGCTGCTGGGTTGGATACGTATCCGGAAAACGCAGGGTCGGTGGTTCGTCCGGCCGCGTTCGGGCGGCACGGCATTGGGCAGACTGCATTGTATGACGCCGTATATGAGATTGCAGTTCGCGAGCGAGACCGTCCAACAGATGGAGCTCCTTCTCGGCGTGCTCTGATCCTGTTAAGCGATGGGGAAGACAACTGGAGCCGCCGGAGTGTTGAGGAAGCAATACGGGCATCGCAGGCAGCAGGAATTGCGATCTATGCCATTACGGCACACGATTTTCATGAGGCGCTCCCCGGAGACGCTGTGCTGAATCAGCTATCAACGAGTACTGGGGGACGCGCATTCATTCTCTCCAGTTATGAGCATGTGAGTGGAGCGTTGACGGAAATCGAACGAGAGCTGCGCTCGCAATACCTGGTGACATTCGCGCCTCCACGAACTTGTGGCAAGCATCACGTGGAGGTTTCCACTTCCGATCCGGCATATGGGGTGCAATCGAGAAATGCGTACTTCGTGGACGGTTGCTAAAGCTTGCGGAGTTGAATGATCAGGTTGCCGGCGCGGTCAATCCAGAATTGTTTTCGTGCTGGAACGACCGTAGTAGCGCTGTATTCGGTAACGATTGCGGACCCGCTGACTCGCTTGCTTATTGGCAGAGTTTCTCGATCATAAATCGTGAAACCCTCTTTGCTAGTTGGACAAGCTTTCAAAGCCACGGCCTTTCGAGTCACCGTTTTCTGCGAAATTGTGGTTCGGGGTGATCTCACCAAGGAGCGCAGCCTCAACGTCACGAGTTCGACTTCGCGTTCGAGGTGAACGTAGCCATAGCGCTGACGATGGAGTTCGTGGAATTCATGAATGACAGAAGCATTCGCCGGAACATTTAGTTCGTAGCCCTGCCCGCGATAGCGCACATCGATGCTCCGGACATGTTTCGGACGGCTCGCCCACCCTTCTGCGGAAAATTCTTTTTCAGCACGCGTCTCAAGAGCTTCGAATTCGCAATGTAAGCGATCTTGCGGCAATTGATCTTTCACTCTCAAAAGAACGGTGCGAGAGAAATCCTTAACGACATCGCTGACCAGAATTCCGAATGCAGAAAGTGCGCCGGGAAGGGCGGGAACGATTACTGTTGGAATCGCCAGCGCTTCTGCCAGTTCGCACGCATGGAGTCCGCCCGCGCCTCCGAACGCGACTAAGGCGAAATCTCGCGGATCGTATCCGCGCTCGACGGAAACAACACGAATGGCTTTTTCCATAGTTGCATTCACGACCCTGATTACTCCGGCTGCGAATTGAGCCAGGGAAAGTCCGGACTGATTCTTCTTCAACCACTCGCGGGTAATGCTCTCGGTACGCTCGAAATCCAACTGAAAGCCACCACCGAGAAAACGATCGGGTCGAAGGCGTCCGAGCAGCAAGTTAGCGTCAGTGACGGTGGGCTGCGTACCTCGTCCGTAGGCGACGGGCCCCGGGTCAGCTCCTGCCGATTCTGGCCCGACGCGAAGCGCGCCGGCTGCATCGAAGCGCGCTAATGAGCCGCCACCTGCACCGACTGTATGGATGTCGAGCATCGGAACTCCCACCGCGAGTCCGGCAATTTCCGACTGGCTTTCGGTTCGAGTACGGCGATCGACCAAGGCAACATCGGTCGAAGTGCCTCCCATGTCAAAGGAGATGATCCTGTCGAAGCCACTGGCTTTAGCCATTTCTGCCGCGCCAACGATGCCGCCTGCTGGCCCGGATAAAATTGTGCGTACTGGTTCGCGCGCGGCAGTTTCAAGGGCAGCAATTCCGCCGCTGGATTGCATGACAAAAACGGAGGCCTTGCGGCCGTGCGAGGCTCGTTCAGCCAATCCCTCCAAGTAACGCTGCATGGTTGGCTGAAGATATGCATTAACCGTGACTGTGCTAGTCCGCTCGTACTCGCGGAACTCCGGAAGAATTTCATGAGAAATCGAAAGTGGAACGCCCAGCGGGCCGAGCGCGGCGCCTACCGCTTTCTCGTTGGCAGGGTTCGCGAAAGAAAACAGCAACGACACTGCAACGGCTTCAGGCCGCGCAATCCTCAGAACCTCAGCCATTCCGGCGAGTTCCTCATTCGTTGGCGCACGAAGGACAAGACCGTCACGACCAGTCCGCTCATCCACGCCATAGCGCAGATCTTTTGAGACGAGCGGGGGCACCTTTTCGAAAAAGAAATCGTAAAGGTTTGGTCGTGCCTGGCGGCCGATCTCGATTGCATCTTCAAAGCCCCGGGTGGTCACCAGTGCTATACGGGCTCCCTTGCGCTGAAGGAGAGTATTTGTTCCAACTGTCGTGCCGTGAAGCAGAATGAGTTTGCCGCGGATCCCGATTTGTTCCAGTGCCTCTGCTATGGCGATAGAAGGGTCGTTGGGCGTTGAGAATACTTTCAGCATTCGCACTCTGCCACTCTCCACCCAAACGCAGTCGGTGAAGGTGCCACCCGTGTCGACAGCAACACGCAGTTCACGGGCTAAAGACTTGGCAGCCATAGGAAGCAAGGTAGGGTAACACTCCCGGGTTACTGCTTCGAAGGTGGAATCCGTGTCCCGAAATGCCTCGTGCCGATGCTATACTTCGCTCAATTACGTCAGCCACAACTTCGTCTGAGCGCCAGCCGGGAATGAGGGAAGAGTGTCGCTGATTCCGGCCGGGCCCAATCACCAGATGAGTGCGCCATCGGCCCAACCATTGATTTCTCCACCGGGAGTAGGTCGCCGCATTCTGCCGCGATACCAAGTCGCGGCTCCGCTCGATATCGTGATTTTGAAATCCGGCGTGCCCGAAACGATTCCGGCGCGCTCCGTCGACTTAGGCGAGGGCGGAATTGGGGCAATCGCGGCGGGAGAACTTCAACCGGGACAGGCGGTCGGCGTAGAAATCTTCTTGCCGGAAGTAAGTCGCCCCGTACGCGCGCGCGCCTTAGTGAAATACCACCGTCAATTGCACTGTGGTCTCCAATTTCTCGCGCTGCCGAAACAGGAGCATGACGCGCTTCGCTATTGGATCCGCCGCACCGGTATTGTTCCGGTTCCCAACAAATATGTGGATCCGAAGCCTGTTGTTGAGAAGCAAGTTTCGATAGAACCGTTCTATCGACGCTCAGCAACACCAACCGCAAACAAAAAACGAGTTCCACGGTCGTCGAAGTGGTTAGTTATGGTGCCCATTCTTGCTTTTATTTTGGGAGTCGGAGCTTGGTGGCGATGGCAAAGTGGGTGGAAAGAATTGGAAAATCAAGCTGAAGCAGTGGACACTTCTTCGGCGACTCACCGGATTCAGGTACCTTCGGGAGTGATGGCGCAGCGCATTCTGCATCGGTTAGATCCTGTCTATCCTGAAACGGCGCGGCAGGCAGGAATTGCAGGAGCAGTCATCCTGAATGTAATTGTAGCGACTGACGGAACAGTGAAAACGATGCGCCCATTGAGCGGCCCGAAAGAATTGACTCAGTCCGCGATGGACGCAGTGCGCTGGTGGAAATTTCAACCCTCTGTAGCCGATGGTGGTCCGGTCGAGGTGGAAACGACGGTCGCGATCGAGTTCCGACCCTAAGTGAAATCAATTCGGTGCTCGATTACCTTCCTGAGGCGGTCTTATTCTTCCGAAGCGCTTCGAGCATGATGCTTCCAGCAACTCCGAAACACCCAATCGCGGCCAGCGTGCTGAATTCGACGGCACGCGAGCTAAGTTTTGCGATTTCCCCGAACACTGCTCCGAGTGCAAAGATCGTGCCGAGCACGTTCAGCCAAGTCGGGGAATAAGTAGCTTCCTGCGTATTCCTGTGAAGCCGTACCTGCAGTAGGACGGCCGCAAAGCCGATCGACGCTACCACGAGCATCGCCAGCGGGCTGGAGAAAGCACGGCGATTTGTGTAGATGACGACGATACCCAGTGCGGTGATCAGTAGCCCCGCCGCGATGACGGTCCAGCGTCGAGATGTGGAAGAGAAGCTGGCCAAGCTTTTGTTCTCGATGCTCCATTCTAGCGATGAGGGGCATTTGCGCAAATGATTAAGTTGCCGAGGTGCTAAAAAGAGGCGCAGGTACACGTTCGGCACCAACAGTGTGCCCATGGCTGACGGCATAGAGAACAAGTTCGACTCGGGTAGAGATTCCTAATTTGTCGAAAATACGAAACAGGTATTTCTTCACGGTGTGTTCGCTCAACTGGAGTTCGTGTGCAATTTCACGATTGCTCAATCCCTCGGCAACAAGGGCCACGACCTGCTCTTCCCGTGGGCTAAGGAGATCACTGCCTCTTGCATTCACTACTCGCAGCGGCGGCGACTGGGCGACGGCATCCAGCAAATGGCGTACCTCGGCGTGAGACAGCCATGCTTCGCCCTCGTGCACGCGGTGGATACAGCGGCACAGCATTCGAAACGGCAATTTCCCAAAGGAGAATAGCCCTCGCGCGCCAACGCGGAGGGCATTCATCAATACGGCATCGCCGCGATGCTGATGAAGCACGACGATTGGCACTCGTGGGTCAAATGAGTGCGACGGATGATCGATAACATGTTTTCATCGTTTTCGTGATTTCCAAAACTCAGGAGTGCCACAGAGATTTTCTCTCTCTTTAGTGCCTGAAGGATTTCGCTCACTTCCATTGGGCACGAAAAACACTCGAACTCAGGCCGACGACGCAAAGCACAGCGCAACAGGTGCATCTGCATAGGGCTTGAGTCAGCCAATAAAATGCGGATCTCTCGGGCAGACGTGGGCGGCGGCATGGAAATCGACTAAGTGGGACCGAGCAAAATTCTATGTGGCAGCCTGTGTTTTTCCTGTGCGCCTTATCACGGAATTTCTGTCCGAAATGAACATGGCTGAGGGAAGGAAATTTGTGCTGGGTGAGGTCCTCGTGTCTGAATGACTCGCGAGGGCGGAAGATCTGTAAGAGCAGCGGTTTCCCTTTATAGCAATTTCTGGAAATCAAACGCCAAAGCGGCCGAGTCGGCCGATCGTGGTGTCTTCTGACGTATGTGTCAGCGCTGTAAAAGCAATTGACCTGAATTGAGATCTACACCGCAAAAATTGGGAAAGTTGGGAATACCTGCTAGCTGATCCGAACGATGCAATACCTACTTTAGAAGACACTACTTCTCATGTCTTGTGACGAATGGAGGTATGGAGTTAGGTTTCGATTCGCAGACAGACTGATTGTCGCGACCGGAGCTAGCGGAGGCAAGGGACGTGCCAGGTGCTCGTAAGATTGTGCTGACGCTAGCGATCAGTTTGTCTGCCCCACAAGTTTCACGGGTCGCAGTCGCGCAGGAAGGCAGTCGGGCCCAGTACGTCGGACGCGTGCCAGGGACCGAAGTTGCGCAAGTCGCAGCGAGTACGGCTGCCCAATCCCAGGCTCAACAGACTGGAGATTCAGTCACGCTGCGCGGCACGGCTCAGGAACCCGGAAGAGCGGATGGCACGGGAGACCCCGTTTTAGGACGGGATCGTCATCCGCTCTACCGGCTACATTCCGGGGATACCCTCGAAATCAACTTTACATTCTCTCCAGATTGGAATCAGGCGTTCTCGGTCGGGCCAGATGGTTTTCTGCATTTGCGAGGAACTACCAGCATTCATGCACAAGGGTTGAGTGTGCCCGAGCTTCAGACTGCGATCACCAATGCGTATGCGGGGATTCTGCACGAGCCGCAAATCAGCGTCGTGCTGAAGGATTTTGAGAAGCCCTACTTCCTGGCCTTAGGTCAGGTATCGCATCCCGGAAAATACGAATTGCGCACAGACTTGACGGTCACGGAAGCCATGGCGATCGCCGGCGGTTTCACACAGCAGGCGAAGCACTCGGAGGTGGTCCTGTTTCGTCATGCCTCAGATCAGATGATAGAAGCGCGAGTGCTGAACGTCCGACAGATGTTAAAGCGACGCGATCTCAATGAAGACGTACACCTGCAGCCCGGCGATCTGCTGTACGTGCCGCAAAGCCGGATTTCAAAGATTCAGCGGTTCATGCCGTCTACGGTACTCGGTACGTACGTTAATCCAATGCAGTTCTAGGCAGAAAGGAGAGAGCAGGGACCTGCAAAACAACTTCCCCAAATTACGCAGGTTCTGCGGCACTCTTTTCCTGCCACTCCTCTGATGCCGGAAGACACAATCCTCGGGCCCTCTGCGCAGTTTCCCCTCACGCTGCGCGACGTGGTGATGGTGCTTTTCCGGCGTCGGAAGCTCCTGCTGTGGTCGTTTTTGATTGTTTTTCTTGGTGTGTGTGCTTTTGCGGTGGTCGTCCCGCGCTACGAAGCAAGAATGAAGATTTTCGTACGGCGGGGAAGGCTCGATCCTCCGGTAACTCCGCAAGCAAACCAGTTTGATTTCGCGCGAAACGCCGTTACTGAAGAAGAAGTGAATTCCGAAGTCGAACTCCTTCGCAGCGAGGATGTTCTCCGAAATGTGGCTTTGAAGACCGGACTCGCGCGTCCTGGCCTGCTGAGCCGGCTTCATCTACAGGAGGAAGATGAGGAAGCGCAGGTTGAGCGAGCAGTGAAGAAGCTGGAAGGGGGAATCGTAGTAGAGCCGATTCGCAAGACGTCCCTCATACTGTTGCGCTTCCGTTCCGCGGATCCGGTTGTCGCTGCCAAGGTTCTAAACGCGCTGGCTGCCGAGTACACGGCGAAACATGCGGAACTGCATCATCCGTCCGGAGAAATGGCTTTTTTCGATCAGCAGGTGGCGCTCAGCCGCGAACAACTCAATGAGGCGGAAAGTGCGCTGGTCGCGTTCACGAGAAGAGAGGGTTTTGTGATGGCGCCGTTGGAACGAGATGCGGCGTTGCAGCGACTCGCCGATTCGGAAACGCGCTTCCAGCAACTGCGCCAGGACATTAGTCAGTCGGAACAGAAAGTGCGCAGCCTACATCAGCAGATGCTCGCATTTCCTGCGCGCAGTACTGCCGATATCCGCTTTGCGGACAATGCGGAGCTCCTGGAGAAGCTCAAATCCAAGTTGCTTGAGCTGCAGCTGAAACGGACCGAACTGCTGACCCGTTACGAGCCGACGTATCGATTGGTTGAAGAAGTCGAGATTCAGATTCGCGAAATCCGGGAGTCCATCGATCGGGAACAAAACAAGCCGGTACGGGACGAGACAACGGAAAAAGATCCGAACCACGAGTGGGCGAAGGGGGAACTGGAAAAGACCGAAGTCGATCTGCGCGGATTGCAGGCCAAGCAGGGAACGGCCGCGAAGGAGCTACTTGCGGCACGGAAGCAGGCTCGTGATTTGGGAGAAGCTTCCATCGAGCAGCAGGATCTGCAGCGCACGGCTCGAGCGGCCGAGGAAAGCTACTTGCTTTATGTCCGCAAACGGGAAGAGGCGCGAATCCTGGATGCGCTTGATGCACAGGGGATTTTGAACTTCACGGTCGCGCAAGCACCGAAAAGACCAGTCTTGCCAACCCGTTCTGGATTGAGCTTCGGTTTGATTGCGTTCGCGGCAGCTACCGTCTGCAGCACCGCTGCAGCTTTTGGTGCTCAGTGCTTCGATTCTTCCATTCGAACGCCGGAAGAAGCGTACGCCTGTTTGCAGACTCCTGTGCTGGCAAGTTTGCCGGAGGAAGCCGCGTGAAAGCCGAGTTCTTAAAGCGGAGATTTTCATCGCGGAGTGAGGACCAATCGTGAACGCGTCCGTCGAGATGTGGCGCGACATTCATTCCGAAGCTTCCGTTTCGGGCGAAGAGGTGCCTGAACTCAGCTCTGCTGTGCCAGCAATGAATGTCGCCAGTTCTTCGCAGGGATGGAATGCATCCACTTTTGCGGACAATCAGATTGCAGGACTTGTTCGAAGGGTGTTCCTGTCAGGATGGTCATCTCCAGCGAGACAGGTGGCTTTTACTGCGGTCGACGCCGATCACGATATTTCATCGATCTGTTTCAGAGTGGCCAGCCAGCTCGCCGCCCAGGTCAGCGGCAAGGTCTGCCTGGTTGACGCCGACATGCATTCGGGATGGCTGCAGGCTCGAATGCGAGAACTCTTAGAGGCAGCGCGCGGTTCGTTGAACTGCGAACTAGTGCGTGAGCAGGTCGTTGCAGGCCGACACAATCTGCGGTTTATGCCAGCAAGCGATCTTGGTCCCACACGTGATGCTTCATGGCTGCGGCATCGGCTGGCGGAATTACGACGTGAATATGAGTACTTGATTCTTCACGCGCCGGCCGCCGGCATTTCCAGTGAGACAGGGTTGATTTCGCATTTGATGGATGGGGTCGTGCTGGTTCTTCATGCAGGACGGACACGCAGAGCGGTTGCTCTCCACGCGCAAGGACTTTTGCAGGCCGCGCAAGCACGAGTAATCGGCACGGTACTCGACAGGAGAAGATTTCCAGTCCCGGCAATTTTGTATCGCCGCCTGTGAATACGTTTCTCCGTGGATTGAATCTACGCAGGGTTGTTTATGCATTCGTTGTCGAACGATCGCAATGCCGTGAACTGGGCCTTAGGGGCGGCTGTTACCGGGCAAAAACGCGCGACTATGACGGGGACGTCTTATGCGCGTTTGATTCCAGGATCTGGATTTTCGGCGCCCACAGCGGATGTCCGTAAAAAACGCAAAGCGCAATCAGTTCGGATTGATCGGACGGTGTGGACGGCGGTGGCCCCGGAGAGGATCGTCGCTCCTAAAAGCGATCCTCTCCGTTTCCTATCCCCGTTGCTCCCGCAACCGAAGTCCTCCCATTTAGAAACGAACCTCGGTACATCGGTACTCGCCGATATAGCCATCACCTTGCTGGCAGGCACCATGGTGCTTGGCGTAGGCAAATTCCTCGCGCCTTGGCTCGGCGCAATCTTCGCAGCGCAAGCTTGGAATTTTTTTGTGTGGATTTTGCTGCAGGGTGCGCTGGTGACGTTGATCGGGCACAGCGAAGGCCTTTATTGGTCTGATTGCGCACCAGAATCTGCGCAGGTGGCGATTCGATTAGCCAAGTCCTCCTTTTGGGCAACTGTGGTCACAAGCTTGGCTGCTCCATCGCAAGAGCGCCTTGCGATTGTCGCGTCAGCGAGCGTCGCATATTTCGCGATGCTCGGCACGCGTCGTTGCGGTGTCCTCCAATTCGGGAAACATACTGCTGCGGACGCTTGTGCTTGCAATGTCTTAATCATTGGCACAGGAACAGCCGCCCAGGGGATCGCTTCGTACTTTCACAAGCACGCTGAGCTGCACCGCCGGGTGATCGGATTTTTGAGTGATCAGCCCGCAGGCGATCTGCCTGTGCTTGGCAGGATTGCGGATCTCCAGCGAATCGCCCGCTCCTGTTTTATCGACAAGGTCATCATCTCACTGGAGGATCCGCGAGCGGCACTTCTTGCCGTGCGGATGGCAAGCGCGTGTCATCTGGACGTTGACCTTCTCTCAGATATCACTCCTTACTCCGAAAACTGCTGTGTCAGTCAGGTGGATCGCTGGCCACTGGTTCATGTGAATCAGGAGAATCCTCCAGAGCTTTCCCTGACTATCAAACGCACCCTCGACATCATTGGTGCAGCAGTCGGCCTGGCCGTTTCTGGTCCTCTCATTGCAATCCTGAGCCTGTGGATCAAGTTCGATTCACCCGGACCAGCTTTTTATTCGGCTTTGCGGGTGGGGCGTAAGGGCGTTCGGTTTCGTTGTTACAAACTGAGAACCATGGCGGTGGATGCTGATTCGGTAAAGGAGCAGCTGCGTGCGCAGAATCAGCGCGACGGACCATTTTTCAAAATCGCGGACGACCCTCGCATTACACGCTGTGGAAGGTGGTTACGCAAATACAGTGTGGATGAGCTTCCACAACTCTGGAACGTGCTGCGGGGGGACATGAGCCTGGTGGGACCTCGTCCACATCCCCTGGATGATGTTGCCGGTTACGAAGTCGTCGATTTGTGCAGATTGGACGTGCGCCCGGGATTGACTGGGCTGTGGCAAACGAGTGCAAGATCAGATCCTTCGTTTCGCACCAACATGCGGCTCGACCGTGAATACATCGAGCGTTGGAGCCTTGCTCTTGATCTTCGCATCCTCTTCAAGACACTCCGCGTGGTTGCGGCAGGAGGAGGCTGCTGACATCCGTGTCCGCGACTACATTACATCCGCGCGCATGGTCGTGGAACTTGCTATCTGACGTCCCACTCTGGGTCAGCGCACGGATCATCCATGTTCTCGTCGTAGCTCCTGAAGTTCTGTTTCTGATCACACTAGGCGCCATGCTCTTCAGGCCTCCGGAACTGGCCTGCTGCGCGCTCGATCGCATTGCATTTTTCGTTTTGCTCGCTGCATTTCTACTACGGAGTACCGTTCTACGTGAGCCGATCCGTTTCACGTGGACTGCTGCATGGCCCCTGGGTGTGCTGCTGGTATTGAGCCTTGTCAGCGTGATGACCCAGCCATTCGAGACGAAAACGTGGAGCGTGCTCGCGGCGAAATACATCGTTCCGTACGTTCTGTTCCACATCGCTCGTTACTCATTCCGCGATATGTCATCACAACGGCTGCTGGAAAGGTTCGGCCTCATCGCACTCGCCTACCTGTGTTTCATTGCCATCGCATTCCTGGTCGGTGCGAAAGAGCTTATTTACCCGCGATTCATTCTCGATCCGAGCTTGAGCATCCACATTGGCCGCGCCCGAGGGCCGTTTTTGCAGGCGGTAGCCAATGGCGTGACTCTGAACGTGCTCGGCCTGCTCGCTTTGAACGCGTATCGGCAGGGCCGGCTGAATCCATTTCTGGGTTGCGGCTTCTTGATCGCATTACCAGCAGCCATTCTGGCGACCAAGACGCGCGCGGTCTGGCTGTCTTTCTTGATATCGGTGTTGGTGCTCGCTTGGTTTGATCCTGACCAGAGAATTCGACGTGTCTGCCGGCGATTGTTGCTTTTAGGAACTGTGGTCGTCGTCATCGCGGTCAGTTTTGTTGCGACGGGTTCTTCGTTTCAGGATCGGTTCGAAGACCGCAGTCCAGTCGAGATCCGTCTGGCAGTGTACAGAGCTGCCTGGGACATGTTTCTAGAGCGCCCAATCCTCGGGTGGGGCGTGTCGCGCATGCCCGCGGAACTCGAAACCCGCGTCAGCGATTTCCACCTGAATCAATTCGTCGTACACAACACTTATCTCGAAATCCTCGTCGAGCATGGATTGCTGGGTCTGGCCTTATATGGGTGGCTGGTCGCGCGATTGTTTGGACTTGGTCGAGCCCGCTCATCGCGGAACGAAAAGAGCATTTTCATGGGCGAGGGTTTTCGCCGATTGTGGCCGGTCTTGCTCGGAGTTTATTTCGTGAACGGCTTCTTTGTGGTGATGAATTACCAATTCGTGAATGGATTCCTCTACACACTGGCGGGAATGCTGTCTTATTCGCGCGAAAAAGAGATGGTCGCATTTGCCTAGCGCCCTCCAAAATTCGACTACGCTCGAAGAGACACAAGTCTCGAACAAGGCCGCGTCTTTCTTGGCGGGACGCGGGGGCCTGTATCTCAGTGCGCGTTACGCCGTGGGTGTGCTGATTAGCGTCGCCAATATGTTTGTTTTGACCTGGCTCATCGGGCCCCACAACTATGGGCTGTTCGTTACTGCAATCACCATTACATCTGTGCTCGCCAGCCTGGTTCGCAGCGGAATGGACACGTACCTAGTTCGTTGTGAACACACCCCAGTTCGAGAAGATTACGACGCGGCGTGGACTGCCATCGCAGCGTTCTCGGCGTGCGCCATGTTGATCGGAGCGGCAGTTCTACCTTTGCTCACGTGGTGGCTGAAGAGTGATGAATTTGTGGCTGCATACCTGGTGACGCTTCTAACAGTGCCACTTGCCGGCTTGGCTGGCCCTCCCACCGCAAAATTGGAACGGGCACTCGAGTTCCGTGCCGTAGCTACGATCGAATTAATCGGACAATCCCTCGCTTTGTTCAGCGGACTTTACCTGGCACTTCAAGGTTTCGGACTGTGGGCTCCCGTTGCAGGTCAAGTCATCTGGCAAGTTTTTGTTCTGATCGCAGGGTTGTGCATCGGTCACTTCAGACCTCGCTTCAGGATGGACCGTGCACGGCTGCGGCAGATGCTTGCGTTCGGTGTTGGCTACACCGCATCCCAACGTACTTGGCAATTGCGTGCGCTCGTGAATCCGCTCATTGTGGGGCATTTCATAGGCGCGGAGGGAGTCGCTTTTGTCGGCTTAGCCATCCGGATTGCTGAAGGCCTCGGGTTTATTCGAACCGCTGCCGCGCGATTGGCCATCGCGAGCCTTGCCCGTGTTCAACATGATGCGGCGCTCATGAAGTCTGCCCTGCAAAAGGCCCTTCGAGGACAAGTCATTGTTCTCGGGACTCTCCTCGGAGGCTTTGCTGTGCTTGGTCCTTTTTTGTTTGGGCATGTCATCGGCCTTCGTTGGATTCCGGTCCTTCGTATCTATCCGCTGGTTGCGATCGCTGTACTGGTGAACTCGATTTACAACTTGCAGGCAGCCGCATTGTTTGTGGTTGGGCGTCAGTGGATCGTTTTGAGCGCGTATTTGATTCACATCTTCCTATTCGCGATCTCCGCAGTGGTGCTCGTCCCGCATTGTGGCCTCGCTGGATATGGCGTTGCCGATCTGGTTGCGTGTTGCGCCTATCCGGTACTGCACCTCGGTACCCAAAGCCTATTTGGAAATTGTTCGCGGGTCTTATGGGGTTGGGTGTTTTCCTTTGGGCTTCTTCTAGCCACCTTGTTTACAAGCGGCGTTTGGTGGATTTTCACGTTCATTGCATCGGTCGCCATGGTTGGCTTTGTGCACTCAATCGAGAGACGCGGACCTGGATCCCGCGCCAAGGTTCTTCGTGAGGTTTTGCTTCGAGGGTAATGTGCCTGTCATTGCTTACATCGCGAACTGCTTTCCTTCGTCTGTGGAGCCTTATCTAAGCGACGAGATCCGCGAACTCCGAAGACGCGGTGCTCACGTGATTGCCTGCAGCGCAAAATTACCAGAGGCCAAAAGCTCACAAAATGTAGATATCTGCTTGAGGCATGTCCGTATTGGCGAGGCAATTTCCGCAATACGGCTGTTGTTGCGCAACATTCGTGAACTTGCAGATGTTTGGCAAAGGGTCCTATTTCGTGGGCCAGAGTCGCTATCTCGACGTCTGCGTTGTCTCGCCCACACGTTCCTGGGAGCGTATTTCGCGGTGCGTCTGCGTGGATACGACGTAGATCATATTCACGCGCACCACGGATATTTCTCTTCGTGGATCGCTCTGGTCGCCGCGCGTCTGCTCGGTGCTGGTTACAGTCTCACGCTCCACGGGTCAGATTTGCTGATACACGCGGCCTTCCTCGATACCAAACTCCAAAATTGCGACTTCTGCCTGACGATTTCTGACTTCAATCGCCAATATCTGCTGAAGAAGTATCCGACGATTGCTAGCGGCAAGGTGATCATGCAGCGCATGGGAGTCGATGCGGTCGCGAAGACGGTGGATACGCCAGCTCCGTTGCCATCCAGTTGCATGGTTCTGCTATCCGTCGGACGGTTGCATGAAGTGAAGAACCATGAGTTTCTGATCGAGGCATGCGCGAGACTGCGAGACCGCGGCGTCGACGTTTTCTGCCTGATCGCCGGCGAGGGCCAGTCGCGTTCTCAGCTAGAGAAACAAATTATCAAACTCAACCTTGGGCAACGCGTCACGCTGCTGGGACATGTTCCGCGCCAACAACTCGACTTGATCTATGAACTGGCCGATGTCGTCGTGCTGACCAGCCGGAGCGAGGGCATTCCGCTTGTGTTGATGGAAGCGATGATGCGGACAAAGCTTGTTCTCGCGCCAGACATAACTGGCATCCCGGAGTTGGTGGTTCACGGCGAAACAGGTTTCCTGTACACCCCGGGATCATTCGAAGACTTCATTCATACGGTGGAGCAGCTGCGGCAAGAGTTGCCCCATTTAGACGGCGTGCGCCGTGCTGCCCGCGCGCACGCGTTTCAGTATTTCAATCGGCAGGCGAACCTCGATCAATTCGCAAAAATGTTCCTGCAATCCATTCAGCATCGGCAACCTACTTATGCGCATTCTTTTTTGCAACAAATATAATTATCGCTTCAGCGGCACCGAGAACTATCTCTTCGATGTAATGGAATTGCTGCGCCATCGCGGTCATGAGACCGCTCTGTTCTCGATGGCGGACCCACGGGGCGCGTCTACTCCATTCGATCGATACTTCCTTCCCCATATTGACTTCAAACAAAAGGGGCTGCCACTTTCCCGGCGTGCGCATCTTGCGGCGCATACCGTTTACTCGAGAGAGGCGCGGCGGAGAATAAGAAGTCTGGTCGAGGACTTTCGTCCAGACATCGCCCACGTGCGCAACATCTATCACCATCTGTCACCATCGATTTTGTGGGAGTTGCGCAGAAGAAAAGTTCCTGTTCTCTATCACATCAACGATTTCAAACTGCTTTGTCCAAGCTACAACGCTGTTCGCAAAGGAGAGGCATGCGAGCGATGTCGTGGCAGAAGCTTCTGGCATGCGGTCACATCGAACTGCTATGGCAACCTGTCAGCGTCAGTGTTGCTCGCGATGGAAGCTTACGCGCAGCGGATCTTGCGCACTTATCAGAAATGTGTCGATCTCTTCCTCGCACCGAGTGAGTTCGTTCGCGCGCAGTGGATTGCGGCAGGTTTCGATGCCACGCAGGTTAAAGTACTGCCGCACTTTCAGCATACTCCAGATGCTCGCGGGGAACCGCGCGATTCGATTCTCTATTTCGGACGTCTGTCGCGCGAAAAAGGAGTCGAAGACCTTATCCATGCTGTGCGACAGCTGCCATACATCAATTTGTGCATCGCCGGCGATGGTCCAGAACTGCCGGCGCTACAAAAACTCGCCGCCAGCTTCAGCCTGAAGAATGTGTGGTTCCTAGGCCGCCTCGAGAAACATGCGCTGGCACGTGCCATTTCCGAATCGCGTTTCACGGTGTTTCCCTCGCACTCGCCCGAAACGTTTGGCAAGAGCATTCTGGAATCCTATGCATACGGACGGCCAGTGATTGCGTCGGACCTGGGGTCGCGCCGTGAGCTGATCGAGGAAGGGAAAACTGGCTTGTTGTTCCCGGCTGGAAACGTAGAGGCTCTGCGCGATGCGATCGCGTTTCTGCACGAAGAACGACAAATGTCGAGAACGATGGGGTGCGCGGCACAGGAACTCGTGTGCTCACGCTACTCGCCGGAGCGTCATCTGGATGCTCTGACGGCGACTTACCGCAATCTGCTTCCTGGCCAGAAGCGTGAATCCCAAAAGCCGCGAGTCAAGGTGGCCTTTATCGGCGGGCGCGGAGTAATTTCGAAATACAGCGGCATTGAAGCGTATTACGAAGAGGTCGGGAAAGAGTTGGCCGGACGTGGGAATGACGTCACTGTTTACTGCAGGCCTCACTTTACTCCTCCGTTGAAGCAACACGCGGGGATGAAACTGGTTCGTATTCCCACGGTCCGCACCAAACACCTGGAGACTGCGATGCACACGCTTCTGAGTAGCCTGCATGTGCTCTTCACGCGCACGCACGTCGTTCACTATCACGCGCTTGGACCTTCCTTATTCTCGTTTCTGCCTCGGCTAGCTGGTAAGAAAACGGTCGTCACCGTACAAGGGCTCGATTGGCAACGCAAAAAATGGAATGCATTGGCGTCGGCTGTTCTGCGAGCGGGTGAGCATGCTTCCGCCACGTTGCCGGATGCCACCATGGTCGTCTCAGAAACGTTGCGTCGTTACTACCAAGAACGGCATGGGCGAAGCACACTTTGCGTTCCCAACGGCACGCGTTTGCGGGAGCGCCGCCCGGCGGTGCATTTGTCGGATTGGGAATTGGAGAGTGAGCGTTACATACTTTTCCTGGGACGGTTTTCTCCGGAAAAGAACTGTCATCTGCTGATCGATGCATATGAGCGCATCGATACGGACGTGAAACTGGTATTCGCGGGCGGTTCGAGCTACACCGATCGTTATATCCGCGAACTGCAACAGCATGCATCGGATCGGATCCGTTTTCTTCCTTGGATTGGGGGAGACGAGCTGGATGAGCTGTTAACGAATGCCATGCTCTTCGTGTTGCCATCGGACATGGAAGGTCTCTCACTGGCGCTGCTTGATGCCATGGGAGCGGGTGTCTGTGTCTTAACGAGTGATATTCCAGAGAATTGCGAACTGGTGGACGGGGCGGGATTCACGTTTCGCCGCGGCGATGTTGCGGACCTCGAAAACGTGATGAGGCGCTTGATTCACGATCCGGTTATGCGGCAGGCCGCTTCGGAGGCTGCAAGAGAGCGGATACGAAAACATTATCTGTGGCCAGACTTGGCTCGTCGTATTGAGTCTGTGTATCTGCAGCTTACTGGCGAACAGGCAGCGTGAGGAGCATAAGAATGAGCTAGTCCTCGCGGAACGATCACCCGCAAAATCCTGTTTTTTGGCTCTCCCGTGTGTCTTTGTGGTGAACTGCGCACCCGCACGGATAAAATCGCGACAATGAAAATACTTGTCTTCGGCTCCACCGGATTGCTGGGCAATGCGCTCATGCGCGAGTGGACTGCCGACAGCGTTCTCGGGTTATCTTCCAAAGATGCGGATATCCGCGATGCGCAAGCGGTTGACCAAGTGATTGCCGAAGCACGTCCGGACTGGGTTATTCATGCGGCTGCATACACCGATGTCGACGGATGTGAAGCCAACCGAGAGCTGGCCATGTCTGTCAATCGTGATGGCGCTGCGCACATTGCTGAAGCGGCACGGCGCCACAATGCGCGGCTTCTGTTTCTTTCGACAGACTACGTGTTTGATGGGTCCAAGAATTCTCCGTACGAGGTAAGCGACTCGCGCGCTCCGATTAACGTTTATGGCGAATCGAAAGCCGAAGCCGAGCTAAAAGTTCTAGCGATCATTCCCGATTGCACAATCGTGCGAACATCCTGGGTCTTTGGCAAAGGTGGGCGATGTTTTCCGGAGACTATTCTCCGACTGGCATCAGCGAGGCCCGAACTTTCTGTCGTTAACGATCAACGCGGATCGCCGACATATACGGTTGATTTAGCGCGCGCCATCATCGAGCTCTGCCGAAAAAATGTTTCGGGAATCGTTCACGTCACGAACGCTGGCGATTGCACATGGTTCGACTTCGCGACGGAGATTGTTCGCGCGGTTGGACTGCCGGCTGAGGTTACCCCAGTGACAACTGCGGAATTTCCACGGCCAGCAAAGCGTCCGGCTAATTCCGTGCTTTCACCTGTAAGTCGTGAGAAACTCGGGGTTTCCATGCCTGATTGGCAAGATGCGCTGGCCCGCTATCTTGAAGAACGGCAACGATGACTTGAAGTTTTTCTCAGGAATCTACTCTGGCAATTCCACAATTCACGTTCGCTGTTGATAATGACGATCTTTGTTGTGCGGAACCTGATTCGAGCCCATATTCGGGTCCGCTCAGTTGTGGCAGCTAAGATTCGTGCCGGAGACGCGAACCGATGGCAAGTCCTCAACGTTCTGAGCAGTTCGTTCTGCCAAAACGTATTCCCCCTTCCAATCAACTCGACCGCCGCATTCAGGCCCGTCCGGACAACGTATTCACGCGTATCGAGGACGCGACATATGCCGTCCTGCGCAAACACAAGAAGCTGGCGTAGATACAGCGCACCCAAAGTTGAGTTCTAACAGCGCTTGTCGTTGCTGAACACTGTTTGCTGACTGTTGCTACGCATCACTTTCGTAACTCCTGCAAAACGCAGTAGCAAAAGCAAAATGCAGCGTTGCAACTTTTCCTCAGGACTCCTCTAACCCCTGCCTTTTCAAGCATCCCCGTTTCGACTGCGTTTGGCACAAGCGTGCTCTTACTAGAAGTGGCGCGCGGAAAAGGCTGCCCGGCGATCCAGGCGCGCAACAGGTGAGCCGGCTCCAACGGAGGTTCCATGTCAATTTTATTTGTTCTCTTGATGTTCCTTCTGATCATGACGTTCAGCTACTTCCGCACGCGCAATGAAGTCGTACGACCGCAGCCTTCTACTGGTCCGCAAGCCCCACGCATGGAGCGAGAGTACGGATTCCAAATTCCGCAGGGGTACTGCTTTCATCCGGGGCACACCTGGAGCCTGAAAGAAGGCACGGACAATGCGCGCATCGGAATCGATACGTTCGCTGCAAACCTGATGGGCAAGATCGATGAGGTCAAAGTCATCGGCGAGAACCGCTGGGTACGGCAGGGGCAAAAAGTGATGACGATCCGCTGCGGTAAAGATTCGTTCGATCTTGTCTCGCCGGTCGAAGGAGTCATTACAGCGATCAACCATGATGTCGTGGACGATCCGACTCTTGCCGCGCGCGATCCCTATCAGAAAGGCTGGATTGCGCTGGTGAAGTCGCCCGACCTTCCGACCAACCAGAAGAATCTTGTGCAAGACACGATGGTCGCGCCCTGGTTGCAGAACAACGTGACGCGCCTGAACAGCATGGTTGCACAGTTGGCACCGACCATGGCTGCCGATGGTGGAGTTCCAATTCCCGGGTTGTTGGCGCGTGTCGAGCCTGATGTCCGCCAGAAGCTGATCAAGGAATTCTTCCTCGGCTAGGGCGGCGCGTTGGTATGGACATAGCAGATTTCCGAAAGGAGAAAACCATGGAAACCGGGCGAGCCATCCTGGTGGACATCACGAAATGCATCGGCTGCAGGAGCTGCGAGCAGGCGTGCAAAGAGATCCACGGCTTTCCGAAAGACACCGAAGCGCAACTTTCGCCGACAGCCCTCACCGTCATCGAAGAGCGTGGCGACAAGTACGTACGGAAGATGTGCATGCACTGCCAGGATCCAGCTTGCGCATCGGCTTGCCTTGTTGGCGCCTTGAAGAAAACTTCAACGGGGCCCGTGACCTACGACGGGTCGAAATGCATTGGATGCCGGTACTGCCTGGTCGCCTGCCCATTTAGCGTTCCACGCTACGAGTGGTCAAAGCTGGTGCCGTACGTCAAGAAATGCGATATGTGTGCAGCGCGTCAGGCGAAGGGCGCCCCTCCAGCGTGTGTGGAAGCGTGTCCGACAGGAGCATCGATTGTTGGCGATCGCGCCGAACTGCTCGAAGAAGCGCAACGTCGGATACTTGCCGGTGGTTACGTCAAGCACATATACGGCAGTGAGGAAGCAGGCGGAACGAGCGTGTTCTTCATCAGTGATGTGCCGTTTGAAAAGTTGGGCTTCGCCGCCGCGCCCACACAGCCATTGCCAACTTTGACCGCGAGCGCACTCGGCGATGTGCCCACGGTTGTGCTGGTTGGCGGATCGCTGCTTTCAGGCCTCTATTGGATCACGCAACGGCGCGCAGAAGTGGCGACGGCCGAGTCGTCCGATGGACGCGTGAATGGCAAAGAAAGGAGACAGTCATGACCCGCACTCTTCCAAAGTTAACGATGTGGCGTTTGATCGTTGCCGCAATTTTTGCAGCTGGGGTGTACGCAACTTACGCACGTTTCTTCCATGGCTTTGCGGCTTCGACGAATCTCACAGATCCGCAACCCTGGGGCCTGTGGGTTGGGTTGGGAACGCTGTGCGGAGTTGGACTCTCGGCCGGCGGATTCGCAATAGCCGCAGCGGTTTACTTGCTCGGGTTCGAGCGCTATCGCCCAGTATTACGGGCCGCGGTGCTGGTGAGCTTCCTCGGATACATGACCGTGATTGCGGGCATGATGTATGAGCTAGGACTGCCCTGGCGCATCTGGCATCCGATCGTGATGTGGAACCGCCATTCAGTGCTGTTTGAAGTTTCCTGGTGCGTGATGCTCTATTCGACTGTGCTTGCGTTGGAGTTCTCGCCGGCTCTCGTCGAGAAGATTCCGATTGCGGCGTTACGCCAGTGGTATCTGAAATGGCATCACGAAATCTTGATCGGTTTGGTGATGGCGGGAGTGGTTCTCTCTTCTCTGCACCAATCGTTCCTGGGCGGACTCTACCTTCTCACGAAAGGCAAACTACATCCGTTGTGGTACAGCCCATATCTCACAACGCTGTTCTATCTTTCCGCGATTCCGGCCGGACTAGCAGTGACGATCATGGCGCTGTATCTGTCGATCCGCTCACTGAATGTAAAACTCGATCCCGGAATTCTCTCCGAGATCAGCCGGGTGATCGGGCCGATGCTGGCGCTCTACGGAGTGTTCCGCATTGTCGACCTCTCGAAGAACAACGCACTTCCATTGCTCTTCCAATGGCACGAAGAAGCGGCATCGTTCTGGCTGGAGTTCGCGCTACTCGTGATCGCTCCACTGATACTGCTCAGCCGACAGAGTGTGAGAAACAATCCTCAATCACTCTACTGGACTTGCGCAGTGATTGCTGGCGGTTTCATGACGAACCGGTTGAACGTATCAATCACAGGATTACAGGCGAGCTCTGGCATCTACTACATACCGAAGTGGACCGAGTTTGCATGCACACTCGCAACGCTAACGGCCGCAGCTCTCGCGTTTCGCTACGCTGTGATCTATCTCGACATTCTGCCCAAGAACCCGCCGCAGCCGAGGTGGATGGTTCAAGGTGCTGTGGCGGAAGCATGACCTCCTGAAAGCCATTCACCTGTCACCCCCCGAGGGCCGGACACCCTCGGGGTTTTATTTTTGGTGAAGGGTTTGAACGTTGAGTACGTGCACGTTGAAAGGCTGACGAACCATTCTGTTTGCGTACGCCATCAGGCATTCCGGGCGACACGCAAAAGGATGGTTCCGCGTCCTTACGCTGCTTTCGAATAATCGATGGAACGCCCTCAATTACCGGGAATTGAAACAAACCCATGAGGGTTACCATCCGCGTCATTGTGGTTGCCGCCGATCACACCCAACTTGTTTATGCTTCGAGCAAAGGCGTTGACGGCTCCAGGAGGATCGACGATCGTGAAGCTACCGTTCTGCACAAGGATTGCGTGATTGGTCGTGTCGTCCTGGTAGTAGCCGACGATCTGGCCCGCGTCGTTCAGGCCGAACAATTCAGTCGCGACGGCTCCCTGGACATCGAAAGGTGTAAAACGTCCTTTTCGATAAATGTAGCCGTGCAGATTCCCGGCTCCATCCATGTAGGAACCGACAATTTCTCCCGAGTCATTGATTCCGTATCCCTGCGTGGCAACAGCGCCGGGATAATCAAAGACAATGAACTTCCCTGCCAAGAGAACGAATGCGTGAATATTGACTCCGTTCGGATCACCGAAATCACCAACAATGGCGCCGCGATTATTATTCCCCCTAGTCATCGTGTACGTAGAGCCCGGATAGTCGATCCGCACATACTGTCCGTCCAGCTGGCGGATGAAGCCGTGATAAGTGATCGCGTCCGCATACATGCCGACGACGACTCCGCGATCGTTAATGGCCCGAGGCAGCGTTTGTAAAGCATCGGGATAATCGAGCATGGTAAAGGTGCCATAGCTCTCGAGAAATCCGTGCTGCACCCCGTCGTTATCTCTGTAAATGCCGACGAGCTCGCCATAAGAGTTGATACCCCGAACCTGTGTCCTATTGAAATTCGGGACGTCGACGAGGTCGATGCGATTTGCGGGCCTGGTGTAAGCGGGCGAAGGAGCGGTCTGACCAGCAATAAATCCACAAAGCAGGAGAACCAATAAGAGCAGACGAAGTAGTTTTTCCATAAGATCTCCAAGAAGGTTGAAAGTCAGGCTAAGAATGGATTTCGTGCAAGTTAGGTTGATGGAATTGAAGAACACATCCCTGTCCGGTACGTGCACAGAAACACTTTAAGTCTCAGTGATGATGGCCTCTCAGACAGTGATTTTCGTCACCGCTCGACGTTTAATTCAGGAGGGGATCGGGCCTAAGCTACTGGTCCATCACCGGGAGAAGGCGATTCCCAACAACTGCTGCTTCAACGTGTGCTGGTTTCGTTCCTGGTACAACAAGTGGGCAGAAGTTCGTGGCAGCCCTGCACCTGATAATCTAGCCGCTGCCTCATGCATTTCGTACCCGCCACTCTCTCCGACGGACGCATACTTGCTGCATACGTCATCTTTCTCGCCAGCTACCTGGTCTTTGCCATCGGAAAGTTTCCAGGATTAAAGGTCGATCGCACCGGTGCCGCCATCGTCGGAGCGATCGCGATGGTCGCATTCCGCGTGGTGCCGACTGGAGATGTATTGCGCTCGATCGACTTCAGCACCATTGTGCTGTTGTTCTCGATGATGCTGATTGTTGGCAACCTGCATCTGGTCGGTTTTTTCGAGTGGAATGCAGAGTTCGTGTTGCGCCAGCTGGATCCACGCTGGCTGCTGCCGGCCGTGATTTTCACGTGCGGAATTCTGTCTGCATTCTTCGTGAATGACATCGTTTGTCTAGTGATGGTGCCGTTTGTACTGACAATCACGCGCCGCATGAGGCTTGCGCCCACGCCGTATCTGCTGGCCGTGGCGACAGCCTCGAATATCGGAAGTGTCGCAACCATCACGGGGAATCCGCAGAACATGCTGGTCGGATCCTATTCCGGGATACCCTATCGCAACTTTCTGTGGCACCTGGGGCCTGTTGCGATCATCGGACTGTTTCTTGATTGGGCTGTGCTGCACTGGGTGCACTTTCAGACCGAAGCCAAGGCAGCGCAGGCGGATGATGCAATTCCACTCCCAGCTTTAGATCTATCTCGCCTCCGAAAACCTGTCGTGGTGGTCACGGCCGTGGTGATTGGATTCTTCGTCGGAGTTCCGCCAGCAATGATGGCGGCGTTGGGTGCAGCGGTGCTTCTCATCACGCGAACGCTGGAACCTCGGAAGCTGTATCGCGAAGTAGATTGGGGCTTACTCGTGTTCTTTGTCGGACTGTTCGTAATCGTGGGAGGAGCAGAGAACGCAGGAATTGTCGATCGCATGCTGGACCTGGCCCGTCATTGGAATCTTCAACACATGGGTGTTTTCGCGCTCGTGGTGGCAGTGATAGGAAACATCGTTAGCAATGTTCCAGCGGTCATGCTCCTTAAATCTCTAGTGCCCGGATTTCAGGATCCGCATACGGCCTGGCTTACTCTCGCCATGGCGTCGACACTTGCAGGAAATCTGACAATTACGGGGTCTGTGGCCAACATCATTGTGGTTGAGAGCGCTAAACCCGAGGTAGATATCAGGTTCATCGATTATCTGAGGGTTGGAGTGCCGATCACGCTGGCGACACTGCTGGTTGGGAGCTTGTGGTTGGCATGGATCAAGTAAAGCTGCATCGCTTGACTTCCGTTAAACCAACGTTAAACTCCGAATAAGCTGCATGGATCGCAATTCCATCTTTGATGTGGGCGGGACCGCGTCGGCCCCGGGTGTGGCTAAAGCAGAACAATTGTCTTCCGCACCGCAGTCGCCTCCTGAAACAAAAGCAGGGAAAGTGATGTTCCCCGGTGAAGACGGGGGCAGATCTCTGAACGAGATGGCGCAACGCGATCTCGATGCCACGCTGCAGCTACTGGCGGAGCGGGCGCAATACATCACAGGCGCGACCGGAGCCGCAATCGCTCTGCGAAGTGGAGCGGAAATTGTCTGCCGCGCCAGTGCCGGCTCGTCAGCGCCGGAATTAGGAGCTCATCTTCAAGTGGAGTCGGGGCTCTCAGGCGAAAGCATCCGCACAAAACAGATTTTGCGCTGCAACGATGCCCACACCGATCCGCGCGTGAACCGGGAAAGTTGCGAAGCCTTGGGCATCGCATCCGTGGTCGTAATGCCGTTAGTTCATGAAGGCGACGTGAACGGCGTATTCGAGTTGCTTTCAGATCGGTCGTTTGCTTTCGAAGAGAGGGACATTGGGGCACTCGAGCGTTTGGGCGAAATGGTCCAGACAGCCCTTGAGCATGCTGTAGCCGCGCTGACTGCGGCTGAATTGGGCAGCGTCGGGGGTCCGGAGGTTGAATCCTCAAAACCAAATGACGTTTCAGCGACAATCAACCAGGCAACTGAAAGCGCCGCTCGGGTTGTAAAGGTCGTAACGAAGGAAGTCCCAGCGGCGATCGATCCCACCGAATCGCGAGTGGACGACGAACCCATTCTTGCGGAACTGGACGCTGATGCGATGGCAGCGGTGTTTCAAGGGATAGAAGTGACGGCCAAGACCAGTGAGAGAAAGGAATCTGAGCCCACCCGCGGAGCGATGATTGAGGTGCCGGCCGAGCCGACTCCCACCACCGGCCCGCAAGCATCTACAGGCGTAACCCCAAGCTCCTCCGAGCCACCGACAAGCGTCTTGTCATTGCGGAAGTGTTCTGAATGCGGATTCCCGATTTCGGAAGGACGAAAGGTCTGCCTGGACTGCGAGAAAAAATTGAAAGCGTCCGATGGAACAATGCCTGCTGGAACCGGAGCGAACGAGGCGGTTTTTTTCACCATGGAAGCTGGGGGTGAGGGCTTGAGTCAGGACGAGTCCTGGCTAGCTCGGCATCGGGTGCTGGTGGCTATTTTGGTTGTGGTTTCGCTCGTGCTGATCGGGATCATTCTATTGCGTTAACCCCGCACGTCCCGAACATGCACTTTGTCTTGACAAACGTCAGGTTGCTTTCTAAAGTTCGAGTATTCGTTTTAAGAATCAGGGACTCGCATATGAAAAATGTGTACGAAGTTCTAAGGCAGAAAGAACTGGAACTTGCGCGCCTGGAGAAGGAAGTCGAAGCACTTCGTGTAGCAGCTCCGTTGCTTTCCGATGATAAGGAAGTCAGCGCAGAGCCTCCGAAGCCGACCTTAACGACGGCCCCTGTGGCGCAACAGCCTATACGGATTCCACAACCGGCAGTAGCGCCAGCGCCTCCACAGGCTCGAGCGGCGGGCTGGGAAGATACCGCCAAACGCTGGCCGTGAAACCTATTTCATTGTCGCTAGGATAGTCCGCTTTGGCGGAATGGTCTCTTATTGGAAAACCCGGGTCTCGGACCCGGGTTTTCTTTTTACAAATAGCTTAGGCACGAAAGTCATGCACTTGTAAGCGGGATCATTGTCACACCCTGAGGCGTGTGTTACGTTAATCACAAAGCTCACACCTGAGATCCCCAACGTACAGTCACACGGTTTTGTGGGGACACAAAGCGCGTGCAGGCGGTGCAACCATGAAGGACACTCTCGAATCCATGCCAACTGAGCGTTCCCTGGAACAGGAAAGTTTCTCGAATCGAAAGCTGATTCGCCCATCCCTCAGCAGGAACGATCATAATCACAACCACAACCACGGAAACCACATGGCTGGCCAAGCAGAACGGCGAGAGCGTTCGGAGCGACCTTCTTCGGGAAAGAAGATGCCGCCCACAGAACAGACCAACGCAGAAAATTTTTATTACCAGAAACAGATGCAGTCAAAAACGCCCATGGTCGTTGTGCTGCGGGATGGAGAAGAACTGCACGGAACGATTGAGTGGTACGACAAAGCCTGTATCAAACTGGTGCGAGCAAATGGCCACGCGAATGTGATGATTTACAAGCCAGCGATTAAGTACATGTATAAGGAAGGCGAAAAGAGTTAAGCCGCTGGCAGGCGCCAAGCTCCAGTTTCATCCCACCCGAAAGATCCGAGCACACCATCCACCTGTTCCCGCGCTTTTGCCGTTCGTGTTCGAATCTCCAGAACAGAATCGTGGCTGACAAAGAGAAAATACTCGAGCGTGTCTTTCGGCCACTGCGGAATAAAGAAGGCATCCCACCCCGCCAACATCGGCTGCAATAGAAACGCTATCGATTCCACGAATTCGTCGGAACGGAAAAAGTGGCCCGGCGCAGTCTCGAGGGAACGGTTTTCGCCGAAACCTTGCCGCATTCGCTCGATGGCCTTGCGAGGGATTGACTCCTCTTGCTCGTTCCACACTCCCCATTGCGTGATCCAAAGCGAGGCTCCAGCGAAATGCCGTTCATCGTTGTACAAATGAGCCGAGAATCGCGCAAGGCGAAGAAGCTGTTGAGACGAGAGATCCTTGAGATGGAGCGTCAATGACTGCGCTTCTGGATCGCTGAAATCCAACGTGTTGTTCGTGCAGACAAGTCCTTCGTACCTCGATAGTACGTCTTCTATCTCATCACGAGTGACGGCCTGCATATCAAGCTCCGAGCGTTAGCTTACCAAGGGTTGCCGAGAACTTCCGGACTTCTCAAAGTTTCGGCAGCACGATCCCTTTCTGCGCCTGATATTTCCCCTTGCGATCCTTGTAGCTTGTCTCGCAGACCTCGTCAGACTGGAAGAACAGGATCTGGCAGAGTCCTTCATTGGCGTAGATTTTGGCGGGAAGCGGAGTCGTGTTTGAAATCTCTAATGTGACGAAGCCTTCCCATTCAGGCTCGAACGGAGTGACATTGACGATGATTCCGCAGCGCGCGTAGGTCGACTTGCCCACGCAGACGGTCAAAACGTCGCGGGGAATCTTGAAGTATTCGACGGAACGCGCGAGTGCAAAGGAGTTTGGCGGAACGATGGCGACATCCGAGCGGACCGTCACAAAGGAGCGCTCGTCGAAATTCTTGGGGTCTACTACGGTGCAATTCACATTCGTGAAGATCTTGAACTCGTCGGCGACCCGGAGATCGTATCCGTAGGAGGAAACGCCGTAAGAGATCACTCCCTGGCTGACCTGTTTCTCGGAATAGGGGTTGATCATGTCATGTTCCTGGGCCATTCGGCGGATCCAACGGTCGCTTTTCAGCATGGTTCTCCTTCGACACTCCCTGTTGAGTGTGATTCTGGGATTGGGAAGGCACGGGGCGCATCCCGGACAAACTGGGCTGGAACTCGAGGGTAGAGTCATCTTACGGGATACTTGCCGCCGTTGACAATCTCCGTTATGTCTCTTAGCATCAAGGACTTGGTGGCATTCAAAGGGAGGGGCGCCGCGTGATCAAGCTCGACATCATCAACGAAGTTGTGGCAAAGACCGGCATCACCAAAACAAAAGCCGAGTTGGCGGTTGAGACTGTCTTCGAGAGCATGAAGCGTTCGCTGGCGAAGGGCGATCGTATTGAGCTGCGGGGATTTGGAGTGTTCAACGTGCGTCCGCGAAAGACTGGCATTGGGCGTAATCCGAGAACCGGCGCTGAAGTTTCGATCCCACCCGGAAAGGCTGTACGCTTCAAACCCGGTAAAGAGTTGCAATCAATCGACTGAACTAATTTCGATTGGCAATTCGTAGTTGCCGGTTGCAAATTCGCCACGATCTTCCCTGCCATGCACTGATGCACTTCCTTGACTCACCATGTCTGAGAGTACCCCACCGTTATCTGATCCAATCGGAACGTCACAATTTCCCCCGCCTACCCACCAGGTAGTGTGGGTAGTTCATCGTCCTAGACAGCGGTATTGGTTGCACGCGCTCTTACTGGCGCTGACGATCTGCACGACGCTGATCGTCGGTGCGCGCATGCAATTCAATTTCGAACACAACCAGGATGTGTTCACATTGGACGACAACTCGCTCGATTTCTTTCCGTTATCGTGGGCTTTCGCGAAGCCTTCGAACTTGTTGAAGGGAATTCCATTCTCGTTGACGCTCATGACCATTCTCATGGCGCACGAGATGGGGCATTACCTGATGTGCCGCTACTATCGCGTCAGCACCACCCTCCCGTTTTTTATTCCGTTTCCCACATTGATCGGAACGATGGGAGCTTTCATACGCATTCGCTCACCAATTCGATCCCGAGTGGCGTTGTTCGATATCGGAGTAGCGGGACCGATCGCGGGATTTGTTGTTGCACTTTCGGCGCTGCCCTTCGCGCTGGGGATGTCGCACGTGAGCCACATCGCGAGCAGAGCGGACCGGATCGAATTGGGATACCCATTGATCTTCCACTTCATTCACCAGCTCATTGTGTGGATTGTGCCCTCCCATAGCATTGCTGCGAGACCGCTTTCGGCAGTCTCACTGCATCCTGTCGCGATTGCGGCATGGGTCGGAATGTTCGCTACGGCTCTTAACTTGTTGCCCGGCGGACAACTGGATGGAGGCCACATCATTTTCTCGATCGCTCCGCGAGCCCACCGATACATCTCAATCGCGACCATCGCAGCGATGATTCCGGCAGCGTATTACCTGTGGGTGGGCTGGCTCCTCTGGGCAGTACTGCTGGGGATTAGCGCCATGCGTCATCCACACGTTGAAGAGGAACCACGGATTGTCGGCCATCGGCGATGGGTGGCCGCCTTTGCTCTCGCGATGCTCGTCATGACCTTTACGCCAGCGCCTTTCGCCAACAGTTCATTTCAGCATGTGGTGGGGGAGTTTCGAGGGGCGAAACGCTGATTTCAACTATTGCATTTCCATGCGCTGATTGCGCACATTAACTTAGCTGTCATCCTGAACGAGCATTTTTTGCGAGTGAAGGACCTATGCATTTTCAGGTTGATAGCGGTGCTTGTTGTACCATCCTGAGGATAAGTCCCGCCATGTAGGGTTCTCCGAGACAATCAGCTGAACTTTCTTGATCCGCAGCCACCCTTTAATCTCCTTCTCCCGATCAATGGCGCTGCGAATGTCACCGAAACGCTCGAACCAGACCAGTCGATTGATCTTGTACCGAGAGGCAAACCAAGAGCCGATGCCCTGCTTGTGTTCCCATGTACGTCGCTCAAGGTTGTTGGTAACACCTGTGTACAAGGTCTTGGACTTGTTCGTGATGATTTATACGTAGTAGAAGCGGAGCCGGTGGGGATGCATGGGTACTTCGCTCGCAAAGAACGCTCGCTCAGGATGACAGCGGTATTGACCAATAGTAAGTGAAAAGTGAACAGGAAGATTGTGATGTGCTGAACCTAGTCGAAGCTCAGTTCTGAGCCTGAACCGACGATGGATCATGCTTGAGAACTGCATAGGTCCTTAACTCGAGAAGAGCGCTCGTTCAGGATGACAGATGCTAGGGCTGGGAGAGAAAAAGTAATGAGCAGTAACCCCTCACATCAGCCATAGCGCGTCCACGTCTACGATGACTTGAGTCCGCGGAATTTTCTGCGTGTGTGCGTAGGCGAGCATGGCGCGCAACAGATTGTTCATCTTTTCGCGGCTGGCAGACTTCAGGACAAAGTGGTAGCGGTAATCATTTTTCAAACGAAGGATGGGCGCGGCGGCCGGGCCGAGCACACGAACTCCTTCGTGGCGTGTCTTTTCAAACCATTGGCCAATCAATCCGGACCAACGAAGTGATTCATCCAACTTCTCGCTGCGGATGAGAACGTTGGCGAGCGCACTGTAAGGCGGGTAGTGCATCCAGTTGCGAAAACGTAGTTCTTTCTCATAAAAACCAACGAAATCGTGGTGGGCGGCATACTGCACGGCATAGTGATCCTGAAAGTAAGTTTGTAAAACAACTTTGCCAGGAGTGGTGCCGCGACCTGCGCGTCCAGCGACCTGGGTGAGCAATTGGAACGTGCGTTCGGCGGCGCGGAAGTCGGGCAGGCCAAGCGCACTGTCCGCGGCAATCACGCCAACCAAGGTCACGCCATGGATGTCATGGCCCTTAGCAATCATTTGCGTACCGACAAGCAAATCAATTTCGCCCGCGTTCATGCCCGCTAACATGCGCTCGAAGTCCTCGCGTCCACGGACGGTATCGCGATCCAGTCGGGCGATGCGAGCTTGAGGGAACATCCCGTGAATCAACTCTTCAAGCTTTTCGGATCCAGTGCCGAGAAAATAGACGTACTCGCTGCCGCAGTGGACGCACTTGTCAGGGATGTTCGCCACATATCCGCAGTAATGGCATTCCATTTTGTGGGCGCGCTTATGGTGCGTGAGGGCGATCGCACAGTTTTTGCATTCAAGTGTCTTGCCACAGGATCGGCATAGCACAACGGGAGAGTACCCGCGTCGATTGAGCAGGACCATTACCTGCTCGTGTTTCGCGAGGCGTTGACCGATCTCTTCCGCCAGCTTGCGTGAAATAACCTGCTCGTGACCGGTTTCCTGGAACTCCTGGCGCATGTCGATGATCTCGACTTCCGGAAGCGGACGTTGCTCGACGCGATCCGGCAATTCGACGAGCGCGTACTTGTTCTTTTTCGCGTTGTAGTAGGACTCGAGCGAGGGGGTAGCGGACCCCAGCACTACGACAGCATTGGCCATCTTGGCTCGAACGACAGCCACATCGCGCGCGTGGTAGCGTGGAGTTTCTTCTTGCTTGTATGAGGAGTCCTGTTCTTCATCGACGATGAGCAGAGCCAGGTCAGTCACGGGCGCAAAAACCGCAGAGCGTGTTCCAACAACGACGCGCGCTTCGCCCCGCTTGATCCGGTGCCACTGTTCAGCACGTTCCTGATTGCTGAGGCCTGAGTGCAGAATCGCGACTTCGTCGCCGAAAACTTGATGGAGATCGGCCGCAACGGCAGGAGTCAGGCCAATTTCGGGGACCAGCAGAATCGCAGAGCGGCCCTGATCCAATACCTGCCGCATTCCCGCAAGGTAAACCGCAGTTTTGCCGGAGCCGGTCACGCCATGCAGAAGCATCCCAGCGAACTTTCGGCTCATCACTCCCTCTGCAATTTTGGCGAGCGCGTGTTTTTGCGGCGCGCTGAACTCGAAGTGAAAGGGTCGAGCTTTTACCTTGGAGACGTGGAATTCCGCCGGCTCTTCTTTGATCTCGACCAGACCTCGCCGCACGAGAGTGTTGAGTGTTGAACGGGGGACATCTAGCGATTGCAGATGTCCGACTTTGAGCGTGCCTCCGGCTGCGGCTAGGGCCTCGATAACCGTGCGCTGATTGTCGTTGAGCTTTTTAGATGGAGCAGTCGTCTGCGGTCCGATTTTCTCTTCGGCGCCTTTCAACACTGCAATTTTGACGAGTCGAGTCGCGTCGCGGACTTCGGACACGTCTTCGCGCACAATCCATTTCTTACGAACCATCCCGCTGAGAATGTGACGTGAGACGCGGATGGAGGAACGAAGAGATTCTTCTCGCACCCAGTCTCGTTCTGTAAGGAAGTCAAGGATGCGAAATTCGGTGTTTTGTTCTTCCGCCGTGCGCTGGGAGCGGCCGGGCGAGCCAGTAGTGCCCGCTAAATGAAGCGCAAGATGCCCTTGATCGGTAATGCGATACGCAATGGAACGTTTGAACTCGGCACTGAGCGGAAGCATGGTCCGGAAAACTTCGCCGATGGGGGCAAGGTAGTAATCGGCAATCCATCGACCCATCCGGAGGAGTTGATCATCCAGTACGGGTTCGGTGTCGAGAACCTGAAGAACGTTTTTCGTTTTGACTTTTGGCTGCCGGTCGTGAATTTCGACGACTACGCCCGACATCCGCTGCTGACGAAAGGGAATAAGGACGCGACCGCCAACAACCGGCTCCATTCCCTGCGGGATGGAGTACGTGAACGCCTTGTCGAGCGGCACAGCCAGGGCGACGTCGGAGAAAAGTGGCATGAAAGAAGGTCATCGAAATCGTAGCACGCAGTACGTAGGCCTTTTTATGGTCTGACCAAGAATCAAGAAACGACTTCTCGGTCTCCGTGAGAGGGTGGTTGCGAAATCACAAGGAAACGAACGTCTGCGGTCGATTCGTTTTTCATCTGGTGAGGAATGCCTAGCGCGATCGGCAGCCCCTCTCCGGCACGAAGTTTCACGATCTCGCCTGAGACTTCCATCGTCGCTTCGCCTGACAGTATGTAGAAGAATTGTTGAGCGTGATGGTGGAAGTGGCGTACTTCCGAAGTGCCGGGTGGCATGCGCTCCTCGATCACGCTGAGCGCTTCGTTTTTCACGAGATGCCAGCCGTCGCAGTGTTTTCCCCAGGTGTAGTGCTCGGACGTCTGTCTGCTCCTCGGAATCATGGCACTATTGTGCAGATTTCTCAGGAACCTTCAATCCCAGTTCCTTCATCACCATTTGCAAATCTTTCCAAGCCTCCCCTTTCTGGCGCGGGTCACGCAACAGGAACGCGGGATGGTAGGTAACGGCGAGCTTGGCGCCAGTCCAGGCGGGATCGTTACTCCGAACTCCAGCCGGTCGGAAGTCGTACCAGTGGCCGCGCAACTGAGACATGGATGAATTCATGGCAAGCAGCGTCTTGGCGGCCACAGCGCCGAGGGCGACGATCACTTTGGGTTTAATGGCCGCGACCTGGCGCATGAGAAATGGCGAACAGGTCTCGCATTCATCGCGTTCCGGAGTGCGGTTGTTCGGTGGCCGGCATTTAATGATGTTCGCGATGTAAACCTGTTCCCGCGTCAGCCCCATGGCCTTGATCATGTTCGTGAGAAGTTGACCGGCGCGCCCTACGAACGGTTCGCCTTGTTCATCTTCATCCGCCCCCGGTGCTTCGCCGATGAACATCAGGTCCGCTTTAGGGGTGCCGACGCCAAATACGATCTGCTTGCGTCCTTGTTTGTGCAGCACGCATCGAGTGCAGTCGCCGAGATCTTCTCGGATGATCTTCAGGGCCTTCGCGGGATCCGAGACAGTCTGCTCGGTGTATGTGTTGCTGACTTCAGGGATCGTTTCTTCGGCGACGGACAACGTGGCGGATCTGCGAGGAGCCATCAATTCTCCTGGGGTTGATTCAGAAACAGTCAGTGTTAGAGGGTCGTTTGATTCCGATTGGTTCAATACCGAATCCCGCCGGTAGAAATCGTAAATGCCGAGCTCATTGTAGTAGCGGATGCGCTCGGCGAGAGCACGTCGAAGTTCGGGGTCAAACGTGTTTGGCATGAGGAGCAAGAATAGCAAATGAAATCACTGATTTCAGTTGTGCGAGCCTGTGGGAAACGCAGAACGTTCGGACAACCGAATCACTACTTCAATTCGACTTCGACGATTTGGCCCTCGGTTGAGCCCACATTGGCGAGCGAGTGAGTGACCTTGCTGTCAATCCAATGAAAATCGCCTGCCTTGATTTCGTGCGACATGGACTGGCCATCGGGTGCCGTCATCTTCAGTTGCATAGTAGTCGCAGCGACGATCAGGTAAGGGCGTTCATGAGTGTGCATCGGCGAACTTGCGCCGGGAGAGAGAACGTATTTGTAGACGCGGAGACTCGGATTCTCAGAGATTATGGTGCCAGCAGTGCCATCGGCAGGATGCTCAGGGCGATGAAAAGCCTCAACATCAATCACGTCAAAATCTGTTTGGCCCATGTTAATCACCCTGTGCGTGTACGGAACATCTTCTCGCCGGGCAGAGATGCGCCCCGGCGTGGACGGACCTGGAGGGGTTTGAGCTTTGTTCAATTCCTGTTCAGCCAGAGTGCTGTCCGAAATGCCGATGGCGACGCGATCACGCGGATGGATGTGATACTGCGTGCTTTGTCCGGCAGGAACCGTCACACGCATAACGAGAATATGTTCGTTCCTCAGAACGACGTGATGGTGTGGTTCGTTTTCAACGGGGACGGGTTGTTGTTGAGCCATCGTCATGCTCGACAGTATCGCGAAGAGAGAAATGCGAACGCAGAACATAAGACCTTTTAAGCTCTGCAAACGTCAGCGCGACTGTACGGGCGTACGTTTCCGTAGTTTCACTATTTGGTCGAGCACGCGCTGGGCGACTTCGAGCTTGGATGTCTCCGGTACTTCAATCACCTCATCGTGGGTGATGATGGTGACGGCATTGCGGTCGGAGTCGAAGCCAACACCCTCGCGCGATACATCGTTGACTACAATCGCGTCGAGCGCTTTCTTCGCTAGCTTTGTGCGGGCATTCTCCAGGACGTTTTCGGTTTCAGCGGCGAACCCGATGATCAATTGCGACGTCTTTTTGCGCGAGAGCTCAGCGAGAATGTCGGTTGTTGGCTCGAGTTCGAGTGTCAGCGGCCCTTTACGTTTAATCTTTTGATCAGCCTGCGACTTCGGTTTGTAGTCGGCCACCGCTGCGGTTTTGATTACGATCGTGCTCTCCGGCAGAAAGCGAAGAACGGCTTCCCGCATCTGCTCCGCGGTTTCCACGTGAGTAGTGTCAGCTTGTCCCGGAGGAGTAATCGAGGTTGGCCCCGTCACAAGAAGCACACGCGCACCTCGCCGGATAGCCGCTTCGGCGATCGCATAGCCCATGCGTCCGCTGGAACGGTTCGTGAGGTATCGGACGGGATCGATCTTTTCGCGAGTGGGGCCAGCCGTGATCAGGATCGTTTCGCCCGAAAGATCCTCGGAAAGGCCCAGTATTTCGAGAACGGCAGCCACGATGGATTCGTTTTCGGCAAGACGCCCAGGACCAGTCATTCCGCAAGCAAGGTACCCGGTGGCTGGTTCGACGATATGCACACCACGTTCGCGAAGAACGCGGAGATTTGCTTTCGTCGCCTCGTGGTTCCACATGTTCACGTTCATCGCCGGAGCGACGACAACCGGAGCAGTACTGGCGAGATAAAGGGTGCTCAGGAAATCATTGGCAGTCCCCTGGGCGAACTTTGCAAGGACGTCGGCTGTGGCCGGAACGACAACGAGAGCGTCGATCGATTGGGCCACCGCGATGTGCTCGACGGCAGAATCGATGTTCGGTTGTTCTGCGTCCGAACCGAAAAGATCGGTAATGACCTTTTCTCCAGAGAGAGCGGCGAAGGTAAGTGGCCGGACAAATTCCTGGGCGGCACGGGTCATGACAACCTGGACGCGAATGCCGCGGTCCTGGAGCAGGCGGACGATTTCAGCGGCCTTGTACGCTGCGATACCGCCGCTAACGCCCAGTGCGATCTTCATAGGAATTAGATTCACGGAATCCAGTTGCGGACGCTTTGCGACGCGTCCGCGATGGTAACCATGAGAGCAACTGTGGCGCCTGATCTACGAGGAGCGCCGTATAGACTGCGAGTGAACTATGCGTCAGGAGTTGCGGACTTTGCGTCCAGCATCTCACTGGCGAGTTCAACCGCCGCCTGTGGAGTTTCCGGGATGAGCCATTTCACCTTGCCGGCCTTGATTTCATCCTGTGCGATGCGGCAGGGTTTGCGGGATGCTGTGTCCACAACCGGTGGTGCGCCGGATTGAAGCTGCCGGGCACGACGCGCGGCGACAAGGATGTAGCGATAGTTGCTATCGAAACCTTCGATCAACTTCATCTTTAATCTCCCCGAAACTCATTAAGGCAAACCCGGCTGAGCCTGAGACATAAACGAAGCCACAATAGGTTTTACCCGTTCGCGCGCCTGTTCCAGGCGAAAACTTTCGGCCGCCTGAAGCATGCTCTTGTCCGCCTCTGAGAGAGGTGCGCCAGAAGACGCAAGCCTTCTCGAAAGCACAATGGCTTTTAAATCTTCGATGGATTCATCGAGACGGTCATTTACCAAAATATAGTCGTACTTCTCATAATTCTCAATCTCACGAGCGGCCGTGGCCAGTCGTTTGCTGATTTTGTCTTCCGAGTCCGAGCCTCGATTGCGAAGGCGGCGTTCGAGCGTGGCTCGGTCGGGAGGGAGGACAAAAATGCTGACCGCATCCGGCAGTTTCCGCTTTACCTGCTCGGCGCCTTGCACATCGATATCCAGGAGCAAATCATGGCCGTGTTGTTCGGCTTCTTCCAGGAAGCGGCATGCCGTGCCGTAGTAATCGCCTCCATTGCCGAACAGGGTTGCGTATTCCAGAAAGTCGCCATCACGAATCATTTTTTCGAATACGACGACGGAAACAAAGAAATACTCCCGCCCATTCTTTTCGCTGCCCCGTGGAAGACGGGTCGTATAAGAAATTGAAAAATCCAGGTTAGTAACATGTGACAAGATGCCCGCGACGATGCTCGATTTTCCCGAACCCGACGGAGCAGAAATGATGAAAACTATGCTCATTCGATGTTCTGCACCTGCTCGCGGCATTTCTCGATTTCGGCTTTCATCAACAAGCCCATCTCAGTAATCTTCAGCGCTTCGCCGGCCAGTCCGGACGTTTTCGAGAGCAGCGTGTTCGATTCCCGGTTCATTTCCTGGAGGAGAAAGTCCAGTTTTTTGCCGATTTCCTGCCCCTCATCGAGCAATCCGAGGAAGTGTTTGACATGTGTATTGAGGCGAACGAGTTCTTCCTGAATGTCGCTGCGGTCAACTAACAGTGCAGCCTCTTGCACGATGCGTTCTTTTTCGGCCTGAGCGCCCACGAGTTCCTGAATGCGCGCCGCAAGTCGTTCCGCATAGCTGCGCAGGACGGTATGCCGGTGTTGTTCGATTCCCTGGCGGGCATCAAGAAGCTTCTTCATCCGTTCGCGAAGTTCGTGGTCGATGCCGCGCCCTTCTTCTTCGCGCATCCCATTTAGGTTGGCAAGTGCCTCGTCGATGCGGGCAAGTACAGCCGCTTCGAGCTCACCTTCATTCAGATTGTTGTTACCACCCATGGCGCCGGGTAAGCGGAGAACGACGTTGAGATCGGGGTCGGCCATCAGTCCGAACTCAGTGGATGCCGCACGAAAAGCTTGAATGTATCCACTGACCAACTCACGATTCAGCTTGAATCCTTCGCTTTCCCCGCGATCCATACTGAGTGTGATTTCAATGTGTCCGCGTGCCAGCTTTTCTTTAAGCATGCGGCGCAGTTTCATCTCTAGTCCGTCGCACTCAGCGGGAAGGCGGAAATGCAAGTCAAGAAATCGATGGTTGACGGATTTTAGTGAGAGTGTGAAACCGGTCTGGCCATTAACCTGGCCCTTCACCTGCGCGAACCCTGTCATTGAACGAATTGGCATTGTGGATTTCTTCCACTCTCTACAGTACTGATGGCCGTACCGGCACGTCTTCACGCGGCGGCTCCATCTCGATGAACTGCAAGTCGTGCAAACGCCGGTAAACACCCAAGCGCGCCATCAATTCCTCGTGATTTCCGATATCGGAAATCGTGCCGCCATCCAGGACGGCTATGCGGTCTGCGCGACGTACGGTTGAAAGCCGATGCGCGATAACGAACACAGTGCGGCCGTGCATCAGGTTCTGCAGCGCCGACTGGACAAGGGCTTCGGACTCACTATCAAGCGCCGATGTCGCCTCGTCCAAAATCAAGATCGGAGCATTCTTCAAGATGGCGCGGGCGATCGCCATGCGCTGGCGTTCTCCGCCAGAGAGCCTTACACCTCGTTCGCCGATCATGGTGTCATACCCGGACTCGAGTTCCATGATGAAATCATGCGCGAGAGCAGCCCGAGCCGCAGCCTGGACATCTTTCAGGGAAACGTGAGGCTGCCCATAAGCAATGTTGTTTCGTACGGTGTCGTTAAAGAGCACGGTTTCTTGTGTGACGATACCGATTTGGCGACGTAAGGAAGAAAGCGTCACGTCCCGAACATCGCGACCATCGACCAGAATACGACCGGCGGTGACATCGAAGAATCGGGGAATCAGATGAACCAAAGTGCTTTTGCCTGCGCCACTCGAGCCAACGAGTGCAAGAACCTCGCCGGCTGCTACGGAAAGATCGATGTCGTGTAACACCTCTCGTCCGGGTTCGCCGTTGTCTTCATACGAGAAGTTGACGTGATCAAACACAATGTTCTTCGAGAAAGGCGCCAGGACGACGGCACCCGGCTTTTCTTTCACGTCGTCCTCGGTGTCCATGAAGCGGAATATTTCGGAAGAGGCGCCCAGAGCCTGCTGAAAATTGTTGTTAAAGAGCGCAAATTTGCGGACTGGGTCGTACAGCTTGAAAACAGCGATGATGAAGGCGAGAAAGGTTCCGGCAGTGAAAGCTCGATGATTGATCTGGTCGCGGCCAAGCAGAAGCAGAAGCGCGATGGCGGCGGCCCCAAGAACATCCATGAGTGGAGAACTGATCGCGGCGGCAGCGACAGAGCGAAGATTCGCGCGGAACAGGCGACGAGCGGCCGTCCGAAAGCGAGCGATCTCCCACGACTCCATGCCGAAAGCCTTGACGATGCGATTGCCCGTAATGGTTTCGTGCAGGATGTTCTGGATTTCAGCAAGCTTGTCCTGTCCGCGGCGGGTTGTGCTGCGGACCTCTTTGCCAATTTTTCCGACCGAGTAAATGATGACCGGAATAAAAAGAACAAGAACCCAAGCAAGCTTGCCGCCAAGCAGGATAACTACGCAGGCAGTAAAGATGAGCGTGAAGAGTTGCTGCAGGAATTCTCCAAGCACAGTCGAAAGAGCGTACTGAACACGCTCTACATCATTCACGATCGTAGATAGCAGTGTGCCAGTAGTGTGCTTGGTGAAGAATGCCGCCGAGCGGCGCAGCGTCGCATTGTAAAGATCGTCGCGAAGATCGGTGATTAATCCGTAGCCGGCATAGTTCACCAGATACGTTCCCGCGTAATCGAAAATGCCCTTCAAAACTGTGGCGCTGACAAGTGCGACCGCCACAATCGTCCATGGATTATGAAAGTAGGACGGGATGATCTGCTGGAGGTTGATGACTCGGTCTGTTCCCGGAACTCGAAAGAGCTCCATAGTGCGGGTTTGGGAACCCGGGTTAAGGACGCGATCGAAAATGGGGCCAATCAGAAGGACGCGAAAAGCGTCGAGCAAGCCGACGCCGGCCATCAGAATCACGGAAGCCAGCAGTTGCCACGAATAGGGAAACACGTACCGTAGCAGACGTTTCATTTGCTGCATAAAGGCACGCTTCTCCATCGGCCCTGATGGCTGGCCGGTAAGGTCTTGTCCATGGGGCGCAAGTATCTATTCTACTTGGAAACAGGCCGCGGCGCGATTTGCGGATCGGGTAACAGGTGGCACAAAGGTGATCGCATGGAGAGCTTTATGCCGATCACTTGGGACTGTCTCTGTGGACTACTTTGACGCGATAACCAGCCTTACGCATCTCTTTGCTAACTTCTTCGGCGATCATCACAGAGCGGTGCTGGCCCCCGGTGCATCCAAAGCTGATGGTTAGATAGCTTTTCCCTTCATGAATGTAGTGGGGAATCAAATACACCAGCAGTTCTGAGATTCGGCTAATGAATTCCTGCGTCTGCGGAAATGAGCGGATGTATTTCGCCACGCGTCGATCACGTCCGGTAAGTGGGCGAAACTCAGGAACGAAATGTGGATTCGGCAGAAAGCGTACGTCAAACACTAAGTCGGCGTCCTCCGGCACTCCGTGTTTAAACCCAAAACTGACGCAAGAGACGAGAATATTCTTGCCCGATGTTTTGTGTTGGAAACGATCGGTCAGATGCGACCGAAGTTCATGGACGTTGAACTTGGAAGTATCAATCACCAGGTCAGCAATCGCACGAATGGGTTTGAGACGGCGGCGCTCTGCCGCCAGCGAGGAACGTACCGGCTCCTCCTTGCCAAACGGATGAGGTCTCCGAGTTTCGCTAAAGCGTCGGAGCAATACAGCATCGCTGGCTTCGAGGAAAATTACCCGGCTTGGAATCATTTTCTTGATGGATTTCAGAATGCCAGGCAGGCGATCAAGTTTTGCCCCCTCGCGTACATCCACGACCAGCGCGGTCCGCGGAGTCTCCGATGATTGCATCGTGAGTTCCGCGAAGCGAGGGATTAACTCTACCGGTAAATTATCGACGCAATAATAACCAAGGTCTTCGAAGGCCTTGAGAGCCGAGGCCTTTCCCGAGCCACTCATTCCCGTGATAATGACTAGCTCGGCGCCATCCCGCGGCTTGCCGATACGTCGGCCTGCGATCCGGCGCATTCTTCTGTCAGGAGCGCGTGACGCCATTGATCGGATGTTAGCATCGGACCCGCGTTCCAGCCATTGTTCGAGAAAGTTCTGCCACTTTTAGGCTATGTGCCTAGGTGGCTAATGCAGGTTCTTCCAAAACCCCCGCCCCCATCTGACGCGACTTTGAAGGATTGGGCCAGTTACTCCGCTCAAGGATGGATGGAGGTTCATAGGTCCACCCTCGGGCCAATCGCTTTTGTTCACGCCGTGTGGCCCATTGCAGAAATGGACCGAGCGTCCATGCAATAGCGCGTGAACTCATCCCGAATTCATGCTCAATCTGCTTGCGAAGTTTTCGAATTTCAGTGCTCACAGAAGGGTTTATCTCTCGGAACTCACGTTCCATCGCCCATAATGCGGCGTTGTAAGCGGTTGACAGTTTGGCGACCTCACGTTTGAATCGCTTGCGCACTCGCAGGTCAGGTGTGTTCTTGTAACGTAACCAACCCTTCAGCATGGTTTCGCACATCCGATAAAGGCTAGGGCCGTTGCACTCAAAATCGCGCCTGAATGCCCAATCGAGAAAACGCTTGGAGTCGTCGGAACTGATGGCAGCATGGCGAAAATTGAACTTGTACTGGCCATGGATGTCGGCGAAATCAACCGAGTCATCTAGTCGACCTTCGGCCGCGATTTGCCGATAAAGGGGCGTGCCCGGGACAGGCGTGTAGAGCATGAACTGATGAAAATCGGTGTTGTGAGTGATCGCGTGCTGGATTTCCTGTTCAATGTTCTCGGGCGTGTGATGCTCGAGTCCCACGATGGTCGAGCCTTGCACACGAATTCCATGCTCGCGCAGTTTCCGGGTAAGCTGCCGCGTGTCGGTTCCATTCAGTTTTGAATAACTGGAATGTGGTGACTCCAATCCAATCCAGATCCATGAAATGCCGAGATCGACGAGCTCTTTCATCGAATATTTTTGAATGGCATTGGCGGAGGCAAAGACGGCCAAGCCCCAACTCTTCTGGTTCAACTTCATCAACTCGAGAAGTCGCAATGCCCGTGTGCGATGCAGCAGAAAATTTTCGTCCATCATGAAGAACGTGCTCACACCGAGCGCAGATTCTGCCTCTGCCATAACGCGATAGAGTTCGTCGCCGGAATCGTAGAAATTCACGAATTTGCCTTTTCCGCCGAAAAAAGACGACGTGGTGCAGAAGTTGCAACCCATTGGACAACCAACCGAGGGAATAATTGTCGCTGCTGTGTTGCCCCGCTTTTCAGGCAGTGAAAGCCCGAGAATCCGTGTTTTCAATCCGGAAATGATGTGCGGATGACGAATCGGCGCAGCCGGGTCTTCGCCGAGATAGTTGCGCATCCAGGAGATGCCTTCTCCGCGAACGATGAAATCGGCCTCGACCATCGTTTCGATCGACGGAATGGAAGTGACGTGTCCACCCACAACAATGGTGGCGCGAGGCGAGAGTTCGCGCACCATCCGGCACATCTCGCGCACCTTCCCAATGTTGACAATGATCGATGAAATGCCAACAACGTCGTAATCGTGAGTTGCAAGTTCGCGTGCGAAATCCTGGCGGGAAGGGAAATCAAGCACAGTACAGGGTGCCGAAATGTTCGCCTGGATCATCATGATCCCCCAGGAGCGGTGAAACATGCGCAGAGAAAACGCGCCCTGTGCTCGTGTGACCTGGTTATGGTAAAGCTCCATCGGATTAATGGCGCGGCTGCCGAACTCGTCGTCCTGGGCGTACGGTCCGAACACGGACGTGAGGAGGACTCGTGCGCGAGTTCCCTTCGGGTGAGCTTCCATTCAACGATCTCCCGCAACTGGATTCTTAAAACGATCGTAGGGAGTGAGAGTTGAATCCTGCAGTGAGAGCGGAAAGAACTTACAAAAGAATTACAAAGGCGTCTGAACTGGAACTCAGCTGGCGGCCGGCCCGATTGTGCAGAGTTTCTCGACTGGGATGCGGTTGATTAGAAGATGCGGTTCGGATACGACAGACTTTGCAGGTCCACCCGGGAACACTCCAATCGCGCGATTCTTTCCAGTTCGTTTTGCTTCGCCGAGGGCGCGATCTGCCATGGTGCGGACTTCCTCATAATGGACCGCATTCGCATCGTCCTGATACCAGGGGAACGCTGCCCAGCCAATCGAGCAAGTCTTGCGGATCGCTTGACCGGTGTCTTCTAATACGAAGGGTGTATCGCAAACCGCGGAAAGCACCCGCGACGCAAGAATCTCCGCCTCGCTGCGGTTGGTATATCGAGAGATGACGAGGAACTCTTCGCCTCCCCAACGTACCAGCACGTCCGAATTTCGAATCGCTGAACTGATGCGGCGGGCGAGTTCGATCAGCACACGATCGCCTGCATTGTGTCCATAACGATCGTTTACTTCTTTGAAATTGTCAGCATCGATCACATAGAAAATCAGATCGCGCGTGCGCTGATCGTGATTGTCATTGTAGGCGCGAAGGGCCTGTCCTACATCTGCTTCAATGGAGGCATAGAAGTAACGGCGATTGCGAACTCCTGTCAACGGATCCGTGAGAGAGGCCTCTTCCAGTACACGATTGGCATGGCTCAACTCTTGTCCAAGGCGATGCTGTTTTACGAACACCAGATAAGCCATTACCAGGATAGCCGAGAGCGTGACGACCATCCTGAAGCGAACAACAGGCGCCGGAGAGGAGTTGTTGATGATCTCGATGGAACCCATCACGGGCAAAGAAAGCAAAGCCATCATGGCAAGCGTAGCGACCCAGGAAGCCGTCCACTGCTTTTGAGGATTTTCATGAGTGGGTTGCAAGCCGCGTCCAAGGAATGCAACCACTCCAAAAACGAAGACGCAAAAAAGGTAGGGAACTTCATACCAGCTACCCGAGTAGTAGACATTCTGATCGATCGACCGATTGAGAATGAATGCGCCAGCAGCTCGCAAGATCTCAGCCAGCAGGAAAACTGAGTAAAAACGACGCCATCCCCCGGTAGCCCGATAAGCGAGAATCGCGAGCACCAAGATCAGAACGCTATCCTGGATATAGGCGAGGGCGTCATAGCTCCAACTGTAAGCACCCTCATTCGGCGCAACGTATTGCCACGGAATCACGAAAAACAAATACAGGTACACCCACCAGACGAGGAGCAGGAAAAAGTCCGCAATTCCGAGATGGTCTTTTGCGCTTGAGTCGGCGTCGTGCGGACGAAGCAGCAGTCCCGCCAGGGCAGGCACCCCTGAGACAAAGAGCAAAGCGTCACCGGCAAACAGGTAGGGTACTTCCTTTCGCAGCACGAGATCGAAGTACATCCAGATGCCGTGATTCACCAGAAGGAGGGCCCAACTAGAAGACTGAAGAATCCAGAACAGGCGCAGACGTCCCGACGCCATCCGCGCACTGAATGCAAAGGCAACACCCGTGCAAAGCAGGATGCTCCCGTAAATCACGTCCGCCAGAAATGTCAGCGCATAGCCGCGAGGCATCCAGTATGAGGCGGCGCCGTGCGCAACTAGTAGGCACACGGCTGCGCCGACCCAGAGTTTGGTTGGAAGAGACCAGTTCACGCCTTGATCAGGATTCTAAGGGGTATCGCCGATGGCGGCAGGTTACCGAAGTTACCAGAACGGAACCGTTCTGGGAATGGCAAAGAATGTGGTGAATCCGAAGCGCAGAACAAAGGAATTCGGGAAGGAAAGTTACGGCGCTATAAATTCGAATTAACCATAAGACGCAATTTCAACAACATACCGCATCCGGATAACCACAAATAAGGCCTGCTCGTTCGAAGAACCCTTGGCTTACTTTTATGCACGGGAGGCGGAAGGCTTGCACACCGTAGAGTCAATCCTGTAGACACGCCGATCGGGCAAGCTGAATGTCCGGCAGAGAACAGACACTCTCGAACAACCGCGACTAACCCTCCGCCATCGAAAGAACAAAAGCCGCGATGGGCTTTTCGACGTGGAAACTAAATTTAAAATCCTTGGCCACCCGGTTCACCCGATCCTCATGGTCTACCCGCTCGGTCTTCTTATTAGTACTGCCGTCATCTTTGACCTGATCGCGCTCTTCCTCGGAAACGCGTTCTGGTGTCGGCTGTCGTTCTGGATGATTGCGGCCGGCATTATTGGCGGCCTGCTTGCGGCGATTTTCGGTCTAGTGGACTGGATTGGAATTCCGCGTGAAACACGTGCCTCTCGCATTGGCTTGCTGCATGGAGCGGGCAATGTCGTCGTGATGTTGCTGTTTATCTCCAGTTAGCTCACGCGGCGAGGTCATGCAGGAAGGCCGGGAACGCTAGCCCTGACGCTTTCTTTTTCTGGGGTGATTTTGGCCTTGGGGACCGCTGGCTGGGCGGAGAACTGGTATATCGCCTGCGCGTGACCGTCGATGACGGCGCCAATCTCAACGCTCTCAACTCACTCTCGGGTCGTTCCGCGCACGATGTATCGGGCCGCGACATATTGCAGGAGAGAGAGCGCACCAGGAGATCGCGCGCAGCGTGACTTCGCGAACAGCTTCCAGGACGTCGGGCAACAGAGCGACGCGACGTACCTTCTAAGAACAGCGGCACCAAGTTTATGAAGTCGAAACGACTCACGTGGGCTGTCTTGACGATTGCGTTTCCGTTCTTCAGTTCGGGATGCTCGAAGCCAAAAAGTCAGACATCTTTCGGTCTGCAACCCACCCAGGAAAAATTTCAGCCAGGCCAGTATGCGGGACGCTTAGAGCCAGATGATGGTCAGTGGATTCGTCCGGCGAAAGACTACGCCAGCACCCGGTATAGCACTCTCGATGAAATCAACACGGGCAATGTCAAGAACCTGAAGCTGGCGTTTACGTTCTCGACGGGTATGACGCGAGGACACGAGGCTGCTCCGCTAGTCGTCAACAACACGATGTATATCGTGACGCCGTTTCCTAACAATCTCTACGCACTGGATCTGACCAAACCAGGCGCGCCCATGAAGTGGGTGTATCAGCCGGGTCCGACTCCGGCATCGCAAGGCGTGGCGTGCTGCGACGTAGTAAATCGCGGCGCTTCGTATTCGGACGGAAAGATCTTCTATAACACGCTGGACATGCAGACGGTCGCGGTCGATGCGAATAGCGGTAAGGAGATTTGGAAATCTCGTATCGGCGACATCAACATGGGCGAAAGCATGACGATGGCGCCATTGGTTGTGAAAGACAAAGTCCTTGTTGGGAACAGCGGCGGAGAATTCGGGATTCGAGGTTGGCTTACAGCACTCGATGCGAATACTGGAAGGATCGCTTGGAGAGCATACACAGCGGGTCCTGATAAAGATGTCCTGATCGGACCTCGTTTCAAGCCGTTCTATCCACAAGATCGGGGAGAAGATCTGGGAGTAAAAACATGGCCGCCCGACGCGTGGAAGATTGGCGGCGGTGGTGTGTGGGGTTGGATTTCGTACGATCCGGAGCTGAATCTTGTCTACTACGGTACGGCAAATCCGGGGCCGTGGAATTCGGAGGCGAGACCTGGCGATAACAAATTCACAACCGGTATCTTCGCGCGTGATCCCGACACTGGAGAAGCGATCTGGTTTTATCAGATGAACCCGCACGATCTCTATGACTATGACGGCGTAAATGAAAATCTCCTGCTCGATCTTCCGATCCAGGGACAAGTGCGGAAAGTGTTGGTGCATCCCGATCGAAACGGACATATGTACGTCCTCGATCGTGCGACCGGAGAGGTGCTCTCAGCGGAGCCATACGAATACATCACCACCTCAAGCGGAGTCGATACGAAGACTGGGCTCATTCATTACGTCGAAGATCGAAAGCCGCGATTGGGATCTGTGGTGCGCGATATGTGTCCCGCTGCTCCGGGAGCAAAAGACTGGCAACCTTCGTCTTTTTCACCTCGCACGCAATTGATGTACGTGCCGCACAACCACCTCTGCATGGATGAAGAAGAAGTATCTGTGAATTACATCGCTGGGACTCCGTATGTCGGAGCGAACGTGCAGATGTATCGCGGGCCGGGCGGATATGGAGGAGAACTGACGGCGTGGGATCCGGCGAGTGGCAAAGCCGTATGGAATATTCGGGACAACTTTCCTGTTTGGAGCGGGACCGTAGTCACCGGGGGAGACGTTGTCTTCTTCGGAACCATGGATGGCTGGTTCCGAGCTGCAGATGCGCGTAGCGGTGAAGTGCTTTGGCAATTCAAGACTGGATCGGGAATCATCGGCCAGCCGATTTCTTACAAAGGTCCGGATGGCAAGCAGTACATTGCCGTGTTATCGGGAGTAGGTGGCTGGGCAGGCGCGATTGTGGCTGGCGGTCTTGACCCGCGTGATCGATCCGCAGCGCTCGGCTTTGTGGGCGCCATGCAGGACCTACCGAAGTACACCAACAAGGGAGGCGTGCTCTATGTCTTCTCGCTTCCCTAAATGGACCGCAGCATTGCTCGTGATGGCGTGCGCGATGGCATCCCATGCACGTGAACTGAAGGTTTGTGCGGATCCGGATAACTTGCCTTTCTCCAATCGACGGCAAGAAGGGTTTGAAAACAGAATCGCTGAGATGCTGGCTCGGCAACTCCACGCTGAGCTGAAATACGAATGGCAGCGCATGGGGCGTGGATTCGTGCGCGAGTACCTTGGAAAATCACGCTGCGATGTGCTAATCGGCATCCCTGCCAACTATAAGCCGGTGCTAACCACGCGACCTTATTACCGGTCGACATATGTATTTGTAAGCAGGCGCCGTGAACAACTGCAGAATCTTTCAATCGATGATCCTGATTTGCGGGAGATGAAAATCGGTGTGCAGGCGCTCGAGGAAGAATTCGCTCCGCCAGGAAATGCGCTCGCTCGGAGAGGAATGCAATCTTCGATTGTGGGCTTTGACACGACCGGTAAACAACCGGATGAAATTCTTCGAGCGGTCGCGAGCAGGAAGATCGATCTCGCAATTGTCTGGGGACCTTTCGCTGGATATTACGCTCGAAAATTTCCAAATCTGGCGCTCACGCCTGTGATGCCCGAAGTGGATCCGCCCGGAATTCCGTTCACATTCGCGATTGCGATGGGAGTACGTAAGGGAAATACACAGCTACAAGGTGAGCTGCAGGATTTTTTGTCGAAGCGAAAAAGGGCGATCAAACGAATTCTTCACGCCTACAACGTTCCCGAACTCGAGCTTGTCCCTAGACAAGAAGGAGGCGAGTGATGGCTTACCGTCTAGCGCTCGCGGCGTTGTTGTTGATTGTCCTTGCCGGGTGTGAACGAGAAGATCGCCGTTTTCGACCTTCGCCTTCAGCAGCCAATATTTTAAACAGTGTGCAGGTAAGTGGTCTGCATCCGGGTGGAGGACCCCTGCAAGGTGGTCCCGCCTTGCCCGGATACTACGAGGAAAGTGCGTATGCAGTAAACGAAGGGAAACGACTGTTCAATCAATACAACTGTTCAGGATGTCATGCCAATGGGGGCGGAGGGATTGGACCTCCGTTGATGGATCCGGCGTGGATTTATGGCGGCGAGCCCGGAAACATTTTCGCAACCATCATGCAGGGACGTCCGAATGGAATGCCGTCCTTCCGAAACAGGATTCCGGAATATCAAGCGTGGGAGATTGTCGCTTACGTTCGCTCCCTCAGTGGTCAGTTACCCTCCGATGTCGCACCTGCGCGCGGCGATGATGCGTACTTCAAACCAGCTGAACAAGCGATGCCGAAACAGACTCCAACCGGTATCACAGGAGTTCCGGAGAAGAAAAAGTGAGACTTGCGCGACAGGTCGGCTCCGGACTGGTCTGGATTTGCGGAAGTGCAATTTTATCTGATGCGCAGGGGTCCATTCTGCGGCCCGCAGGAGCTCAGGCCGGTAACGTCGAGTGGCTGTATTGGACGATTTTCTGGATTGCGTTTGTTGTTTACGTGCTGGTGGTGCTTGCATTCACGCGGGCTGCGACCCGCAACCGTGTGCGCGACAAAGAGCCGGTGCCAGTTCTTCAGAATCCTCCCGGTGAGCGGGGTGCATTGATTGCGGTCCACTCCGCGCTTGCAATCACGGTTATCACGCTGTTTGTGGTCTTGGGGATGAGCGTCGTCACTGGAAAGAAAGTGGAAGGCCTCACCTCGAAGAATCCCATCACGATTCAAGTGACTGGGCATCAGTGGTGGTGGGAAGTGACTTATCCGAATTCACAGGCGGACCAAACCGTAACAACGGCAAATGAGATTCATGTTCCGGTTGGCAAGCCAGTCGTCATCCTGACCAGTTCGGCCGATGTGATTCACAGTTTTTGGCCACCCAATATTCGAGGGAAGCGAGATCTGCTACCCGGATATCAAAACGCGTTCTGGATGCAAGTGGACGAGCCCGGGATCTTCCGCGGACAGTGCGCAGAATTCTGCGGTTACCAGCACGCACACATGGGATTCGCGATTGTTGCCGAAAGCGTAGATGACTTCTCGAAGTGGCTCGAAAAACAACGGAAGCCGGCCGAGTTGCCTACAGACGAGGAGATTGGGCGAGGCCAACAAGTCTTTCTGTCGCATGCCTGTGTGATGTGTCACACCATTCGTGGCACTGGTGCGGCATCCCGTATGGGACCCGATCTCACACATCTTGCGGGCCGACACATGATCGCCGCTGAAACTTTGCCGAACACCAGGGGCGCTTTAGCTGGATGGATTGTTGATCCGCAGAGTACGAAGCCAGGCAGCCAGATGGCGCCCAATCCGATGTCCTCCGACGATTTGAATGCGCTGCTCGCATTTCTGCAGAGCTTGCAGTAGGAGAAAAAAGTTCGTGGCTGTAGCCGATCCGATCATCGCATCACCAAGCGAAAGGCACGAACGCCTGGCTCGGACATGGAGCGATGGCCGGGGAGTGTACGGATGGTTTACCAATGTCCACCACACCACCATCGGTCGGCGCTACATGATCACTTCGTTCCTCTTTTTTGTGCTGGGTGGGATCCTTGCGGCTTTGATCCGGCTGCAATTGGCGCGTCCTGAAAATCACCTTCTGGACCCCGACAAGTACAACCAGATTTTCACTGTCCACGGCAGCACGATGATTTTCTTATTTGCCGTGCCGATGATGTACCAGGCCTTCGGAGTGTACCTGGTCCCGCTGATGGTTGGCGCACGCAACATTGCTTTCCCGCGACTCGCCGCTTTTTCGTACTACATCTATGTCGGAGGCTGTTTGCTGCTTTGGGGCGGACTACTCTTGAACATCGGCGCTGATACCGGTTGGTTCAGCTATGTGACGCTGTCTGGCCCTGCATTCTCTCCTGGAAAGCGGGTTGATTTTTGGGCGCAGATGATCACCTTCACAGAGTTATCAGCGCTGGCGGTTGCCGTGTGCCTGATCGTCACCATCTTTAAACACCGAGCCCCGGGTATGACCCTGAACCGGATGCCGCTTCTGATCTGGGAAAAGCTGGTGCTTTCCTTCATGGTCATCTTTGCGATGCCGGCGGTGATGCTGGTCAGTTCCATGCTTTTGATGGATCGCACGGCGAACACACATTTTTTCAATCCAGCGGAGGGCGGGGACGTACTTCTCTATCAACATCTCTTCTGGTTTTTTGGCCATCCGGATGTGTACATCATTTTCCTGCCGGGAGCAGCGATTGTTTCCACGCTCGTCACCACGTTTTCGCGCCGGCATATTTTCGGCTATCCAGGAATCGTTGTCGCGACGATAGCGACAGGCTTCTTGGGATTCGGCGTCTGGGTCCATCACATGTTTGCGACCGGCTTACCGCAACTAAGCGAGAGCTTTTTTACAGCGGCCACACTGATGATTGTGATTCCAACCGCATATCAGTTTTTCTGCTGGGTTGCGACCTTGTGGACCGGAAGACCGCAGCTGCGGCTCCCGATGCTTTGGGTCGGCGGTTTCTTCTTCGTGTTTCTCATTGGCGGGTTGTCGGGATTGATGCTGGCGTCGGTTCCGGTCGATCAGCAAGTACATGACACTTTTTTTGTTGTTGCTCATTTTCACTACGTGCTGATTGGTGGCGCGGTGTTTCCGATGTTCGGAGCACTCTACTACTGGTATCCGAAAATTGTCGGGCGAATGGCGAATGAAACATTAGCCAGGGTGCACTTCTGGTTGTTTTTCATTGGCTTCAATCTCACTTTTTTCACGATGCATTTCCTCGGATTAAGAGGAATGCCGCGACGGGTTTACACGTATCTGCCCGAAATGCATTGGGCTTCCTTGAATTTGATCGCGACGAGTGGCGCGATATTCATGACGGCCGGAGTATTGGTCTTTTTGTTCAACGTGTTCTGGAGCCGAGAGAAGGGTCCGATTGCGACGGCCAATCCGTGGGGCGCAGGAACGCTCGAGTGGGGTGTTTCCTCGCCGCCACCGCCTTACAACTTCCTGAACATCCCGATCGTGAGTGGACGCGAAGCCTTGTGGGACGACCCTCCGCACCAGCCTGTCGTGAGCGGCCTGCGCGATGACGTTCGCGAAATGCTCTTAACAAACAGTCTCGATGCTGAACCCGAAGGGAGGGAAGAGCAGCCAGGGCCAAGTATTTGGCCCTTCGTATCCGCCGTCGTCGTTTCCGTAGTGCTGATCGGTTCGATATTCACGCTATGGGCCGTCGTATACGGCATTGTGCCCATCATCATCACGATCGTTGGTTGGATTTGGCCAACGCAAAGAGAAGCATCTCAAACTCGCTCGCACGAGAAATGGAGTGTGGCTCCCTAATCATGGATCGTCGACCAACTTTCGTGATGGATGTGTCGGACCTTCCGACGATTGTGTTCCGGGAGCGCAACCCAATCTTCTGGGGCAATGTGCTCTACATGACCATCGAAGGCGCGATGTTCGCGATGGTTTTTGCGAGCTACTTCTATTTGCGAACACGCAGCACTGAATGGCCGCCGGGAGTCAATCCTCCGTACGTCTGGTACGGAATTGCGAACACGTTGCTTCTGCTGATCAGTGTGTTGCCTGCGCGCTGGATCCAACTGCGCGCGCGCGCTGGTGACCTTCGCGGAAGCCGAAACGGCTTGCTGGTGCTGGCTGCGTTCGGCGCGGTAGCGCTGATCATCCGTGGGTTCGAGTTTCCCGCACTGAATTGCCGATGGGATACAAATGCGTACGGATCGATGATCTGGGCCATGCTGATCCTTCATACCGGGCACCTACTGACCGAATGGGTAGAAACATTGGTGATGATTGCTTTTGCTTCTAGTTCCCGGATGGAAGGCAAGCGCTTTCCCGATTTCGATGTGAATTCCGACTACTGGTACTTCGTTGTCGGCTGGGTAATCGTGATGAACTTCGTTCTGTATTGGGCTCCCCGATTCTTGTAGAGGAATGCGTGGTTAACCAGGAACAACTCGCGCGAGAAACCAGATTCGAATTCGATCTTTGGTGGGGCATGTTTGCTGGACCGATCTCGTGGGCATTGGGACAAGGGGCCAGTTACACCATGGTGCAACATGCCTGTTCAACCGGACACGTGTATGTCCTCTACCTGATTGATGTTGTCGCAATCGTGATCGCGCTCAGCGGCTTCTTTCTCGCATTGAAGAATTTCAGACGATTTCCTGAAGGTGAACCGACCGGCGGAAAGCCACACGACCGTGCACATTTTCAGTCGATTCTCGGGATGATATTCAGTCTCGCTTTCGTAGTGGTCAACCTTGCAATAGCTCTCCCGCGCTGGATCATGAGCCCTTGTTCTTGAGTTTACGATGACTGGCTTTTCACAAGTTACGCACATCTCCGGTCCCGCTGCCGCATGGCTATTCCATCTTGGCGAGAACACGGATCTGCGATCAGCTTCATGGTCATGGGACCTGAACTACACATTGCCGCTGGCGCTTGCGTTTGTCTTGTACGTGGCGGGCTTCTTGCGGATGAAGTTCCGATTATCCTCCGGCCGCCTGCGATGGACTCCGTTTGTCATGTTCTTAGGCGGATGGGGCTGGCTGGTAATCGCCCTGAACTCGCCGATTCATGAGATCGGAGAAAAACTGTTCTGGGTTCACATGGCACAGCACGAGATCCTGGTCCTGATCTCCGCGCCATTGTTAGTGCTCTCGCGTCCGCTTGCGCCGATGCTGTGGGCTTTGCCCGCTCGCTGGCGTGAAGCGATAGGCAGAGCTTTAAAACTTAAGGTCCTCAATAGAAGTTGGATTCTGATCTCCGCTCCGGTCATTGCCTGGCTTCTCCATGCGATTGCGCTCTGGGTTTGGCACGCTCCTCTGCTTTTTGATGCGACGCTGCACAGTGAATTTATTCATGCTCTCCAGCACATCAGCTTCTTGGGAACAGCTCTCCTGTTCTGGTGGGCACTGTTAGAAGGACATCGCGGGAGGCTCAACAACGGTGTGGCTGTGCTCTATGTGTTCACGACGGCAGTTCACACAAGCATCTTGGGCGCCTTGCTCACGCTTTCATCTCGGCCATGGTATCCATCCTATGCGGCAACAGCGCCAACGTGGGGCTGGAGTGCCTTGCAGGATCAGCAGTTCGGCGGACTAATCATGTGGGTGCCGTCAGGGACTCTGCTGACGATTGTCGCGCTTGCGATGGTTGCCCGATCGCTGAGGTCTTCCGAGCAAAGGTGGGCGTACTCTCGAACGGCAGCGGTTCTGCGGGAAGCGATGGACGGTGTCCATGAAGCATAGTTCCTCCCTAATTGTTGCCCTCTTAGAACTGGTGATCGTGTGTTCCTTTTTGTCTGCATGCGATGAGTCGCGAGAATCGTTTCGCCAAGCGGCATTGGTAACCGGTGGGAATCCGAAATCTGGTAAGGCTGCGATTCGTCGCTACGGCTGCTATACGTGTCACACCATTCCTGGCGTGGACGGAGCGTATGGCCTGGTCGGGCCACCCCTGACACAGGTGGGCAGCCGATATGTGCTCGCGGGCGAACTCCCGAATACTCCTGAAAATCTGGAACTCTGGATCCAACACCCTCGACAAGTAGAGCCTCACACACTCATGCCGGAGATGGGTGTGTCAGAACAGGACAGTCGTGACATCGCAGCATACCTGTACACATTGCGCTGATTCGCAGAGGAGGAGAAGTGAACCGATTTGATTTTTTGCGCAGATGCGCATTGTTACTCGCCATTCTGATTGCGAGCTTGCCCGCAGGGGCCCAGAATCCGCAGGATTGTTCCAAACTCCCATCCTACGAGACGTTGAAGACAGCTATGACCAACGCTGTGAAGCAAGGGCAAGCAGGGAATGGCGGACTCGGGAATCAGGAGTGGGGGGCGGTTGTGAATCGTGATGGCGTAATCTGCGCAGTCGTTTTCACGGGACCGAATCGTGGCGCACAGTGGCCGGGGAGTCGAACTATAGCGGCGATGAAGGCCAACACCGCGAATGCACTCAGCTTAGACAATTTCGCTCTTTCGACTGGAAATCTGTACGCTGCAGCGCAGCCGGGTGGTTCCCTGTACGGAATCACACTGCAACCCAATCCACACGTAGTCGGAGAGGGAGATGCTCAAAAGTTCGGACAAAAAGATGATCCTATGGTGGGCAAAGCTCCTGGCGGAGTGATCGTCTTTGGTGGAGGACTTCCGCTCTATGGCAAGGACGGAAAACTCGTCGGAGGCTTGGGCGCAAGCGGGGACACCGCCTGTGCGGATCACGTGATTGCATGGCGTGCTCGTCACGAACTCGGGCTTGATGCTGTTCCGATGGGCGTTGCACCGGGACAGAACGACAATCTCATCTTCGATATTCAGAACGGGCAGAGCGCGAGCGGCTATGGCCATCCGGCGTGCAAGGGCGGCAAGCCAAGTGAGGACATCATTAAAGATTTGACCAATAAGATGCCAACCGGTCCTCACCACTGAAATGACCGCAGCTTGCCGATTGATCGGGTGCATGCTGATTGCGGTTTCAATCCTGGATCAGTTTCAAACGCTCTTTTACCCCGCTGGGCACGGAACGCTGAGCAGTTGGATCGGAAAAATCGTTTGGAGACTGATCCGGCCCATTGGGCGATGGAAGAAAAATGCCCTGACGTTCGCGGGACCGATCTCGATGCTGCTGATCATCGTGGTATGGGCCAATCTGCTTCTTTTCGGTTGGGCTTTGCTTTTTTATCCAGAGCTAGGTTCGTTCACGATGATGCAAGGAATCGATCCGCAACAACATCACACCTTCGCTGACGCGGTGAATATTTCATTGGGAAGCCTCATCACGCTCGCCGGAGACATGATGCCGACCAAGCGCTTCTTACGCTTTGCCATGGGAGTTGAGGGAGTGGTCGGATTCGGATTGCTCACGGCGAGCGTGTCGTGGCTGCTCTCGGTATATCCAATTCTGGAAAGTGCGCGCAGTTTTGCTCAACAGGTCATGTCGATGTATAGCGCGCGTGAGAAGGCTAAGATCAACCTGCTTGATCTACCGGAATCTGAAGCTCTCACCATTTTTCTCGAATTGGCGACACAACTTGCGACTGTTCGCAACCAGATGGCCCAGTTTCCAGTGACGTATTACTTCAACGTTGGCGAACGAAAAACAGGACTGTCCGTGGTAATGCCGTTCGTCGCATATCTTGCGGACAAAGCCGAGGTTGATCAGCGGCCGGGAGTGCGCCTTGCGGGTTGTGTCCTAGGCCATGCTGTCAAGGCATTTGCTGAATTCATCGGCGGAACCTTTCTTGACTTGCCGAATGCCGACCGAAACTCGATCCTAATCGCGCTCGCAAAAGATCACATGAGGGAACCTGTTGGAGTCGATTTGATGCAGCGTAGTGGTGCGCTAAGCCGGGTTGTTACGGGCAGGCTAAATGCGCGAGAAGCTGGTTGACCCTTGAGAAGTTGGTGGGCGCTATAGGATTCGAACCTATGACTTCCACCGTGTGAAGATGGCACTCTACCGCTGAGTTAAGCGCCCAAAAGAACGGTGCGGTGAGTGGTCATTGTAACAAATGAATTCTGGGGCGACAGGCAGCCCAGCTCTCAGAGCAGCGCTTTTGATTAACGTGATAGCCTTGAACCCACTGGTCGAAACCACGGCGCACATGTCTGTCCCTCCGAAATCCGAAGAAGGACCCGTAAATCGTTCATTTAACGAATCTTTACGTTGGTCTGGAGGCGTTCAGGGGACGCAACTTTCTGACCCGAATCGGGTTCATACTAACGTGAGCAGCGTGGCCGTCGAGCGCGGAATGCTGGGTATGGGTTCTGGTGCGTCGGAGGTAGACGCCCCGACTTTGCCGCCCTACGCGGAAGGCTTGTCCGATGTGGAGTTGATGCTCCGCGTTAGGGCCGGCGATACGTCGGCATTTGATTCCCTGGTCCACAAGTACCGGAGGGCGATGGTGGCCTTCATGTATCGGATGTGCCACAACCAAGGCGCGGCAGAGGATCTAGCTCAGGAAGTATTCCTGCGTGTGTATCGATCGCGCTCAGGTTACGAAGCGACCGCCAAGTTCACGACTTGGCTGTACAGGATCGCGACAAATCTGGCCGTCAACCATGCCCGCGATACGAAGCACGAGAGGCCCGAAGCGCAGGTCAGTATCGATGAGCCCGACCAGGAAACGGGAACGACGATCGACATTGCCGATTCGACCTTAACGGCGGAAGAACAGATCCTGCGCCGGGAACGGATGCGAGCGATCCGCCAGAAGGTAATGGATTTGCCAGAGCGCCAACGTCTGGCTGTGTTGATGCACAAGTATCAGCAAATGGATTATCGGCAGATTGCCGACGTTTTGAAGTTGAGTGAGTCCGCCACGAAGTCTCTTTTGTTTCGTGCGTATGAAACGCTGCGCGAACAGTTGAAAGAATTTGTCTGAGGAGCCGTTTATGAAGTGCGACGAAATTCGCGAAATCATGCCGGATCTGGCCGTCGGCCTGAGTACTGCGACGCCGGTCATCGAAGAGCATTTGCATGCTTGTGCGGATTGCTCCGCAAAGTTGACAGCAATGCGCCAAACGATGTCCCTGCTCGATGAGTGGCAAGTGCCGGAGCCCTCACCCTATTTCGACGTGAGATTGCAGGCCCGACTGCGCGAAGAGATTGCCAAGCCGTCGCCTTGGGCATGGTTCCGGCGTCCAGCGCTCGCCGTCTCTCTGACTATCTTGCTCGCCTTGGGCGTGATGCTGGTTAGTCGCAAAACTGGAGTCGTGCCCGTTGACCGAAATGCCGCTGTGGCGGCCGTTCAAACTACAACAACTCCAGTGGCAGCAGCGACACCCGGAAGCGCGGTTGGCGATTTGCAGGCACTCGACAAGAACGACGATCTCTATGCGAATTTCGATGTGCTCGACGATTTACAAGTTCAGGATGATGTAACCGCGACTCCATAACATTCGGACAGCGGCTTAACGCATCTAAGTAAGCGTGAGAGTTGGAAACTGATGTTAAGGCTTAGGCGAATAACGTTGATGAGCGCAGTCGCGATTGTGACGATTGCCAGCAGCGTGCCAAGCTTTGGTCAGAACCCGCCACGTCGCGGAAACGACACTCCCCAAAAACAAGAACATCGACAGGAGCAGCGACGCGAAGAGCGTCGGGACGATCGACGGCAGGAACAACGAAGCGAAGTTTCGCGCCCTCGGCAATGGGAGCAGCGGCAGAATAATGTGCCGCGTCCGCCACAGAATCGTTCCTATGAGGCACCTTCCTCCGACACTCGGCCTCCCGAAGTTCGACGTCCGAGAAATGAGGGTCAGGCCCACTCTGGAGATTGGCTGCGACGCTATAAGGATTTACCGCCGACTGAGAAGCGGGAAGCTCTCGACAACGATCCGCAGTTTCGAAACCTGCCTCCGCAGCGTCAGGAGGAGTTGAGGCAGCGCCTGCAGCGCTTCAACAACCTGCCTCCCGACCAGCAACAGCGGGTCTTAAATCGCATGGAAACCTGGGAGCATCTCACAAGAGACCAGAAGCAGGACGCGCGCCAACTGTTCGGTCAATTTCGCGACCTGCCACCGCAGAGGCGCCGTGCCCTTGATGCTGCAATCCGTTCTATGCGCGGCATGACGCCCGAACAGCGGCAGCAGTTCCTGAACTCTCCTGGTTCTCGAGCGAACTTCACGCCTGACGAGCAGCAATTGCTGAATGGGATTTCGCGATTGCCCTTAGCTCCCGGTTCAGAGGCGCCAGAAGAGTAAGTCGGTTATCTCAATTCCCGCAAAAAGCTTTTCAGAATCATGGCTTCTGCCAGAAGTCGAATCTGTCTCTACCTTCGCAGTAGATTTTTGGCAATGAACACCGCGTTCGCCGGCCGCTCAGCCAAACGTCGCATCAGGTACGGGTACCATTCTGTTCCGAAGGGGATATACACGCGCATTCCCCAGCCATCTTTCACGAGCTGTTGCTGAAGATCGCGACGAATTCCGTGCAACATTTGAAACTCGAAGGCGTCACGGGGGATCCCCTCGCGAGTCGCAAACGCCTTCGCCTCATCAATAATGTGTTCGTCGTGCGTTGCCAAGCCATGGTATACGCCGCTCTTCATCAAGATTTTCATGATCTTGATGTAATTCGCATCGACTTCCGATTTGGGTTGGAAAGCGATTTCTGATGGTTCCTTGTATGCACCCTTGCATAATCGGATGCGAATCTTTTCCGCCAGGAGACCTTCCACATCCTTTTCAGCTCGACGCATATAAGACTGGATCACTGCTCCCACGCATCCCTTGTTTTCCGGTTTGCGGTGCAACTCATGAACGAAGTCGAGAGTACGCTGCGTGTAGGGCGAGCCCTCCATATCCACGCGAACGAAATTGGTGGGTTGCATGGAGGCAGCTTTCGCGACCAAAGAACTGACCTGGTCATGGGCGAGCTTCTCGTCGATGTCCAGACCCATGTGCGTAAGTTTCAAGCTGATGTTGGCATTCAGCTTTAGTTCAGCAATCTTATCGAGCAGGCGGTGGTAGAGAGCTGCGCTTTGGCGCGCCTCATCTGCGTTCGTAACATTCTCGCCGAGATTGTCGATCGAAACAGTTGCGCCTGATTTATTGATGACTTCTGTTGCACGCAAAGCATCTTCCACCTGCGTGCCGGCCACGAACCGCCCGGACATGCGCTGCCCGACGGCAGAATGTTCGGCGATTCCGCGCAGAGTTTTGCTCTCGGAGAGCGCGATGAAAAATGCCCTTAACATAAAAAACCCTCGAAGCGAGGGGAGGATGGGCTTACAACGCAGAAAATAGGCTTCCGCATCACCTAACTTTGTATCACACCGGTCGGAACTGGAAACGTGATGGCCGTCACGATGGCAGGTCTGCGATTCGATCCAAGAAGATCGTACCCGCCATCATTTACAATATCTGTTTGCCCATGGACCTGAACGCGATTCAAGCTACCCTGCGCGAGCGCAACATCGATGCATGGCTGTTTTACGACCATCATCAACGAGATCCGATCGCCTACCGTGTGCTCGGGCTTCCGACCAGCCTTATGGTGACAAGGCGTTGGTTCTACTTGATTCCAGCCCAAGGTGAACCTTCGAAGCTGGTCCACAAGATAGAAGCTGGACACCTGGATACTCTTCCTGGTTCCAAGAAAACCTATGCCGGCTGGCAGGAACTGTTCGACAAGTTGAAAACGATGCTGGCGCCCTACCGCGATGTAGCCATGCAATATTCGCCCAACAACCTGGTTTTCACCGTGTCATTGGTGGACGCCGGTACCGTGGATCTTGTGCGTGGCTTCGGCAAGAACGTCGTGAGTTCGGCCGACTTACTCGCCAAGTTTGAAGCGACCTTGTCCCAAGATCAGATCAAGTCGCATTTTGCGGCGCGCGATTCCATCGATGCAATTACCGCTGCAGCATTTACGGAAATTGGACGGCGAGTCCGTAATGGCGGGACAAGCGAACACGACATGTTGCAGTGGATTCTCGAAGCCTTCGAGCGCGAGAATCTCGAGACGGACGATCCTCCGCTTGTCGCGGTGAATGCGCATAGTGGAGATCCGCATTACGAGGTGCATCCTGAACGAAGTTCTAAAATTCGAGAAGGCGACTTCGTTCTTCTCGACATCTGGGGCAAAAAGAAGTCGCCCGGTTCGGTGTACTACGACATCACATGGACGGGCTTCGTCGGCAAAACGCCCAGTGATCGCCAGCGAGAGATCTTCGAAATTGTTCGACAAGCTCGCGACCTCGGGATCAAAACCGTCATCGACCACATTGCTGCCGGACAGGCGACTGCAGGTTGGGAGATAGATCGGGCGGTGAGGGATTTTATTCAGAAGTCAGGCTACGCGGACTTCTTCATCCACCGCACTGGACACTCAATTGCAACCGAGATCCATTCGAATGGCGCGAATATGGATGATCTTGAGATCCATGATGAACGTCGCATTCTGCCCAATACTGTTTTCTCAATCGAACCGGGCATTTACCTTCCGGAGTTCGGCGTACGCAGTGAAGTGAACATGCTTGTGCGCGAAAAATCCGCAGAAGTGACGGGAAAAATTCAAAAAGAGATTGTGATCATCTGATGCCTGATTCCACAAACGCGACCAATCGCGTGGCGGCCCCAGCTGCCCCGCTCACCGCGATGACAATCGTTGTGCCCATTCTAGCGTGGCTTATCCCGGGTGCGGGACACTTTATCCAGAAGCGTTTCATACGCGGCTTGCTGCTCATGTTTTGTATCTTCGCCATGTTCTTCCTTGGTCTCGCAATGCAGGGCCGAATCTATAGGCCGAATGGCGGCGACATCCTGGACATGCTCGGCTTTGTGGGTGATGTTGGTGCTGGAGGTCTTTACCTGTTGACGCTGGCTCTGGATGCAGGAAAAGGTGCAATCTCGCACGCAACCGCAGACTACGGAACTAAGTATCTGATTGTGGCCGGCCTTCTTAATTTCATCTGCGTGGCCGATGCGTACCATATTGCGATCGGGAAGAAGCCATGAACCTGGAACTGACTCATTTCAGCGCCGCCGTTCTGTTTGCCGTGTTTGCCTCAGTAGTTTTTGGGATCACCCAGCGAAACACGATGCCCGAGCAGGTTCGTTACGGCCTGTATTGTTTTGCAATGTTTGTCGGGGGCGTGTTTGTAGCCGGCTGGATCATGTCTCTTCTGCGTCGCTGATCTAACCTTCCCATACAAACGCATCGAATACCCGATCGTTTTTGAAACCCAATTGGCGATAGAGCTCAACAGCGCGGGTATTCTCGTCGGTCACGGTTAAGGAGAGAGAAGTAAACCTTCGCGCCCGCAGATTGGCTGCCGTTGAAGCAAGCAAGGCCTTACCCAAACCATGGGATCGGTACTCGGGAACTACACACACCTGAGTTACATGTCCGACATCCTCGCGGACTCGTGAGCACAAGATGACTCCAACCAGCGTTCCGAGGCCGTGATGCACCGCTACGAAAGACGATTCTGCATCAAAAAGTCCACATCCGGGGAAGCGCACGATGTTATTCAAAAAACGTAGCGATCCGCTCAGGGAGCAATACTGATCATTGATCTGCGAATCCACATGGCCGCGATATGCGGCCGTGATCACAGCGGCTGCTGGTTGATAATCGCGTTCCGCCCATGGACGTAAATTGATGCCAGGTATCGCCGTGCCGCTTGGTATCTCTTCCGACATCGGCAGAGTCATGAACAACCGCGGATAACGATGAAATCCTTGTTCCATGAAGGGACGTGCTACAACTCCCGTTTCATGAACCAGTAGTTGTGCTTCCACTCGGTGAATTCCGGGTGACTGTTGCAGCGTTTCGATCACATGTCGAAGAAGTCGAGCTTCGACTTCATGGGCATTCGGAGTGCGCGCACCGTTTGTAACGAAGAGATCTCCGATGACTCCTTTATTCCCCTCGTATACGAAGAAGGCGTATCCGAAAATCTTTCCGCGGTCGATCGCAGCATAACCAGGCAGGATTTTGGCGTCGATATATCTAAGGATCATTTCCGCCGAGCTGCGGTAGTCCCAGTGAAGCAGTCGCGACCATACTGCAGTTTCGTCATCAAGCAAGGGACGAAGGTCAGCAGAGGAAAAGTGCCTGAGGTCGAGGATCTCCACGGGGCTCCTGAGGGATGGCCGACGGGCAGCCGAATGAAGAGTCTAGAACCTGCTGCGGAGGCACGCAAACCCGTGAATCTGAGATGCCAATACCAATTGTTGGTTCAAGGTGTGACGGCTGCGACTCGGTAGATGTCGATGTGCTGAGCAGGGAACGTCCCTAGGAAAGCTGCCGACCGGCTGCCAATAAAACGAGCGATCTGGCCCTGTGCATTATCTGGCGCAACGAGGAGGTGTTCGTTGGAAGGAACCTCGCCACGTTCGTAGCGCGACACCACCGTGTTGCGATAAAAAGCCAATCCGTACTCTTTATCACGAGGAACGCCGACCACGGCCACAGGAAGCTGATTGCCTGCAAGAGTGTTAAGCGCTTCTGCGACAGGACGCTGTGAGATGGTTGCGTTTGCCACAGGGCCGCCCATGCGCAGCAATGCTGCCACTGCCAATACGACCGGCACGAGCGTGACGAAGTGCAGATATCTCAATCCCCTTGGCCTGGAAAGAATGATTGCGATAGCGGTGGCGAACACCAGCCAAACTACAGCGAGCAATGGTGCATTCTCCACCCAATGCTTGCGATCCTGCGAGAAAATCGTATTGACCAGAACAGCTGGGACAAGAATTCCTGCCGCGATCAGACCATGAAATGCAGACATGACTAGCGATAGCTGATCTTCTGCGGTCAATCGCCTGTGCACGTATTCTGCTAGTAAAAGGGCTCCGGCAGGAAGCGCGGGGAGGATATATCCAGGCAACTTCGACTTGGACAATGAAAAGAAAAGAATTGGCAGAACTAACCAGAGCATCAGGAAAATGTTGTATTCATCTTCGCTGTCGAAGCCTTGTTTCCGTTCTCGCCACGTCGCAACCACGTTCTCATAAAAGGCAGCAGCGAGCAGCACCGTCCATGGAACAAGTCCCAGAAGTGCGACCGGTAAGAAGTACCAGAACGGTTGGACGTGGTGATACATGTCCGTGCTGAAGCGAGCGAGATTGTGTTCAAAAATGAACACACGCAAGAATTGCGGATTGCGAATCTGTACGGCAATGAACCAGGGTAGTGTCACCAGCAGATAAATCAGAATTCCCGGCCACCATAATGTGCGCTTCGGTGCGGACCAATCTCTTGTGATTGCCCCGAACGCGATTATCACCAGAGCGGCGAGGAACATTGCAATCGGTCCTTTTGCGAGTGTGCCGAGTCCAAGAAACACGTACAGTGCGCCGAGATATAGCCGGGAGGTACTCTCCCGCCACGCGTACCAGGCAAGCACAGCAATCGTGAATGTGGAAGCGAGTGGCATGTCCGTCGCTGCCGCCCGCGAAAACCCGATCGTGGCGGCGCTAGACGCCACCATCAATGCACCGTCCAGTTCCGATCCACGGCGAAATTTCTTCAGGAATAGATAGACCGCAACCACCATGCAAGTGGCATCGATTGCAGAAGGCAGGCGCGCCGCCCAGTCTTTCACCCCGAAAACGGCATAAGCCAACATCGTCTGCCAATATAAGAGAGGCGGCTTCTCGAGCCAGGGCTTTCCGCCAAGCACCGGCGTGATCCAGTCGTGACGGCCGAGCATTTCACGCGCGACTTGTGCGTATCGTGGCTCGTCAGCTCCCACCAACCCGAACACCCCGAGTTGGTAGAAGAAGAAAAATGCGCAGACACCGGTGAGCAGGATCGCGTCAGTGCGTAGGCGGAAGTTCACGCACTCACCTCGTTCGAGATCACGGAAATGCGACTATTCCTGTTGCTGTGACTCGGAGGGAGGAAGGTTGTTTTCATGAATCGAACACGCGAAACGATTCGACCTAGTCGGTCTGTGCCTGCGGCCGCAACAATGCCCAAATGCTCAAAATTGCCCATGCGGTCTCCAGCACGACAAAGCCCAACTGGAACGGATGGAATGCAATGTAGGCGAGAATCGCAGATCCGACCGCGTTTACGATGTTGTATCCAGCTCTGCGGGCGTCCATCCATCCCAGTTGATGGCCTCCATACGCGACCAGGATAAGAATCGCGCCCACGAATGACGCGATTTGCCGCATCAATGAGATTTCCATGCCGCTCTCTTTAGTCGAGTTGGATGCAAGTGCTGATGACTAACTGCTGATTGCAACATTCACATGCCGGGCATTTTCATTCCGGCGAGCCGTCGCGCGAAACTCGGTTTTCCCATCTGCTTAAACATCTTTTTCATTTGTGCATATTGGCGCAGCAGGTTATTGACTTCCTGGACCGAGGTTCCCGACCCTCGCGCGATGCGTTTCCGACGGCTGCCATTGATGAGTTCGTGGTGATTCCTTTCTCGTGGCGTCATCGAATCGATGATGGCTTCAACGCGGTTGATCTGCTTCTCATCAATCTGGTCGGCAGCTTTCTGCATTCCGGCGAACGGCCCAATGCTCGGCAACATTCCCATGATGCTCTGCAAAGAGCCCATCTTGCGAACCTGACGTAGCTGGTCTCGAAAATCTTCAAGCGAAAATCCATCACCGGAAAGCGCTTTGCTCGCGAGTTCCTCCGCTTTCTTCTTGTCGATCTGCTGTTCGGCTTTTTCGATCAGCGAGAGGATGTCGCCCATGCCGAGAATGCGCGATACGATGCGATCTGGATGAAAGGGCTCGAGAGCGTCGTATTTTTCGCCAACACCGATGAACTTGATCGGTTGCCCCGTCACCTGGCGGATGGAGAGCGCTGCTCCGCCGCGCGCATCGCCATCCATCTTCGTGAGGACGACACCTGTCAGCGAAAGCTTTTTGTGAAACTCATCGGCAGAGTTGACCGCATCCTGACCGGTCATTGCATCGGCAACGAACAAGATCTCCTGTGGATTGAAGATCTTTTTCAGCGACTGCATCTCGTCCATGAGCTGGTCGTCGATGTGCAATCGGCCGGCAGTATCAATGATCAGGACGTCGCTTCCAGTGTTGATCGCCTCGCGTCGCGCTTCTTTGGCTAGTCGTTCGACAGTGGCTGTGTTGGCTTCATCGACTTGCCCTTCGTAGATGTTTGCTTTAATCGCTTGAGCAACAACCTTCAATTGCTCGCGCGCGGCTGGCCGATATACGTCGACGGAAACCAGCAGCGGACGATGTCCGCCATTTTTCAGCCAATTAGCAAGTTTCCCCGAAGTGGTCGTCTTACCGGATCCCTGCAAGCCTGCCATTAGAACCACCGTGGGTGGCTGGGAAGCGAATTTCAACTTGGCGGTGTCCTGCCCGAGCAGCGCGACGAGTTCATCGCGAACGATCCTAATGACTTGTTCACCCGGGGAAAGCGCAGTTGCCACCTGCTGGCCGATCGCCTTGGCCTGAATCTGGTCTATCAGTTGTTTGACAACCTTGAAATTGACGTCGGCTTCAAGCAGCGCCAGCCGGATCTGTTTCAGCGCCTCCTGAATATTTTCATCAGTGAGCGTGGCCTGCCCGCGGAGGGTCTTGAATGCGCGTTGAAGTTTCTCTGAGAGATTCTCGAACATAGGCGTAATTGATTATTCTAGCAGCCGGGCTGGATAACTTTGCAGGTCGCAATCTGAAATCGAAAATCAAAAATCCAAAATTAACGATCCCCATGCTAGCGATTCAACTCGACCCACTCTCCATCATCTGGAATCGACACTTGCTTTTCAACCCGAGCCGCGTCCAGCTGAAATGCTAGGTCCGCACGACTTAAAAGGCAGTGATTGATCGCTTCCATATGCACCGCGATCACCCGCGCTTTCGGTGCGGCCTTGCACACTTGGATGACATCATCGGCAGTCATCGTGATAGGGTCACCTTCTAGGAACTGGGCCGCGCCTGCGTTAACCACAATGACGTTTGGTTTGTACCGCTCGAGAACAGAGCGAACCTCCTCGCACCAGATCGTATCTCCGGCAACATAGAGCGTCGGTTCGCCAGCAGCACTCAGCACGAAGCCGGAAACGGGCGCCATCTCTTTCGCGATTTCACCTTTGCCGTGCTGGCCACCGGTGCGAACGATTTCGATTCCCGCCCAGGTCTGAGAAGTCCGAATTGGTTGCACGTTCGTGCAACCTTGCTGCCGGAATTTATCTTCATCTTCGGGCTGGCCAAACAACGTCAGGTTCTTTCGAATGAGTTCGACAGCTGTAACATCCCAGTGATCACTATGCGTGTGCGTGACTAGTACCGCGTCGACGTCCTCCACAACTTCCGCAGCGGAGAGCGGCAATGCCACGAGGGGATTTCGCCTGGGATTGGGCGAGTTCTCGATCGCTCCGCGAGCTTCGACATCATCCAGCATCGGATCGACCAATAATTTACGACCACTGTATTCCAGCGAGAGCGTGGCGTGGCGAATGAGACGAAGTCGCATCGAAGAATATTAAGCTGCGATTGATTGCCTTACAATTCGTGCCCTTTCGAACAATTACCCGAATATTTCCTTGGCGGCTGCAACCGTATTGCAATGGATCGTCACTGTGTCGTCGATTTTTTGCGCATAACCGCCCGCATAAGTGACCATCACGGGAATGTCGCGGGCTTTTGCCACGCGAAACACCAGTTCATCTCTTTTCTTCAAACCTTCAATCGTCAAATTCAATCCGCCCAATTGGTCTTCCTTGTAAGGGTCGGCGCCCGCGATATAGCAAAGTAGTTCCGGGTCGAACTGACGAAGGCCAGAGCTCAATGCATTGTCGAGCCAGGCCAGATATTCCTGATCACCGATGCCATCCGGCAAATCGACGTCAATGGACGAAGGTGGCTTCCATGCCGGATAGTTGTTTTCCTGGTGCAGAGAAATCGTAAACACCTCACCCGCGTGCGCATTCCTTACCTTTGGCGAACCTGTATCCAGTGTGGAAGCACTGCGCGAAGGAAGAGGATCGGTGGGCACGCGCATGCCAGCAAAAATAGCCGCTGTGCCATTGCCATGGTGGACATCGCAATCAACGGTCATCGCAGTTCGTATTTTGTCATCGCGCTGCATCCGTCGGATCGCCACCGCCACATCGTGAATCATGCAGAACCCTTCGCCATGATCCGGAAATGCGTGATGAAATCCGCCGCCGATGTTGAATGCGACTCGATCCTTCAAAGCATAGTTCGCCGCCAGCATCGAACCTCCCGCCGCCAACCAGAAAGCGCGTACCAGTTCGGGCGAATAGGGAACTTCCATCTGGAGTTCTTCGCGAGGCGTGAGTGTCCCGGTTTTTAACTTCTCCACGTACTGCGGCGTATGAACAAGCAGGATGTCTTGGTCGTTGGCGGGATCGGGCGTGAGGAAGTCATCTTGACTCGCAACTTTTGATTCAAGCAACCGATCGTGAACGCGCCGATATTTCTCAGCAGGGAAGACATGGGTTCCAATCGGCAAATAATAATTGTCGGAATAAACAAGCTTGAAGCGGAGCATGAGGATGCTGCCCAAAACGTTCAGTTACGAAACAAACTAATCATACTTGAGCGAAACGGGAGGCTTCGAAATTGCCTCATGGCTTCATCCAGCCTTTACTGACCAAATGGGCGCCACAATTTTCGCAGTACACGATGTCGCGTAAATTATCGAAGGCAGGCTCGCTGCCGCAGAACCCACACTTGTCGAAGTTCGTGGGCCGCGGGGGCTCATCCTGAGACGAAGGAGGCGTGTCGTTCACGCGCTCAATCTACGTCGATTACGATCGTTTGTGTTTCAGTGTGACACGCCGTCAGTGACTAAGGTAACTTTTCGTCTCGAAATGAGAAGGCAATTCGCTAGCGCTTTTTGTTCGGAGTCGCAGGAGAGGATGGTGTAACCACCGGGCGCCGCACCGGAACAATCGCTCCCTTGGATGGATCCGCGGCTGCCGTGGCGCGCGCGAGAACTTCCTTCTGGATGTACTGAACAAATTCCTGAATCTGCGATTGCATTTCTTCCATCCGCTCACGCATCTGCAGGATGATGGCAATGCCCGAGATATTTACGCCCAGATCGCGTGCTAAAGACAGGATAAATTCGAGCCGTTGCAGATCCTCGTCCGTGTAGAGTCGCGTATTACCTTCTGTACGGGAGGGTTTTAAAAGCCCTTCACGCTCGTATAGGCGAAGCGTCTGCGGATGGATTTCGTACATCTCGGCTACCGAGGAGATCATGTACGCGCCTTTGGCTTTACGCTTGGTCACCGGCTGCCTTTCCCTCGTGCGCCTTTGGATTTGCGTTTTGGCATGTTTCCCTAATGTACAACAGCATCCACATCCGCGAACCATCCAGCTCAATCTGACTTGACCACTCACTACCAACTACCAACTACTGACTACTGACTACTGACTACTGGTTCTCACACCCTTCTCTCCGTTGCCGGTCCTTCTTGTCTTCCGACCTTCAGTGCCTCCCGCACAAACGCGCCGAGCACGCGATCGAGTTCTGAACTATGTTCGAGCCGAATCCGATGCACGTAATCAGTAGGTGGGTAGAATTCGATCCGGTAGAGCCGTGGATGCTCCCGCCGTCGCTTGAGCCACAGACCAATTTCTAATCGGTTTTTCCGTACGATCACGCTGGCGAATCGAGCACGCGCCTGGAATACGATGCGCGTTTTTTGCGCATACACTTTTGCCGCTCCAAAGGTCCGCACAAGTGCGCGGAATTCGCTGAACAGCTTTCGCGCAATCGGATCTTTTCCTTTGAAATGATCATTAATTCGGTACGTTCCACACGAATGCGACACGTTACGCGTCACAAACTGATGACGGCATTTCGGGCATTTCCAGAGCGGACGTTTTCGCTTACGCGGCATGTCGAGTTTTCGCTAAGTGCATATGATAAATGCGGCACAAAAAAAGAGACGCAGCGAACTGCGTCTCATGGTGCTTGTTCGATTCTTTCTAAGCTGCCGCTTCTGGTTTCTCCAGCGGCGTAGCAGCCCACCCCTCGGGTTTAAGCGCCTTGTTCAGGTAATACGCGACTGCTCCCGCCGCAATCAGAATCATCCCGAATGCGAACGAGCTCATGCCCATTACCTGTTCGCTCTGGCTTCTTACGACGGAGAAACCGAGCATCAACATCGGAGCGATGCCGACTGCAATCGCCCCGAACAGCCCGCCCGGCACGCGGAAAGGACGTGGCAGCTCCGGTTCTTTAATGCGCAAGATAATCAGCGCAAGGAACTCAAGCGCGAGACTCGCCCCATAGAGAAGGATATCGATCGTAACGAGACGATCCAGTCCTAGCCCGAGACACATTGCCCATCCGGCAGCACAAATCGTGATTGAGACCCAGGGTGCGCGAGTTTTGGGATGGAGCTTCGTAAAAAATTGCGGCAACATCCCGTCCTGTGCCATAGCGAGCGGCAGCCGCGAGTAGCTCATGACAAGCGCGTTGAACATGCCAAATGCGCTGATCATTCCACCAACGACGACCGCAACGCGCAGAACCGGACCGCCCAATAACCCTGCGATGTCAGCCCAGGAACCGGTTTCCCATGCGGATGGCGCGAGGCCGGTCATCCAAACAGCTGCAACCGGCACGATGTATGTCAGCGCGATGATCGCTACCGCACCGAGCATCGCTCGCGGATAGGTCTTCTGCGGCTTCTCGACTTCGGTCGCGATCGTCGACGCGTTGTCCCACCCCATGTAGTTCCACATACAGATGAGCAGGCCGCCAATCATGTCCACGTTCGACGTCGTTGGCGTGGTGACCGCGTTCAGAAGCGCCTTGTATTTGAATGGCGCCAGGAAAACCATCGCGATAAATGGCGACGAGAGCGCGATCAGAAGCCACATCGACGTGTAGGACACCGCCTTCACGCCCGCGATATTCAGCAGCGCGCAGATCACCACAATCGCCAATCCAACCATCACCCCGCGATATCCCACCGAGAACCATGGGAACATCCTCACAAGGTAAGCCACGAACAATGTCGGATAAATGGCCATGTCAAACTTCGAGGCCACCAAGGAGAGCCATGCCTCCTGGAATCCCCAGAAATTTCCCATTGCCCGGCGAACCCAGGAGTAATAGCCGCCTTCGTTAGGAAGCGCACTCGCCAATTCACCCAGCATGAAAGCTGTCGGCAAGCTCCAAAGAATCGGCGTGAGAAGCAGAAGCAGGATAGCTCGCCCATAGCCCGCGCCATGCACAATGTCTTCGGTTCCGTAGGTACCACCAGAAACCATGAAGAATGTTGCGGCAATCAGGGGCCACAAAGTCAGGCGAATCGATTTTTTGCGAGGGTTGACGAGCGCAAGACGCTGCTCGAATTCGGTGGGGGCGTTAGCTGTAGCCAATTTCTATGGCTTCCTCCTCAAGCGACTCACTCTCACCACCGCGACTCCCTTGATCCTCATTGATCGCGGCTCCCGGGTGACAAGCGATTTCCGGGCATGTCGGCGAAGTTAGTTCGCATACAGAGAATACGGCAAATTAGATGCAGCGCGTGGAAAATTTCAGGAATTTTTTTGAGGAGAGTAGAACGTCAGTAATGCTGAATACCCGAGTGGCTGCAGAATTAGACACTCTTCCAGAGTTCCGCTCTCGGATCATCCGGATTTAGCTTGGCTATCTCGCGCAGCAATTCTTTCGTCCGCTCATCGCGCGGCATGGGGACGGTCAGCTTTACTTCTACAATTTCATCCCCGCGAACGCCGTCCTTTGTAGCGGAAGGCACGCCCTTTTCGCGCAATCGCAGCTTTTGTCCCGACTGGGTACCCGGAGGAATTTTCAGTAATGCGCGCCCGTCAATCGTGGGTACTTCAATCTTGGCGCCCAGCGCTGCCTCTGTTGCCGTGACAGGCACAATGACCTGGATATCGTCGCCTTCCCGATGAAACACCGGATGATCGCCAGTCCGGATGATCACATACAAGTCTCCCGCGGGACCGCCACGTAGACCAGCATTGCCTTTACCAGCGAGTCGTATTCGCTGTCCTTCCCGCGTTCCACCTTTGATTCGAACTTCCAGCGGTTCGGTCCGCTCTATGCTGCCTTCGCCGCGACATATGGGGCACGGAGAAATGTTCTTCCCGGTTCCGTGGCATCGCGGACACTGCACGTTGAACTTCATGCGTCCGCCGGTTTGTTCGATCGTCCCCTTGCCGTTGCATTGAGGACACTTGCCCGGTGCCTCGAGAAAGCCATTCCCTTTGCAATTCGTGCAGACGTCACGGCGCGTTATGTTCAATCGCATGACTCCGCCGCGGATCGCCGTCCAGAACGGAACATTGACTTGATATTCCAGGTCGCTCCCCGGTTCGGGTCCCTCTTCGGACTGGGCCGCGCCGCCGCTGAACATGGAGCCGAAAATGTCCCGAAACGAGGAACCACCCGACGATTGCTTCTTCGAGCGGCCGCCCTCAAACAAATCCGAGAAATCGAAGCCGCCGAAATCAAAATGAACTCCGCCTGCGCCAGCCGACCCCGTACCGCCAGCACCTCCTGGAAATCCCTGAGGAAACCCGCCCGCTTGTCCGCCGCCTCGTGCATATGCCTCAGCAGTTGCTGGATCAATGTTGTCCGAGTAGAACCCGAGCTGATCGTAAATCTTTCGCTTCTTAGGATCGCTCAGAACCTCATTCGCTTCGGAGATCGCTTTAAACTTCTCCTCGGCCGACTTGTCGCCCGGGTTTACGTCGGGATGGTACTTGCGCGCGAGTTTCCGAAACGCCTTGCGGACCTCCTCCGCAGACGCGCCCTTCTTGACGCCCAGGGTCCCGTAATAATCTTTTGTTTCAGTCGCCATATTTTGCGATCAGCTCTCCGGGGGCGGGCCAGCCAACCTACCCAGAATCAATTCACCACTTCTCGCTTGTCTTCATCCTGCTGGAACCCGAAAGTGTCATATAGCGGCTCATCCATTGCAACCGGGATCCGCACGACCCCGCTCTCAGTCGGAGCAAGCACGTACCATCGTCCCTCTTCGGGCACGAAATTCATTACATACCATTGATCGTTCACTTCGAATTGCATTTCATTCCTTTCCGTCGGTGGCTCATGGCCTCCGGCTGAAAGCCCCGTTGAAAGTTCAGGCCACGGATTCATCGAACTCACAGACCTGAGATCCGTTTCATCCGCTTAAATCCGTGGCCAAGCCTTACATCAACCGGAACACTTATTTCTTGTCTTCTACATCTACGTACTCGGCATCGATCACGCCTTCGTCTTTCTTGGCCTGATCCTCGCCGCTCGGCGCCGATTGCTCAGTGGTATTTCCGCTCGGGCCTTGTCCCGCGCCCGGACCGGGCTGTGCCGACTTGTACATCTGCTCAGCCAGTTTGTGCGAAGCCTGCGTCAGCTTCTCGCGCGCCTGGTCCATCTGCGACTTGTTGCCACTTTCGAGTGCCTTCTTGGCATCGGCGATCGCGTTTTCCACGTCCCCGCGCTCGGAGCCTGAAATCTTGTCGCCATGCTCTCGCAGCATCTTCTCGATGCCATAAACCATCGAGTCGAGCTGGTTCTTGGCTTCGATCTCTTCCCGCTTGGCCTTGTCTTCGGTCGAGTGAGAATCGGCTTCCTTCGCCATACGCTCAACCTCTTCCTTGCTCAGACCCGAAGACGACGTAATCGTGATCTTCTGGTCCTTGCCCGTGGCCATGTCCTTCGCGGTTACGTTCAGAATGCCGTTTGCATCAATATCGAACGTCACCTCAATCTGCGGCAATCCACGCGGAGCCGGTGGCAAACCGGTCAGATGGAACTTGCCGAGAGTTCGGTTCTGTGCCGCCATCGGACGCTCGCCCTGCAGCACGTGAATTTCGACCGACGTTTGGTTGTCCGCTGCGGTCGAGAACGTTTCCGTCTTTTTGGTCGGAATCGTCGTGTTGCGCGGGATCATCGGCGTTGCCACGCCACCTAGCGTTTCGATCGCCAACGTCAGTGGAGTCACGTCGAGCAGAAGCAGGTCTTTCACTTCGCCCTTCAACACGCCGCCCTGGATCGCTGCGCCCACAGCTACGACTTCATCCGGGTTGACTCCCTTATGAGGCTCTTTCCCGAACAGTTCCTTCACCAGCGCCTGAATGCGCGGCATGCGCGTCTGTCCACCAACCAGCACAACTTCGTTGATCTTGCTGGCGTCAACGCCCGCGTCCTTCATGCACTGCCTGCAAGGCGCAACAGACTTCTGGATCAGGTCTTCGACCATCGATTCCAGTTTCGCCCGCGTTAGCTTCTTCACCAGGTGCTTCGGACCGGTCGCATCCGCCGTGATAAACGGCAGATTGATTTCGGTCTCCATCGTGGTCGAGAGCTCGATCTTGGCGCGCTCCGCTGCATCGCGCAGACGCTGCAACGCCATTTCGTTGCCTTTGCCACGCAGGTCAAGACCTTCGTCCTTTTTGAACTCGTCAATGAGCCAATCCACGATGCGCTGGTCGAGGTTGTCACCCCCTAAGTGCGTGTCACCATTCGTGGCTTTCACCTCGATGACGCCTTCGCCAACTTCCAGGATCGAGATATCGAACGTGCCGCCACCGAAGTCGTAAACGGCAATCGTTTCGTCTTTCCCTTTATCGAGCCCATAGGCCAGTGCGGCCGCCGTGGGTTCGTTGATGATGCGCTTTACATCAAGACCCGCAATCTTGCCGGCATCTTTCGTGGCCTGTCGCTGCGCATCGTTGAAGTACGCCGGAACGGTAATGACAGCTTCCGTCACGCTCTCACCCAAATAGTCTTCGGCTGCTTTCTTCAATTTCTGAAGAATCATGGCCGAGATCTCCGGCGGGGTGTACTTCTTGCCCTGCGCGATGATCGCCAAGTGGTCACCATCGCGTTCGACTTTGTAGGGCACCATCTTCATTTCTTCGGTGACTTCGTCGAAGCGACGGCCCATGAACCGCTTGATCGAATAAACCGTGTTCTCCGGATTTGTAATCGCCTGTCGCTTAGCTACCTGCCCGACCAGGCGCTCGCCAGTTTTCGTGAAACCGACGACGGAGGGGGTAGTCCGGCCACCCTCTTCATTCGCAATGACCTTTGGCTCGCCACCTTCCATGACAGCCACGACCGAGTTGGTGGTTCCGAGGTCAATTCCGATAATCTTGCCCATGATTTTCCTCCTTCTTACCGTCAAATCCTTTGTTTACAATAACTTTATGATTGCACGTCAGGCTATAATAAGACTTGAGTGTATCATTGTCAACTATATAGATGAGTCGTGAATTCAGTAGGATGCAAGGAAAATGCACCCATAAATCGAAGGCTGTCGAGGTGTCACTCTAAGCTCGGCGTCAGTTAGCGCCTTTCAAAATCTGATCGATCTTGCCCAGTTCCTCATCTGTGAATTCCAGATTCTTAAGCGTATCCACGTTATCGTCAACCTGGGTCACCCTGCTTGTACCTACTAATGCACTCGTCACACGCGCATCCCGCAACACCCAGGCGACTGCCATCTGTGCCAAGCTCTGGCCCCGTTGGTTTGCGTGTTCATTCAAGGCGCGAATCGCTGCCAAGCGCTTTTCATTCACGTCGGCACGCCGCAGAAAGAAATCACGTGCTGCCCGCGAGTCCGCAGGAATCCCCTTCAAATATTTGTCCGTCAGCAATCCCTGCGCAAGCGGACTGAAAACGATGCATCCCACGCCCTCTTTGCCCAAAACCTTCAGCAATCCTTGCTCGGGTTCGCGCTCGAACATTGAGTATTTCGGCTGATGAATCAGACAGGGCGTTCCTAACTCCCGCAGAATCTTGACCGCCGCAGCCGTCTGTTGTGGGTCGTACGCCGAAATTCCAACATACAGCGTTTTTCCGGAACGCACGGCATGATCGAGCGCGCCCATCGTTTCTTCCAGCGGCGTCTCCGGATCTGGCCGATGGTGGTAGAAGATGTCGACGTATTCAAGCCCCATCCGTTTCAGGCTCTGGTCCAAGCTCGCCAGAAGATACTTGCGCGATCCGAAGTCGCCATAAGGACCAGGCCACATGTCCCATCCAGCTTTGGTCGAAATAATCAGCTCGTCGCGGTAAGGGACGAAGTCTTTCTTGAAGATGACGCCGAAATTCTCTTCGGCCGAACCGTACGGCGGCCCGTAGTTGTTCGCCAGATCGAAATGCGTGATACCTAAATCGAAAGCGCGTCGCAGCATTGCGCGCGCGTTCTCAAAGTTGTCCACGCCGCCAAAGTTGTGCCATAGTCCGAGCGAAATCATCGGTAACTGGATGCCGCTCTTCCCGCAACGTCGGTAACTCATAGTGTCGTAACGTGAATCGAGTGCCTGATGCACAAAGTCTCCTCGCCTGATCGCAGCATTGGTAGCCACTACGGGTCTTTTAACTCGAAGCTCGTGACTCGCAGCTCGCTAATCGTACTTCTCGTATCGGATGGACTTTCTATCCCAACCGAGGCTTTTGAGCAACTCGCGGTTGGCGGAGACCATGCGATCGAGCCCGCAGATATATGCCGTCATGTCCTTGCGCTCGCCGACGATTTCCCGGACATGCTCCTGCACGTAGGCGCGTTTCCCGGACCAGGAATCTTCACCGCGGCTCAGCGTGGGAACGTAGTGAAAATTCGGCTGCTCGGCTGCGAGCTTGCGAAATTCATCGTTGTAGTAGAGATCGCGTTCATAGCGCGCGCCGAACAGCAACCAGATCTGCCGACCCTCGTGCCGCGCCGCTTCGGTGTCCTTCGCCTCATACAACCAATGCAGCATCGACCGAAAGGGCGCAATACCAGTACCCGTTGCGATCATGATCGTGTCGTGAAGCGGCGGGCGAAGTATGAAGTCTCCAAACGGCCCCTGAAAAATGATTTCTGAACCTTCGGCCATACTGCAGAGGTGATTGGACATAAAGCCGTCCTGCACCCGGTTCAGACAAAACGCAAAAGACTTGCTGTTCGGCGGTGAAGCGATCGAATAAGCGCGCGTGATTTCTTCGCCCTCCGGAGTGTTTGCGCGAACCGATAACCATTGGCCGGGAACAAACCCGAACGCCGATGTTCCGGCAACTTCAAATTCAAGGTGCTTAGTGAGATCAGATAGAGCCGGTGATTGAACGAGTCGTGCCTTCAATGTCGCAAAAGGAGTCATCACGTTCTTAGATTACGCGTGTTGCGCACGCGACATTAATCCTCCGCGATTTCTAATTCGCTCTTACCCGAATTACCGGATTCGTCATGCAACGAGACGGATTACACTTGGGTGAGTGATTTCCGGTGAAGAGAATGAAAAATACTCAAAAGAAAACAGGGAAAACCTGTTGCTGGCCCGGATACGAACCCGTGCCCGGCAAAAAACAACACAGTCAGGGCAGCTGCAAACCCAAAGTGAAAGCACGCCTTTCAAGCGGAGAAAAGACTTTTCGCAGTGCACGGAAACGGCAATTGGATCGCTGGCAAGATGCTCATCCCGGCAGTCCTCGCAAGGCGGCACAGCACTTGCGCAAGCCCAAACACCAAACGAGAAAAAGAAAGGCGAAAGCATGAACCATGCAAGTGTCTCGAAGAAATCTCGCACCCAGCGGTCAAGGAAAGTGGTCACGAAAGATCCTCACGGCGGTTTGACTGCGGCTGGACGTAAAGAGTTTTTGCAAAAAGAGGGTGCTCATTTGAAGCCCGGTGTCAGAAAGTCGGAACGCGAGATGACCCTGGAGGAGATGAAGCGAAAGGGGAGTTGGGCCGCCCGTTTCTACGGTCGAAGCGGATCATTGCCACCGCTACGCGACAAACACGGGAAGCCAACTCGGTTTGCTCTCACAGCGGCCGCGTGGGGCGAGCCGGTTCCAAAAACGAATGCCGCGGCCCGAAAGATCGCTGAAAAGGGAAGGAGATTATTGGCCCGAGCGAAAATGAAAAAACCAGCGTAGGGGCATAGCTTGCTATGTCCATAAACAAATGTTCACAATCATTCGACAGTCACAGACTTCGCTAAGTTCCTAGGCTGATCGACATCACACCCTCGCCGGACCGCGATGTGATACGCCAGCAATTGCAGAGGTACGATCTCGAGAATGGGTACCAATTCCTCTGGCGCTGGCGGAATGTAGATCACATGATCGGCGCCATCTTTCGCGTCCTCGTCTCCTTCAGTCGCGAGCACGATAACTTTCCCGGACCGTGCTTTCACTTCTTTCAGATTTGAGAGCGTCTTTTCGTAACGAACGATCGAACCGGGCTGGTTTACATCTTTCGTCGCAATGATTACTACAGGTAAATTTTCATCGATGAGCGCGTTTGGGCCGTGCTTCATCTCGCCCGCCGGGTAGCCTTCGGCGTGGATGTAGGAAATCTCTTTCAGCTTGAGCGCGCCCTCGAGCGCAATCGGGTAATGAATACCACGACCGAGGAACAGGAAGTCTTGCGCACGCACGTATGTCTTGGCCAGTTGTTCGCATAGCTCGTCGTGCGTCAGGAGTTGCTCCAGCTTGCCAGGGATGTGCGTCAGTTCCTGAACTGCTTTCTTTGCTTGCTCGGGAGAAATAGCTCCACGCACTTGGCCTAGATAAAGCGCGAACAAATATAACGCGGTGAGCTGTCCCGTAAAGGCTTTTGTCGAAGCCACGCCGATCTCCGGCCCGGCGTGCGTGTAGATCGTACCGGCGGCTTCCCGCGTAATCATTGAACCGACGACATTGCAGATCGCCAAAGTCTTCGAGCCACGCGCCTTGGCTTCGCGTTGCGCCGCAATCGTATCGGCGGTCTCGCCGGATTGAGAAATTACCAGCGTGATCGTGTCCGGCGTGACGATCGGATCACGGTAGCGCCATTCGCTCGCGTAGTCCACTTCGACAGGAATACGGGCGAGGCTCTCGATCATGAACTTGCCCGCCTGTCCGGCGTGCCAACTGGTTCCACACGCAGTAATGTTGATCTTCTTTGCAGCGCGAAACTCCGCTTCGGAAATTTCCATTTCGTCGAGAAAAATGTGGCCCGTATCCTGCGAAACACGCCCCAGCGTTGTGTCCCGGACGGCGCGGGGCTGCTCATAAATTTCCTTGAGCATGAAGTGTTTGAAGCCGCCCTTCTCCGCCATGATCGGGTCCCAGGTAACGTGCTGGACTTTCCTCTCAATGGATTTGCCGTCGAAGTCGGTCAACGTCACGCCGCCTGGAGTGATGACCGCCACATCACCATCGGCGAGGAAGAACAGGTCACGGGTGTGGTACAGGATCGCGGGCACGTCGGAAGCGACGAAGTATTCATCATTGCCGAGGCCGATGACAGCAGGCGGACCATTTCGTGCCGCAACGATCTTGTTCGGATCGTCCACGGAAATAACCGCAAGAGCGAATACGCCTGAGAGCTCCTTTACGGTCTTGCGCACCGCGTCTTCCAGGCTGGGGCGATGTCCGTTGCTGCTCGAAAAAAGATGTTTTTCCACGAGGTGAGCGATGATTTCGGTATCTGTTTCAGTCGTGAACTTGTGGCCCGCTTCGATCAGGGTGCGCTTCAGAGAGAGATAATTTTCTACAATTCCATTGTGAACGACGACAATCTTGCCGGTGCAATCTCGGTGGGGATGTGCGTTTTCTTCGCTAGGACGTCCGTGCGTCGCCCAGCGGGTATGGCCGATACCGTAGGTTCCATCAAGCGGTTTCTGCCGGATTACTTCTTCGAGGTTTCGAAGCTTGCCTTCTGCTCGGCGGATCTGGAGCCCGTCACCATTTCCCGCAACAGCGATTCCAGCTGAGTCGTAGCCGCGATACTCCAAACGGCGCAGGCCATCGATGATGACCGGAACGACTTCCTTCTTACCTACATAGCCAACGATACCGCACATGAATCAGACTCCTTGTCGGCGGGGAACCGCAGATATTCGATGATCCTCGCCTGCGCGAGGTTCGCACAGTACACAGAAGGAGGAGTCAATCCTCGAGGGAATAACGGTATTCCTCGATGACAGGATTGGTCAGGACTTCGCGAGCCATTTTCTCCACTTCCGCTTTGGCATCTTCCTTTGACAAGCCGCCATTCAGGTTGATTTCGAAGTACTTACCCTGACGGACGTCCTGCAAACCGCGATAGCCCATCTTGTTGAGAGCGCCTTGAATGGTTTTCCCTTGGGGATCCAGAACGCTCTTCTTTAGCGATACGTAAACGTAAGCCATCATCGAGAATTCATTATACGACAGCTTGCACTGCTGTTTTTAGGTGTTGGGAGACATGGAAGGCGTAGAACTTTGGCTTTTCAAGCGCTGGTCAAGATCTTCGAGTGCGGACTCTAACATCTTGCGTTGGAGCGGGTTAGTCGCCGTTTCCAGTTGGTGAAGAACCTGCTTGCGTGAGAGAAGCAACAGTTCCGTTTTGCGAGCTTGTTCCGCCTCGGAGGGAGTCAGTCGCGCCCGAATTTCTGATTTTGAAGCGGCAGCTTCCGACTGTTGTTCCTCTACGGACTTGCTTTCCCATCCTCGTGCCATGATCTTCCGCGATCATACTCTTTTGTAAAGTGAGAGGGATGCATTAGGTCGAGCGCGTAAGTGAAAAACGTTTGCAATGTAGATGAAGGAGAGTAATAATCAATTCGTTAAAGCGCCAATAAACGTCGTCCAAAACAGAGCGCTTGACAGTAGTATCCGAATCGATTCCGCGCCAGTAAGACAGGGGTCGAAACGGTTGAAGCTAACCCACCGACGCGCAAATCGGACTCTGTCCGGCAGATCGTCTTATCCCCAAGGACGATCGAAACCTGATGTTTTGTTTTCGTGCGCTACTTCCACAACTGAATGAGGATTGTGACTTTCAAACAATCCCGGCCGATTGGTGTTACGAGTAGATCCAGGAACTGCGCCCGTTCAAAACAGCTTGCGCTGAAGACTTAAAGATAGAAGGGACGCTGTCAGGATATGCACGCTGAACTTGCGCGCCGCGAGAATTCATTCAATTCAGAACCGAACCGCTACGAAGCGTTATTACAGATGGCGGATCTGATTTCCAGCCCACTCGACTTTAGCGATCTCGTCCACCATCTATCAGCCCGCCTCAGAACAGTAGTGAACTTCGATTTTTTGAATCTCCTGGTTCACGATCCAGAGCGCAACGTTATGAGGCTACAGATCTGGGAAGGCATGCCGGTGCCGGGCGCTCCCGAAGCTGTGTCAATCGATCACTCGTCAAGCGGATGGGTCTTTTCGCATCAAACGATGCTTTTTATTGACGACCTCCAGAAGGAATCTCGGTTTCAGGAGTCGCTGCAACCTCTGAAAGAGCGTGGCATACGCTCTTACTGCTTGTTGCCACTCACGGTTGGAGAGCGCCACATGGGAGCCATTGGATTCGGGTCGACCCAAGTGTGCGCTTTTGCAGCCCCGGATATGCAGTTGCTACAGAGAATTGCTGAGTTGGTGGCGCTGACTGTGGATAGCTCGTTGTCTCGAAAAGCTTTGGATGAAGAAAAGGAACGATTGCGCGCCCTTCTGGAGGTACACCGAACTCTAACTTCGACGCTCGAGATGCGACGAATCCTGCCGATGATTTCCGAGTGTGTGACGCGAGTGGTGCCGCACGACTTCGCAGGTGTCACTCTTTATGAAGATTCAGACCACAAATCGATGAAGGTTTTCATATTACCCGCTCCCAGCAGTGGCAACGTAATTGAACCGGGTAAATCTGTCGCCGCGAGCGAAACTTTGGCGATTCACGCCATTGCCGAAAAGAAAGCCCGCACGTTTTCGAGAGAGGAACTCCTGCAACTCAACACACCCGTGTCGAAGCATGTGATCGAGGCGGGGATTCAAACCATGCATTGCATTCCACTGATGACTCAGAAGAACGTGTATGGGGTGCTGAATGTCGGCAGCAGAGCTCATGATGCCTTTTCTCCAGAGGATAACGAACTGTTGGACCAGGTGGCAGCGCAATTAGCAATCTCACTCGAGAATGCGAGAGCTTATCAGGAGATCCGGCAACTGAAAGAACGCCTGGAAGAAGAAAAACTATACCTCGAAGGCGAGATCCAATCGGAATTGCATTTCGAAGAAATCGTAGGCAACAGCGCGGTGCTGAAGCAGGTGCTGGGGCAGGTGGCAACGGTTTCGGCCAGCAACGCGACGGTCTTAATACTCGGCGAGACGGGAACCGGTAAAGAATTGATCGCGCGAGCGATTCACAAAATGAGTCGTCGAGCCAATCGGAGCTTCATCAAGCTCAACTGCGCTGCAATTCCAACCGGGCTACTCGAGAGCGAACTTTTTGGACATGAAAAAGGCGCTTTCACGGGCGCGATTAGCCAGAAGGTGGGTCGCTTGGAATTGGCCGACGGTGGCACTTTATTTCTCGACGAGATCGGCGACATTCCGCTCGAACTGCAACCGAAACTTTTGCGAGTGTTGCAAGACCAGGAATTCGAGAGATTGGGTAGTACGCGGACTCTGCGCGTAGATGTTCGTTTAATCGCGGCAACCAATCGTGAGCTGACAACCGCGGTCGCCCAAGGACAATTTCGCAGGGATCTTTATTACCGTGTCAATGTCTTTCCCGTGCGACTACCCGCCCTGCGTGAAAGAGCTGAAGACATACCGCTTCTGGTGCAGCATTTCATACGAAAGTTTGCCAACCGGATGGATAAAACGATCGAAACGATTCCAACCGAAATCATGAACGCGTTTCGTAATTGGAGATGGCCGGGGAATGTTCGGGAACTCGAAAACTTCATCGAGCGAAGCGTCATCCTCACAGACGGACCGGTCTTGCGCGCGCCGTTGGCGGAACTGAGATCAGAGGCTGCATTCGGCGACGGCGAAGGGAGTAGTACCCTCCACGCTGCCGAGCGGGAGCACATTCTGAGGGTGCTGCGTGAGGCCCGCGGCGTGATTTCCGGGCCGCGCGGCGCCGCTTCTCGGCTCGGACTAAAGCGCACCACTCTCCAATACAAGATGCAAAAGTTGGGTATAGCGCGCGCGGACTATGCTCCGTAACACAGCGGTACGCGTTCGGCACTCACCGATTGTTTTCCAGATTAGCGAGTGAGTAGTTTTGTCTCCTCAGCAGGCTTAGTGAGGTGCATCCGGATCCCTTTGCGCTTGTGAAGACGCGAGCCGTTCTGGATGACGCCGGATACATGCAGTCGGATCGGCCGGATGACAGTGACGGAATATTGTCGGACGCCAGCCATTCGTCACAAATTCCATTCCGTTCCGGTGTTCCTTGTGAAACTAATCACAAAAACTTCCCATATTTTCACCGAAATCTTTCAAGACAGACCTCTATAAGTTTGGATCATGGAGTGCTGAGTTGCTACGTGGCAGCCCTCCCCTGCCTATCGACATCGAGCCAAGCGATCAGATGATGATCCAATCAGTTCCAACCGAGAGCAGGCCTGTGAAGTTGGACTTGCAGTTCTTGCTAGCGTGCCTGGCGGCATGGCGTGGGACTCACGATCCAGCGGCAGGCTGGGAACTGGTTACTGCCGCCCGCGAATCCCGGGGAGAGGAAAAACAAGCCGCGTTTCACCTCCTGAAGCAGATGGTGGAGTTCGACGAGGTGTTCGAAAACTTGGCCTCCCCGAGCCTCGCGCAGCAATCAATTGAGCTGGAAAGTCCGATGTGGAAGGGAAGTTTGGCAGAAACGCTATCAGGAGACCTGGGATGAATGGGCCGTATGGGCTGGAGATGATTGACAACTGCGTGAGCTGCACATTACGCAAAGATCGGGGGTTTTGCAATTTTTCCCCAGCCCTGCAGGCCCAATTCGACAGGCTTGGACACCACAGCATCTTCCCCTCGGGTGCGCTGCTTTTCGTGGAGGGACAACGGCCGCGAGGAGTCTACGTTTTGTGCTCGGGCCACGTGAAGCTCTCCACTACATCTGCGCAAGGCCGAGTCTTGATACTTAAAGTTGCAGCACCCGGTGAAGTGCTGGGACTTAGTGCGATTCTCTCGGGTACGCCTTGTGAATTAACTGCCGAGACCGCTCGGCCTTGCCAGGTGAACTTTATTGAACGAGAAGTGTTGTTGGAGTTTCTCCGGCGAAACGGGGAAGCAGGCCTGCACTCGGCGAGAGCATTGAGCGTGGAATTCCAAGCGGCCTTTCGTGACGTGCAGGACATCGTGCTGGCTCGATCGTCAGCCGGGAAACTCGCCAGACTGATTCTCTCCTGGAGCGCGGGCCAGGATGGGAAGGAAGTGCGGGTGCGGGCAGCGTTCACCCATGAAGAAATGGCACAGATGATCGGTACCTCCCGCGAAACCGTTACGCGCTTGTTGAGCGATCTGAAGAAGAAAGAATTGATCCGGCTGGAAGGCGCAACGATGGTCATTCGAAACCGGCCAGCCCTTGAAGCTCTGCTCGCATAGACGACAGAGGAGTGTCCTCCTTGTCAGGCGATCGGGATTCCGGTCGCCTTTTTTTTGGCTGCAAGGTTTTGCCGGATCCTTATGGAAAGTGCTCCTGATCTAGTCCCGCATTTACAGTCCGAAGAGTTCGCGCAGGCGCTTTGTCTGGGCTCGGCTGACGGGAACTTCGCTCTGCTTTTTATCACCCATGCGGAGCTGGTACGAGCTCTTGAACCATGGCACTACTTCGCGAATGTGGTTGATGTTTACGAGGTAGGAGCGGTGAGCGCGCCAAAACATACCTTCATCGAGGCTTTCGAAAAGCTCTTCAAGTGTGCGGCAGTTGGATTGCCCTTCGATGCCGTTCGCACCTGCGGTGAACACGGAGATCACGCCATCTTCAATGGAAGCGAAGCAAATGTCCTTCTGGTCGACAAGAAATAATCGTCCCGCAGCTTTTATAAGAACTTTTGCGCTCTGCGGTTTCTGTTGTTCAAGCATCCGGACCAGCGTTTCCAAACGTTCGGAAGAATGGACGGTAGGTTCCATCTTTGCCCGGGCTTTTTGGACAGACTGCGCGACACGTTTCTTGTCGAAGGGCTTGAGCAAATAGTCGACTGCGTTCACTTCAAACGCCTTGACTGCATACTGATCGAAGGCGGTAGAGAACACAATTTTTGGAAGAGGGACCTTGCGATCGAGCAACTTTTTGATGACGCCGAAGCCATCAAGTCCGGGCATCTGAACGTCGAGAAACACCAGGTCCGGGTTGTGCTCGCGGATCAGGTTGACTGCTTCGAGTCCGTTTTTTCCTTGGGCCACCACGTTGACATCGTCCACGCCTTTCAACAGATAGGCGAGTTCGTCGCGCGCTAGCTGTTCATCGTCGACGATGAGTGCAGAGAGGGGCATACCGATTTCAGATCGTGAAAAGTATATCGAACATTTTGCTGTCAGCGCGGCAATCGCTTGGTCATCAAGCGGTGGTCGTGATCGATGTAGCTACACTTGCGATAGAGCGCGCCAGCTGCTTCGTTTCCGCGCACAACTTCCAAATGTATCGCACGCACTTGATTTGCACGCGCTTGCCCTTCCAGAAACTCCAATGTTTTCGTGCCCCAACCGCGTCCTCTGTAAGCGGGAAGCAGGAAAAGTTCATCGATGAAGGCGCGCCCGAGAAATTCCAGACTATATCCGAATGTCAGAACGACATAGCCGACGGGGGTATTCGCGTCGAGGATCAGCCACGCAAAACCGTATTGAGGATCGTTGAGCAGGCCGAGAAGGGCCTCGCGGGCATGATCTTCATGCCAAGCGTGGCCATCATATTCATAGTATTCACGCATGAAGGGAATCAAGGTGACAGCGTCCGCGGGGACGGCGAGCCGAAACTCAGGTCCGAGTTCAGGAGACATTTTCGATCGCTAGAGCCATACCCATGCCGCCGCTGACACACAGGGTTGCAAGACCGCGCTTTGCTTTGCGTTTCATTAATTCGTGTAGAAGAGTCACGGTGATGCGCGCGCCGGTGCAACCGATAGGATGGCCAAGTGCGATGGCGCCTCCGTTCACATTCAAACGGTCGCGGTCGAAATGCAGTTCGCGGTCGCAAGCGAGCACCTGGGCGGCGAAGGCTTCGTTGAGTTCGACAAGATCGAAATCCTTCAGCGCGATCTTGTGTTTACCTTCAAGTTTTCGGATGGCCGGAACTGGGCCGATTCCCATGACGCGAGGATCCACCCCGGCAGACGTGATGGCGATGATCCTGGCAAGAGGCTTCAGTTTGTTTCGCGTTATGAAGTTTTCGCTGGCAAGAACCAATGCCGCCGCTCCGTCCGTGATGCCCGAAGAATTGCCGGCTGTGATTGTGCCTGTCTTCGAAAAAACCGGCTGCAATTTGGCCATCTTCTCCAGTGTCGCTTCCAGGAAAAGGTGCTCGTCTTTTGCGAACACGGTTGAGCCTTTCCGCGATTCAACGGTAACCGGGACAAGTTCAGAGTCGAAACGCCCAGCGGCAACCGCAGCTGCGGCACGCTGTTGCGAGGTGAGCGCGAATTGGTCCTGCTCTTCTCGTGTGATCTTGTATTGCTCGGCCAGAACCTCGGCAGTTTCTCCCATCACCATCTTTGCCAGCGGACAGAAGAAACCGTCCCGGTACATGCCGTCGACAAGTTCCTGGTGGCCCATGCGGTAACCCCAGCGCGCACCATCCAGGTAATACGGCAGCCGGGACATGGATTCAGTGCCACCGGTGAGAACACATTCCAGGTTGCCGGTCGCGATCTCGTGATGACCGAGAGCAATGGATTTCATTCCCGAAGCGCACGCCTTATTCACCGTGTATGCAGGAACTTCCTGGGGAACTCCGCTGCGGACTGAAATCTGACGCGCGACGTTCGGTCCACCGCCGGCCTGGCGAGCATTGCCGAAAATCGTTTCCTCGACAGCCTGCGGCGAGACTCCGGCACGATCAAGCGCAGCTTTAGCGGCGACCACGCCCATGTCGGCAGCAGTGAGGGAAGAAAGCGATCCGCCGAATTTGCCGATCGGCGTTCGCACTGCCGAGAGGATATATACGTCGGACAACGGCCACCTCCAAATTCTTCAGTGTACTTGGAATAGACGAGGAGCGTCACGCTCACGGCTACAATGCAAATCGATGAACTTCACCGACCTCACGCTGATGATGTTTTTCATGCTCGCCAGTATTTTGATCAGCGCGGCGACTCACCGTGTGTGGAACTGGTCAGTGCTTATCGTTGTGAATCTTCTTTGCCTGGCTGTGATCGGCGGAATTGTGGCCGCAAGGAAGCGGTCACGCGTGTGGCAGTTTCTGCACGATTGGTATCCGATGGGCATGTTCATCGTTTGTTTCGAAGAAGTCTCGAGGCTGTCGTTTGTTCTGCGAGACAGCTGGCAAGATCAATATCTACTGGCACTCGAAGGACGATTTTTCGCAGTGCCACCAACGGTATGGCTCGCAAAACATAGCGCCTGGTGGATCACGGAGATTGTGGAGGTTGGCTATTTTTCCTATTTCGTGTTGTTGATGATTGTGGGCGGGGTGTTTTATGCCGCGCGCGAACGGTTACGGTTTCGCGAGGTGATGGATACGACGACGCTCGCTTACGTCATCTGTTACGCGATTTTCATCCTGTTTCCGACAGAGGGACCCGCGCACACCTTAGCTGAAATGCAGCAACCACCTATCCCCGGAGGAGGACCATTTCACTGGGCAGTGCGGTTGATCCAGTCGAACGCCGGAGTTCATGGGAACGCATTTCCAAGTGCGCACGTGGCGGGAGCGGTGGTAGCGCTGTATTTCGCGTGGAAATACCGTCAGGTGCTCGGTGCAGCACTTACTCCATTAGTCGCGCTGCTTTGCGTGGGCGCGGTCTACGACCGGTACCACTACGTTTCGGATGTTGTGGGCGGTTTGGTCGTCGGACTCGCCGCTGTGTCGTGTCTCCGGATTGTGACAACTTCTTTGCGAGAGGATGACAACGGCGTCGGCGAGTTTTCGTAACGTAGGTCTACCGAAGCAATCAGTTGTCCGGCGCAGAGGAAGTCGGGTACGAAGTGGGGCTTCCTGTTCGCCGAAGGGGCGGGTCACACTCTCCGGGCGGCCCGCCCATTTTTGCACCTGTACTCGATCAGTCTCGGTCTGCAGTAGCCCTCCCCATACGGCCGAGGCGCATTCCTCTCGCGCAAGTTACACTGAATACATGCATTACATTTACGGCATCAATGCCGTGAGCGAGTCTTTAAAGGCTCGTGGGCGAGCGTTCGCCTGGGTCGGCGTGGCGAAGGAGCGAAACGACATCCGCTTGAAGCGCGTCATTGATGACTGCCGCAAAATCGGTGTGCCGGTGCGGTTCATTCCTCGCATCGAGCTAGATGAGATGGCTGGAACCGGAGCCCACCAGGGCGTCGTGGCTGTGACGTCATCGAAGCAGTACAGCGATCTGGATGATGTCGTGCGCGCGAAAAGAGGGGAACACTCTCTCATCGTTGTGCTCGACGGAGTGGAGGATCCGCACAATCTCGGCGCAATTTTGCGAACAGCGGACGCGGCTGGAGCCGATGGCGTGTTGATTCCGGAACGCCGGGCGGCTGGAGTGACAGGAACCGTCACAAAGGTCTCGGCAGGTGCGAGTGAACACCTTCCAATCGCGAAGGTTACGAACATCGCCCGAAGTTTGGAAGAATTGAAAGATCGGAATATCTGGACTGTCGGCCTCGATGAACGTGGAAAACAGAACTATGACTCCATCGATTACAAGATGGATTGTGCGATTGTTTTGGGTGCAGAAGGCAAGGGATTGCATGATCTGGTGGCCAAAAAATGCGACTTCCTTGTTTCCATTCCGATGTTGGGGAAAGTGCCTTCCTTGAATGTCTCAGTGGCGGCTGGCGTGGTGCTTTATGAAGTTGTCAGGCAGAGAGGAGCATCGCGATAGCGCCATTTGTAAACGACGTGTTTAGTGCGTCCCCGTCGTTTCGCTGCATCTCATTTCGTAGTTCACGAAACTCCATGCGGTTTTGTATATCGATCCTGAGTTGCGTTTTTTTGCTGGCCTCGACTGCGTTCGGTCTGAATCGCGAAGCGTTCACGTTTACAAAATATCGGCTGGATGTACGTATCGACCCGGAGCAGCAGCGCCTGGGCGTTCGCGGTCAGATTACTCTGCGCAACGATTCAGCGACGCCCCAGAAAATAGCGGTTCTTCAAATTTCTTCTACCCTCGACTGGCGGTCAATTCGCGCAGCCGATGAGCCGCTCCAATTCGTCAGCCAACCCTATACCTCGGATATCGATCATACGGGCGAACTTTCGGAAGCAGTGATTACGTTGCCCAGTGAACTGAAGCCGAAAGAGAGTATCGAACTGGAAATCGGGTATGAGGGAGTGATTCCGCTCAATGCGACGAGGCTGAAACGAATTGGAACGCCAGAGGTGGCTGCCAAAAACTCAGACTGGGACCAGATCAGCTCCACATTCAGCGGCGTGCGGGGGATTGGGCAAGTGGCGTGGTATCCAGTGGCACTCGAGGCGGCAAGTTTGTTGCAGGGGAACAGCGTGTTTGCGGCCGTAGCAAGATGGAAAGCCCGCGAAGCAGATGCGGAAATGAAAGCGACTTTGCACATCGACGGAGAAGCATCGTCGACGACAGTAATGTGCAATGGCATGCACCCGAGCAACAAGGACGATGCTCGCGCCGAGGCGGCCTCAGTTCAGTGCGACTATGTTCCGCTTGGAATTACAGTGCCCGCTTTTGCCGTGGGCCAATACGAAAGCTTGTCCAATGACGTGGGAGACTTTCTCTTCCTTTCCAATCACAGCGAAGCAGCGGAGAGATATGCATCATCCGCTTTGTTGGTGTCTCCGCTCATTGAAGAATGGATTGGTTCTCCCAAAAGCAAAATTCGAGTGCTTGAGGTTCCCGATCCTGGCGCTGCCCCATTCGAGGCCGGCAATCTGATGCTGATGCCATTTGCGATTGTGGATCGCGGCTTGGCGCGCCTGACGCTCGCACATGGAATTACACACACTGCATTCTTTTCGCAGCGGCCTTGGATCAATGAAGGAGTCCCGCACTTCATGCAAGCTCTGGAGCGGGAGCAGTTAGCAGGACGAAAAGCAGCACTTGATTACATGGGCCTGCATCGGGCAGCGTTCGTAGATGCCGAAGCGGTTGCTGATCCTGCAAAGACAACCGAAAAACAACCACTAACTTCCACTCTGGATGAAATCTTTTATCGAAGCAAGGCGATGTACGTGTGGTGGATGTTGCGCGACATGATCGGCGATCCCGCACTCAAGCACGTGCTGCGTCGGTATGACGCTAAGCAAGATGTGGATGCGAAGTACATCGAAAGCTTGGTAAGCGCAGAGTCGAAACGTGATCTGACCTGGTTCTTCGACAATTGGGTCTATCAGGATAGAGGACTGCCGGATTTTCGAGTGTCGGCTGCATTTTCGCGAAAGACTGAAAAGGGTACCTATCTGCTGACAATTACGGTGGAGAACACAGGCACAGCGGGGGCGGAAGTTCCGATTGCGGTGAATTTTGAGGGTGGCGAAATCGGGCAGAGGTTGGAAGTCAGAGCAAAGAGCAAGAGCACAACGAGAGTCGAAGTTTCCGGCAGCCCTCAACAGATTGTCGTGAATGATGGCAGCGTGCCGGAAAGCGACCTCACCAACAATACCTATACAATCACTCCGCAGTAGGTGAGTGGTGGACAGCTGAAAGTAGGCTGCTCCAAAAAGAAAATGCAAACAGGAGGACGTTTGCCCTACATACAATTTCTCGGCGCAGCAGGGACTGTCACTGGCTCAAAACATCTCATCAACTCGACTTTTGATAGCAGCGGGAAGCAGGGAATCCAGGTTTTGGTCGATTGCGGGATGTTTCAGGGCCAGAAAGAGTGGCGCGAGCGCAATTGGCAGGACACGCCTGTGCCGGCGCGAGAGATTGATGCCGTTATCCTGACGCACGCTCACCTCGATCATTGCGGTTGGATTCCGAGATTGGTCAAGGAAGGATTTCGAGGGGCGATTTATGCGACGGCTCCAACCATCGATCTTTGCGGCATCATCCTTCCTGATTCCGGGCACCTCCAGGAAGAAGACGCGGAGTTCTACAATAAAAGGAAGGCATCGAAACACGATCCTGCTTTGCCGCTCTACACCTTTGACGAAGCTCAGGAATGTCTGAAGTACTTTCGAGCGGTGCGTGTTGGAGAAGTCACTCAACTCAGTCCGGAACTGTCGTTTCGCTTCGTGAATGCAGGACACATCCTGGGATCGTGCATGGCTGAGGTAACACTTAGCACCGATGGAAAATCGCGGCAGTTACTTTTTTCAGGAGATATCGGTCGAGTCCGTGATCAAGAGATCGCGCCGGGCAAAGTCATCCACAGCGGGCCGAAAGAAGGGGAAGTCGCGGATGTTGTGGTGATGGAGGCCACGTATGGGAACCGCGTGCATCCTGAAGACGATCCTCGCCCTCAATTGGCACAACTCATCACGCAGACAGTGAAGCGCGGCGGGAGTGTAGTCGTTCCCGCATTCGCGGTAGAGCGAACGCAGAAGTTCGTCTTCTTGCTCAAAGAAATGATGGAGTCGGGCCAGATTCCGAAAGTCCCGGTGTTCTGCGATTCACCGATGGCGATCCAAGCCGTAAAGATCTATCTAAAATACGAGTCCGAGTACACAGAATCGGCGCGAGCCTTGATCAACAAGTACGGGTCGCCCCTCGAGTGGGACGGATTCAACTTTGCCTCCACGGCGGCCGAGTCGAAAAAGATCAATGACATTCGCTATCCGGTGATCATCGTGTCATCAAGCGGCATGGTTACGGGCGGGCGCATCCAGCACCATCTGGCACAGCGTCTTCCCGACCCGAAGAACACCGTTTTATTTATTGGATTCCAGGCACCCGGTACTCGCGGGGCCACAATCAAGAGCGGCGCAAAGGAAGTGAAGATCTTCGGCGAGATGATTCCAATCCGCGCCCAGATCGCGGCGTTCGAACAATTCAGCGATCACGCGGACCCCCCCGAGCTCTTGCAATGGCTCCGTACGTTTCCACAAAAACCGCAAGTTGCGTATCTTGTTCACGCAGAGCCTCCCGCGTCGGCGCAATTTCGTGACACGATGACGAAGGAGCTAGGCTGGAACGTCAAAATTGCGGAGTGGCTGGAGAAGGTGCCAGTGAATTAGTCCGGGATCCGCTCACTAAAACGTGCCTCGGTGCCTTCCCAGTATTTGTTCTTGGAGTGTTGCCATGACAGAGAGTGAGTTCAAGAAACTTTTGGATGCAGCAGAGAAAAGTCCGCGCGAAATTGCGGCTGCAGTCTCCGGCCTACCGGAGAAGGTGCTGAAGTACAAGCCTGCGCCTGCGAAATGGTCGATTCTCGAGATTCTCGCTCATCTTGTCGACATGGAAACACTCTATGCCTACCGGATGCGTCAGATCGTTGCTGACAAAACCCCAGTCCTCGCGCCGATCGATCAAGACGATTGGGCTCGCAATCTCGGTTATATGGACGAAAATCCCGCTGAGCTGGTCGCGTTATACGGACTCAATCGCCACCACAATGTCGGCTTGTTACGGCGACTTAAAGCTGGTGATCTGGACAAGACCGCGATGCATCCGGAACTGAATAAACAAGTGCCCTTGTGGGATTACGTGCAGAAGATGGGTGTTCACGGTCCGAACCATTTGAAGCAAATTGAGCAGTTGAAGCGGGAAGCGACGAAGACTAAGTCTGCGTAAAAGTGATCAAAGCTTCTAACTTCTTTTTGGCCGCTCCCGAATCGATCGACTTTGCCGCTAACGGTACGCCTTCTCGCAGGTGATCCACGCGTCCGGCTGCAACCAAAGTAGCCGCTGCGTTCAACAGGACAACATCTCGTCTTGGCGAATCGGCGCCATCGAGAATGCTCCGAATAGTTTCTGCATTGTCGTTCGCGTCTCCGCCGGAGATGCTCTCGATCGGAGCGCTCCGCATCCCGAATTCTTCGGGCGTTACTTCGTAAGTGTGCACCTGCGCGTCGCGGACCTCTGCGACCCTCGTCGGCCCCGTGATCGTAATTTCATCCAAACCGTCAGCACCGTGTACGACCAGCGCGCGTCGCACGCCCAACATGCTCAATGCCTCCGCAAGTTTTTCCACGAGCTCCGCAGAGTACACGCCCACCACCTGAGCGGACGCTCGGGCTGGATTCGTCAGTGGTCCTAAGAGGTTGAACACGGTGCGCAACCTTAGTTCTCGCCGCGCTGCCTGGACGTGTTTCATGGCGGAATGAATGGCCGGGGCAAAAAGGAACGCGATCCCGACCTGCTCCAGGCAGACGGCTAATCGATCCGGCGTCAGGGTAATCTTCACACCCAACGCCTCCATCACGTCCGCCGAGCCGCATTTGGAACTCACGCTTCGGTTCCCATGCTTTGCAACTCGAACCCCTGCTCCTGCGACCACAAACGCCGTGGCAGTCGAGATATTGAATGTTCCACTCGTGTCGCCCCCAGTTCCGCAGGTGTCAACCAGGGCATCGCGTTCGGTGCCACTCACGTCCACAGTCGAATTGCGATGCAGGCTGAGAGGAACTGCTGCGGCACGGATCGCCTCCGCAAAACCAACGATTTCTTCAACGGTTTCGCCCTTCATACTCAACGCGACAAGGAACGCAGCGATCTGGGCATCGGTGCACTGACCGGAAAGCACCTCCGCCATCACTTCGCGCGCTTCGGGACGGGAAAGGGACTGCCGGTGGATTGCCACCCGATGGAGGGCTTCTGTGATCATGACGTGAGCAGATTACAAACCTACCGCACCAGCCAACTTGGATTCAAATGCTTGTTCGCTCAGCTCCGGGCTCGAAAAATATCAAAGCATGTTCTGCTTTTCTTCGCGGTCGTGCATTTTCTCCTAAGGAACTTCCTGTAGGCCGATCTTCGTTGGAAATCCTGAACCGTGTAAGTAGTAGCAGTTGAAAGAACTAGCCATGGTGTGTGAATCCGTCTGAAGTGGCAAGAAGTTTGCCCATTGAACTGTGGAAGCGCCACCGTCGTTGCGCCGGGTTTCTCTCAGCATCGACTGTCTCCCCCCTTTACTCATGTTGGGGGAAACACGGGCGCAATTCAGGCCTCTCATGGAAAACGTCCTAGCCAGCCGCGGAGTTGATCCGAAGAAGCGATTGTGGGTGGGCACCATCCTGCTCTCCTGCGCCGTTGCCATGGGCGTAGGTTTGGCTCTCGTTCTTCTGAGCACGACCGCCGTTGCCTTGTTTGCTGCGCCTCAATCCTTTGAAATGCCGGTACAACATCTCATGGCTGGAAACCCGCAGACTTTCGCGGGCGTAGTTAGCGATGTTCATTGCGGTGCAAAACACGTGACCGACTCAGGACAGAGCGCCGCCGGATGTACGCGGCTGTGCGTGAAAAGTGGGTCGGGCTATGCTCTTGTCGCCGGCGATACCGTTTTCGCGCTGAATGGCGATGCCGCGTTTTTAGATCGTTTTGCCGGAGAGCGGGTAAAGATCTGGGGGTCGCTCGAAGGTGCAGCGATCCGCGTTGACTCAGTGGAGCCTCTCACGCCCACGCGATAGGCTTATCCTCCCCCAAAACCCTTCTGGTTCTCTAAGGCCTCAGTTTACTCGCCAACTTGCATCTTCCTCGGCTCTGCCGGCGGAGGTGGAGGAAGATTTGGCGTGGGTGCGGCCGAGGAACCACGAGCGGGTTCAGGACGCGTTATACCCGACGAACGCTCGTCCCATTTACCAAAAATCATTTTGCCTGCAGTTGTCTGAAGGACGGAAGTGACCGAAATGTCGACCGTTTTGCCGATCATTTTGCGGGCGTTATCCACGACAACCATCGTTCCGTCATCGAGATAAGCCACCCCCTGGTTGTATTCCTTGCCTTCTTTCAAGATAAAGACTTTCATCGTCTCCCCTGGGAGCACGATGGGCTTTAAGGAATTCGCCAATTCGTTGATGTTTAGAACTTCAACCCCTTGTAATTGAGCCACCTTGTTGAGGTTGAAATCATTGGTGATGATTTTGCCCTCATACAGCTTGGCGAGTTCGATCAGCTTGAGATCCACTTCGCGAACTGTGGGGAAGTCATCTTCAACGATCTGGATCTGCAGGGAAGCGACCTTTTGAAGCCTCTGCAGAATATCGAGGCCGCGACGACCTCGGTTCCGCTTGAGCGAATCAGCGGAATCGGCTACCAGTTGAAGTTCTCGTAGCACGAACTGCGGAATCACGATGGTGCCATCAAGGAAGCCGGTTTCGGCAATGTCGGCAATGCGGCCGTCAATGATCACACTGGTATCGAGAATCTTGTAGCTCTTCTTCGATTGCTTCTCACCTCCAAAGATCCCGCCCAGAGCCGACAGGTTCAGAAGGTCACCCTTGTTGGCGCCCACAATCAGGCCGACATAGGCCATCAGCAGCATGACCATGAGCTGCAGAAAGCTTTGGGTGTTTCCGGGTGACAGGCTGTTCCGGATTACAACAGAGAAGAGGTAGGCTCCGATAATCCCCAGCACACTTCCGATGGCTGCCCCGATCAATCGTTTGAGGCTGATCAGTCGCAGCCGCCACTCGAATAGAACGATTGCAAAACCGATCAGAACTCCGATGCCTGCATCTTGGAAGTGGGAAAGGTTGAAGGGCTGAATGAGATAACAGGTGAAAGCTACGAAACAGACAAAGATAAGACGAACGATGATTAAATCCACGGGTAGACCTCCCTCGGGAGCCGCTATTAAAGATTGCTCCCGTGCTCGCCGCCATCGAGAGCACTCGTAAGCAGCCAGCAAATTGAAAGCGGAGCCGATAAATGAATTAGAAGAGGCTCCGTCCCCGACGGTGCTCCGCCGGGTGGTGTCACGAAAATAACAACGCAAGTATATACCCGCTCTGGAAGGCGGGCACCTGCCGATCAGTCAAATGGGATCCAGATCTGCTGCTAAACTTTTCTCATGAAGGCCTTAGTGATCACCCGATTCGGTGGCCCGGAGGGGCTCGAAATTCAAAGCGTGCCAGAAGCAGTACCGGCGGAAGGTCAGGCGAGCATCCGCGTCGCCGCAGGTGGGCTTAATTTCGCGGACGTGCTTACCTTGCAGGGCGGGTATCCGGGGGTGCCAAAACCTCCGCTCATCGCTGGTCGCGAGTTTTCTGGGATCGAAGAAAGCTCGGGTAAGCACGTGATGGGATACACCCAGTGGGCGGCGTTTGCCGAACGGACGAATGCACGTGCGGAACTCCTGTGGCCCATGCCCAAAGATTGGAGTTTCGAAAAGGGAGCTGCTTTCCCCGTGAACTTCTTCACTGCGTACCTCGCTTATTGGAAGGCAGGCCTCGTAGGCAAAACAACCGGAGCTCGCGTCCTCATTCATGCCGCAGCCGGAGGTGTAGGCAGCGCAGCCGTGCAAATCGGAAAAATCCTTGGCGTAGAAATCTATGGAACGTCATCTTCCGACGACAAGCTGGAAAAGATTAAGGCTCTCGGTCTGCAGCATGGGATCAACTACAAACAGCAAGACTACGAAGAGGCGATCAAACAACTTACAAACGGAGAAGGCGTCGACGCAGTTTTTGAAATGTTAGGCGGAGAGCACACGACGAGAAGCATCCGTTGCTTGCGGGAGTTTGGTCGAGTAATTGTTTATGGGTCTGCCACAGGACAGAAGGGAACCGTTGATCCAAGAATTCTTTATGCACGCGGTACGAGCGTTCACGGTTTGTGGCTTACGCAACTAGCGAACAATCGAGCCGTCATGGAAGCTGCGTGGAAGGATTTGTCGGAGTGGCTGGAGGTCGGCCATCTTGATCCTGTCATTGGCGAGATCTTCCCGTTTGCACGCGCAGGAGAGGCTTATGCCCGCATGCAAGAGGGTAAGAATTACGGCAAACTCGTGATTCAAATCCCTTAAACAAGCGCGGGAATGTCTCGCAATCCCCAACCTAAACACAACAATTCTCAAGCAGATTTCGATGGTCCTCGGAGCTTCGGCTGCTAACTTCGGCTGGCTTCCGCCGTCCAAGGCAGTGTTCGCGATCAAAGTTTTTTCGGGGAACTTTTCAGGAACTCGGAACGTATCTTGACGCGAAGTGGGGCCGGGCAAGAAAGCGCCCGTCCGGTTGAACAACGAAAATTTGCGGGGTTGAGGGATTGACTCACGCTCGGTTTGGCGGCCCAGAGTGAGCGCAATCCCTGACGGAAAGGGCTCGAGTGTTGAGGCTCACGCCCTATCTGCGTAACCCCGACGGCACGATTGTAGGCCTTTCTCTTTAAAACGCAAGCGTTCACGGAGGAAGGTGATTCGGGGCCGCCCAGATCCGATTCTCGACGCTGGTTCGAGAAAGAGAGGGAAATATTATGACGTTGTCGCAAGTCGCAAAAGGAACGATTCTGGGATTGGCGCTGTTATTGGCTACGGGTGCTCTTGCAGCGAACAAAGGATCATTGAAAGTACAGGAACCGATTACAGTGAGCGGGCAACAGTTGCCGGCCGGAGACTACAACGTCTCGTGGGAAGGGTCCGGCAGCAACGTGCAGGTGAACATCCTGCAAGGGAAGAAGGTCGTAGCCAAAGCAACTGGCCGCGTCGTAGATCTCGGGCAGTCTCCTAATTACGATTCAGCCGTCGTAAAGAAAAATGCCGATGGAACGCGCTCGCTGACAGAGATCCGTTTCAGCGGGAAAAAGCAGGCGGTGGCAATCGGCGAAGAAGCCGCCAAAATGGATGCCCAGGAGAACTCGACTCGTTAATTCTTTCCCAAACAGAAAAAATCAGGGGAGCGCTTGCGCTCCCCTTTGTTGTGTCCACCGAACTCAATTGTTGAGCGCAAGAACATCGTAGTTGTAGTTCACCATCGCTCGCTTAGGCGTAGTCTTGACGCCTTTGAGTGTGACTTTTTGGTCGATCGCATTATTGCCAGCCATGCGTGCACGTCCAAGCGGGATTGTACGGCCGTCCGGCATCTCGACATAAATCGGTACCAGCATCCGGAAGGAGTCCGTTACCCCCGATTGCGCGATCTTGAAGCCAAAGACAATGTCGCCGTTGGCGTCCTTATCGAATGTGTAATCAAACTTATAGGTTGGAAGCGCCGTGCCGTAAACGTATTCGTTGAAGAACCAATCCATGCGGTGGTTGCCGTCCAGGTCCATCTCAGCAGTCATGTGTTTTTCAACCATGGCCTTGAAGTCTTCAGTCGTGGCGGCCTTGCCTGCATACGTTCGAACAAAATCCTGCATCAAGTCTTTAAAGGGCTTATCTCCCGTCTGGCGATCCCACATCATCATGCGCACCATGTGCAGGATGTACGCGCCCTTTGGGTAGATGAGATCGCGAGTGACATTGAATCCACCGCGGCTGTTGCTTAAGCGATAGCCCATTGTCACAGGTCCCATGTCGATCGCACGGAATCCTTCTTTATTTTTCTGAGTAAGCAACTCTCGTTCATCGTTCCAGAAATCCCCAAACTTCTTAGGATTTTTTTCGACCATCTGCACGAACAACGATGCCGACATATCGGCGAAGCCTTCGCTCATCCACTGGTCACGATAAGAATTGAAACCAACCATATGACCCCACCACTGGTGAGCCACCTCGTGCGGCGCAACGGTTTTCCAGTAACCCCGGTCACCAAAATCCAGACCTAGATTGTGTCGCACCGTCGTGTCGAAGAACGAGCAGATTGGCAGCCACACCAGCGTTGGCCAAGCTTGGCCGTAGGTGCAAGCAGTCTGCTGAGTCATAGCAATTCGCTTGAAGGGGATCGGTCCAAAATAGTCGGAATACAGTTGAATTGAGACTTGGCCTTCTGCGAGCGCATGCTTAATCATGCCGGTTGTGTTCATGTTGCCCATCGCAACCCCAGGTCCCATATGAAACCTTGCGTGGGCATGTCGTCATCATTAATGGCGTGCTGCAAGCTTTGCACCCAGTTCGGCGGCTCCTGGTTCGCATAAGACTGAACGACGTATTCTGGTTTATCCAGCTTCGCCTCTTCCATTTTGAACTTGCCGAAATTAAAGCCGGCGACCGTCTGCGGCACTTCCGTCTTCCAAGTTGTGACGTGCTGGCCGCCATCCATGCTATCGCTAACGGGTGTACCCGTAGCTGTGATCTTCATGTCCTTCGGAATTCGGAACGTCATCTCATACGTTGTGTACTCGCCTAAAGACGAACTTGCGTTGTTCGGATACCAGTTATAACGGGCAATCGGGAAGTAGTTCCCGTTACCCTCATTTGAGACAGCATCCTTCCCGGCGTAATTCGTGATGATGCTGACCTTCGAGCCTTCGCCCAATGCTTCTGGGAAGATGACGTAGAAGTCAGCGTCATCATTCTTGTCTTCTTGGACGAAAGCGAGTGGCTGGCCCGATTCCGTAGTTACGGAATGCACTCTCAACGTGCGAAAAAGGTCGAAGGGGACTACACGGACTCCTTTGCCTCGAGGAACGAATGTTGTTACCGATTTGCCTAGTAGATTCCCACTCTTTTCGAGCGTGACGTCGAGTTGCTGATCCTCGATGTGCACCGATCCATTGGTTTGGGCGCCAGAAGCTTTGTTCTGATGGTATTCATCCGAGTAGTGAAATGCTGACCAGACGCCTAGCTTGTTTTCGTCATAGGTCACAAATTCGACTTCTTCAGGACTTACGCCCATGATGAGAGGAGGCGCTCCGTGTGGATCAACAGCGTAGATTTCTTTCCCGTTGTATTTTTTTCCGCGAATGAAAGCCATGAAGAAGCCGCCGGGTTCTGAACTGAGGACGTCTTCGAGGAGGCGGGCCTCAAGATTCCACTTCAACATGTGGTTATGGCGCATCGCATCCTGAGTATCCCGGAGCACGCTCGCATCGCATCCACCAGAAGCAGAGCCGCCAGCTTTCTTAATTTCGTCATAGGTTGCATCGGTGAACCGAAAAACAGCTTGCCCAAAACTCTCGTTGAAATCCTTTTCTCTTGATAGCAGCGAAAGCATGGATCGCTCAGAAGGTATAGGTGGGTCAAGCGTGAAGCTGCCATCCCCTACGAAAACGGCGCCCGTTACCTTGCCTTCGACCGGAGAAACAAAACAAACCGTTCCGGAACGGAGCTGCAGGGTGCCGGCATCGCGGCGCAAGATCAGGTTGTTCACCGAAACAGATTCGCCGCCCAATGTCACATTGCGCAGTTGCACATACGCCGGATGTGAATTGGGTGTGGCGCCCGGAGCGGGTTCAACAGCGTGCAGTTGATAGATTGCGAGGCATGCAAACAAGTCAATGCAACGACGAAGGGCCGTAGGCTCGACACGAATAGCTCCATTTCTGGGGGAAGCGGAGAACTGAATTATGGGCCACTCCCCCGCAAAGTCAAGACAATAGAAGGACAGCTAATTACTTGGCCTCAGCTTCAAGAGCAGCAGCAATATTGACCCGGCCTCCACTTACATTGATTTTCCTCTCCCAGGTCTTGTACGCGGATCTCCTGATACTAATCGTGTGCTGGCCAGTCGCGAGGGTGATGCGCGACGGAGTGCTACCGACGTAGGCGCCATCAATTTCGATATCTGCTCCTGCGGGCTCGGAAGTGATCTCAGCATCTGCTTGCGACACAGTTTCTGCAATTCTGACGGATTTGTTTTCCGCAGTTTCATCGGGTTCACGTTGGCTGCCCCGAGCCCACCAGTCTTTCATGATCGCATCGCACGAGTCCTTAACAGAGTTCCCGAGCGAGCGCGTTGAATGACTGAAAATCGCATCACCGGAGCGCTTGAACACCGCCACTTTATTGTCGTGAAGAATCAGACCTTTTCCACCTTCGTGATCGAGAACCACGACGTAGTCGGCTTTCTCTTGTTTGTTATTGATGATGGCGTTTGGGCATCGCTCACCGAAAGTCTTGATGATCTCTGCTGTTTGCGGTCGAGCACCGCCAGAGGAGGCGCCCCCAAATCCACCTGATGTTCCGCCGCCGCCGCCGCTCATCTCCCACGATTTGCTATCAGTTATAAAGATGCGTGGCTTCTCAGCGGCCCAAGCTAGAACTGCACTGCAGACGATTAGTAGCGCGACAACGTGTTTCATTGCCGAGTCCCCTCGACTTAGTCGTTCGAGCGAAGTATAAGCGCAAATTTCGACCGAGGGCAGTGACTAACAAACATGCCCTTGTGGCGCGTTTATCTGTACCGGAACAAAAGAAAAAAGGGGACATATGTCCCCTTCGCGGATTGAATTTAGAGAGCTTTAGTACTTGGGCATGCTGGGATCTACTCGATCAGCCCAGGCAAGAATGCCGCCCGCGAGATTATGGACTTTCTTGAAACCCGCTTGCCGCAGGAAATCAGCAGCCTTCCCGCTGCGAACTCCTGAACGGCAGTGCGCAACGATTTCCTTGCTCGAATCGAGTTCATGGACCCGTTTCGGAAGATCTCCCAAAGGAATGAGATAGCCTCCAATGTTGCAGATCTGATACTCGTGCGGTTCACGCACATCAAGCACAAATAGATCATCGCCCGCATCGAGTCTGCGTTTGAGTTCCTCGACCTGTATCTGAGGTACAGCTGTGTCCACTGCTTTCTCCTCGCCGCGAATGCCGCAGAACTCATTGTAGTCGATCAGTTTCGTGATTGTCGGATGCGTGCCGCAAGCCGGGCAATCGGGATTTTTACGCAGCTTTAACTCACGGAATTTCATCCCGAGAGCATCGATGAGCAACAGGCGCCCGATGAGTGGATCTCCCGCGCCGAGGATCAGCTTGATTGTTTCCGTCGCTTGCATCACGCCAACAAGCCCCGGAAGAATTCCGAGTACACCACCCTCGGCGCACGACGGAACTAATCCCGGCGGGGGTGGTTCCGGATACAAACAGCGGTAGCACGGACCTTCTTCGGTCGCGAAGACACTCGCTTGTCCTTCGAAGCGGAAAATCGAGCCATAGACATTCGGTTTACCTGTGAGCACGCAAGCATCGTTGACCAGATAGCGGGTAGGGAAGTTATCGGTACCATCAGCGACGATGTCGAACTCGCGAAATAGTTCGAGCGCGTTCTCGCTTGAGAGTCGCGTGTTAAATGTTTTCAGATTCAGAAAAGGATTAATCGCCTTCAGCTTCTCAGCCGCTGACTCAAGCTTCGGACGGCCGACGTCAGAGGTGCTGTGAATGATCTGGCGCTGCAGATTCGTATAGTCGACTACATCGAAATCCACGATCCCGAGCGTGCCCACGCCTGCGGCAGCAAGATAGAGGGCAAGCGGCGAGCCCAACCCTCCCGCGCCAATACAAAGAACTCGAGCGGCCTTGAGCTTCTGCTGCCCCTCCATTCCGACTTCCGGCATGATCAGGTGCCGTGAGTAGCGCAGAATCTCGTCGTTGGAAAGGGTCGACGCTTCGGGTTTAACGGGAGTTGTAGTTGCCATAAGACCTCAATTTCAAATTCGAGAATGGACGGCAGGACTGCCTAACGACAGCGTGGCAGGCGACAACGGCGGAATGGCACAAGAAATCCTAATTCGGCAGAGTTCACTGCGCTACCGTCCTCCAGCAATGGATGGCACGATCGAGATGGTATCACTCTCTTTCAACCCCGTGCCTTCCTTCTGCAGATAACGGATGTCTTCATCATTCACATACACGTTGACGAATGCACGAAGCTTACCGTCATCAGTATAGAGGTGCTTTTTCAGATCGGGATGTTTCGAAACAAGGCTGGTTAGCGCTTCGGCGACCGTTGTGCCTCCTACGGTGACCGCCGATTGTTTGTCCGCATATTGCCGCAACGGGGTTGGGATGTGAACTTTGGCCACGGTATTCCTCCTGCCGAGATTGGATCTTTACTGCGCTGCTCCCTGCTTGAGCAGAACGATCCGCTCTTCGGAGAACTCTTTATCTGTATCTTCCGATCCCATCAATAGAAACGAATTCGTGATACCGGCATTCCCCTTAGCTACTCCAGTGATGATGTAGGAACAACCGAACCAGTGTGCCTCTGCCAAGTCAGTCGAGGACCATCTCGCCGGATGATCCGGATGCGAGTGGTAAAACCCGATAATGTCCTCATCCCGCTGCCGTCCCTCGCGCTGGATCTTCACGAGCTCATGCGGGTCGATCTGATACCTATTTTGAGGAGATTCTTTGTGAGTATTAGCACACCGGACGGCTGTGCTGACCAGGCGAGAACCATCATCTTCAAACCTGCCGAGCAACACACCGCAGCACTCATGGGGATAAGTTTCTTCCCCGTGAAGCCGGAGCGAGTCATACGCGGGTTGTGCGATTTTAATCATCAAATCAGATCGAACCTGGTTTCTTTTCTTATGTGGTGAAGCGAAGTCCGAATTAAATCAGCTTTCGTCCCAGAAACGCTCACTCAGATACTTATCGCCGGAATCGCACAGGATCGTAACGATCACGGCATTTTGACCTTTCTTAAGCCGGTCAAGTGCTTTCAAGCTTCCAACCACTGCAGCCGCGGACGAAATGCCAACGAGAAGCCCTTCTTCCTTTGCCATCCGTTTCGCCATTCTGTAAGCATCTTCCGTCGAGATTTCGATGTTGCGATCCGCCAACTCGGAATCGTAAATCCCGGGAACAATTGCGGACTCCATGTGCTTTGCACCTTCAATCCCGTGAAAAGCTGAGTCCGGCTGAAGAGAGATACAGTTAATGTTGGGATTGAGTTCTTTCAATCGGCGCGAAGTACCGACAAAAGTCCCGCTCGTTCCGAGCATCGATACGAAATGCGTGACCCGGCCATCTGTCTGCTCCCAGATTTCATTCGCGGTCGTGTGGTAGTGGGCGCGCCAGTTGGCTCCGTTCGAATATTGGTCCGCATAGAAATAGATTTCGGGATGAGCCGCAGCCAACTCTCGTGCAAGGCGAATCGCTCCATCTGAACCTTGATCCGGATCTGTATATAAGATGTTCGCGCCGTACGCCTGTAGGATGCGTTTTCGCTCCGGGGAAACATTTTCGGGAACGCACAATGTGACGGGGAATCCCTCAGCGGCCCCGAGCATGGCGTACGCGATCCCGGTGTTCCCGCTGGTCGAATCCAGGAGAGTCTTGCCGGGCAGAAACTTGCCAGTTCGCCGCCCTTCCGTGATGATGTTCAGGGCCGCTCGGTCTTTCACGGAACCGCCCGGGTTGTACCACTCTGCTTTCCCGAGAAGCGCGACATTCGGGAATTGGGCGGCGATTTTATGTAAAGGAAGCAGCGGAGTGTTCCCGATGCGATCGGTGAGCTTTTGACCAAAGTGGTGCACTTGCGATAATCGAGGTGAGTGCATATCTCCCGCAATATCCGCAGCTTGCGCGAGTTTTGTCGAAGCCTTGCCCATGCAAAGAAATCAACGCCGTGACCACAGTAACGTGACCAGGCCTATGAAAAGAGATATTTAATACTGGTTCCTTAGATTACAAATGCAGGTTTTTGGATCCACGGAAGTTGAATCTCCGTACTCTTAATTTAAGAACCGGCATCTAAGCAACCAGACGAAAAGAGAGTAACAAAGACATCAAGGGAAGGTTGAGAACGCAATGGCGACGAAAGTAGAGGAAAGGTCCTACGAAGACGCGGTCAGCTGGCTACGCGACCACGGCTTCGATTTGATCGAAGCGCCCGGCACGCAGAATCGTGTGTTTCTGAAGAAATACGGCTGCTCCGCTGCGATTCAGAAAAATCCTGACGGCAACGTAAAGATTTTCGCCTTCCCTGGCTACCTCGTATCCGGGGAGATTTCGAAGCTCGTGAACAAGGGCTACCAGCAGTTTTTAAAGACTGCAAAGACCGAAGTTCCTGCGACGGCCGACCATCTCACAGCGCTCCACAATTTCTCGGAAGAACTAAAGGAAGCCCTTGGGCTACCGAGTCTCTACAACGAATCGCTCGGCACCGTCAGCGAGTCCTATCACTACGATCGTGTGAAGGACCGCGATAAGCCAAAGACGGATCGCCCAAAGAGACCGTGGCAAGCAGTGGCTGCCGCCGTTGCGAAAAAGAGCCCTGCCTAGCCAACTTTGATGGCAAAGGTGCGCCATCTATACTGGCGCACCGATGAGTTCAGCAAACCAGCCCCTGCCCGGCGTTCCCTGGTACGACATCTCAGACCCTTCTTCTCCGACCCTCGAAGAGCTCGCCGCCAAATACAAAATTCATGAATTGCAAGTCGAAGACTGCCGTCACGGCGGGCAGCGCGCTAAAACGGAGGAGTACGAGCATTACCTCTTCACCGTGCTGAAACAGATTCAGCAGGAGGACAGGCTTGGTTTCTCAGACTTCAGCATCTTTCTTGGTCGCGATTATCTGATTACAGTTCATGCGACCCCTTCAAATGCGATCCTCGCAAAGGCTGTGCAGCGCGCCCGGCAGCAGAACGTGCAACGCGTGGACAAGCTGTTCTACATTCTCGTCGACCTTGTCGTTGACGAATATCTCTCCTACCTAGATAAGCTGACAGAAGAAATCTCGCAGATCGAATCTGTGGTGTTGCAATCGCCTGAACCTCCGGTGTTGCGCCAGATTTTTCGACTCAAACGAAAGCTTATCGAGTTTCGGCGAATCGCGGCGAATACGCGCGATGTGGTCAACGAACTCATCCGACGAGAGCAAGGGCTGCTGGGAGACGACCTGGATCCTTATTTTCGTGATGTCTATGACCATGCAACGCGAACGGTCGAATTGATCGAGACCTACCGCGATCTGTTAACTGGGTCGCTGGACATTTATCTTTCAGCCGTGGCGAACCGAACAAACCAGGTGATGAAAGTTTTAACCGTATGGGGCACGGTTGCATTGCCGCTAGTGATTATTACGGGATTCTTCGGCATGAATCTTCATTTGCCATGGACAAACAGCCCACATGGAGCGATCTACGCGACTCTCCTAATGGCGCTAAGTACAATCGCCATTCTGCTGTATTTCCGAAACAAAAAATGGTTCTGAGGGGAAGGTCATCAATGAAGGTGCTTCTCACGTTGATCGGGTGTTGCTGCATTCTGACGCACATCGTTGTCGCTCAAGATTCATCCGTCGCCATCCGACAAGTTCTCACGCAACAGCAAGACGCCTGGAACCGGCATGAACTAGAGAATTTTATGAAAGGGTATTGGAATTCTCCCGATCTCACGTTCTTCTCCGGAGATCATGCTTCCCATGGATGGCAAGAAGCTCTCGATCGTTACTGGCAGAATTATCAGTCGCAGGGAAAAGACATGGGCCGCCTGGAGTTCTCCGAATTGAAGATCGAATCTTTAGGTGCTGGTGCCGCATTTGTGCGCGGTCAATGGCATCTCACGATGAACGACGGCAAGACCCCGCACGGTTTGTTCACGCTGGTGTTCCGGAAATTTCCGGACGGATGGAAAATCGTTCACGACCATACATCGGGAGAATAAAGCCATCAGCGCTTTACGCGGATTTGCACCCGTGTTCCATCTGGCAGGGGACTCTCGACAAATTGAATGACACCGTCGCGCACGATTCCCTCACATTCCAATTCGTGAAGTGGACTCGTCGTCGGGCCATCTTTTGAGGTTGTTTTTACACGACCGCTGCCTTTATCCATGGCATCATTCGCCAGACGATCGGCGTGCTGATTGCGTTCGCGAAGGACATGCTGAATTTGAAACCAGTCCAGGTGATGAATCAGTTGTTGTGCCTGATCGTAGAGTGCCCGCAATTCCTGGTTGCGAACTTTGTAGACGCCTTTCAGTTGGCGCACCATCAACTCAGAGTCACTGAAGACTTTCAGAGCGGAGTGCTTATGCTCGATCGCATAGCGCAAAGCTGCGAGTAGCCCGTTGTACTCGGCAACATTATTTGTCTCATGACCGAGATACTGGCTGAGCTCTGCGATGATCTTGCCTGTGTGGTCTTTTACTACTACCCCGTAGCCGGCCGGTCCTGGATTTCCGCGCGCTCCCCCATCGACGTGTGCAGTCACGTGTTCGGGTGCCGAAGGATGGCGTGAAGAAAAAAGGTCTGGTCCGGACTTTGAAGACGACATGGTAAGCAGTTTACAACGGGCTAGGGGATGGCCGTCCGCGGAGGACTCGACGAAATCTAGCGCCCTGCGGCCAAACGCGTCGCTAACCGCTGCGGCAAGTTGGCTGCGAAGATTTTCTCCTGTGCGACGCGCAAGTTGTACGGCGTCCGATGAAACGTAATCATATTGTCAGTTGTGTCCCACACAGCAAAAGCCGCGCGCCAATCTCCGTCGCGAGGCTGGCCAACGGATCCTGGATTGATCATGCATTTTTGCCCGACCTTAATGCGCCAAGTGAGACTTTCCGTTTTTCCCACGCTCTCGTACACCGGGCGGAACACCTCAGTGACCGGCCCATTCTCGTAAAACGATCCCTGAAGGTGGGTATGTCCGAAAAATGTCATACCAGCGCTGCTCGAAAATAAAGGTTCGAGTGCGTCGCGCTGCGTCACAACGTACTCATCTTCATCGAGTGGAGATCCGTGAACGAACTGCGAATTCTCGATCCCCTGAACTTGCAGAGGTCCATGCGGCAGCCCGCGTAACCATTCGAGATTTTCGGGAGTGAGATGTTCCCGGTTCCACAATGCTGCCAATCCCGCGACTGGGTTGAAGTCATGCAGGTCCATCAGACCACTTACAGCCTTGTCATGATTCCCGCGGACGAATACATTTCCCAACTTTCGAACATGGTCGACAACTTCGTTGGGATTCGCTCCGTACCCGACAATATCTCCGAGGTTCACGACCTTGTCGCAAGAGGGTGCCGCGGCAAGGCATGCCTCGAGAGCTTCCAGGTTGCTATGAATGTCGCTTAAAAGAAGAATGCGCACGCGCCACCAGTGAATTGGGGATTATAGACCCGCCACCGGGCAACGCGCCCAGTGTTGAGGGGCAACTTCAACCAAGGGCGGGAGAGATTCGCGGCAACTGTCTACTTTAAGTTCACATCTCGGTTCGAACGCACAACCGCATGGAAGGCTCCGAATCGATGGAACACTGCCGGAAATTGTCTGCAGTGGCTTGCCACGTTCGGTCTTTAGTGTGGGGATCGAACGCAGCAATCCCTTCGTGTAAGGGTGCACGGCCGATTTAAAAATGTGGTCGCGGTTCGCATATTCCACGATGCTGCCCGCATACATCACAGCAACTCGATCCGCCACCTGGGACACGACTGCCAGATCATGCGAGATAAACAGCATCGCCAATTTGAATCGCGCTCGAAGGTCAGTCAGCAAGTCGAGGATCTGTTCCTGGATCGTTACATCAAGCGCCGTCGTCGGCTCGTCCGCGATCAGGAGTTCTGGGCGATTTGCAACCGCCATGGCGATCATCACTCTCTGCCGCATGCCTCCTGAAAGCTGGTGCGGATAGCTCCGAACGCGCTGCTCAGGGTCCGAGATTGCCACCTCGCGAAGTGCCTCAACCGCTCGATTCGAAGCTTCTTTCTTCGAGATTCGCTCGTGCACAAGGATAGCTTCTGCGATCTGGTCACCGACTCGCATAACTGGATTCAGAGCCGTCATCGGCTCCTGGAAGATCATCGCGATGCGAGAGCCGCGGAAAGACCGCATGTCATCACTCGATATTCCGAGCAGATTAATGGTCCCACGGTCGGAACGGCTGAACTGAAGTGTCCCCTGCACTCGGGCTTGGGGCGGCAACAGTCGGAGCACGGCAAGGGAGGTGACGGACTTCCCTGAGCCAGATTCGCCCACCAACCCAAGGACCTCACCTGGCGCAATGTCGAACGAAACATCGCGCACGGCTGGAAGGAATGTATTAGGTTGGCCCGCGGCAGGAAAGTCGACGCTGAGCTCGCGAACCTCTAGCAAAGAACTCACGCTGCAATCCTAACAGCCGATCATTGGCCGAGAATAAGAGGCAGGCCATTCTTGCCGCTGCCGATCACAACGACTTTTGAATTCGGGCTCTTGGCCAGCGTCTCAGTCGCTTCAATACCTTTCCACTCCAGTAGTTGAGAACTGATGCCCTGCGCGACGATCTGCTGGAAATCCCGGATGCCGGCTGCTTCGATTCGCTTGCGCTCTGCCTCTTGTTTTTCTTTTTGCAGGCGGAAGTTCATGGCCAATGCTTCCTGCTCAGCCTGTTGCTTCGCCTCTATGGAGAACTTCAACGTCTGCGGCAATTGAATGTCACGTAAGAGAACACTCTCGACAACAATTCCGCGTTGGCCCAGCAGAGCGGTCAGTTGTTCACGAATCTGGTTGGCCACCATTTCGCGTTCGCCGCTGTAGAGGGCATTCGCGCTATGTGAGGCTGTCGCTTCGCGAATCGCGGCCCGCAGATTCGGCTCAATAAAGACAGTGGTATATGTTGGGCCGATCTTCTGGTAGACCTCTGCTGCTTTGTCCGGGTTCAGGTGGAAGATCAGCGACGTATCCAAATTCATCACCAGTCCCTCGCTTGAAGGGACGCTGGCAGACTCCTTAATCTCCTGGGTTCGAACTGAAAGCTCATGGTTCGACTTGAAAGGATTGATCAAGTGAAGTCCTTCAGGAAGCGCTTCACCTGTCACTCTCCCGAACAGCGTCAGTACTCCGACATGTCCGGACTCTACCCGCGCAATGGACGAGAACAGCAAAATGACGAGCAGGAAGACAACGAAAGCCAGTCCAAGAAGACGGAGCACGCCTCCACCACCGGTATCGATCACTTTGCCGCGCGTAGGGTCAAAAATAGTCATGAAAAGTCTCCGCTTGGGATTCTAGGAAGGACGGAACTCGATATGTAAGTGACTCTCCATGCGCCCTCCTCAAAATGCTAAAGCCGCATGCAGCGTGAATTCGGCAGCGATTTCCACATCAGGACTCTCAGTGTCAGTCAAGCGCAAACTAAGACGCGCCTGCATGTTTTCTTGGAATCTTCTTCTTGAAAGTGTGTTCCGGAGAGTCGGCAATCGCTGATTGCACAAAAACCGGTCACCCGGTTGTGAACGGCGTGCAGTTGCTTGAAAGGAAAGCAGATGGAGATGAGAAGAAAGGATTGACGTAGGGAATAGGGAGAGTAGATTCAACCTCG